>VFQO010000357.1_pt1 | contig 51700 bp, 43 predicted proteins | sample 3512331 | NCBI WGS metagenome assembly VFQO01 (sample SAMN10412371, study PRJNA504923) | tailings metagenome | isolation source: Replicate 3 from Balatoc abandoned mine | place: Philippines: Itogon, Benguet | collected 2017-08-28 | reverse complement strand
TGGCGCCGACGCCGACGAACATTTCGACGAAGTCCGAACCCGAAATGGTGAAGAACGGCACGCCCGCCTCACCCGCGATCGCGCGGGCGAGCAGGGGCTTGCCGGTGCCGGGCGACCCGACGAGCAACGCGCCCTTCGGAATCTGGCCGCCGAGCTTGGAGAATTTGGTCGGATCGCGCAGGAATTCGACGATCTCTTCCAGCTCTTCGCGCGCCTCGTCGATCCCGGCGACGTCATCGAAGGTCACCTTGCCCTGCTTTTCGGTCAGCATCTTGGCGCGCGACTTGCCAAAGCCCATCGCGCCCGAGCCGTTGTTCTTCTGAACCTGGCGGAACACAAAGAAGGCGATGCCGAGGATCAGCAGGAAGGGCAGCGACTGGATGAGCATATACATCCAGAAATTGGGCGCTTCAGTGGCCTTGCCGTCATATTTGACGCCATTGTCGTTGAGCATTTTGAGCAGGTCGGGGTCGCGCACGACATTGGCAGTGAAGCGATCGCCGTTCGACAAAGTGCCGGTCACCTTGTCTTCGGACAGCACGACGTCCTTGACGGCGCCTTCCTCGACCTTTTGCCGGAATTCCGAATAGGCCAGCGTGCCGCCCGCAGGCTGCGCCGCGCCGCCGAACATCGAGGCGACGAGGAGCATGGCGAGCAAGATGCCGCTCCAGATCATCACACTCTTCATCCAGGGGTTGCCCTGCGGTTCCTTGTCGTCCTGCATGCGAATACTTTCCTAATCGGCGCAGCGATGCGCCCCACCCAGACAAGATAGGATAATCGGGTTAAATGACAATGAGGCAATCAGGCCTTTTTGGGTGGTTTCCGGCGCGGTGCCGCAGAAATGCGCCAAATTGTCCCTTCAAACCCGCGAACGGCATCGATCAGCAGCGCCCCGACCATCGCACGCTTGCCATTGTGCATCGCTGCGATCACGCCATCAAGCGAGGCACCGCGCACCGCGAGTTGCGGCGCATTGGCGCGCAGGCGCTGCGCCACGATGCGGCGGAACATCTCCGGCGGATAGCCTTCGTCGCGGATGACGGCGATGTCGGAGGCGTCGGGCCACGACGCGATCGAACGCTCGACGGCCCAGTCGATCGCTTCGTCGGCTTCGGCCAGCCACTCGGCCGATCGCGCCGCTGCTGCCGGGTCGAGCACCGATTGCGACCGCAGCGCCTGGCGCAGCCGCGCGCGATCGAAGCGATTGTCGCTGTTCGACGGGTCGTCGACAAAGGGCAGGTCGGCATCGAGCGCAATATCGACCAGATCGCTGCGGCGCCAGCGCAGCAACGGCCGCAAGATGACGCCATTGCGGGCGCGGATCGCGGCAAGGCCGCTGACGCCGCTGCTGCGATTGAGCCGCATCACCAGCGTTTCCAGCTGATCGTCGGCGTGGTGCGCGGTAACGACTTGGTCGATCGCATTGGCGCTGCGCCATTGTTCGAGCAGCTGATACCGTTCGGTGCGCGCCGCCGCCTGTAGCGAACCCTTGATCGGAACCGCGGGCCGCAGGGTCGAATGATGGATATGCTCGCGGTCGCAAAAGCCCGCGACCATGCGAGCTTCGTCATCCGATCCCTTGCGAAGGCCATGATCGACCGTCGCCGCCCAGACCTGTCCGGGCAGCAACGTCGCCATCAGCCAGAGCAGCGCCATGCTGTCGGGGCCGCCCGACACCGCGACGCCATAATGGCGCCGATGCCAGTCCGATCCGACGAGCGAGCGCAGGTCGCCCGCCAGCCGATCCGCCCGGTCGCGGTCAGCAGCCTGCTTTTGCTTTGGCGGTAGCTGCATCGGTCCGGACATCCTGCGGCGCCTTGTCGCCATACACTTCTTCAAGTTCGCGGAACGCTTTGCAGGCGTCGGCCTTGCGGCCCAGCTTGTCGAGCGCGACCCCCATATACATCAGGCTGTGCGGCGCGCGGGCGCCGCTGGGGCGGTCCTTGTAATTATTGTAGAATGCGACGGCTGCAAGGCTGGGTTTGCCTTCGTCGAGATAGGCCCGGCCAAGCAAGTTCTGGGCATAGCTGGCCTGGCTGCTGGTTGGCCATTTGGTGACCACCTGCTTCAGCTGGGCCTGCGCCTCGGGGTAGAGTTTGGCTTCCCACAGACGATAGCCATAGTCGTAGGCGTCTTTCGTCTCGTTACCCGTCACGGGGATCTCGACCTTCTTGACCAGCGCGAGCCGCGCGGCGTTGGGGGTGGCGCTCGCCGGCTTCGCGGCGGGCGTCGCGGGTTTTTTCGCCGGGGTAGAGGCAGCGGCCGTCGCTGTGGTTGCCGGCGGCTTCACGGTCGCGGCGGGCGGCAGACTGGCAGGCGTTGCGACGGTCGCCGGATCGGCGAAACGTTTGTCCATTTCGGCCTTGTAGGCCGTGAACTGCTTTTCCAGCTCGCGAAGCTGAAAGGCATTTTGTTCGGTCTGGCCGGTGAGCGTCTGAAGCTGGCTTTCCAGCGCATCGACGCGAGCGGTCAGGTCGATCACCGGGGCGTTGCCGCGTGCGCGCTCGCCGGGGGTGTTGTCGGGCGCAATCTCGCCTTCGAAAAAGGTCGGACTGCCGCCGGGAAACACCGAGCGCTGGACCGCCCGCATTTCCTTTTCCAGCCGCTCGACCCGCTTGTCGATGGCGCCGTCCTGCGCCGCCGCGGGCATGGTCGCCACCAGTGCGACCGAAGCCGCCCCCAAGAAAGTGATATGACGCATCTTCATTTGCCGTTCGGCCCCCACCAATTAACCATTTTGTCGCTCATAACGCGGCAAGGCGCGCCAGCGCAAACCCAATTCGGCGCGCTGCCGCTCTGACCGGCCCGAATGATGGTCGATTCAGCCTTTGGGCTGCGCGCCCGCGGTCCCCGCTGCGTTCGCCGCGCCATTGCCTTCGGCGCGCGCCACCAGATCGGCGGGCTTGAGCGAAACGCCTTTGACCAGCGTGTCGGCCGGCCCGATCGCACCGACGTCGCGGCCGCCCACGGTAACCTTAAGAGCCTGCGGGATGCTGGTGCGGAGCGTGAACTGCGCGATATACTCGGGCGGCACCTGATAGGTCTCGCCCGGGTCGAGCGTGCGCCAGTTTTCGGTCTTGCCCGCGGCGTCGTCGAACCCGATCCACACTTCGGATATGCCCGTCAGCACGACGGGCGCATCGGCGGCGACTGTCGCCGCACCGGGACCCGTCTTGGTTGTCGGCGGCGCGGCGGCGTCGCTCTGCGGCGCTTCGGATGCATCGGCGGCGCGATTTTGCGCGGCGACCAAGGCTTCGCCGGGTTCGACCGACAGGAAGCGCCACACGCCATAGGCCGAGGCGAGAAGCAGCGCGACGATCACCAGCGTCCACGTCATCCGCGCGGTGGGCAGACGAGCCGGATCGGTCGGTTCATAGGCTTCGTACAGCGGGCGCGCGCCATAGGCGTCTTCTTCGAGTTCGCGGCGCACCGCGGCGCCGATCTCGGCCTCGGGCAGGTCAACCGCGCGGGCATAAGCGCGCGCGAATCCGGTCACATAGGTTCGCCCGGGAAGCTCCGAGAAATCAGACTTTTCGATCGCCGACAGATGGCGCTGGGTGATCCGCGTCCGCGTCGCCACATCGGCAAGCGACAACCCCGCCGCTTCCCGCGCCAGCCGAAGCCGATCGCCGGTGCGCGTGATCGCCAGCTCGCCCTGCTCCGGGGCGACGTCCTCGTCTGTCATTACTGTCTCCGCGCCGGTCGGTTGCAACCCTGTGTGACCGTGTCGCCCCATTCATCGCATTGACGGGCGGAAAAAGTCAAATGAAGTTCGGCAAACGACCGGCTGAAAAGAAGCCTAATTACGCCCGCCTGAGGGGCTGCAGATTAGAGAACATATTTGCTGAGGTCGGTGTCGCCGACGACTTCGGCGAGCTGGCGGTCGACATAGGCGGCATCGACCGCAAGCGTGGTGCCTGCCATGTCTTCGGCGCCAAAGCTGACCTCCTCGACCAGCCGCTCCATGATCGTCTGGAGTCGCCGCGCGCCGATGTTTTCGACCCGTTCGTTGACCTCGGCGGCGAGCTTGGCAACCTGCGCGATCGCGTCGTCGGTGAACGACAGGGTGACCCCCTCCGTGCCGAGCAGCGCGGCATATTGTTCGGGCAGGCCCGCCTTGGTCTCGCTCAAGATGCGGACAAAATCGCTTTCGGTCAGCGCGCTCAGCTCGACGCGGATTGGCAAGCGCCCCTGCAGCTCGGGCAGCAGGTCGCTGGGCTTGGCGACATGAAACGCACCGCTGGCGATGAACAGGATATGGTCGGTCTTCATCGGGCCGTATTTGGTGGCGACGGTGGTGCCCTCGATCAGCGGCAGCAGGTCGCGCTGGACGCCCTCGCGGCTCACCGAACCGCCGCGCACGTCGCTGACCGCGATCTTGTCGATCTCGTCGAGGAAGACGATGCCGTTGGCCTCCGCATCGGCGAGCGCGATGCGGGCGACGTCGTCCTGGTCGAGGCGCTTGTCCTGCTCCTCCTCGATCAGCCGCGTTGCGGCCTCGATGACCTTCAGCTTGCGGCGCTTCTTGGGCGGACCGCCCATCGCCTTGCCGAGCATGTCGGACAGGTTGATCATGCCCATCTGACCCGGCTGCCCGGGTAGCTCGAACGGCATTGAGGGCGCGTCGGCGATTTCGATCTCGACCTCGCTGTCGTCGAGATGCCCTTCGCGAATGCGCTGGCGGAAACTCTGCCGGGTCGCCTCGCTGGCGCCCTTGCCGGTCAGGGCATCGAGCAACCGCTCCATCGCAGCTTCTTCGGCGGCGGCGCGCACCGCTTCGCGGCGGCGGTCCTTTTCCAATCGCACCGCTTCTTCGACGAGATCGCGCGCAATTTGCTCGACGTCGCGGCCGACATAGCCGACCTCGGTGAATTTGGTCGCTTCGACCTTGATGAACGGCGCGTCGGCGAGCTTGGCCAGACGGCGCGAAATCTCGGTCTTGCCGCAGCCGGTGGGGCCGATCATCAGGATATTCTTGGGCGTCACTTCATCGTGCAAATCGGCGGAGAGCTGCTGGCGGCGCCAGCGATTGCGCAGCGCCACCGCGACTGCGCGCTTGGCAGCGTCCTGGCCGATGATATGCGTGTCGAGCGCAGCGACGATCGCCTTGGGAGTCAGGTCCTTGTTCATCTGGTTTACGCCTGGGTTTCGATGGTTTCGGATGTGAACTGGTCGTTGGTGTAGACACAGATGTCGGCGGCGACCTGCATCGCCTTGCGCACCAGAACCTCGGCATCCTGTTCATATTCGGCGAGTGCGGTGGCGGCGGCGAGGGCGTAATTGCCGCCCGATCCGATCGCGGCGATGCCGCCCTTGGGCTCGAGCACGTCGCCGTTGCCGGTAATGACGAGCGTCACCTCCTTGTCGGCGACGATCATCATCGCCTCCAGATTGCGGAGATATTTGTCGGTGCGCCAGTCCTTGGCGAGCTCGACCGCGGCGCGCAGCAGCTGGCCGTTATGCCGTTCGAGCTTGGCTTCGAGGCGTTCGAACAGGGTGAAGGCGTCGGCGGTGGCGCCGGCAAAGCCGCCGATCACGCTGCCGTCGTGCAGCCGGCGCACCTTGCGCGCATTGGGCTTCATCACCGTCTGGCCCATCGACACCTGGCCGTCGCCGATGACGACGACTTTGCCTTCGGTGCGGGCGGAGAGGATGGTGGTTCCGTGCCAGGGCGCGGCACGGTGCGCGTTCGGTTCGCTCATATGCCGCGATATGGGAGATGGGGGGCGGGGCCGCAAGGGGAGGGGAACCCGCCGCGCCTGCCGATGCGACGGACTATGCTGGCCAGGTCAACAAGGCACGGCTGCCCTTGTCGAGTTCGATCGCCGACGCATCGGTGAGCAGCACCGCTTCGCCCAGCGCGACGGGTTCGCCAGCGACGCCGCAGCCTGCAGAGAGCGGAACGAAGGTGAGTTCGCCGGTCGCCTGTTCGATCAGCGCCCGATCGATCGGCGCGGCAAGCTGTGCCAGATGGAAATAGGGACCGTCAACGAGCATCAGGTTTTCGCTCGGATCGACGACCGTGTCGCGCGGATCGTGCGCCGGGCCGGGATGCGAGACCGACAGCCCTTCGTCCAAATGCAGTTCGCGCGGACGGCCATAATCGAACAAGCGATAGGTCAGATCGACGTTCTGCTGCACCTCGACGACGGTCAGCCCGGGGCCGATTGCATGGATGGTGCCCGCCCGATTATAGACGAAATCGTCGGTTTTCGACGGGCGCCAGTCGATCAGGTCGACGATGCTGCCGTCGAGCGCGGCCGCGTGAAGTTCCTCGCGGCTGCTCTGCCGGTTGAGGCCGACGCCGAGTTCGGCGCCCGGCTGCGCGTCGAGGATCAGCCAGCATTCCTCCTTGCCGCGCGGAAAGCCTGCCACCTGCGCCGCCTTGTCGTCGGGATGGACCTGAATCGACAAGCGTTCGGAGGTGAAGAGGAATTTGACCATGATCGGCGCCGCATCACCGTCGGGGTGGGCAAACCAGATTTCGCCGATCCGGCGACCCCCGAAATCGCCGAACGCCGACGGGATTTCGGTGCGACCCCAAGGCTTTTCGACAACGATCGTTTCGAGGCGGGTCAGCATGGAACCCAGATGCTCGGCTGCCGCCGAACCGTCAAGCAGCGCGATGCAGGCGGCTCGCGCCATTCCCGTTCGGCTGGTCGAGCCAGAGCCCGCGCGTGTCGTAGACGATCTTGTCGCCGCGCTCTTCGAGCGGGATCGACTTGAAGAGGTCGTGGTCGACGAGGACTACGAGCAGGTCGCATGAAGCCAGAGCGCTGTCGAGGTCGATAAGTTCCGCGCCGGTGCCCGCAAACTCCATCGGCAGGCCGCGCGCGTAGGGCTCGACAATCTGGATCTGCTGCCCGAACCGCCGTGCCAGCGCGGCGGCAACCTCGACCGCAGGACTTTCGCGAAAATCGTCGATATTGGGCTTGAAGGCGAGGCCGAGGCAGGCAACGCGCGCCTGCGGATGCTGCGACACCAGCATTTCGGCGGCGCCGATGACGTGCGCGGTCTTGGCCAGGTTGACCTCGCGCGCGGTGCGGATCAGGCGGCTGTGGTCGGGGGCGCCATGGACGAGGAACCACGGGTCGACTGCGATGCAATGACCGCCGACGCCAGGGCCGGGTTGCAAGATGTTGACGCGCGGGTGGCGATTGGCGAGGCGGATCACTTCCCAGACGTCGACCCCCATCTGCTCGGCCATCATCGACAGCTCGTTGGCAAACGCAATATTGACGTCTCGGTAGCTGTTTTCGACGAGCTTTACCATTTCGGCGGCGCGCGCCGAGGTGGTGACGCAGGCACCGCGGACGAACTGGCGGTAGAAGGTCATCGCGCGGCGGGCGCAGCGCGGGGTGATGCCGCCGATGCAGCGGTCGTTGTCGACCAGCTCGACGAGGATGCGACCGGGCAGCACGCGTTCGGGGCAATAAGCGACGAAGATGTCGGCGGCGCCGGTGCAGGCGCCGGGAACCTTGAGGTCGGGGCGGAGCTCGGCGAGCAGCGCGGCGACCTTTTCGGTCGTGCCGACCGGGGACGTCGATTCGAGGATAACGAGATCGCCCGCCTCGAGCTTGGGCGCGATCGCGCGCGCGGCCGAGAGGACGTGGCTGATGTCGGGACGATGCTCATCGTCATGCGGGGTCGGGACCGCGATGACGAATACGTCGGCAGCCGCGACGTCCGTAGACGCGACCAGTAGGCCGCGCGTCACAACGCCCTGGACGAGGCCGTCGAGATCGACCTCCTCGATATGCACTTTGCCACTGTTGACGGTGTCGACGACATGCTGGCTGACATCGACGCCGGTCACCTTGGATCCCGAACGCGCGATCAGCGCCGCGGTGGGCAAGCCGATATAGCCGAGCCCGAGGACGGTGACGCTCTGTTCGCTATCGATGGGCACGCGCAACAATCTCCGCAATCTGTTTGGCCGCGGTGCCGTCACCGAACGGATTATGGGCGCGGGCCATGGCCGAATAGGCGTCCTTATCGTCGAGAAGCCTGAAAATTTCGGAAACAATACGCGCTTTGTCGGTTCCGACAAGCCGCGCGGTGCCCGCTTCGATGCCTTCGGGGCGCTCGGTCGTTTCGCGCATCACGAGCACCGGTTTGCCCAGTGCCGGCGCTTCTTCCTGAACGCCGCCGCTGTCAGTCAGCACCAGTTCGGACGTCGCGAGCAGTCGGACGAAATGCGGATAGTCCAGCGGATCGATCAGCGCGACATTGGTGAGGTCCCCCAGGATCGGCTCCATTGCGCTACGGACATGCGGGTTGGGATGCACAGGGAAAACCACGGCCACATCATTGCGTGCAGCGATGGAGGCAATCGCTTCGGCGATCGCCTTCATCCCGTCGCCGAAGTTTTCGCGGCGGTGCGAGGTCACGGCAATGATGCGCTTTTCGGCAAACCGCGCGACGAGCGGATCTAGTCCCGATGCCAAAGACGGTTCCTCGTCGATCCGCGCCTTGGTCGCGAGCAGCGCGTCGATGACGGTGTTGCCGGTGATATGGATGCGGTCGGCAGGCACATTCTCCGCGCGCAGCGCCGCGGCGGCGGTTTCGGTCGGTGCGAAATGCAAGTCGGCCACTGCGCCGGTGACCTTGCGATTCACCTCTTCGGGCCACGGGTGATAGATATCGCCGCTGCGCAGCCCTGCCTCGACATGGCCGACCGGGATCTTGCGGAAATAGCCGGCGAGGGTGGCGGCCATGGTTGTTAGCGTATCGCCGTGAACGAGGATACGGTCGGGTTTTTCGCGGTCGAAAGTCTCGCCGAGGCCCGTGACAAGACGGGCGAGGAGCACGTCGAGGGTCTGATTTGGCGTCATGACATCGAGGTCGATGTCTGGAAATATCTGTCCGATTTCAAGTACCTGATCGAGCATTTCACGATGCTGCGCCGTTACGCAGACGCGAGTGTCGATGGCAGAGGTTTCGCGCAGCGCGTGGACCACCGGGAACATCTTGATGGCTTCTGGACGGGTGCCGAAAGCCACGCAAATACGAACTTTCATTACAAGTTTTCCTCGATTTCGCGTCGGCGTTAAGGTTGGCGCATAGCTGCCTCGTTATACGCTAAGCCTGAACCGTTGTTTTCCTGTTAAGCAATTTTGAAATTGGAGAGAAATTTCAAGTCGGCAGCAGGAATCGAAACCAAAATTCATCATGTGTCTTGTTTTGCTGGCTTGGTGGATGTGAGGGAACTAAAGGCGCTTCGCGACGTGGAATTAGCGCGTAAATGAGGCATTGATTTGCAATGAGCTTTCTCTCTCGATTTCGTCGAAATAGCGCGGCAGCCACGCCGGATGGGAAAAGCGTCCCCGACGGATTGTTGATCTATTCTATCGGCGATATTCACGGACGCGATGACCTGTTCGCCGAATTGCTCAATCAGATCGATCAGGATCGGCAATCGCGTCAGCATAATCAATGCGTCCTGATTCTTCTGGGCGATCTTGTCGATCGTGGCCCTGATTCCGATAAGGTCGTCGAGCGCGCGTTGGGCGTGTCTTCGCGTTTCGATACCATGCATCACCTTATCGGAAACCACGAAGAGTGCATGCTTGCGGCGCTAACCGGCGACGTTCGCTCTCTGCGCTATTTCATTCGTATCGGGGGAGACGCGACGGTGCGCAGCTACTTGCGCAACGACAACCTGTACCATGCGGCATCGTTTGAGGAGTTAGCCGCTTTGTTCCCGCCCTCTGTTCCACAATCGCATGTCGATTTTCTCGATCAGGGCGAAGATTGGGTCGTTTACGGTGATTATATGTTCGTTCACGCCGGGGTGCGCGACGAACTGCCGCTCGATCGGCAGAAAGTGAGCGATCTCCGCTGGATCCGTGATGATTTTCTACAGAGCAATGCGGCACGCGACTTCGTTATTGTTCATGGCCACACGATAAGCGCTGATATCACGCAAAGACCCTACCGGATCGGCATTGACACCGGTGCCTATGCCTCGGGCAAATTGACCGCTATGGGGCTTTCGGGCACAAATCGATGGTTCCTGCAGACCGGAACTTAGGCCTCAAGGTATAAATATGAAATTGTTTATATATTTTCCAGCGTAAAATCCGCGGTCGAGATCCCTTATGTCAATGTTGTCCAGCGACTGATGCACGGTGGTGTCGAAGGAACTGAGTGCTCGAAGTTGGCCGTCGAGATAAAAACCTCCATATGCCTGTGCCTCGAAAAATCTGAAAATCGCCTCGACGGTTCCAGGCCGATGTCGTTCCTCCGCTTCAATCAGCAGTGCTGGCCGATGCGTCGCGATGGTATTCTTTGCGCCTTCCAGGACCGCCAGTTCATGCCCCTCGACATCGATTTTGATAAACCCGATCTTATCGTTTCGCTTCGCCAGAAGTTCATCGACAGTGATACATTCAACGTCGATCTTACGTATGGGAAGCGATTGATCGAAGGTTTCGTGTGCCACCGATGACAGCCCAGGTTTGCCCTCTGGAATTGCCAAGCTGATCATGCCGCTTCGATCGGAGGCAGCAGCATGGATCACTTCGACTTCGGGCAAAAGACGTCGCAGGTTGGCAGCGAGCTCGGGAATGGCCTCCAAGGCAATTACATGGGTCGCGAGCTTGGCGAGTTGCTGACTGTAAAGACCGCTGTGCGCCCCAATATCGATCGCCACTCGATTTTTGTCGACGATCCAGGGGAGGAGATTCAATTCCGGCTCAGGCATTCCCCGAAAAAAATGTTTCAGGCTTCGCGCTATGAGAAAGATGTGTCGGTTGCGGCGAGCGAGCGCGGTTAGGTTCGGCATGGGGTGGCGTGTATGGATGATTGCTTCCCATTGCAACGCAGATTGACTGTCCTGCCGACATGTTTCTGGGTCTCGCCAAGACAATGGCAGTCTCGGGGAGATTTTCTTGCGAACAAGTTTGACTTGGACTAGGCGGCGGTCTCTTAGCCATCTGGCAAACATCTGGCAAATACGGATTATCTATGGGCCTTAGGACGACCGTCGCGCGTCTCGCTAGACCGGCGAACAAAACTGCGTTTATTGCTGGACTACCGCTTGGCGCGACGCTTTTTGATATCGGGTGCGGCAATCGTTCTGCAGAACGGATCAAGCGCGTTCAGCCCGGACTGCGTTACGTGGGCATCGACGTTTGCGACTACCTACAATCAAGGGAGTCCTACGCGGCAATGGACCGTTATATTCAGTCCGATTCTGCGGGTTTTACCAAAAACATAGCGGCTGTCGGAGAGAGTTTCGACGCGGTTGTTTCATCGCACAATATCGAGCATTGTGAGGATCCCAACGGGGTGATCGACGCGATGTGCAAGGTCCTTAAGCCAGGCGGCCAGATCTATGTGGCTTTTCCCGCCGAAGAGACGGTCAATTTCCCCCGTCGCCGGGGAACCCTAAACTTCTTTGACGATCCGACCCACCGCACCGTTCCTTCTTTCGACGAGATAGTGAGTCGGCTGCGCGAAAACGGAATGTTGATCAGCAAGTCAATTCGACGTAGCCGACCGCTCGCCTATGCCGCGGCAGGACTGATCGTCGAGCCTTGGTCTGCCTTGACAAAACGGGTGGACGATTATGGCGCCGTCTGGGCTTTGTGGGGATTCGAAAGTATTATTTGGGCCAAAAAGCCGAAATAATTATCTGTTTTCAGAAGATTGGGAAATGACGGGCCTGTTTGACAAGCGTGCTCGGTGAAGCTATCCGGGTTTGCTATTAAACTGGTTGCTCGGCCCCCCCCCCGACATCGCTGCTATTTTTTTGGTGATTCTTCACTTGTCTCCGTTCCTTCGGTTCCAATTGCGAAATCTGTTGAGGCTGATCGGCGTTCGATTGCGCTCTGGTCGCGCCGTGTCGCGCGATATGGACGCGTTTTGTCTTCATCTGCGGCGCCGGGGTTTTCATCCCGCGACGATTATCGATGTCGGTGTTGCGGACGGGACCATCGAACTTTATCGACACTTCGACGATCCATATTTGGTCCTGGTTGAACCAATCACGGAATTTCGGCGGGCGATAGACGGCATATTGCGACGTTATCGTGGTGAGGCTCATTTCGTTGCGGCCGGCCCCGAGGACGGGGAAATCGGTTTTATTTTTGACGACAATATAGCCGACCTCCACAATTCAAAGCCCGCGACGAACGACGGTGCTTACAATCGGACGGTGCCAATGCGCAGGCTCGACTCGCTGGTCACCAACGTGGCCGCCCCGGCGCTTTTGAAGATTGACGTTGAGGGATTTGAGCTGGGCGTTGTGGATGGCGCATCGAAGCTTATGGCATCGGTCGAAGTCGCTATTCTCGAAACCCGCCTCATCGACGTTGTCGGCGGAACCTCGATATTTAGTGAGGTTTGCGCTCACATGGCGGCGGAGGGGTTTGAGGTTTATGATATCATCGACACGCTTGCGCGACCATTAGATGACGCCATGATCCTTTGCGATATCGTCTTTGTGCGGTCCGATAGTATACTTCGCGCTGATCGAAGATATGAAACGCCAGAACAGGCCTTGCGGCATTCCCGCCGGTTTTTGCCGTCAGTCCGTCGCTGGCTGAACATCTGATAATATGGAATATACTGCAATTTCATGCAGTTTTCTCGATAGTTGAGATGATGAACCGCTCCAAACCAGTGCATAAGAATCCGAGTCCGGCCTTTTTCGGTGCGGCGGTTTTTCTGGTGGCTTCGCTGCTCTTCGGGGGCGGCGCGGCAACACCGGGTGTCGCTTATATGGGCGTCATCGTCGCCGGCCTGTTGTGCGGTGTATGTCTGCTGTTTCCCAAAAGCGGACTTCTCGATCTTGATACGCCGTGGCCGCTGTGGTTTGCCGCTGCCTTAGTCTTGCTCATCCCATTGATGCAACTTCTGCCATTGCCACCTTCTATTTGGCAGCAATTGCCAGGGCGAGCTTCTGAAACCGCGATACGGCAATTGGCAGGCGCAACCGACCAGTCATTTCCGATCGCGCTTGCACCTGCGGTCAATTGGCAGCTGACAGGCGCGCTGATAATACTCGGCGCCTTCGCCATTGTCGTGGCGAGGCTGAGCTTCGATGATCGGAACCGGCTCGTCATGGTTTTGCTGGCGGTAGCCGGCGTAGAATTTGTGCTGGGGGTGGTTCAGTTTTCGACGGGCGGTGCTGTTGGAGATATGTTCGGCAATACCCACAAGGGCTGGTTGCTCGGAACCTTTGCCAATCGGAATCATACCAGCCTTTTCTTTGCATGCTGCATCGTAATGTCCCTTAGTCTAATGGGGCGGAGACGCAGCGGTTTCCGTGGCAGCGCGTCGAACGCAAGATATGTTATTGCTGGCGCAGCAATGCTCCTTTTCTTCGCGGCAGTGCTTGGGACCGGTTCGCGGACTGGCCTTTTGCTCACCTTGGTGGCTCTGGCGTTTGTCGGGCTTTATTTCCTGAAGGATCGTGCCATCTCGAAATGGGTTTGGGTGGGTAGTGCGGCCGCAGCACTCATCTCCATCAGCACTCTACTGGCCTCCGCACGGGGCCAGCAAGTGGTCGATCGCTTTGCGTCGGTCGGTGATGATCAGCGTTGGACGATTTGGCACAATACGCTGGGGTTAATCCAAACCTACCTGCCGTGGGGAGCCGGTTTCGGAACGTTTACGGGGCTGTACAATAGGGTTGAACCGGTAGCCGAACTGAATGCGGCGTATGTGAATAATGCCCATAATGACTATCTTGAGCTCTTGCTGGAAGCCGGTTTGCCGGGCGGGATAGCGTTGATAATTGTCCTCGCCTTGCTGGTTGTGGCCGTAATTCGGGGAACGAAACGGCTTGAAGGAAAGGCCAGGCAGCACGTGCTGCTGGGAAGCGGAGTGGTGCTACTTATCGCAATGCACAGCGCAGTCGATTATCCGACGCGGCGAATGTCCATGGCCGCGATCCTGTTCATGGGGCTTGGATTCATACTGAGTCAGTTTGCCCGTCCGTCCGGCGCACGATCGATCGCGGGCAATGTGCATAATGGCGATTACTAAGTGGACCAGACTTGCGGTCGTCGAAATTTGCCGCTCTATAGCGCACAGCCAGCCGGTCCGTCGCGGTATGCGAAGAGAATGGAGACTATTTGTGATTATCGGCCGTTGTCTGTCGATCCTTGGGTTGATGCTTGTGCTTGCTGGATGCGCCAGCAATCCGATCTCGCCGTCCGTCATGCAGGCGCCGTCACCCGAAATTTATCCGGAACGCGGGGAGTCCTCGCGTGGCGACGAATATCGGATTGGCGCGTTTGACGAACTTTCGGTTGTCGTGTTTCAGGAGCCTGATCTTTCACAGGCTAAGGTGGCTGTCGATGCCAACGGGGATATTCACTTTCCGTTGATCGGATTGGTTGAGGCATCGGGAAAGACCAGCAGTGAACTGTCCGCCGAAATTGAGCAGAGATTGTCCGTGCGGCACCTCGTCAATCCTGATGTTATCGTTAGTGTGTCGAGCGCAGCGTCGCAGATGGTGACAGTTGAGGGGCAAGTCGAACGACCCGGTCGCTACGAAATCAAAGGGAATATTGGCCTTTTGACCGCGCTCGCCAGCGCTCAGGGTCCAACCGAAACGGCCAACCTTGATGAAGTGCTGGTTTTCCGGACGATTGATAACAAAAAATATATCGCAAGATTCGACCTTCAGGCAATTCGCGGCGGATGGTCTCCGGACCCCGTGATCAAGGGAAACGATATTGTCGTCGTGGGGGCGTCGAGAGCAAAGGCTTTGTTCCGAGATATTCTGACCGCGCTTCCGGGGTTGGGCTCGATTTTCATCGCGCTTGAGCAAAGCACGAATTGACGGGTATCGCGCGCATCACGCGTTTTGACGCGCGCTTATTCGCCGGCACGGCGCCTATTTCTCATGGCTTTTTCGCAATATTGGTGCGGCAAATCCGCAGACGTTAGTTTCTGGAACTTCAAATGACTCAATCTATGCCGCAGCTTGATCCCTTTGCCGGCCAAACCGCAGCGCCCACGGGCGCGTCGACGACCCTGTTGGGTTTTGATCTGCTGGCGATTTACGTCGCTTTGCGGCGGTCCCGGTGGTGGATGCTCGCGATCATGGCCGGAACGATCGCGACGGGTGTCGCCTTCACCTTGCTTTCCACCCCGATTTACATGTCCTTCTCGTCCGTTCAGATAAATCAGGAACGGGAAAAGGTGTTGGGGACAGAAAGCAAAGAAGACATGGTTTCATTGCAGGACGCAGAACGCTTCCTGCAAACGCAGCTTGATATCCTGCGCAGCCGAACAGTCGCCATTGCCGTGGCAGAGGAAATGAATCTATTCGGCAACGACGACTTTCTGGACGCGATGAAGGATGAACCTGTCACCAATCCTGGCCCGCGTCGGACCTTGGAAGAGGCGAAACGCGAACAGGTGATCAAGATCCTGCGCGACAATCTGGCGCTGGAATTGCCGATCGACTCACGCGTCGTGCAGATTGGCTTTGAATCGCCCGACGCACGTCTCGCGGCGCGCGTCGCCAATAGTTTTGCCGATAGCTTCATCCGCGGCAATCTGCAGCGCCGGTTTGATTCGTCCAGTTACGCCCGTGATTTCCTTCGCGATCAGTTGACTGCGGCACAAATCAGATTGGAAAAATCGGAACGTTCTGCCGTAGACTATGCTCGGCGGACCGATATCGTAGACATCAGCGGAAACACAAAAAATACGACGGGTCGGAATAGCTCGCTGACGGTGGATTCGTTGGTCGAATTGAACCAGAGGCTCGCGACAGCTGTGGCCAATCGGATCGAGGCGGAATCGCGTTGGAATCGCGTCCGTTCCATCCCGGTGCTCAATATTCCGCAGGTGCAGGCGAACGAAGCCATTCAGCGCCTTGTTCAGCAGCGGGCTGAATTAGAAGCGATTTACAAAGAAGAAAGCGAGCGTCGCAAGGAAGACTATCCCAGCATGCGGCGGGCAGCTGCGCGACTTGGTCAGCTCGACCGGGAAATTAATGTGATTGCCGACAGCATTCGGCAGGGCATACGGTCCAACTATGACATCGCGCTGAGTCAGGAAACGTCACTGCGCAATCAGGTCAACAATTTTCGCCAACAGTCGCAGGAAGAACAGACGGATTCGATCCAGTTGTCTATCTTGCAGCGCGAAGCCGATACCAACCGGCAGCAATATGAATTCCTGCTACGGCGCTACAACGAGCTGACGGCAGAGGCCGGCGTCCAGTCGAACAACTTGGCGGTCGTCGATCGCGCCATTCCGCCGGACAAGCCGATTTCTCCCAACGTGCTGTTGAACCTGTTGGGCGCAATCGGACTTGGAGCGATTCTGGCTGTTGCCTTCGCAATCGCCCGTGAAAGTCTCTTCCACATGGTTCGGACGCCTGACGATGTGGCGCGGACCCTGCATATTCCGGTCCTGGGCGCAGTGCCCGATGGAGGCGATGCGATGGAAGTTCGCGAAGTCATCGCGGACCCCAAATCTGCCTTCTATGAGGCCATTAATAGCATTCGGACCTCGCTTCTGCTGTCGAGCAGAACCGGCTTGCCCAAATCGTTGGCATTTACGAGTACGCAGCCCGGCGAAGGTAAGAGCACAACCTGTTTCGCGATGGCGTACGCTCTCGTTCGTTCGGGACGGAAGATACTTGTGATCGACGCCGACTTGCGGCGCCCCAATCAACATCGAATCTTTGGTTTCGATAATGATCGCGGCTTGAGTGATGTATTGGCTGGTGGGACCGATATTCAATCGGCCATTCGCAAGGATGCCGATTCGGGCATCGACATTATTACCGCCGGTCCTATTCCGCCAAATCCGAGCGAGCTTATCGACACTAACACATTGCTGGCTTTGGTTGAAAACGCGCTCGAAATCTATGATTGTGTGCTGATCGACTGTCCGCCGGTGCTTGGCCTTGCCGACGCCATCGTGGCAGCCTCTGCGGTCGAAGGTGTCATCTACATCACTGAAGCGGGTCGTAACCATAGCCGCGGCGCGCTAACGTCAGTGCAGCGTCTACGTGCCAGCGGAGCACAGATCGTCGGGGCGATCATCACTCGTTTCCAAGCGGACTCTTCGGGCTATGGCAACGCGTATGCCTATGCCTATGCCTATGCCTATTCGGCTGATCACGCCGATCGTACCTAGCTGGCTGATTAGATATGTCCGTTTCGAAAATCTTGGGTGGCGCCGCTCTGGTGCTTGCTGCGACCGCTACGGCGGTCGCCGTGCGGGCCGAACGAGAGACAAAAGTCACCAGCGCCTTAGCGCGTAGCGTGCAGATCTTTGAGAAGGCACCGCCTATCGCGCGGCCTGCGCTGGAACGGCAATTGGCGGCGACGCCGCTACAGCCCGAACTTGCTTATGGCTTGGTCGCGTCGCGGGTTTACGAGCGCAAGGCACGCGTGCTGACGGCGGACGAACGCGAAGTCCTCAAATCATATGGCTGGCGGTCGTCGGCGGTCCAGATGGCATTGCTGCAGGACGCGATGCAGCGCGAGGATGAACTGGCGGTCCTAGCGCGGATCGATGGTCTGCTGCGTCGCGGCAAGCTGACGGATCAGCTCGTCGCGCTTCTTATAAAAATTGAACAAACAGGGCCCGCCGTCCGGTCTCAATTGGTTACCTTGCTTCTCGACAAGCCGGCTTGGCGCAAGTCATTTTTGATCGAACCCGCCGGAACTGCTAGTCGACCCGCGTTGCTTGCCCGCGCAGCCACCATCGAAGCCATGGTCGCCAAGGGTTTGAATCCGACGCGGGAAGAGCTTGCCCCGGTGGTCAACGGACTTAGTGCTGCGAGTATCGAAGACAAGTCTTTGAGATTGTGGCGCATGTTCCACCGAATCAGTGGCAGGGCGCCGCTCCCATTTGACCCGAACTTCGTGCGGCTGGCGGCGGACCCGCAGGACGGTGTATATCAGGCTATGCCTTATGAGTGGCGCGCCGAACATGGGGCAGGGTATTCGGCACGCGCAACGGCGATCGGACGGAATAGCGCGAGCTTGTTGGTTCGTTGGAATGGCCGGGGAGTTCCGACTTTTCTCCGTCAGAAGCTGATAGCCGAGGCTGGCAGTGCATATCAGATCGTGGTCAACGGACCGCTGTTAGACAAAGGTATGTTGCAGCGCATCGGCTTTGCGCTCTACTGCGAGGATAAGCCGAATTTTTATGATCGGCTATCACAGTTAGAAGACGGAAGCATATCCTATCGGTCGGCGTACCCCAACAATTGCCCGTACCCGGAACTGCGGCTGATCGGGATGTCGGAAGACGGCCTTAGTCCCCTCGAATTAGAGTTTTCGTCGATCCGGGTCGAAAAATTGTTGGGTGCGGCCGACTCGGAACGAAGTGTCCGCTCGGACTGATCTGCATTATTCTCGTCCCGGTGTACTGTGGAAACCGGCTATCATATTGCGGCTTGGTCCGGAGTCTCTCGTTGATCGTAATAGCTATCATTAATTGGAACGGCGCGGACGACACCGTTGAATGCCTTGAGTCGCTAATGCGGCTCGACCATGATGCGTTTCGGGTCATTGTGTGCGACAACGGATCGCAGGCGCCTTTGGCGCCGCGCCTGCGAAAATGGGCTGAATCGGACACGTCCAAGGACTATGAACACAGCATTTGGAAAGGCGAACTGTCGGGGCCGCGTCGTCATAAGCCGACGTTGGAGATAATCACGCCAGAAGATAGGTGGAATCCGGATGCTTTGGTGACGCTGGTAGAAATCGGCTGGAATTCCGGGTTCGCCCATGCGAACAACCAGGCGATCAAGATGGCGCTGTCCGTTCCTGAGACAACTCATGTTTGGCTTTTAAACAACGACACGATCGTGACGCCTGAAACGCTCTCCAATTTGGCGAAGCGATCGGCGGAGGAGCCGGCGCTGTCGATCATCGGCTCTACCCTCGTCTATTATCATCGCCCCGATCTGGTGCAGGGATTGGGAGGGCACTACGACGTTCGGATCGCGCGCACAGTTCAGATCGGGAACAAGATATGCACCAGCGACTTGCCGCCGACTGCCGAGGTGGAAGGCAGGCTGAACTTCGTAATCGGCGCGAGCATGCTTCTTTCTCGGCCTTTCATCGAGACAGCAGGGCTGATGGATGAGCGCTATTTTCTGTATTTTGAGGAATTCGACTGGGCGCTTCGTGCGGGCGGGCGTCGGCGCCTGGGATGGGCGCGTAATTCGATTGTCTATCACAAAGAGGGGGCTTCGATCGGAACCGACTCGCTTGGCGGCAACAGCGAGGTCGCCATCTTTTATTTGAACCGCGGATTGCTGCTATTTTATTGGAAGCATTATCGGATCCTGCTGCCGATGGCCTGCCTCAAGATTGCTTTGAATTATCTGAGATCGGTGAGACAGGGGGAGAGAAAGCTGGCTTGCGCCGTCCTGAATGGAGCGAGGTCGGGAGCTTTCGCGTTGATGCAGGGAAAAAGGATTGTCACCCCGGAAAGCGGGCCGCCCCATTTGCAAGGACGGCAGAGTTGAAGCTGAAGAATGATATGGAACGCGACAAGGTCTGGCATAAGATGGACTATCATTCGCACATACGTTTCGACGTGCTTCCCTTTGTTCCTAAGACAGGGGGGCGATTGCTGGACATCGGCGGTGGAATCGGCGCGACCGCACTCGAAGCGCGATCCCGCGGACTCGTCGAACATGCTGGCGTGATCGACCAAGTGCAGGCGCTGCAGGAGCTCGACTTCAGTTATAATGGTGATCTCAACGACCTCGATTTCCTCGATTCTGTCGGGAAGGAGCAAGGGACGTTCGATACGATCCTTTGCCTTGATATCCTGGAACATCTCGTCGAACCTTGGGATGTTGTCGCCAAGCTCCAAAACCTTCTTGCGCCCGGTGGCTTCATCGTTGCGAGCATTCCCAACGTACGGCACATTACCGTCGTTGCACCGCTACTTCTGCGCTCATCTTGGCAATTGGCTGACGATGGGGTACTCGACAGGACACACCTGCGCTTTTTCACGCGGAGTAGTGCCGTTGAATTAATGACGCGAAGTGGTCTGCAACTGGACCTCGTCCGGCCTCTTTTCGACGGCCAAAAGGCAACAAAGCTGTTCGGGTGGGTTCCAGTTGACGCCGTTCGCGATTTTGCTGCGCTTCAATATCTCGTGCGTGTCAAGAACGCAGTCGCATCGGCGTGACTCCTCGGAGCAACTGTTACAGTCTTGGCGTTTTTGCGGACTTGGCAAAATGAGCATAGCCCGCCACACATCGTATAATATCGCCGGAAACATCGTTCCGATTCTGATCGCGCTGATCACTATTCCTCTCTACCTTAAAATAATCGGGGACGCCCGTTTCGGGCTCCTCTCAATCGCCTTTTTGATCCTTGGGTATTTCGGTATCTTCGATCTGGGATTGGGACGTGCAGTCGCTCACAGCGTGGCAGGAGCCGCTACCGAGAGCGACGCGACGCAGCGCCGCATCGTCAGCACGGCAATCGCTTGCAACCTTGTCGTCGGCTTGATCGGCGGGGCGCTCCTGTGGCTCTTTTCCTATATTTATTTCAAAGACTTCCTTTCAGCGAGTGAAACGCTGCGCAGCCAGATGATTGCCGCCATTCCGGCCTTGGTCTTATCCGTACCCATCACGGCGCTCACCGGCGTTCTGTCAGGCGCACTGGAAGGGCGGTTGCAGTTCGGTGCAATGAATATTGCGACAATGGTGGCATCCACGCTGTTTCACGTGCTACCACTCGCGACAGCAGCTTGGGTTACTGTCGATCTCGACTGGCTCATTGCTGCGGCCGTATTGGCGCGGCTTATCGGTGTTGGCATTCTGGGAGTGGTTTGCCTCCAATGTTTCGGATTAGACTTCGGGTTTGATCGGTCGCGGGCGAAGCGTCTCATGCAGTTCGGCGGCTGGGTTGCGATATCTTCGCTTGTGGGTCCCCTGATGATGATCACCGATCGTTTCGTGATTGGCGCGATGCTTGGTCCCGTCGCGGTCGCGCTTTATACAATTCCCTTTGAAATAGCTGCGCGAACGGCGACCGTCCCGCAATCCCTCTCGCGCGCGCTATTTCCTCAAATTTCGCGTAGTGTAGAAGGATTGGACGCCGATCAAATGGGCACCTCGGTTGCCCTTGCACTTGCTGTGATAATGACTCTGCTGATCGGTGTCGGAATTGTTGTGATGGGCCCGTTTCTGCGTTTGTGGCTTGATACGGTAGAACCACAATCGATTACAGTCGGTCAAATCTTGCTCGCTGCATTCTGGGTGAATGCGATGAGCTATGTTCCTCTGACCGTCCTTTTGGCGCGAGGGCAACCGCAGATAGTCGCCAAAATACACTGCCTCGAACTAATACCCTACTTCGTTATCCTCTATGGTCTGACGGCGGCATGGGGGGTGGAGGGGGCAGCCACGGCGTTTCTGCTGCGATGCATGGCGGATTATATCCTGCTGGGCCACAAGAGCGGATTGCTTCACAGTGGTTGGCTTCGAGACATTGGTTTTGCCGCGATCATTGCCGGCGCTCTGGTGCTTGCATTGCACTATCAGCCGGACGCGGTCACAGCATTGGCGTTGGCGCTGTTCGTCGCTGCAGCGTCGCTCGGACTCTCGTTCGCGATTGGGCGCACTCAGGCGCGTGCTCTATGGCTGAGTCTGCGCAGCCGTTAGCATCGACTGGGGCGAGCGGAGCTAACCGAACTTGACGGCGTTTCGGATTGCACGGCCGTAGTCCGTCTTTTCATAGCGGTCGGCCAACGCCAGCGCGGCCTCCCGGCCGATAAAGCCTTGCTCATAGGCGATGGCTTCGAGGCAGGCGATCTGGATGCCCTGTCGATGTTGCAGAGTGCGAACGAACTCCGATGCTTCCAGCAATGAAGCGTGCGTTCCCGTATCGAGCCAGGCGTAGCCGCGGCCCATTTTCTCGACGAAAAGGTCTCCCTGTTCGAGATACACGCGGTTCAGATCGGTTATCTCAAGCTCGCCACGTTCGGAAGGCCGCAGGTTTTGGGCGAAGTCGACAACCCGATTGTCATAGAAATACAGTCCGGTCACTGCGAACTGCGAGCGCGGTCGCACCGGCTTTTCTTCGATGCTGAGCGCACGGTTGTTCGCATCAAGTTCAACGACGCCATAACGTTCGGGGTCTTCGACCTGATAAGCGAAGACAGTTGCGCTGTCAGCGCGGCGTACGGCACTTGCGAGCAGATCGGTCAAATGCGCACCAAAGAAGATGTTATCGCCCAGCACAAGAGCGACCGGATCAGACCCGATAAAATCAGCACCGATCACAAATGCCTGTGCGAGGCCTTCTGGCCGAGGTTGGACAGCATAAGAGATCGAGAGTCCCAGTGTCGAGCCATCGGCAAAAAGTCGTTTGTAATTGTCGAGATATTCGGGGCTAGAAATGACCAATATTTCGCGGATTCCTGCCAGCATCAGCACTGACAAAGGGTAGTAAATCATTGGCTTGTCATAAACGGGCAACAGCTGCTTGTTGACCGCGAGAGTCGCTGGATAAAGGCGTGTGCCCGATCCGCCCGCGAGGATAATGCCCTTCATGACTTCCTTCCGATCAATTCATCCAAAATGTCTGAAAGCGCATCCTGCCAAGGTCGCGGGGCGATGCCGTAAGCCGCACGCACCGCGTCGTGACTCAGCAGCGAATTGCTGGGCCGTCGAGCCGGTGTCGGATATTCAGAGCTTGATATGGGTTCTACCTCTGCGGTCGGGCCGCCCCGCAAACCGCTCTGGCGGAAAATATCGGCGGCGAAGCCCGCCCAGCTCGTTGCGCCCGCATTGCTGAAATGAAATATGCCAGTGGGCGCTTCGCGATCCTCGATCATCTGCACCGTTATCGCGACCAGCGCTTGAGCTAAATCGGCAGCGGATGTGGGACTGCCGCGCTGGTCATCGACTACGCGTAAGACTGGACGCTCTGAGCCGGCCCGGAGCATCGTCCTTACAAAATTGTTCCCATGGGCGCTGATGAGCCAAGCTGTGCGAACTATAGCGTGGCGCGCGCCACTCGTTCGGATCGCCAGTTCGCCGCCAAGCTTCGAGGCTCCATAGACGCCCAGCGGTGCCACCGGGTCATCGACGTTCCAAGCCCCCTCCTTGTCGCCGGCAAAAACATAGTCGGTCGAAATATGAATAATCGGGATCGCCTTCGTTGCGCAAATCTGGGCGATGACTGCTGGCGCCATGGCGTTAATCATCCACGCGTTAACAAGGTCGCTTTCAGCGCGATCGACCGCGGTGTAAGCTGCTGCATTGATGATTGCGTCCCACGGATTGTCAGTGATCAGCGTGGTCAATTCTAAGGCATCACAAAGGTCGAGACTATCGCGCCCCGGAGCCTCGACAATCCAGCCTTTGGGCCAGATGTCTCGTTGCAATTCAGTCCCGGCTTGGCCGGTGCCGCCGGTGATCAGGACACGACGTGTTGTCACGCGATTGTGCCGCGTCGCTTGTCGGCTTGGCGCTCGGCGATCAGCGATTTCCACCAAGACTCGTTATCGAGGTACCAGCGGATCGTCTTTTCCAGGCCAGTCTCGAAGTTTTCAAGTGGTTCCCAACCCAGCGTCTTACTTATGAGCGAGGCATCAACGGCGTACCGCGCGTCGTGACCTGGGCGATCGGCAACGAACTGGATCTGATCAACATAGCTTTTCCCATCAGCGCGAGGCCGCAACCGATCGAGGGTGGCGCAAATTGCCTTGACGACGTCCAGATTCCGCAGTTCGTTGCGGCCACCGATATTGAAGCTGCTGCCTGGCACCCCACGCTCGAAAACGAGCCGTAGCGCCCGGACGTGATCTTCGACATATAACCAGTCGCGGATGTTTGCGCCATTCCCATAGACTGGCAATGGCTCGCCACCAAGTGCCTTGGCGATCATCAGTGGGATCAGCTTTTCCGGAAAATGATACGGCCCATAATTGTTGGAACAATTGGTCACTAGGACAGGCAGACCGTAAGTATGCCCCCATGCACGCACGAGATGGTCGGCGCCGGCTTTCGATGCCGAATAGGGCGAGCGTGGGTCATAAGGCGTCTCTTCGGTGAACAGACCGGTTTCGCCGAGTGAACCGAACACTTCGTCGGTCGAAATGTGATGGAAGCGAAAGCCGTCGCGAGCGGTAGCGGGCAGCGATTTCCAAAAGCGATGAGCTTCGGTCAACATCGTATAGGTGCCGAGGATATTGGTATTGATGAAGCTGCCGGGATCGTCGATCGATCGATCAACATGACTTTCCGCCGCAAGATGCGTGATGACATTTGGGCGGAATTTTTCGATGGCGTCGCGGACAGTTTGCCGATCACAAACGTCGCCCTGCACCAACCGATATCGGGGGCTGTCAGCCACACATTCAACAGCGGCGAGCGAACTGGCATAAGTCAGCTTGTCGAAATTCAAAACCTCGCTGGACGTTTCGAGGATGATGTGCCGAACAAGTGCCGAGCCAATGAAGCCGGCCCCGCCGGTAACGAGAATTCGCAACTTACTATCCTTCAGTCGAGAGGTGCTAGCGGCACGCCATCGTACGGAAACGGGGTTTCGAAATCGGCGACGAACGGTTGTAATTCGTCTTTGGCCGAAAGGATTGGAGTCACACCTTCCGGCAGCGGCCATTCAATACCAATGTCGGGATCGTTCCAGCGGAGCCCTCCGTCGTGGCTCGGCTGATAGATGTCGGAACATTTATAGCAGACTTCGCAGTCCGGCTCGAGCGTTAGGAAGCCGTGCGCGAAGCCGCCAGGAATGAACATCTGCAGACCGTTGGCGGCCGACAGTTCGCTCCCGACCCATCGCCCAAAGGTTGGTGAGTCCTCTCTTATGTCGACAGCAACATCGAATATCCGACCTCGGACGCAGCGAACCAGTTTTGCCTGCACATGATCCGGTGTTTGGAAGTGGAGACCTCGCAGCGTGAAAGCGGACCGGGAATAAGAATGATTGTCCTGCAAAAAGGAGCATTCTATTCCAAGCGTTTGAAAAAAATCCCTGTTATAGGTTTCCTTGAACCAACCCCGGTCGTCGCCAAAGCACCGGGAATCGATAATCTGGACAGACTTGCGAGCGATGGTCATCGCCACGGCGCCTATGACATTCTTTTGTACTCTGCAAGATAAGAGGCGGTCATCTAGGGTGGTGTCGAACGGTATGCCTCTTCCTGCTGCGCGGCATTTCTGACGGGGCTAGGTCCACTTGGCAGTCGTCGCCGGTCGTTCTCACTGCTTCCAAAAGCCATCTGGTCTGCTAAGGGGCGAGGATGCAAAAGTCGGCACAGGAACGGATGGCGATTAGGGATCTACCCCAAGCCTCAACATTAACCCACGCGCTAAGTCCGAATCAAAATGCCGCGCTTGTGGCAGTTCATTTTGTGGCCATGTATCTTGAGCTGTCGATTTATTGGGAGGAAGCGTTAATCTTCCCCTACGCGGGGTCGACGTTGATTGCTATAATTGGCGCATTTGCCAATCGCAGCGCCATTAAGCCTCAGCATGTTTCGTTGATCGGGATTTTCATCTTTGCCGTAGGGGCTTTAGCTGTCCCTGCCACATTGTTTGGAAACGTGGATCCAGTTCAATTTTTCCGATCTTACGCACAGATGATTGCCGCCACAATTGCGGGTTACTGCATTTTTATCGTGTTCATTTTATCTTCCAGATCGATGCTCGTCCGATTAATGTCGATAATATTGGCAGTAATTATTGTGGGATCTTTTCTTGAGAGATTTCAACCTGTTCGGGAGGTAAGTGACGCTTTTAGAAGGTTGATTTATCCCAAGGACCTTCTTTATTCTGCAGATATTCGAGATATTGTTTCTTATGGTGCGGTGCGGCCGCGATTTTTCTCACGTGAGCCCAGCATTGTCGGGATCGGTTCCGGTATCTTGATCGCGATTATATTTTTGCTCGTTAGGGGAGGGCGAGCGTTTAAAATAGGCGGCGCCGTCATTGTGTCTGTGATTTGTATTTTTATCATGCGCAGCCCGACCATTATTTTCTTTACGGCCGTGGTTTTTTACGGAGTTATGGTCCTCAATCGGAGCATCGAGGGGCGCTACACGTGGTTGGTCGGATTTGCGATCATGTTTGCGCTGCTCGCTGCGTCCTTTTTGCTATTATACGGTGCTGGACTATCAGGTTTGTCGACCCGGTCGATCCTAGGCGGAGGAAGCTATGTTATCCGCGTTTTCGGCCCCCCGCTTATCTGGCTAGAGAGTCTTCGGGAGCATTTTTTCTGGGGCCTTGGTCTCGGCTCCTTTGACACGTTGCTTCCACTGGCTCGCAAAGCTTACGGAGCGTATGATATATTGGCGCTTTTCCCCCATATTCGGGACGAAACAGACGGTGCTTTTCTCATATCCAACGGTTTTTGGGAGTTCTGGATCTTCTTTGGGGTAGCGGGCGGTATAATTTTGGTCTTCCTCCTTGCGCGCCTTTTCCGGCAATTCGGTATCGCTAAGTTGCCCTTTCCATTCTTTGCTTGGATGCTTGCGCTACAAACATTTGGCGGCGTGTCCGCATATCGCCCTTGGCATATATTATTCCTATTTGCCGCTCTTGCTTTTCTAATCCAACGAGATGACGCAGGCCGCCGCGACGCGAACGTTGCCTGACTTCTCGATCGCTCATGGAAAATACTCGAAGATGAAATTGTTGTGGATTGCGCGTTGGGATTCGAGAAATCCCACGGATGGTCAGCTTCTTTATTCGGAAGGGATGATTTCAAGCTTAGCGCCCAATGGTGCGTCCGTTGAAGTTTTGGCGACCATTCGTAGCGAGACGGTCGATGTTCCTGACTTGGCGGGGCGTACGCATCTTGACCCGTGGCGTTGGCCTCGCTTCTTGAGCCTCTTGTCTTCTTTGCCGAGTGATGCGGCAAAGCAGCGAACCGGCGCGTTCGCGCACGCGTTACGGAAGGCGCTCGATCGGCGCCCTGATGCGGTTATCTTCGATTATTACGCAACTGGCTGGGCACTGGACGTTGTTCGGGATCATTGCGTCCGTATGGGGCCGGACCGCCCGCTGATCGTCTATCTTTCGCACAATCATGAATCCTCGCTGCGCCTGACTGTGGCGGATCAATATGTCGGTAACCCCATGATGCGGTGGATCGTCCGCCACGATGCCAAGAAAGCGGCGAGGCTGGAAAACAGTTTGGTGGAAGCGGCTGATCTGATCGCGACCAATACGGATGAGGATACTGCGCTCTATCGCGCGGCGGCGCCTGAAAAGCCATATGTTACGGTGATGCCTGCGTATGGTGGTGCGGTTCGTGCGGCGGGCGCAATTACGTCCGCGACGTCGCGCCGGGTCATCATGATGGGTTCGCTGCTGTGGATTGCAAAGCAGGAAAATCTTCGTCGCTTCGTCGAGGCTGCCCATGATCGATTCAGCCGGCACAATATCGAGCTCTATGTACTCGGACGATCCGATCGTGTTTTCTTGGATTCGATCGAACGTATGTCGCCGACGGTCAAGGCTTTGGGCTTCGTTGAAGATCCGCTTCCCTATCTCTATGACTCGCGGATCGGCCTGATGCCTGATGAGTTGGGCGGGGGCTTCAAGCATCGCGTCGTAAACTACATCTTCAATGGCGTGCCGGTTGCGACCATACGATCGCAAGCTGCCGGGCTGCCAGTTGATCTTGACCGCGATCTGATCGCTGCCGATACCGTAGATGAACTGGTCGACGACATCGTGGAAGCGATCGACGACATCGACCGCTTGAACGCTATGGCTGAACGGGTACAGGCGAAATGCGAAGGCAAATTCGACTGGGCAAGCCGCGGCGGGACTTTGCTGGACGCCATACGCGCGGCGCGTAAACAACTCGAGACGATAGGGTAGGACGGTCTTGCTTAACGGGAAAATCCGAGCGCGGGCTCCACTGCGCCTGGGCCTTGCAGGCGGCGGCACCGACCTGTCGCCCTACTGCGATGACTTCGGCGGTGCGACGTTGAACGTCACGATCGATCGTTTTGCCTTCGCAACGCTCCTTCCGACGAATGATGGCGTGATCCGGTTCGTGGCCGATGATGTCGGATTAGTCGAGGAGTTCGCGCTTGATGACGCCCTTGATGGCGCGGCCTTAATCCTTCATCGCGGCGTCTATGAGCGAATGATCCGCGATTACGGTAATGGAAAACGTTTGCCCATGACGATTTCCACAACGGTAGACGCACCTGCCGGGTCTGGCCTCGGATCGTCATCTGCACTGGTCGTCGCGTTGGTCGAAGCGATGCGCGCGGCGCTCGGTGCGCCACTCGGCCCTTATGACATCGCCAGGCTCGCATTTGAAATCGAGCGCATCGATCTGGGATTGGCCGGCGGTCGTCAGGACCAATATGCTGCCGCTTTCGGAGGGATGAATTTTATCGAGTATCTGGCCGGCAACCGGGTAATTGTGAATCCGCTGCGTCTTCGTACCGGTGCGCGGAACGAGATCGAATCTTCTATTGTGACATGCTTTACCGGCCAATCACGTGAATCGGCGTCGATCATCACCGAACAGGTCAAGGGCATGTCATCGCCCAGCGGAAAGACGGTGGAAGCCCTCCACAAGTTAAAGTCGGACGCGATCGACATGAAGGCGGCGGTGCTGGCCGGCGAAATCGATGAAATGGCTCGAATTCTTAATGAAAGTTGGCTTGCGAAACGTGCGACTGCCGCTGCTGTCGCAAATCAGCGGATCGACGAGGTCCTTAGTTTGGGACTAAGTCACGGCGCGCTGGCTGGGAAGGTTTCGGGAGCTGGCGGCGGGGGATTCCTCTTTTTCATCGTCCATCCCGAACACCGCTACCATCTCATAACGTCGCTCAACGCTTTCGGCGCCATGGCGGGCCCCGTGAAGATTGTCGAGCAAGGTTGCGAAGTGTGGCAGGTTTAGGCGCACCATGATCCGCCAGGCAGTCATTCTTTGCGGTGGAATGGGAACCCGTTTGGGCGTGCTTACAAAAGCTACGCCTAAGCCCTTGTTGCCGATAGGCGAACGCCCGTTTCTCGAAATACTGATCGGTGAGGTCGTCCGGCAAGGATTTGACGACATCATTCTTTTGGCGGGCTTCTGCGGCGACCAGATCAATGATTTCGTCGAGAATAGCAGGTTTATCCGGCGCTTGCATGCTCGGGTTCGTACAGTTGTAGAGCCTTCGCCAGCGGGGACGGGCGGGGCGCTTGCTTCTGCTCGCGAGTTGCTGGCGCCCGAATTTCTCCTCATGAATGGCGACAGCTTGTTCGACATTCCGCTTCGCCAACTCTGTTTGCGTCTTACGAATGATCTCGACGGGGTGATAGCGCTTCGCGAGGTCGCCAATCCGGATCGTTATGGAATCGTCGATGTCGAGAATGATATTGTCCAGCGCTTCGCCGAGCGCGAAGCGGGGAAGGCCAGCGGCTCGATAAATGGTGGCATATATGCGTTGCGTCGCGATGCGATCCTCCCGCTTGTTTCCGGGACATGCTCACTTGAAGCCGACATCTTTCCGACTTTGGTGAACCGGCGACGACTGGGCGGGTTCATCCAGGAAGGGTTCTTTCTCGACATTGGACTTCCCGAGTCATTTGCCGAAGCGCAGTTGAGCATCCCGGCATTTCTTCGCCGACCAGCATTGTTTCTCGATCGAGACGGCGTGCTTAACGTCGATCATGGCTATGTCGGGAGCGAAGACCGCTTCGAATGGATGCCGGGTGCCGTTTCTGCAGTTCGGTACGCGAATGATGCCGGATATCTTGTGTTTGTCGTGACCAATCAGGCCGGTGTCGCCCGAGGCTTTTACGGAGAGCGAGACGTAGAAGCCGTTTTTGCTCACATGCAGGCCGAGCTCGCAAGAAAAGGCGCGCATATCGATGACTATCGCTACTGCCCTCACCACATTGAAGGGGTCGTTGAGGAGTTCCGCAAGCATTGCGACTGGCGCAAGCCCGGACCCGGAATGATAACCGATCTGATCGATCAATGGGGCGTCGATGTGCAGCGTAGCTTTCTGATTGGCGATATGCCGTCAGACTTGGTTGCTGCCCGCGCGGCAGGAATTGAGGCCCACGAGTTCACGGACGGGTCGCTCGAGCTCATGGTTCGCAAGTTTCTTTGATTTGATCTTAGAGGAAAATTAGATGACGCAGAACGCGTTTCAACAGGCAGTCGATGCGCGTGATCGGCTCACAAATTGGCTGTTCGATGAATCGCTGCCCCTGTGGGCTGACGTCGGTACCGATCATCAGGCAGGCGGATTCTTCGAAACCATCGATCGGGAAGGCCGTCCTTCGGATGCTGACCGACGGACGCGGGTGGTTGGTCGGCAGATATTCACCTTTGCGACAGCGGGTTCGCTCGGGTGGAACGGCCCTGCGACCGAATTGGTGGAGCACGGCGTCTCATACTTGCTCGAAACTTGCATGAACACCGACGGCACGGTCCGCTCCACGACTCGCCCGGGCACTGGGATGATCGACGGTCGCTTCGATCTTTATGATCACGCTTTTGCGCTTTTCGGGTTAGCGGCTGCTCATGAGTTTCTGGGCAAACCGCCAAGACTTGCCGGGCATGGCGAAACTATATTACGCGCGGCAAAGCGGGGCTGGTCGCATCCAATGGGTGGATTTGAAGAAAGCGTTCCCCGGACCCTTCCTTTAAAAGCCAATCCGCACATGCATATGTTCGAGGCAAGCCTTGCCTGGGAAGATACCTTAGGCGCCGAAGGGTCGGCGCAATGGGTTGATCAAGCAGATGAAATCGGAAATTTGGCGCTCAGTAATTTCGTTAGGAGTGATGGCATGCTCCGCGAATTTTTCGACGGTGAATGGCAGCCGATGCCAGATGACAGCGGTCGTATCGTCGAACCTGGCCATCAGTTCGAATGGGCTTGGCTTTTGTGGCGTTGGGACAACGCCCGCAAAGGTGATACGGCTCGCCAGGTGGCCCGCAAGCTTGCAACGACTGCAGAAATAGCCGGGGTGGACCGCGCTCGCGATCTGGCCGTCATGGAAATATGGGATGATCTTGTAGTAAAAGATGATCGAGCAAGGCTGTGGCAACAGTCTGAGCGGATTAAATGCTGGTTGGCGATGGCGGATTTGGCCGAAGACGATGAGGAGCGCGAGGCGGCCTACGCACGCGTTGCTCAAGCGGCGGTTGGGCTCGAACGATATTTTTCCTATCCGCTGCGTGGCGGCGCCTATGAATTCATCGACCGGAGCGGCAGCCCGATCGCCGACGACGCTCGCGCGTCGAGCATGTACCATATCGTCTGTGCGGTTTCGGAAATGCATCGACTCCTATAATGCAGCGAGATGTGCCTCCGTCCCTGATCAGTCGGTCTCGGATTTTAGCCACTCGACATATCTGTCGATGATCGGTTGCCGCGCCCATGTCTGCTCGGCCCGCTGACGGGCTGCTCGGGCAAGGCGGTTATAAATTACGGGATCATCCATCAGCAATTCGATAGCGTCGGCCATGGCGGCCGCATTCTCTGGCTCAACCGCAATGCCGCATCCCTCAATTTCCTTGGCGAGATCGGTGCCTATGGCAGAGCCCCCTACTACGGGACGGCCCGAGGCGAGCATGTTGGTCAATTTGGACGGTAGCAACAAATCCGCAGCATCTCGCTTCTGCGGAAGTAGGTGAATCGTGGCTAAATTCAGAAGATCGTTCAGATCCTCGCGCGGTTGAAGATCGTAGAACTGGATATTCGACAGGTCGGTTGCGGTTTGGATTAACTCGTCGCGAAATGGCCCATTGCCGCAGATCAGGAACGTGATGTCCTTACGGTCTTGCAGTCGGCGCGCCGCTTCGACGATCATTTCCAAGCCCTGTTTGCGAGCCAGGCTGCCCGAATAAAGTGCGACATGGGGCGTGTCGATTTTCCAGCTATCGCGAAATTTCGAGGAGTTTTGCGGCGTGATCGTGTCGATGGCCGCCCAGTTCCGTAGCTCGTAGCAGCCATCGCTACTGCTACGCTTTGCGTGCAGCCTTGCCACCATTGCTGGCGAGATGCTCGTCGCAAGATCGTGGACCCGGATCACCCAGTCGCCAAATGCCATGGCCCAACGCGCAGCCCGGCCGCCCGTCTTGATTTGACCGGTAGCGAACCCCGCCTCGACTTCGAAATCCTGCACATGAACCTGAGTAGTGGCACCAATCAGCCTAGCAGCCATTAAACCCGACGGAGCCGATATGAGCGTAGGCGCGACGTTGACGATCACGTCCGGACGTATTCGGATGGCCGACCAAAAGATTGGGAAAAAAGATGAAATGAAGAAGCTTAGATAATGCAGGATTCGGGTGGCACCGGAGGCGCGCCGCGGAACGAAAATCGGGCATCGCCATACCGACACTCCCCGTTCTTGTTTGAGCGTCCATCGAAAACCGCGAAAGCCTTTGAACGTCCTCCAGTAGGGATAGTAAGGCTGCGCGCAAATCTGGCGCACATAATGCCCATTCTTTGCCAGCGTCTCACACAGCTCAGCTGAATATACTGCTATTCCAGTGGGTTCTGGAGCATAATTGAGCCCCACGAAAAGAAACTTCACTGATGGTTTTCCAAATACCAACGATAAGTGGACTCGATGCCGGCCCGCAGCGGAATGCGGGGGTGCCAGCCCATCGCCCGCAGCTTATCGGCGGCCATTAGCTTGCGTGGTGTACCGTCAGGCTTGGTTAAGTCGTGCTCGATCGCGCCATCATATCCGACCACATCACACACTAGTTTGGCGAGGTCCAATATGGTGCCATCCTCACCCGAGCCAATGTTAACATGGCTGGCGTCCGAATAATTCTTGACGAGATGAACACAGGCGTCGGCGCAGTCGTCAGCGTGCAGAAACTCTCTGCGCGGCGAGCCAGTTCCCCAAATCGTGATCGATGCGTCGCCAGCCGCGCGAGCTTCGTGGATTTTTCGGATCATTGCCGGCAGAACGTGACTGGAATTGAGATCGAAGTTGTCGCCAGGTCCATAAAGGTTGGTAGGCATCGCAGAGATAAAGTCATTCCCAAACTGGCTGCGATAGGCCTGACAAAGTTTGATGCCCGCGATTTTTGCGATTGCGTACCATTCATTGGTCGGCTCGAGCGCCCCGGTCAGCAGACTGTCTTCCTGGATCGGCTGGTCGGCAAATTTTGGGTAGATACAACTGGACCCTAAGAACAACAGCTTCTCGACCCGTTCTCGATGCGCGGCTTCTATGACATTGGCCTCTATCATCAGATTGTCATAAAGAAAGTCGGCAGGGCAGGTCGCATTTGCGAGTATGCCGCCAACTTTTGCCGCTGCCAGGAAAATGACATCCGGCCGATTATCGGCCATCCATCCGCGAACCGCGGACTGATCGCGAAGGTCGACCTCGGAGCGTGTAATCGTCAGAATTTGACAGTCTTCGACCGCCAGGCGCTGCGTGATTGCGCTTCCGACGAGACCCCGATGCCCGGCGACAAAGACTCTCTTTCCTGCAAGATCATACATGGGAAATGGCACTTTCAGAGCAGGGTGTTGGCGTCGGCAGGACGGCGGTTGTTGACGTACCATTCGACGGTCCGACGAACGCCCTCGGCAAGCGAGATCTTCGGATCGTATCCGATAGCCCGCATCTTTGCGATATCGGGGCAACGGCGTGGCGTTCCGCCCTCTGCGGCAAGGCCAGGCACCAACTGAATGGGTGCGCCGACCGCTTCGGTGATCAGCTTGGCGAGATCGACGATTGGAACCTCCTCCATTGAGCCGATGTGATAGACATTCATCGTCTCGCCATTTTTCCACATGGCCGTGATGCCATCAACGACATCGTCCACAAAACAGAAAGCGCGGGTTTCTCGTCCATCTCCCTGCAACTCTATGTGGTGGACACCACTCGCCACGGCCGTGCGACATTTCTCGATTAACTGAGGAATCACATGCTTCCAGCCCATGTCTGGGCCGTAAACATTGTGCGGTCGGAAGACCTGCACCTTGGCGAGCTTGTCACGGCAATAGTTGAACGCGATGAGCTCCGAAATCAGCTTCGACCCACCATAGGAATAACGGGGGTTGAGCGAGTTAGGGATGATCATCTCGATGTCTTCAGGCGTCGGGACAACCGCAGGCGTCTGATACACTTCCGCCGAAGATGCTACGATCAGGTCCGAGACCCCAGCTGCCACGCAGGCTTCGCTAACGGCGATAGCACCGCGTACCCCAACATCGAGAACAAGTTGCGGTTGTTTATAGAAATTCTCTGTTCCGTTGACCGCGGCGAGATGGAAGACGGCATCGACATCCTTTAGAACGCTAATCAAGCCCTCGGTATCGCGCACATCGAGGTCGAAGCTCCGAATATCTCCTTGCAACCCTTCCAATCGAGAAGGCAGCCCGCGAATGAAGTTGTCGATTGCATAGACTTCGTGCCCCTGCGCTAACAACTGTCGCGTCAAATAGGCGCCGACGAAACCTCCAGCGCCGGTGACCGCAACCCTGCTCATTTGTGCCTCCCAACGAGATTGCCTACAGTAAAATAACGGTCGCGAAGAACCTCCGCGGGCTGCTCGCTGAGATTGTTCCAATAGTCATACACGAAGCCATCGTCCGCCAGTGACACGAAAATCTTCTCGACGTCGATCGTCGTAAAATAGGAGTGGTTGTTGGCAATGAGTATGATGTCCGCGCCCGTACAAGCCTCTTCGAAATCTTCATAGACGCGAAGATCGTTTGGCAAGGCATCGAGATTTTGCCGCGACACTACCGGGTCAAAAACCCGTATTTCCTGTATATCCTGACTCGCCTCCAGTTCGTCTATAACGTCTAGCGACATCGAACCACGAAGATCGTCCGTTTCCGGACGCCCTTTGAACGCGATGCCGCCCACGACGACAGTGAGCGGCCTGTCAGTTCGCTCCCTCATCTTGCCGATCACGGCGCTGACAGTCTCCGCCGGCTGGCGTTCATTCACGAGGCGTGACGCCTTTGTGATTTCAAGCATCGTGCCGTAGGGAGCCACGGACGATAGAAGGATGTGGGGATCCTTCTCGAGGCAAGGGCCGCCGACCAAGCCCGGAAGCGCGACATCCGTACGGCTGTACCCGAGCTTGCCATAACGGATGACGTCATTAGCGTTGATGCCGACCGCGTCGCAGGCGCGCGCAACCTCATTAGCAAACGCAAACCGGACGTCTCGCGACGTGTTGTCGACCAGCTTGATCATCTCCGCTGTTTCCGGATCAGCCACGCGAACAATGGTATGGGTCAGCCGACTGAACAGCGAGGCGGCGAGATCAGAAGCGCGTTCATCTAATCCGCCGATGATCTGCGGTAGTATCACCAATTCACGAAGAGCGTCGCCCTCAAGCGTCCGTTCGGGACACATGGAAAGATGAAAAGTTTTTCCGGCACTATCAAGAACCGATTTGACGACGTTGCGTGTCGTGCCAATGCGAACGGTCGATCGAAGTATGACGGCGACGCCATCCTCCATATGGTCTGCTACCTGGCGCGAGGCCTGTTCAATCATGTCCAGGCGCGGATCATATGTCCCCTCTTTCAGGGGCGTGCCGACCGTGATGATGTAGAACTGAGCCGAAGGCACATTCTCTGTTGTGGTGCTCGCCGAAAAACGCCCCGACGCAACAACCGAAGCGAGCGCGGCATCCAGGCCAACTTCAGAAAAATGCGCTTTTCCCTGATTGGCAAGATCGACAATGTCACTGCGTTTCTCAATCCCATATACCTGTACGCCGCGGCGTGCCAGTGCGACGCCAAGCGTCAACCCGACATAACCAAGACCGATGATGACAGCGCGTGGATCGCTAGGCGACATTCATATTTCTTTCAAAAGGGCGGCGGCGCGGATTTTAACAGGAGGACGTTGTTCAACGTTGTTGAGCGATCCAGCTTGCGGCGGCTTTTCGGACGATGAGGCTTGTGCTTGCGCGGCGGCTACACAAACTGCGCTTATGGTGCAACGCCTCCATCGCAGGTTTGACATCTTTTCGGTTCAAGAGGTGATCAAAAGGCATTCCTGTGAAAGAGAACGGAAAATGTTCGTAAGACGATACGAATATCCGTAACCAGCGACCATTCTGCAATATACTCAAGATCTGACTGTAAGCGGTTTGAAAGGTCCGATTTGATCTCGGTTGCCCCACGAAAACCTCGGATCTGCGCCAATCCCGTCAGACCTGGCTTGACGGCGTGGCGATGCCAGTACCGACTATCGATGTCCCAGAAAAGCGCGTCCTCGGCGCGCGATCCGATTGCATGCGGTCGAGGTCCGACGACACTCATGTCTCCGACCAGAACATTCAAGAACTGTGGAAGTTCGTCGAGGCTGGTACGGCGCAGTAAATGGCCGACGCGGGTAATGCGATCATCCTGCCTTCCTGTTGAGCGATCCCCGTTGGCATCGCTGATTTCAGCACGCATCGAACTAAATTTGACTATCTTGAACCGCCGATTTCCAAGACCGATACGCTCTTGCTTGAACAGTATCGGACCCGGGGAGTCTATCTTAATGGCAAGCGCGATCAGCGCCAAAAGAGGCAACAGGACTGGAAGAATGGCGATCGTTACGGCCAAATCAAACCCGCGTTTGAGAAGGCGTTGATTCCACGCCATCGGGCCACTGCTGATGACCAGGCTTGTTTGACCAGATCTCTTTCGGATGCTCAGAGGGCCCAACTGCGTGAGTTCCGGCATGACCACCTCGCTTTGTATGTCCAGCGATTTCAGCAGGAATGCCCAGTCGGTTCGCTTTTGTGGCGAGCAGTGGACGACAACACTATCCATGTTTCGGGCCATTCTACCGAGATAGCTCACGGTAACCGGATTGTTCGGATCAGGCGACAGCCCAAACTCTTCCGCATCTATGGAGCCCTCGCCGCTAAATTGGGTCCGTGGCACATCATCATATATGCACAAATCAGCAAATGGTGAATGTCCGAGGTAACGACGAGCAATGCGAGCCAAAATATTACGCCAGCCAATTAACAAAGCTGCGGCCAAAAAAGTGCCAACGCCGAAAAGTAGACGCGAAAACTCGGCACCAATTTTCATGAAGAAGGCGATAAGCAAAACAGACAAAGTTGTAAATACAAGAGATGAAGAAGATCTCCATGCGCTACGAAATGAGTCAAGCAAATTAACAACTTGATGGGCCTGATTATTTAACGAAAAACCGAAATATATAGGCAAGACAGTGATCAATATTCGCGAAACTTGCTCGACATCTATGCTGTCTAAGCGTATTAAGCTGGCAGCCACGAAAGAGACGATAATGCAAAGGGCATCGGTTATGATGGCCCATGCGGCTAGCACAGCACGTTTGTGGCGCTTCTTAGCAAGTCGACCTAGCTCAGGCTTGCGCGAAACTCTCTCCATGGCTTTGTGCTCTGATGTAGGATTAGCAGTTTCATTCGGTTTTGACGAACCATTAACGGTACTCTCAAAGTTCATCTACTAATCCTGTTATCGTCAACGACTATGAAATCGTGTTGCAAGGCCGACACGGTCATCGGCATGGCCTCTTTTATCAGTTTGAAACCGCTGGACGTTTTTTCGCCGGACCAATATCCTAATTTCCATACGGTTCCAACGTGGAGATTGTGCTGCATCACGATTAGGCGCGGCAACCCGCCGCTGCTGGTTGAATTTCGCTGGATAACCGCACGATTCAAGCGGCGAAAACTGTGACGCCTGTCCGATTGCTAAACAGAGAGCGGCAAGCGCCTTCCGCTTGTCGTCGCGTGGTCTAGGAAGGGCAGTGCTGTCAACAGTCGTCTTTTGTGAATTTGGGCATCGACTGGATGAATGATAGCAAAGACGACAGCGCATCCAGCAGGTAATGTGATCGCCCCAACCCACGCGTCATGTGACGGACGATTCTTGCCGAAGACCAGTCTCGTTCACGATATGCTGGTCATTGTGACTTCGCATCCTAGGCGCGCCTCCAAGCTATCTGGTTTTGGATGACTTGAGTTGGATATGGAGCCATATTCATGTCGATCCAACGGTCAAATGATGGCAGACCGGTGTGCGAGTTCGATGTCGGCACGCGCGGCGTATATTTGCCACAGTGCGCGCGAGTGCTCTTGCTTTCATAGCTGCAAGACTTGACATAAACGGGATGAGTCTCGCTTTTGACAATAGCTTCCATGATTCCCTGCACGGCTTTTACGCACCCGCCGAAGCAGTAAAGCCGACTAGCCCTGAGCTCTTGCAGTTCAATCGGGTGCTGGCGAAACGGCTTGGCATCAAAGTTTCCGAGGAACAATCCCCGTATATTTTTTCGGGGCGGGTAACCCCGAAAGGCGCTAACCCGCTTGCGCTTGCTTATGCGGGCCATCAGTTCGGCCATTTTTCCTCGCAGCTGGGCGACGGGCGGGCGCTCCTTTTGGGCGAAATCGTCACCCCCGATGGCGCGCGTTTTGACATCCAGTTGAAAGGATCGGGGCCGACCGCCTTTTCGCGCAATGGCGACGGAAAAGCGGCGCTTGGTCCGGTTCTGCGTGAGTATCTGGTGTCGGAGGCGATGGCGGCGATGGGGGTGCCGACGACGCGATCGCTGGCCGCAGTGGCTACCGGCGACCGGGTACAGCGTGAGAAGTCACACCCCGGCGCGGTGCTTACCCGTGTGGCGAGCAGCCATATTCGAGTCGGGACGTTTCAGTTTTTCGCGGCGCATTTTGGCGCCGAACACGTCATTCAATTATCCGATTACACCGTAAACCGCCACTTTCCTCACCTTGCAGAGACCGCAAATCCGCACCTCGCCCTGCTCGATCGCGTAATCGGTCTGCAATGCGAACTCGTCGCGCGCTGGATGGGCGTCGGGTTCGTTCACGGTGTGATGAACACCGATAATGTCGCGATCTGCGGTGAGACGCTCGATTATGGCCCGTGCGCGTTCATGGACCGCTTTGCCGTGAACACCGTGTTCAGTTCGATCGATACGAACGGGCGATACGCCTATGGTCGTCAGCCGCAGATTACCCACTGGAACATGGCGCGCTTTGCCGAGGCGATGTTGTCCGCGATCCATGCTGTCGAACCCGGCGACGTCGATGCGGCCAAAGCACTGGTTGACGCCATTCCTGGCCGATTCCGTGCGCTGTGGCTTAGTGAAATGCGCGCGAAACTTGGCCTTGGTAACCCGCACAAAGACGATGAAAAGTTGATCGATTCGCTGTTCAGCGAACTCGAACAGCATAGCGTCGATTTCACCTCTTTCTTTCGCGCTTTGGCGCAATTGCTGCGCGGTGATGGCGACATGCTCCGGTCGCTCTTACCCGATGCCGAGGCGATGGCGCCGTGGATCGCCGACTGGTGGGCGCAGCTCGAACGCGAGGAAATCGCCCCGCTTGAACGCGCCGACGCCATGGATGCGGTCAACCCGCTCTACATCCCGCGCAATCATCTTGTCGAAACGGCGCTGATTGCCGCCGAGGCAGGGGATATGGCGCCTTGGCATGCTTTGCTCGAGGTTGTGCAAAACCCTTATGTCTTGCGTCCCGAATGGGACATTTATGCGCAACCGGCGGCGGCGGACGCGGCGCCGCATGTCACCTTTTGTGGGACTTGAGCGGGTGGATGCGCGCGGCGGTGCTGCTGTTGTTGAGCGATCGGGTAGTGGCTGTTAGAGACCGGCGCAGCATCGCAGGAGAACAGCGTCAGTGCCGAGCACCCGGGTTAAAGTCACAGTGGTCGGGACCGGCTATGTCGGCATTTCGAACGCCGTTCTGCTGGCGCAGCATAATCGGGTCGTCGCCCTCGACATCGACAGCCGCAAGGTCGATGAAATCAACGCGCGCCGGTCCCCGATCGCCGATCCTGAAATCGAGGATTATCTGGCCAACCGCGCGCTGGATCTGACGGCGACGACCGACAAGCAATTGGCATATGAGGGCGCCGACTTCATCGTCATTGCGACGCCGACCGATTACGACCCAGACACCAATTATTTTAATACCAGCTCGGTCGAATCGGTGATCGCCGACGCGCTGGAGTTGGCCCCGAATGCGGTGATCGTCGTGAAATCGACCGTCCCTGTCGGCTTCACCGACCGGATGCGCGGGAAGCACGGCAGCGATGCGATCGTCTTTTCGCCAGAGTTCCTGCGCGAAGGGCGGGCGCTCTACGACAATCTTCATCCGTCGCGGATCATCGTCGGGAACACGCACCCGCGCGCGGCCGAGTTCGCGCAGTTGCTGCTCGCGGCATCGCTGAAACCCGAAACGCCGGTGCTGCAAACGGGCAATACCGAGGCCGAAGCGATCAAGCTGTTCGCCAACACCTATCTTGCGATGCGCGTCGCTTTCTTCAACGAACTCGACACCTATGCCGCGATGCACGACGCCGATTCGCGCCAGATTATCGAAGGCGTCTGTCTCGATCCGCGGATCGGCAGTTTCTATAACAATCCGTCCTTCGGTTATGGCGGCTATTGCCTGCCCAAGGATACTAAGCAGATGCTGGCGAATTATCGCGAGGTTCCCCAGAATCTGATTCAGGCGATCGTGGCGTCGAACACCACGCGCAAGGACTTCGTGGCATCGGAGGTGCTGCGGCGCCGCCCGCGCGTTGTGGGCATCCACCGCCTGGCGATGAAGGCCGGGTCGGACAATTTTCGGGCCAGCAGCATCCTGGGCGTGATGAAGCGGATCAAGGCAAAAGGCGTCGAGGTCATCGTCTATGAACCGTTGATCGCCGACGAGCTGCTGTTCAATTCGCGGGTCGTCCGCAACTTGGCGGCGTTCAAGGCCGAGGCCGATGTGATCATCGCGAACCGGGTGAGCGATGAACTGGCCGACGTCGCGGACAAGGTGTACAGCCGCGATCTGTTCGGGGTGGATTCCTGAGGCGTGGACGCTGCGCCTGTGGTGCGTCGATTGACTGCGCCCGGTGCCACGACAGCGAATATGCGACGAAACGAGCCTGAATCGGCGCTTTGACCGCATAGAAACGGGTTGCGCCGCCGCCGCGCGCCAGCCACAGATGCCGTATCGACGGCAGATAGATGCAAAATCCTGAAACTTCCTGTGATTATCACCTGATGCGATCAACGCGAGGGCGCTCGCTGTGGATCATGTCGGCGTCGCTTTGTTGTCTGGCGTGGGCGACGAGCGCCGCCGCGCAGACGGCCCAACCGCAGCCAGTCGAGCCGCCGCCGGTCGTCGCAACGGCCGATGCGCCGATCGCGGTACCATCGCCGCCGCCCGCCGATGTGGTGTTGCCGGAAGTCGCGCCGATCATCGGTGACGAGGAGTTTGAAAAGGCGATCCCGCCGATCAGCGCGGAAGATGATGCCGAACTCGATCGACCCCTGGAATCGATCGCCGACTTTGAAAAACGCCAGGCTGCCGAAGCGACAAAGGCGCGCGATGGCGTATTGGAGGCGCCAGTACCAGCCGTTGACGGTGTGCCAGTCCCCGCGCTGGCCGATGGCGACGCGGTCGAGGTCATCGGTGATGTGCCGATCGCCGACACAGAGCTTGCGGCGCCGTTGCCACCGCTCGAAAGTTTCGACGTCGAACCGGTCGTGTTTGCCGAAGCCGAGGACGACCGCGAGAATGTCAGCGTCGGTTATACGGTTCAGGTCAACGGCCTAGTCCCGGCCGACGACAGCACCGACGTCGATCTGGCCGACCTGTTCGGCGATCTTTCGGCGTTGTACGACGGCGATGGCAAGGCCGACAATGCTGCGATGGTCCGCGCCCGCCTGACCGCCGACGGCGAATTGATGCAGCGGATCCTGGCGTCCGAAGGCTATTATGACGCGGTCGTCGATACCCGCATCGATCGCGGCGAACGCGAGGAAGGCCAAGCGGGCCAAGAAGGCCAGGCGGGCGGGGCGCGGCAGCGCCGCCCGATCACCGCGGTCATCGATGTGAAGCCTGGCACGCGCTACACGCTTGCCGACATCATCATCAACGCGGAGCCGACGGTGCCGCCGACGCTGATCGCCGATAATTTTCCGCTGAGCGTTGGTGAACCCATCGTCGCGCAGCGGGTTCAGGGCGCCGAAGCTGCCATTGCACTGAAACTGCCCGAAGAAGGCTACCCCTTCGCCCAAGTGGGGCAGCGCGACATCCTGCTCGACAGCGCGACCGGCGACGGCGTCTACACGCTGCCAGTCGATATCGGCAAAAGGTCGCGGTTCGGGGGGATCGAGACGACCGGCGATTTGGCGTTCGATGCCGAGCATGTCGAGGTGCTGGCCCGCTTCAAGCGGGGTGAGCTTTACGACAGCCGTAAGGTCGACGACCTGCGTCAGGCGCTGGTCGCCACCGGATTATTTGCGACCGTCGCCGCCGAGCCGCAGCCAACCGGCGAAAGCGCGGGCGACGATACCGAATATGTAACGATGCTGGTCACTCAGCAGGCAGGCCCGCCGCGCACATTGGCAGCAAGTGCGGGCTATGGCACCGGCGAAGGCATCCGGCTGGAGGGCAGCTGGACGCACCGCAATCTGTTGCCCCCCGAAGGTGCGCTGATCTTTCGCGGCGTGCTGGGCACGCAGGAACAGGGTGTTGGCGCGACGCTGCGCCGGTCGAACGCGGGACAGCGCGATCGCACGTTCGAGCTTGTCGCCGAAGCGACGCGCAGCGACTACAACGCGTTCGAGGCGCTCACCGGCCGCGTCGCCGCGCGGGTCAGCTATGATTCGACCCCGATCTGGCAAAAGAAGTTCACTTATGCCTTTGGGGTCGAATTGATCGCGACGAGCGAAGACGATTATGATTTCACGCGCGGCGCACGCGCGCGCGATTTCTATACGATCTTCGGGTTGACCGGGCAGGTCGGCATGGACCGCACGGACAGTCTGCTCGATCCGACCAAGGGTTTTCGTATCACCTCGCTGATCCAGCCCGAAGGGTCGCTGGCAGGGCAATTCTCGCCCTATGCGCGCACCCGGGTCGACATCAGCGGCTATTATCCGGTGACCGACAGCATCGTCCTGGCGGGTCGCATCCGCTTTGGGTCGATCGTGGGCGCCGCGCGCGAGCGGCTGGCACCCTCGCGGCGCTTCTATGCCGGCGGCGGCGGGTCGGTACGCGGCTTTGGCTATCAGGAACTGGGGCCGAAGGACCCCAATAATGATCCGATCGGCGGGCGTAGCGTCAACGAGGCGGCGTTCGAGGCGCGTTATCGCTTTGGCAATTTCGGCGTCGTCGGCTTCGTCGATGCGGGGCAAGTGTATCGCGGATCGGCGCCGACCTTTTCCGACCTGCGCTTCGGCGCCGGTCTTGGCGCGCGCTACTACACCAACTTTGGCCCGATGCGGCTCGACGTCGCCACGCCGATCGGGCGCAAACCGGGTGAAGCCCTGGTCAGCGTCTATGTATCGATTGGCCAGGCCTTCTGATGGCTGGCGCTGCGCCTGTGGCCGCTGATGCGGCGACAACGGCGAAGCCGCGCAATTGGGCGATGACGGTCCTCCGCTGGATCGGGCTGGCGCTGCTTGGGCTGATCCTGTTGTTCGCGCTGTTTCTCATCGGGCTCAATAGCGATGCCGGGCGGCGCTTTGTCGTGACCCAGATCGAAAAATATGAATTCGAGAACGGCATGAGGATCGGCATCGGGCGGCTCGATGGATCGCTCTATGGCCGGATGGTCATCCGCAACTTCACCCTGTCGGATCCCACGGGGGTGTTTCTCGAATCGCCCGAGGTCCGGGTCGATTGGCGGCCGATCCGCTATTTTGCGAACCATGTCGATGTCCGTTCGGCGGCCGCGGCGACGATGACGATGCGCAAAATCCCCGCGTTCAAGGTCGTGCCCGACACCGGCGAGCCGCTGCTCCCCGATCTCGACATCGATGTCGGCGCGCTACGCGTCGATCGCCTGATTTTTGAACCGGCGGTCGCCGGCGAACGCCAGGAAGCGCGGCTGGCGGGCAAGATCGTCATTGCCGATCGGCGTGCCCAGATCACCGCCAATGCCGCAACGATCGGCGCCAATGCGAAGGGCGATACGCTGGCGTTGCTGCTCGACGCTGTCCCCGAGGCGAACCGGCTGGCGATGACGCTCAACGTCACGGCGCCGCAGGGCGGGGTGCTGGCGGCGATGGGCGGCTTTTCGGAACCGCTGACCGCCAAGCTGACCGGACGCGGCGACTGGAAAGCATGGAGCGGCAATCTGACCGCCAACTTGGGCGCGGCGCCGCTGGCCAGGCTCGCGCTGACCGGTCGCGACGGTACCTTTGCGGTGAAGGGCGCCGCACAGGCCTCCCGCCTCTTTGAAGGACCGACTGCGGCGTTGCTGGGATCGGAAACCGCCGTCGATCTGACCGCACGGCTTGCGGCGCGCAAGGCTGCTCTGGACGGCCGTTTTTCGTCGGAAGCTTTTCGGCTCGGGGTTAGCGGCGGGGTCGATCTGGGGAACAGCCGCTACGAGGCGCTGCAACTGGCGTTCGTTCTGCTCCGCCCCGGTGCCATCGCGCCGTCGGTGCGCGCCAACGGGGTGCGCGCGACGGCGCGGCTCGACGGCGCGTTTGACCTGCCGACGGTGGACTATCAGGCAAATGCGACGTCGCTGGCGGTCAACGACATCGTTGTCGAAACGCTCAGCCTGGCCGGCAAGGCGCGGGTCGATGCCAATCAGATCCTGATCCCGGTGGCGGGACGCGCCGCGCGGATCCGCGGGCTCGACACGGTCGCAGGCGGCACATTGGTGGCGGTGCGCCTCGACGGCGATCTGGCATATAGCAATGGGCGTATCCTTAGCGACAATTTGCGACTGCGCTCGCCGCGGATCGACGCGAAAGCAATCGTCATCGCCGACCTCAATCGCGGTTTTTACACCGGGGCTATCGACGGACGGATCAACGATTATCGTATCGAAAGCGTCGGCATCTTCGACATCGATACCGACGCCGATCTGGAAACCGCGCCGAATGGCGGCTTTGCGATTGCCGGCCGCGTTCGGGCGCGTTCGACCCAGTTGTTCAATTCGGGCGTGCGCGATTTGCTTGGCGGCAATGCCGTGGCGACCAGCGATGTCCGCTATGGCACCGACGGTATCGTTCGCTTCGCGAATTTGCGAATGACATCGCCCTTGCTGCGGGTCGTGAGCGGGCAGGGGAGCTATGCGCCCAACGGCCAGGTCCGGTTGACTGCGCGCGCCAATTCGGCCGATTATGGCCCGCTCGGCGTCCAGTTGGCGGGGACGATCAGCGACCTGCGCGCGACGCTGACCGCCGCGCGCCCCGGCCTCGGCATCGGGCTCGCCAATTTGGTGGCAGAGATCAATGGGGCGCCCAACGGCTACCGTCTCGCGGCGACCGGCGACACCGACTATGGACCGCTGTCGGCGAATGTGGTGTTGTTGACCGCGGCGGGGCCGCTGACGCTCGACGTCGAGCGCGGCGACCTGTCGGGGATCGGGTTCAACGGGCGGTTGGTGCAAAGCAGCGCGGGGCCGTTCGTTGGCCAGCTCAACGCGTCGGGGCAAGGGCTGGGTGGACTCGTCCGCTTGAGCGCATCCGGGAAGTATCAGGCCGCGGCAATCAACGTCCGCGCCAATGACGTCGTGCTGCCCGGCCCGGCCAAGCTGGCGGTTGGATCGGCGATCGTCGATGCCGACGTCACCCTCTATGACACGCCGCATGTCGTCGCCGATATCCAGATCGCGCAGACGCGCATCCGCGAATATGACATCGCGGTCGGGCGGGTGAAGATCGACTATCGCGATGGACGCGGCAAAGCGCAGGCGCTGGTCGAAGGCACCAGCGGGGTGCCGTTCCGCGTCGCGGCCAATGCCGATCTGACCCCCGAACTGTGGCGCGCATCGGTGCAGGGCCGCGCGACCGGGATCAATTTCCGCACGACTTCGCCTGCACGAATCATTCCGGGCGATGACGGTTATGAATTGCTGCCGACGACGGTCAATCTGGGGCGCGGTAGCAGCGCGCGGATCGCCGGGCGCTTCGGTGAAGGCATCATGGTCCAGAGCCGCCTCGAGCGCGTGAATATGGCGATCCTCAACGCGGTCTATCCCGACATGGGATTGGGGGGGCGCGCAACGGGCAGTCTGGATTTCGAACAAGCCAATTCCAGCAGCTTCCCACGCGCAGATGCGCGATTGTCGGTTACCGGCTTTACGCGGACGACCGCGGCATCGGTCAGCCAGCCGGTCGATGTCAATTTCGCCGGCAAATTGCTGAGCGACGGCGGCGAGGCGCGTGCCGTGATGCGGAAGCGCGGCAGCGTCATCGGCCGCGTCCAGGCGTCGCTACGCCCGTTAGGCCCCGGCGCGGGCGACTGGACGACGCGCCTGCGGGCCGCGCCGCTTGGCGGCGGCATTCGCTACAATGGCCCTGCCGACACGCTTTACTCCTTCTTTGGTCCCGCCGACCAGGGCGTATCGGGACCGATTGCGGTTGCGGCCGATTTCAGTTGCAGCGTTGCCGATCCGTGCCTGTCTGGCGTCGTGCGCGGCAAGGACATGGTCTATGAAAATCAGACCTATGGCACACGGTTGACCAATATGGTCGTTGCCGGACGCTTCACCGGCAACCGGCTGGAAATTGATGAACTGACCGCAACTGCGGGCGACGGCAAGGTCGCGGCAAAGGGCTTTGTCAGCCTGGCCCAGGCCGATGGCTATCCGATGAACATCGCGATGACGCTGGACAACGCGCGGCTGGCGCGCAGCGAAAATATCGCGGCGCGCGCAACCGGCAATCTGACGCTGGAGAAGGTTGCTGGCCAAACGGCGCTGTTGTCGGGCAGCCTGCGCCTGCCCGAAACCCGCTATCGCATCATCCGCGAAGGCGCGGCGCAGGTGCCGGTGCTGACCGGGGTGCGGCGCAAACCGGCCGCGGGCCGCCTGCGGATCAGCGGCGACGGGCTTTCGGCGGTTGGCGGCAGCTTGTTCGACCTTATCCGCCTCGACATTGCGCTCAAGGCGCCTGACGAAATCTATGTCACGGGGATGGGGCTCGAATCCGAGTGGATGGCCGATATCGTCCTGCGCGGAACCACGCTGGCACCGCGCGTGACGGGCGAAATCGAGCTGGTACGCGGGACATTGGGCTTTGCGGGACGTTCGTTTGAATTGCAGGAAGGGCGGGTGACCTTCCCCACTGGCGACGCCTACGACCCGGCGATCCGCCTGCTCGCGAGCGATACGATCGAGACGGTGACTGTGAATGTCGCGGTGTCGGGCCGCGCCAGCAACCCGCAGATCGCTTTCTCCAGCGTCCCGGGCCTGCCGCAGGACGAGATTGTCTCGCGCATCCTGTTCGGCGATTCGATCACGACCCTGTCACCGCTGCAAGCCGTCCAGCTCGCCTCGTCGCTCAATACGCTGAGCAGCGGCGGCGGCGGATTGAGTCCGCTTGGCGCGCTTCAGTCGGCGACCGGGATCGACCGGCTGCGCGTGCTTGGACCCGACGACACCGTCGGCCGCGGCACAGCGCTTGCTGCCGGGCAATATATCACGAAGGACATCTATCTGGAGGTGATTACCGACGCGCGTGGTTACACAGCGACTCAGCTTGAAATCAGCCTGACCCGGGCATTGTCATTGCTCAGCCAGGCCGGCGGGGCGGGCCAATCAAACCTCAGCATCCGGTATCGGAAGGATTATTGATGCGCGGCGTTCTGCTCCTGCTGCCGTTGCTGCTGCTCGCCGGGTGCAAGGACGAACCCGATTTCGAGATGCGCTACGACAAGGCGGCGGAAGAAATCGAGGCGCGCGCCAAAGCAATGGACGCTGACATCGCCGAGTCCGAAGCGGCGGCAAAAGCAGCCGGTGACGCGGAACCGGTCTTTGAGCCGGGGGTCGAGCCGGGCGGAAAAATTCCGCGCGTGTCGCCCGAACCCTTGCCAGAAACCGTCAACCCGACTAACCCGCCCCCGTCATCTGGGGAGTAGCCAGCCGTCCGATCGGACGGGCCACCGTGTCAACATACTCGGCCGAGAGGCCGTGGTGCGGTGGAAGCGGAGAACCGCTTGGGCGAGACCAATGGCATCGCATTCTTCGTCCGGGCCGGGCGGCGGGTGTCGATGTCCGTTGGAATCGCTACGCCGCCCGGCCCCGGAGTTTTTTCATGGAAGCCATGCTGACCTCGACCGCGCTCGTCGCGCTCGCCGAAATCGGCGACAAGACTCAATTGCTGGCAATCTTGCTCGCGACGCGGTTCAATCGGCCGTTGCCGATCATTCTCGGCATCTTGGTCGCGACGCTCGCCAACCACGCGCTGGCGGCGCTGCTCGGTGCGTCGGTGGCGGCGTTTCTCGACAGCCCGATCTTTCGCTATGCGGTCGGCGCGTCCTTTGTCGCCATGGCGGCTTGGACGCTGATCCCCGACAAATTTGATGATGACGAGGCGCCCAAGCCGCGGTTCGGGGCCTTCCTGACGACGCTAGTCGCCTTTTTCCTCGTTGAAATGGGCGACAAGACCCAGATCGCGACGATCGCGCTCGGGGCGAAATATCATGCGGTCATCGCAGTGACGGCGGGCACCACGCTCGGCATGATGATCGCCAATGTCCCGGCGATCTTCTTGGGGCATGCGTTGCTGAAACGTGTCGATCTGGCAAGGGTACGGATGATCGCGGCGGCGATGTTTTTGCTGATCGGATTGTGGGTGCTGGCGCAGACCGCAGGCTGGCTGAGCTAACCCGAGTTGCGCATCGCCAGCGTGCGTTCGAAACTCCAGCTCGAGGCACACATCGCGTCGAGATCGCGCCGCGCCGTCCAACCAAGCTCGCGCGCGGCGCGTTCGGGGCTGGCGAAGCAGCTCGCCACATCGCCGTCGCGGCGCGGTGCGATCCGATAAGGAATGCGAACACCGTTCACGCGCTCGAACGCCGCAACGATGTCGAGCACCGAATAACCCTGACCGGTGCCGAGGTTCCAGGTCGACAGCGGCTGCGGCGCCTTCGCGATCGCATCAAGCGCCGCGACATGGCCATCGGCAAGGTCAAGAACATGGATATAATCGCGCACCCCGGTGCCGTCGGGGGTGTCGTAATCGCTGCCGAATACCGACAGCTCGGACAGGCGTCCGGCGGCGACGCGGCTGATAAAAGGCATCAGATTGTTGGGGATCCCGTTCGGATTCTCGCCGATCAGGCCGCTGTCATGCGCACCGACAGGGTTGAAATAGCGCAGGGTCGCAATCCGCCAAGCTGGATCGGCACCGGCGATGTCGGTCAGCATCTCCTCGATCATCAACTTGGTACGGCCATAGGGATTGGTCGCCGCGGTCGGGTGATTTTCGTCGAGCGGCAGGTAGCGCGGCTGGCCATAGACCGTGGCGCTCGACGAAAAGACCAGCGTCTTGACGCCGCAATCGGTCATCGCCTGCACCAGCGACAGCGTGCCGCAGACATTATTATCGTAATATTTGATTGGCTCGGCGACTGATTCGCCGACGGCTTTCAGGCCGGCGAAATGGATGACAGCTTCGACGCCATGCTCGGTCAAAGCGTGGCGCACCGCGTCGCCGTCGCGAATATCGCCGACGATTAGCGGGATCGCGGTGCCGGTGATCGATTCGAGGCGGTCCATCACGTCGGCATCGCTATTCGCCAGATTGTCGAAGCACACCACCGCATGGCCCGCCGCCGCGAGGGCTGCCGCCACATGACTGCCGATATATCCTGCGCCACCGGTCAATAGGATCGTCATCGGTTGCCTTGCCTCCCCGCGCCTGTTCGCGTTGTTCCTCGGTTGCCCTATTCTATCTTGGGGTCCCCACCAAGCGATTGTCCGTTCGCCAGTCGTCGATGCGCCTTGCGTTGGCAAAAGCTGGGAACCGGGTAAGGGAACTTGGTGAGTGCAGCAGAGACAACCATCATGACGGGCGGCGAGAATTGAAAACACGCGAGTTGATCGACACCGCGCCGATACCCGGTGGCGGCGAGTTGCGCCTGTTTCGGCGCGGCGACGAATTTATCATCGGGCTCGGCAGTAACGAGCTGATGAGCAGCCGGATGAGCGGCTCGGAAGAGGCGCTTGCGACGATGAGCTGCGACCGGTTGCGTAATCCGGACACGGCCCACCTGCTGGTTGGCGGTTATGGAATGGGTTTCACCTTGCGCGCCGCCTTGGCGGTTCTGGGGCCACAAGCGAAAGTCACCGTCGCCGAACTGATCCCGGAAATCATCGACTGGGCGCGCGGCCCGATGGCCGACCTTGCGGCGGGTTGCCTCGACGATCGCCGGGTCGACATCGTGGTCGGCGACGTCGGCGGAGCGATCGCCAGCGGGGCAGGCGTCTATGACGCGATCCTGCTCGATGTCGACAACGGTCCCGATGGCCTGACCCGGCCCGACAATGACCGGATTTACGCGCCCACCGGACTGGCCCGGGCCAAAGCGGCGCTCAAGCCCGGCGGCGTGTTGGCGATCTGGTCGGCCGCTCCGGACGCCAGCTTTGCACGTCGTCTGACGGCGGCGGGTTTTGATGTCGAAGAGGTCGGGGTTCGCGCCCGCAGTAATGGCAAGGGCGCGCGGCATGTCATCTGGTTTGCCACGCCCGGGTGACCGTTTCGCTGGCGGCTGACGTCAGACGGGCTTCGGCCGATTGCTCCAATCCTCGCGATACCAATCGACGAACGCCGGTATGCCGACCGCTATCGGCGTCGTTGGCGCAAAGCCGAGGTCGCGGCTGATGTCTTCGATGTCGGCAAAGGTTTGATAAACGTCGCCATCCTGCATCGGCAGCAGGTTGATTTGCGCTTGGCGCCCACAGGCCGTTTCGATCGCGGCGATCAGGTCGGTCAGCTGTTCGGGCTTGTTGTTGCCGATATTGTAAAGCCGGTGCGCCGTCCTGAACCCACCCGGTTTTTCCTGGCCGTCGTCTGCGGGCGGGCGATCGAGTGCCAGGATCACGCCGGCGACAATGTCATCGATGAAGGTGAAATCGCGCAGCATGTCGCCATGATTATAGACATCGATCGCACGGCCCTGAAGCACTGCCTCGGTAAATTTCCACACCGCCATATCGGGTCGGCCCCATGGACCATAGACGGTGAAAAAGCGCAGGCCGGTCTGCGGTATCCGAAAGAGATGTGCGTAGGTTTCGCTCATCAATTCATCGGCGCGCTTGGTTGCGGCATAGAGCGAGATCGGCGTATCGGCGCGGTCGGCGACGCGGAACGGGGTATCGGTGCGCATGCCATAGACCGACGACGAGGACGCATAGACAAGATGCGCGACCTGACGGTGCCGCGCCAGCTCGAGGATGTTGACGTGTCCTGCGATATTTGAGTGGATATAGGCTGCCGGGTTTTCGAGCGAATAGCGGACACCGGGCTGGGCGCCGAGATGTACGATCCGGTCGATCTGGAGGTCGCCAAGCGCCGCATCGAGTGCTGTGGCATCGCCGAAATCGGCATCCTTGAACGCGAACAGATCGCCATGGCGTTCCGCCAGATGCGCGACGCGCGCGCGCTTGAGCGCGAGCGAGTAATAGGGGGTAAAATTGTCGATACCGATGACACGCTCGCCGCGCCCGAGCAGCGCCGCCGCTACGTGCATCCCGATAAAGCCTGCCGCGCCGGTGATCAGTGTCGTCAACTTCGTTTCCCGCTTTGAAAGTCGAATTGCGCCAAAGTCATGCGCCGCCAAAAGGCGTCCTTATCATGCCAATCGGTAAATTCGGAGGTAACGGTAGCCAGAATATCGACGCACGGACGACCAGCAACGCCAAGCGCGCCAGTCTATCGTTGCGACCTATGAAATATGGTGAGCCCTGCTGGGTTCGAACCAGCGACCTACTGATTAAAAGTCAGTTGCTCTACCGACTGAGCTAAGGGCCC
>VFQO010000356.1_pt1 | contig 51728 bp, 50 predicted proteins | sample 3512331 | NCBI WGS metagenome assembly VFQO01 (sample SAMN10412371, study PRJNA504923) | tailings metagenome | isolation source: Replicate 3 from Balatoc abandoned mine | place: Philippines: Itogon, Benguet | collected 2017-08-28 | reverse complement strand
ACTAGTCCTTATTGTAAGGAATAATACTGGCACTGTGAATTACGGGGCTATTTCACGCATATAAGTGCCAGAACCTATGGCCAGAGTCGCCCGCACCCGTTCAGCATTAAACGCTGCCTTAATCATGGCCAGATTAATACTAGGTTGATTGGCAATGTTGTGACTGTAGATAAAATTCGGGCGAGCGCCGGCATTCTGCTCAAAATCATGTGCGTAATAGGTCTCTAGATAGCCACTGACATTCAGTGTAGTGTCAGTATCTGCGATCGCAGTATTTGCAAATAAGGTATGCCAACAGACGAATGCCAAGGCCACACTTGGGCGCGAAATGATGAAGAAATAATTCAAGACTTTAGATTAAGAAGCGAATATAAAAAAGAAGATAAATGATGTAGAGAAGTTTAACAGAAGCCAGCGATACAAATGGCAAACGTATGCATAGCCAGTCCGCATAAAAACGCAAATTCATTTAGCTAAATTCAAAATATAGTTTAAAATCCTGCACTTAATTTATCGCTTTATCAAGCCTAGTTTAAGGATCCCACCATGCAAATCGCAATGAACACCGTAGTAACCATGACTTATGAATTGAAAGACGCAGATGGCAACGTGCTTGAATCCAGCACCGAACCAGTGGCGTATCTGCATGGCGGTTACGACAACATTTTCCCGAAAGTAGAAGAAGCCATGCACGGCAAAAATGTGGGTGATGTGGTGACTGTAGATTTGCAGCCTGCTGACGCATTTGGTGAATATGACGAAGAATTGGTGCAAATTGAACCAGCCAGCGCATTCCCAACCGCAGAATTAAAAGTTGGCATGCAGTTTGAAGGCGAAGACGAAACGGGCGATGTTATTTTGTATACCGTGACTGAAATTGCAGACGGCAAAGTGATTGTGGATGGCAACCATCCTTGGGCTGGCGAGCGCGTAGTGTTCACCGCCACCATCACCGATGTACGCCCTGCTAACAAGGAAGAAGTTGCACACCAGCACGTGCACGGTGCTGGCGGTCATCACCACTAATTCGTTTTAACGCTACTCTATCAGGTAGCTTAATTTCAGAATTACAGTTAATCATTGCCGGTTCAGTTTAATCTGAACCGGCAATTTTATTTTTAAGTTTATATAAAACTTCCAGCGCTTCTCTCGGCGTTAAATCATCGGGCTGTATCAACTCCAGCTCGGCCACCACCGGATGCAAGACTGGCGCTTCCGGCAGCGCCGCTGCAGCAAACATATCAGGCTGAAACTCATTGGTCTGCGTTTGATGCGCTGCAACCTGACTATTTTCCAGCTGACTCAACTTACGCTTGGCGGCAGTGACCACGCTTTTTGGGATACCCGCCAATTGTGCGACTTGTAAACCATAACTCTGGTTGGCGGCGCCCTCTTCCACCTTGTGCATAAATACAATATTGTTGCCATGTTCCACTGCATCCAGATGCACGTTCGCAGCAAATTTGAACTCATCCACAATCCGCGTCAGCTCAAAATAATGCGTGGCAAACAGCGTATAACTGCGGTTTTTCTCAAGCAGTTGTTTCGCCACTGCCCACGCCAGACTCAAGCCATCAAAGGTGGAAGTACCGCGGCCGATTTCATCCAGCAGCACCAGTGTTTTATCGGTTGCGTTGTGCAGAATATTGGCAGTTTCTGTCATCTCCACCATAAAGGTCGAACGCCCGCCTGCCAAATCGTCTGAAGCACCAATACGCGTCATGATACGGTCGATTTCACCCATTTTTGCCGATGTTGCAGGCACATAACACCCACAGTGCGCCAATAGCACAATTAGCGCAGTTTGCCGCATAAAAGTGGATTTACCGCCCATGTTCGGGCCGGTAATGAGCAGCAGCTGCCGATAAGGATTGAGTATCACATCATTTGCAATAAATGGCTGGCCGAAGGTCTGTACGGACAAATACTCCACCACCGGATGCCGGCCCCCTAAAACTTCAATACCGGCTTCACTGCTAAATGTAGGGGCAACATAATTCAGCGCCAATGCACGCTCGGCAAAACAGCAAAGTACATCGAGGCTGGCTACAGCGCTGGCATTAGTCTGTAGTTGTGCAATATAAGCACTGAGCTGTTCCAGCACCTTTTCATAGAGCATTTTTTCACGTGCAAGCGCACGGTCATTTGCACTCAGTACTTTATCTTCAAACGCTTTCAATTCTGGTGTAATGAAGCGTTCCACATTTTTCAGTGTCTGGCGGCGGCGATATTCTGCAGGTGCGCTCTCCGCCTGCGTGCGGCTCATTTCGATGTAAAAACCGTGCACGCTGTTATATTCCACCTTCAGGTTAGCAATACCGGTACGCGCTTTTTCTGCCGCCTCAAACTGCAGCAAAAAATCGCCATGGTTATTCTGAATCGCACGCAGCTCATCCAATTCGGCATCGTAACCATCTGCAATCACACCACCTTCGCGCAGCACTGTGCTGGGTTCAACCTTAATGGCATCAAGCAGCAGCTTAACTGCGTCTACTGGTGGCGTAAGTGCCTGACAAAGCTGCTGCAGCAAACTGGCAGACAAATCATTGAGCAGCCCTTGCAGCAAAGGCAATTGCTGCAGGCTCACTGCCAAACCGGAAAGGTCGCGCGGTCGCGCAGTTCTCAGTGCAACGCGTGCTGTCATACGTTCAATATCGCCCACCACTCGCAATACTTGCCTCAGTTCTTGATAGCGCTCAGTCTGTATCAAGCTGGCTACCGCCTCATGACGCTGCATGCATAAGTTTCTATCGCGCAGTGGATGGTGCAGCCAATGTCGCAGCATGCGCGCGCCCATCGCGGTCTGTGCGGTATTGAGCAGCGAGTAAAGTGTGGGGGCAGCTTCGCCGCGCAAAGTGACATCAATTTCAAGGTTACGCCGCGTTGCAGCGTCCAGCTGGAGATAAGCGCTGGTCGACTCCACGCGCAAGGAATTAATATGTGGCAGTGTGGTGCGCTGAGTATGCTTCACGTAATCCAGCAGTGCACCCGCTGCGCAAATCGCCGGCCTTAAATCCGCACAGCCAAAGCCATTCAGGTCATACGTATTGAGTTGTTTGGTCAGTGTATTGAATGCACTGTCATAGTCGAACTGCCAGGGGCTCAAACGTTTTTTGGCGGTTTTAATGGTTTGCATGGCCGCGTGCTGAAAATCGTCCGGCAGCAGAATCTCACTCGGCGCAATGCGCTCCAGCTCCTGACTCAGCAAGCCCATCGCAATTTCACTCAACACAAAACTGCCGGATGCCAGGTTCAATCTGGCCAGTCCAATCAGGCCATCCGCCTGAAACATGCTCAAAATCTGATTATCGCGAGACTCATCCAGCAATGCGGTGTCGGTGAGCGTGCCAGGCGTGAGAATGCGACTGACTTCACGCGCCACCGGCCCTTTGCTGGTGGCGGGGTCGCCCACCTGTTCACAAATCACCACTGGCTCGCCCAGCTTTGCCAGCTTGGCTAAATATTGCTCCGCTGCATGAAACGGCACGCCTGCCATTTTGATCGGCTGGCCATTGCTGGTGCCGCGCTGGGTTAAAGTAATTCCCAACAGTCGTGAGGCTTTTTCGGCATCTTCAAAAAACAGCTCATAAAAATCGCCCATGCGATAAAACACCAGCATATCCGGGTGCTGTGCTTTTAAGCCCAAATATTGGCGCATCATGGGCGTGTGATTTTCAATGCCATCCGGGGTTTCGATGCTATTCGGGCTATCAGCTGTGCGTGGATTATTTTGCAGTTTTGTCATGCGTACACCGAAATGAGCATTTTGATACTAAGCAGTAGTAATAGCACACCGAAGATTCTTTTTAGAGTTTTAACCGGCAGCGTATGTGCTGCGCTTGCGCCGAACTTGGCAGTGAAATAGCTGGGCACCATCACCAGCAGCACGGCGGGCCAATAGACAAAACCCAAGGTGTAAGCAAGTGCTGTGCCACTTTGCAAACCATTAATCACATAACCTAATGTACCGGTCACCGCAATCGGAAACCCCAGCGCAGCCGAAGTGCCAATCGCTTTACGCATGTCCAGCCTGCGCCAATTGAGATACGGTACGGTCAGCGACCCGCCACCGATGGATACCAGCGCAGACACCGCACCAATCAATGCCCCTACAAAACCTAATTCCAGTTTACCGGCTTCTGCCGACCCCGCCTGCACTGGCTTGGTACGAAACATCTGACTGGCCACATAGGCCATGAACAGCGAGAAAAATAAGGCTAAGGATTGACCACTCAGCTGCGCAGCCAAAAAAGTGGCAGCAAACGTACCCAGCATCACCGCAGGCGCCATCAGCCAGACCAGTTTCCATATCACGCCACCTTTAGCATGATGCGCACGCAGGCTAGAAAACGAAGTGACCATAATACAGGCCATGGAAGTGCCTAGCGCCAAATGTACGACTTGTGCGATTGGAAACCCTTGCGCAATAAACACTGCAGTGAGCACCGGCACCAAAATGCCGCCACCACCAATGCCCAGCAAGCCGGCCATGAAGCCAACAAAAGCGCCCAATGTCAGATAAATCAGCAGAAATTCGATGCTCATGCTTTATCCCGGCTGCAATACATCAAGCTCAAACTGCAAGACCCTGTGCATCAAACATGCCTTCAAACAGAATCGAGCTTAAATAGCGCTCACCCGAATCAGGCAGAATCACCACAATCGTTTTACCTGCATGTTCCGGCAGCTTGGCATAACGCACTGCTACCGCAGCGGCTGCGCCGCATGAAATGCCACATAAAATGCCTTCTTCCCGCGCCAGCCTTTGCGCAAAATGCACAGCTTCCTCATTGCTGACTTGTGCAATATCATCCACCAACGATAGATCCAGCGTATCCGGCACGAAACCAGCCCCAATACCCTGAATTTTATGTGGTGCTGGTTTGAGTTCCTGACCCGCACGCTTTTGGGTCAACACTGGGCTAGCGGCAGGCTCTACCGCCACGGTTAAAATACTTTTGCCTTTAGCTTGTTTAAAATAACGCGAAACACCTGTCACAGTACCACCGGTACCGACACCCGCTACAAAAATATCGACATTGCCGTCTGTCGCCTCCCAAATTTCCGGACCGGTGGTTTTCTCATGAATGGCCGGATTGGCCGGGTTTTTAAATTGCTGCAGCAAGACATAACGGTTGGGGTCAGAAGCGGCGATTTCTTCCGCTTTAGCAATGGCGCCACTCATGCCTTTTGCTCCTTCCGTAAGCACTAATTTGGCACCATAGGCAGTCAGCAGTTTGCGTCGCTCAATGCTCATGGTTTCCGGCATGGTGAGCGTAATCGGAATACCGCGCGCCGCCGCCACAAATGCCAGCGCAATGCCAGTGTTGCCGCTGGTGGGCTCTACAATTTCTTTGCCCGCGCCCAGCAAACCACGCTGCTCGGCATCCCAAATCATAGCAGCACCGATGCGACACTTCACCGAATAGGCAGGATTGCGCCCTTCAATTTTTGCCAGCACGGTAGCTTGCGCACCGTCGGTGACTCGATTCAATCTTACTAGCGGCGTATTACCGATAGATTGTGCGTTATCTTCAAACCAATTTGCCATATCTACTCCCTATTCACTTCTATCGTAGTGTTTTTACTTAATTTTCTCGGTGGGAAAATAAACTCTCCGGGGTGATGGTTGATGCGTGACCCCAAACTTTTAATAAACAAGCGCCAGTGATGAAAACGCACTTTACGTGACTTCATCGCTACATACAGCGCCAAACTGAAACTCACGGTGAGATTGGTAATCGCAATTAAACCAAGCCCAAGCGCACAGTAAGCTATCATCTGCCAGCTCAGATTGAAATCCAGCGTAAAACTGGCAAATCCGACAAATGCAGATGAGAACGAAATATGGCGAATATCAAATGGCAGTCCGAGCAAAATGCCAACTGCGCTCATACCGCCCAGCAAACAGCCGAAGTAGAAGTTACCTGCCAACGCCCCTAAATTATTAGCGATATAGCTGGCGATTCTATCCAGACGCTGCACACCGAGTATTTTCTGCAGCAGTTTTACCGCACGCAAGCGCTGTGGAATCTTGTTATACACCGCTAAGTTATCGTGATAACCGGCAATTAGGCCAGACAGGAACAAACATACACCCGCTATCCCCGCATAAAACACCGAGCCGCTGTGTAATGGGTCGATATCCGCCAGTAAACTATGCGCTTTATCGGCATCAATAAACGCATGGCCGGTGATATAAGCATAAGCCCAAGCCAAAAGAATCGCCATCGGAATTGCAATCACCACATTACCTAAAATCGCCACCAGCTGGCTGCGTGTCGTATTGGCAATCATGGCCACCAGCTGGCTCATATCTTTAGATTTACTGTCTGAGGCACTATCGATGGTGGCAGCAATCGCTGCTGCTGTCATAGCAGGCTGTTTGGTAGCCACCGTAAAATGCAGAATATGAATCAAAATAAAACCCAGCCCATAATTCAGGCTGAATAAAATACCCTCAGTTAACGGTGCAAAATGATATTTTGCCAGAGCAATTTTAATCATGGCCATGCAGGCAATAATCACACCGGCACCCATCGCAGAGCGCGCCAAAGCATAATACTCACTGCGGTTTTCGGTAATGTAATGCTCACCGGTGCGGCTTGCATTTTCAGTCACGCGTACTGCCATCACCTCCATGTTTTCGCGCCAGTGTGCGTGCAAATCGTTTTTGTGGCATTCGCTATACACCAAGGCCTTAAATAGCTTCACAATTTCAGCATCGGCAGATTGCTTGAGATGAAAACGATTAAGAATCGTCAGTAGTTCTTCCAATCGGGATACTTGCTGCAACATGCGCTGCAGCAGCTGGGTGAGATTGATGCTGGTTCCGGTCTGCGCACTGTTGCGGCGAATTTTGGCGATAATCGCCCGACACTGATCCAACAGCACCAGAATATGTTTGATATCAATATCTGACTTACCCTCAGCACGTGCAGCCAAAATCGCTGCCAGTTCGTTCTGCTGTGTGACAAACGGTGAGGTGTGCTGCTCCAGTTCCGGATAATTTCTGAGTAGCTCAGGCTCTAGCCCCAGCGCCGCAATACGATATGAAAGCACCTGCGACGCTTCATATAAATTCTCCTGACATTCAGCCGCCACTTTTTCATCGGCCAAATCAAATCGCAACGCTTGTATAAGCTGTGCCCAAACGCCATCAGGAACTGCAGTGACCCATTCTTCATCCGTCGTTTTGGTAAAAAACAGTGCGAACAAATCAACCAAGTAACCAGGGTCTATCGCATCAGGCAATACTTTGTGCGAAATGCGTCTGCGCATTTCCGAAAAGAATCCGGTAAACACCGAATGACGTGAAATTAAAAACAATGAAATCGGTTTATGCTCGCTCAATAGCTTAAGCACTGCTTCGCGCAGCATGCGCGCTTTATCTGCATCAGTACTGAGCAAATAGCACAACGCTTGAATCGCGGTAGCTGCCAATTCATGTTGCTGAGGTTTTTCGGGACGAATCTGTGCAATCACGTCAGCTACCAGCTGTGGCGCATCATGCTGCTGTGCGTAACGGGCAAACACCTGCTCCATCACGCTATGAGTAGGATGATTATTTTCTAGTGCATTGGTCATAGATGGTCATTCAAACGCTTTTTAATAGTCTAACTTTTTAACAGAATTTTGCGGGATTGATAAATAAAATTTGGAAAATTTTTACCTGCTGCGCAGTTCATGCGCATATCCCAACTATGCATTTCAATTGGGCAAAAAAAAGCGCCTGCTTTTTTAAGTTGCAGACGCCATTTTAGAGGCCATGAGACTTACTTCGGAGTCTTGAGCGCTGGGGTTAAATGCGGGCTTAAAGTTTGCAGCATTTGCGCAAACACTTTTGGGTTGGCTGCGACGATGTTGCCGGTTTGCAGCCAGCTTTCGTTGCCTTCAAAATCCCCTACAATACCGCCAGCTTCCTGCACCAGCAGGCCACCTGCAGCGATATCCCAGGCAGAAAGGTTGATTTCAAAAAAACCGTCTACCCAGCCTGCAGCCACATAAGCTAAATCTAGCGCTGCTGAACCCGGACGACGAATACCGGTAGTTTTTTTTATCATGTCTTTCAACATGTCCATATAGGTGTCCAAATGTGTAAAGTCACGGAACGGAAACCCGGTAGAAATCAAAGAGTCCTGCAACTTACTACGACTGGTCACGCGAATTCGCTTATCGTTTAAGAATGCGCCACGGCCTTTGGTGGCGGTAAATAAATCATTGCGCACCGGGTCATAAATCACGGCTTGCGTCAGCACGCCTTTTTGCTGCAATGCAATCGAAATGCAGTATTGCGGAAAACTATGCAGGAAATTGGTAGTGCCATCTAGTGGGTCAATAATCCAGACATTGTCTGATTTCTGTGCGCTTTCGCCACTCTCTTCACCCAAAAAAGCATGGTCGGGATAAGCATCTTTCAACACATCAATAATGGCCTGCTCGGCCGCACGGTCAACATCACTGACAAAATCATTGTAGGTTTTGGATTGTACTTTGAGTGAACCCACATCTTGAGATGCGCGATTGATGATACGACCCGCCTCGCGAGCGGCTTTAACTGCGTTGATGAGCATTGGATGCATGACTGATTTTTCTTAAAGAACTGATAAAATGCCATTTTAACTTTTATTAACCTTATCACCAAGTTTGTTACTATTCTTTGTAGTCTATTGCTAACAGTTTGCTGTGACAGTTTGTTGTAAAGGTTTCAACACGTCAGGCCTCCCATTGAACCAAGAAAACATCTTCCAAAATATTCGCGTTGTACTCTGCCAAACTAGCCATCCGGGCAACATCGGCTCTACTGCACGCGCCATGAAAACTATGGGTTTAAACCGACTTTATCTGGTGCGACCTAAACATTTTCCGGATGGTGAGGCCAAGTCTCTGGCGGTCAATGCTGCGGATGTACTGGACAGTGCCGTTGTCACTAACACTCTGGAAGAAGCGATTGCTGACTGTCAGTTTGTGATAGGCGTGAGTGGCAAAGAGCGTGCACTGTCACAGGAAGTGATGACGGTACGTGAAGCCGCACATGAAGTGCACAAAATCGCCAGCCAGCAGCAAGTGGCTTTAGTTTTTGGCACTGAAATGAGCGGCCTTTCCAACGCCGAGGCCGACCGCTGTCAGGTACTGGCAACTATCCCGGCCAATCCTGAATACACCTCACTCAACCTAGCGCAGGCGGTGCAAATCATGTGTTATGAGGTACGCATGGCGATTACTGAGGGCAAACTGCACTACGATGAAAAACAAGCCGAACTTGCTACTCAAGATGATTTGGAGCGCTTTTATCAACACATGCAGGAAGTATTAGCTGAGATTGGCTACATTAATCCGCGCGCGCCGAAAAAATTGTTTGAACGCATCCGCCGCATCTATGCACGCAGCCGGCTTGAGAAAGAAGAAGTGAACTTGCTCAGAGGGATTCTGACACTTTCAGTCAAACCTAAAACACATACCAAATATTAACTCACGCATCAAAACATCTTTAATTTGTTGCGCCAAATCAATTTAAAGCTAATCAGCGTACGTGGCGTAAACACTTGTCTGCTATATTGATTCGTAAGCAAATTCGATTAATATTTCACCTAAATTAGCGATTTCCAGATAAATTGCAATTCTTATAACAATCAGCAACCTCATGGAAAAGCCAATACCCAAACCTAGTTTAATCAGCTTTCTGCTGTTGCCTTTGCTCTACTTCTTAAGCGTGAAGTTGAGCATTGCTTTCGCTATGACGCCTGAAGGCACCGTAATTTTATGGCTGCCAAATGCGATTGCACTCGCCGCTTTGCTTTACTATCAAGGTCAGCGCTATTGGCTATTCATGTTATTAATGCTGGCGGCTGAGGTTGTGGGCGATGTGCCTATCTTCAAATGGCATGAAGCCATCATGCTGGGCTCAGCAAACGTTGCGGAGGTGACCGTTGCGTATTTACTCATGCGCAGAATCAATATGTCTACTGTATTTCACAGACTTGAAGACGTCATCAAATTTATCGTTGCTGGGCCACTGATTTCCTCCTTGATTGGCGCCTTGATTGGCGCTGCAGTGTTACAGTCTCTAGGAAGAGAACCATCGGCTTATTTATCCATTTTACAAACCTGGTGGTTTGGAGATGCATTAGGTCTACTTATCGGTACGCCGCTACTGCTGGCCATACTGCAGCAGACTAAACACCAGTTTAAGCCGCTGAACCTGATTGACATCATTCTTGCAGTCATGAGCTTTCTAGTGCTGGTGATGCTGATACTGGCTAAAGATGGATTGTTTTATGGCATGCTGATTACACCTACACTGCTTATTCCATCCATGCTGTATTTGGCTTCTCGCACGGATTTAAAATTCACTGCGATTGCTGTCGCAATTTTTTCATTTGGTTTCGCCACAATCATCACTCTAGGAAGAAACCCTTTTGGGGCTATATCAATTTCCCTCACAATTCTGCATGCACAGGAATTTATCGCCATACTCAGCATGGCTTGTCTGGGATTCACTTCTATGCTGGCACGCATTCGCGATAACGAGCGTGAATTGGAAGAACGGGTTACTGAACGCACGTATGCTCTGCAGCAACTTAACGAAAAGCTGGAAAAACTTAGCACAACAGACGGCCTGACCGGCGTTGCCAACAGACGTCGCTTTGACGAAGTGCTAGAGCTGGAATGGGCACGTGCGCACCGTACACAACAGCCCATCACGCTTGGCATTCTGGATATCGACTGGTTTAAGCGCTACAACGATTATTATGGTCATCAAGCGGGGGATACCTGCCTTCAGCAGGTGAGCGCTGTGCTAAGCGCCAACATCTGCCGTACCGGAGATTTGGTGGCGCGTTACGGTGGTGAAGAATTCGTGTTTATCGCTCCCGGCATGGATAGCCAGCATGCGCTCAGAATCTCACAAAAAATTTGTGAAGAAATTCAGGCGCTTGCCATCCCGCATAAGAAATCCACACTAGGTTGCCTCACTGTCAGCATCGGTGTTACATCCATCACTCCTCACAATACACAAGACGCCAACATGCTGTTAAAAGTGGCTGACGATGCACTTTATGACGCAAAAAAACATGGCAGGAATCACTGTGTGATGAAACTCTCCAAGCAGTAAGAATTTACCCCTTACCCTTTCCTCAACATCATCAATTTTGATGTCGAATTAGCACGCCAGATATGATGTAGACACAAATCTTTAGCGTCAACAATAGCAAGGAACTATTTTGGTGCACTGGTATAATATGCTCTATTTTGGTGCAATTTTATTAGGAGTAATGAATGCCGTACGTTGCGGAAACGATTGCCAGATTGAAAAAGTCTGGCCCTGCAGAGCATGAATTTTATCAAGCTGTGGATGAAGTACTTACTTCGCTGCGTCCATTGCTGGACAAAAATCCGAAATATAAACAAAACGGTATTATTGAACGTATTGTTGAACCGGAACGCCAAATCATGTTTCGTGTGGCATGGGTAGACGATCAAGGCCGTGTGCAAGTTAACAAAGGATACCGTGTTCAGTTCAACTCGGCCTTGGGGCCATACAAAGGCGGCATCCGTTTTCATCCCAGTGTTTATGGCGGCATTATTAAGTTTTTAGGCTTTGAACAAATCTTCAAAAACTCTTTGACTGGCTTAGCAATTGGCGGCGGTAAAGGTGGCAGTGATTTTGACCCTAAAGGCAAGTCTGAGAACGAAATCATGAGATTCTGTCAGGCGTTCATGACAGAACTTTACCGCCACATCGGTCCCACAACCGACGTGCCTGCGGGGGATATTGGCGTGGGTGCGCGCGAAATTGGCTACATGTATGGTCAATATAAACGTCTGACCGGCAACTTTGACGGTGTGCTCACTGGCAAAAAAATTCCTTGGGGCGGATCACTTGGGCGCAAACAAGCAACCGGTTATGGTGCTGTGTATTTTGCACAAAACATGCTTAAAGGCAGAAATGACACGCTAGAAGGCAAAATCTGCGTCGTTTCCGGTGCTGGCAATGTGGCGATTTACACTATTGAAAAACTCTATCAACTGGGTGCAACGCCAGTGACTTGTAGCGACTCGCGCGGCATGATTTATCATCAATCTGGCATTAACCTGGAAACGCTGAAACAACTGAAAGAGGTTGAATTTCAATCCTTGTCTGTATACAAAGACCACCATCCAGAGGCCGAGTATATCCCGGCTACGGAGTATCCGGCAGGCAGAAATCATGTCTGGTCAATACCGTGTCAGGCCGCGTTCCCATCAGCCACGCAAAATGAATTGAATGCAGAAGATGCAGAAGTGCTGTTGAAAAATGGCTGCATCTGCATCTCAGAGGGCGCCAATATGCCATCAACACCAGAAGCCGTTGAAAAAATTCTAAAAGCGGGTATTGCTTATGGCCCTGGCAAAGCCGCTAACGCTGGCGGTGTATCCACCAGCCAGCTGGAAATGGCGCAGAACTCAAGCATGCAGCAATGGACGTTTGAAGAAGTGGACAGCAAACTGCAACACATCATGAAAAATATTTACCTCAACGCCAGCGAAACCGCCAACGAATTTGGTCAGCCCGGCAATTTGGTATTTGGCGCCAATATTGCAGGCTTCCGTAAAGTGGCTGATGCAATGATTGATCAAGGTGTGATGTAAAAAATTATTGCCAAAACAGCTAATTAGACTCATTAATGACTTTATCCATTAGAGGAGACTTACATGAATGTGACAGCTATTAATGAATATGAAGCGATAGAAGCCACGATTAGGTTTTACATTGAAGGGGCAAGAAACGGCAGTGGCAATGAAATGAAGTCAGCATTTCATACGGATGCCACTATTTTCGGCTACATAGGTGAGGAGCTATTTGCAGGCCCTATTCAAAAACTATTTGATTGGAATGATGCAAATGGTCCTGCAAGTGACTTGGTTGCAAAGGTCACGAATATTGATATTATCGGCTCTGTTGCCAGTGCACGCGTAGAAACAGAAAACTGGACTGGGCACAAATTCACTGATTTTTTTAATTTACTGAAAGTGAATGGCGAATGGCGCATCATGAACAAAGTTTTTCATTTACATGCGTAATTGCTGAATAAACAAAACATTCCAAAATAGGAAATTAAGACGATATTTTAATGAACACTTTATCTCTTGCATTCACAGCGCAAAGCGGGCGTAGGGATTTCTATTTAGCGGCTCTTATAGTAACGGTATGAATCTACATTGAGCTGCCTCGTAATCGTTTTTATTTCAAGCACTTGCCTGCCTTGAGAAAATCTGAACGTACAAGCATCGAGCTCCATTGAAATGCAATCTACCACTTCTTGCATACCCTGCTCAAAAACATCCTGTGCATAAAGGCTTGAGTTGCGAATTCGATTGTTTTTGATTGGCTTCCAACCCTGCTCGATCAAGCTTGATTTTACATCCGCATATGGCAACCCCAGCTTGATAAAATCTAATTCTGCATGCGCAGATACTGAGCAGTTCACAATCGATAATAAAGCAATCACCAAGAGTTGAATAAGCGTTTTCATAATGGCTTTTTATAGGCATTAAATCAAATGAAATATGTAGCTAAGCAGCTTTAATTATGACTGCTGAATGAACAGAATGTTGCCGGTCGTAGTCATAAAAGTAATCGTAGGGCTCAGTAACTTGCACACATATTGTTGCGCTTTTTTAAATCGCCATGATGTGCATTCAATCACAGGATCGCATACGCCAAAATGTATCTACAATCATTAAAAACCATTACTACAAAATTAACTATATATTATGACGGTGAGTGCCCGCTGTGTCTTGCAGAGATTCTTTTTTTAAAACAGCACAACCAGAAAGGTCTCTTGAATTTTGTAAACCTGCAGAGTTTAGAGGCCTCTTGTGGTGATATTAACTGTGAGTTAGCCCTCAAAACGATTCATGGGCGTTTGGGCGACAACGAGGTGATTGTTGGTCCGGAAGTGTTTTACCAAGCTTATCAAAGAACCGACCTGAGGGTGGTTAACTATTTGTTTTCATTTAGGGTTGTTAGATTTTTTTATGCCAAATTTTACGTCTTGTTTGCAAAATATAGGCATCAAATTGCCAGCGTCATTGGTCCGCTTGTGTTGAATCTTGTTCGAAGAAAATATCCTTCTTCGCAACATTAACCCATAGTAAATATAACCAATCAATGTCAGCTAGTATGTAAATATGAACTGCGACTCTCGTGATCGTGCCCATTATTTGGAACACTCTAAAACTCTCCCAATAGCTTAAATAGGTTGAAGCTCAATCATGAAACACATAATCAAATTACTACTTTCCAGCATATTGCTCTCGGCTTATGCAACTGCAAATGCCGATGACACACAAAACAGCAAGTCGGTTGTTGAACAGATATTGGCGGCGCAAATCACAATTGCAAACGGGCCTTATCAGGGCTTGAGAATCAACCATAACAAAGGAATTGTGACTACCGGTACTTTTATGCCATTTAAGAACGCAGCCTCCATTACCAAGGCAGCGCATTTGCAAAATACTCCTAGCAAAATCACGGTGCGCTTTTCGAATGCTGGCGGTGTTCCGACCATTAAAGATACAGACCAAGGTGCAAACCCGCGTGGAATTGCGATTCGCTTTGAATTGCCTGATGGTACGATGACCGATATTGTTGGTTTATCTGTGCATGCATTTCCCGTTTCAACGCCAGAAGACTTTTTGGCGTTTCTTAATGCACGTATTGCCACCAAATCCGATACTGAAAAACCCACTCCATTAGAAAAAATCATCGCCTCCAACCCTGCTCTGCAAAGATTTTTGGCAATACCTAAACCCTTCCCTAGAAGCTTCGCTAGCCAAAATTACTTTGGTATTAATGCATTCGAATTTACTAATGCAGCTGGAGAAAAACGCTATATCCGTTATAAATTAAGCCCTGTCCAAGGCACTGAATTTCTTAATCCTGAGGAATTAAAAAAAGCTACAGATGATTACTTGTTCGACGAACTCACAGAGCGCTTCAGTGGCAAAAAAACTAGTCAACCAAAAATACAATTCAAGTTGTTGGCTCAAGTGGCTCAAAATGATGATGATGTTGACGATCCATCTGTGGTTTGGCCTGAAAACAGAGAATATGTTGAACTAGGTATATTAAGTATCACGGATAAAGTTGCGGATAATGCAGTGGCTGAAAAATCACTGGCGTTTAATCCGCTCATTTTAGTGGATGGCATCGCGCCAAGTCATGACCCAGTGCTTTTGGCGCGTCCTGCAGCATATGCAATCAGCGTTAGCCGCAGACTTTTACCGTAATGCAGAGTGAAGACTAATTCCTAAAAATTACAACTTTACCCTCCTCTTATGCTCACTTTAACAACGGAAGTCGAATCAATAAACAACCTCGACAAGGCAAGCCCTTGGATATTTCACTCATCACCTTAAGGCTTATCGACGACTATAGAGTAGAAAAAGCGATTATTTTGAATGACGCTTTTATTATTCAATCAACCTGCTGTACAACAGTGACTACTTTTAATCTCCTTAACTTACCGTTCGGGAATGGCCAATCAATGACTTGACCTTCTCGGAGGCCAAGCAGTGCTGTACCTACAGGCGAAAGCACGGAAATTTTTCCGTAATTTATATCAGCCTCTTCTGGAAAGGAGAGTTGGATTTCTCTTTTTGCACCATTACTTTCGTCCATGTAGATGACGCGAGAACCCATAGTAACGACATTAGTGGGAACCTGATCTGTCGGCACCACAATTGCTCTACCTAGCTCATCACCCAGCAGTTCATCATTCGCAAGCACAGATAACCGAATGTAATCGCGTTCAGATAATATTAATTTTTCAAGTTCCATCATTATCAAGCTCCATAACATATAAAAAATGCCCAACGATGAACGCGGGCATGATTGAATGATAATGAGGATTTGGCATCAAGATAAGGCCACCCAAGTGCACATAACTGTTTCCATTAAAGATACAATAAACACATGTACGATTTAAATTTAATGTTAATTTTTGCGCATGTGGTCAATGAGCAGGGCTTTTCAGCTGCCGCCAGAAAGCTTGGCATGTCAAGATCTTCGGTCAGCAAAGCTGTTGCCAAATTGGAACATGCCTTAGGCGCCAGTTTACTTAATCGCAGCACGCGACATCAAAGCCTGACCGAAGTCGGCCTAGCTTTTTATGACTACTGCATGCGCATCAGCACCGAAGCCGACCAGGCGCACAAAATGATAGAGAGCCTGAATACACAACCACGTGGCGTATTAAAAGTGGCAGCATCTGTTGCTTTTGGAACACTGCATGTTGCGCCTGCAATTGGCGATTTTATGCGACGATATCCTGAGCTCGATATCGATATGACGATTACGGATCGCGCTGTTGACCTTACAGAAGAAGGCTACGATGTCGTCATCAGCATTACACGCAATCCCCCAGAAACACTTGTTGCAAGAAAACTTGCCCCAATCAGGCGAAAACTGTGTGCAACACCAGATTATTTTCTGGAGTTTGGTGAACCCGCTAACCCAGAAGACCTTGCACAACATAATTGCTTAGACTATATTCATTCTGGCGACAAAGGTTTGTGGCGCTTTTATGGGCCAAATGGCGAGGCATCTGTTCCAATTTCTGGCAGGCTGCGCATCAATGATGATGAAGCATTGTCACAGGTGGTTTTGAGCGGGTTTGGTCTCGCACTTCTACCCACCTTTATTATTGGTAAGGATATTCAGGCCAAGCTACTCAAGCCTGTGTTGTCTGAATATATTTCGGTAGAGCAGCATGCATACGCACTTTATTTACCGAAGCGGAATATGCCACTCAAAATCAGGGCGCTGATAGATTTTCTTACTGAGCGCTTTGGTGAAGAGCCCTACTGGGATCAGGAATAATTCCAACCAGCTGTCAAAACTTCAACCACAGCCCTTAACAGCAGCGTTTAATCCTTTTCAAACATCTTGCTGCCTTATGGCATAATCGCATTATGTTTAATCACATTAAAGAAGATATTTCCATCGTGTTTGAGCGCGACCCTGCGGCGCGCACGCACTGGGAGATTTTGACCACTTACCCGGGCGTGCACGCGCTGCTGATGCATCGCTTTAGCCATTGGCTGTGGAAGCATGACTGGTTTTGGCTAGGTCGTTTTTTCTCGCATTTGGGTCGCTGGCTCACCGGCATTGAAATTCACCCGGGCGCCACCATAGGCCGCCGTGTGTTTATCGACCACGGCATGGGCGTAGTGATTGGTGAAACCGCGGTAATTGGCGATGACTGCACTTTGTATCACGGCGTGACGCTAGGCGGCACATCATGGAACAAAGGCAAGCGCCACCCGACGCTGGAATCTGGTGTAGTGATTGGTGCCGGTGCTAAAGTGCTGGGTCCGATTACCATCGGCGAAGGCGCAAAAATTGGCTCTAACGCTGTGGTGGTGAAAGACGTGCCCGCCAACGCAACAGCGGTCGGCATTCCTGCGCGAATTTTAGAAGAAGAACAATCCAAACGTCGCGCGAAAACAGCACAGAAAATTGGTTTTGCAGCCTATGCCGTGGGCAATGACGAAAATGACCCCATGATTAAAGCCATCCACTCCCTGCTCGACCACGCTGCTAAACAAGACTCTGCGCTGCAAGCCTTGCAGACCCGCCTGGATAGACTGAACATGGACATTGAAACCGACACTGAAGTCGGTGAAGCATTTGATGTACAAACTTCCGCAAAAAAGCCCCCAAAAAAACCTGCACAAAAATAGTGTTGAATACTGAGAACTAAGGCGCTCAATAGTTGACTAAAATTGTAAGGTATTTTACAATTCGGTCTTCATTGATAATTAGCCAAAGTCAACAATATGCGTTTAACAACTAAAGGTAGATTTGCCGTGACAGCCATGCTGGATCTGGCAATGCATGAAGCACAAAGTGTTGCGGAAAATAAACCTGTTACGCTTGCAGCGATCAGTGAGCGCCAGGATATTTCTCTCTCTTATCTTGAGCAATTATTTAGCAAACTGCGCCGTCAAGGCTTGGTGAAAAGCGTACGCGGTCCAGGTGGCGGCTATTATCTGGCCAAGTCTGGCAGTGAAATTTCCGTATCGGATATTATCAGCGCAGTAGACGAGCAAATTGACGCGACGCAATGCGGCGGTCATGAGAACTGCAAAGATGAAGGTCGCTGCATGACGCACGACTTATGGACTGCGCTCAATACCAAAATTCTGGAATATCTATCCGGTGTCAGCATTGCCGATATGGTGAGTTCTCAACGCAGCGGACAGAAAATCACCATCACACCGCGCAACCATGCGTGTGATGGTCAAGCAAATAAATCTGCGGCAGTAGCCTAAATAAATAGCAGACCAGCAACATGAACAGCGTTTATTTTGATCACAATGCAACAACGGCACTCGATTCACGCGTGCTGGAAGTGATGTTGCCATGGTTAAACGCGCAATCGGGCAACCCTACCAGCCGCCATGTATTTGGCCGCACAGCACGCACCGCGATAGAACAAGCGCGAGCACAGGTAGCAGAAGCCTGCGGTGCCTATCCGTCACAAGTAGTCTTCACCTCATGCGGCACCGAGGCGAACAATTTTGCAGTAAAAGGCATTGCGGCGAATCAAACCCCCAGCCAGATTTTGTACAGTGCGATTGAGCACCCCTGTGTAAGCCGCCCGGCTATGGCGATGCGCGCACAAGGCTACAGCAGCCACGCAATTGCCGTAAACGCACAAGGCCAGCTAGATAAAGAGCAGCTAAAGATGCTGCTGGAAAAACCAAGTTGCCTGACTTCAGTCATGCTGGCTAACAATGAGAGCGGTGTCATTCAGGATTTAGGCAGCATTGCTGAAATCGCCAAACGCGCTGGCAGCTTTGTGCATACAGACGCAGTACAGGCCTTGGGCAAAATACCATTGGATTTCAGCGCTCTGAATGTGAATGCGATGACGGTGTCCAGCCATAAGATTCATGGTCCACAAGGTGCTGCCGCCTTGATTGTAGATAAGCGCCTGGATCTGATGCCTTTATTACATGGCGGTGGCCAAGAACGCGGTTTGCGCAGCGGCACAGAAAATATTGCAGCGATTATTGGTTTTGGCAAGGCATGTGAACTTGCAACTGCCAATCTACGGCAGTTTGCCAGCCATACACAGCAGCTGCGCGAGCAGTTTGAGCAAGGCTTGCAATCGTTGGGAGTGGCCTTATTTAGTAATAAAGTAGCTCGCATTCCCAATACCAGCTTTTTTGCAGTGGCAGGTATTGAGGGTGAAACTCTGGTAATGGCCTTAGATAGAAAAGGTTTTGCTGTGGCAAGTGGTTCAGCCTGCTCCAGCGACAGTACAGAACCCAGTCATGTGCTGATAGCCATGGGCGTGCAGCCTGATCTAGCCAGAGGTGCAGTGCGCGTGAGTTTTGGCATGCATAACACCACCGATCAAGTGGATACATTTTTGAATATATTGAAGCAGGAAATTTTAAGATTAAGACAGCTCGCAAGCATTGCTGCTTAATTTAGGCGCTAGCCAAAAACAACATATTATTTAGATAAGCTAAGGACTAGAAACACAATGTCAGCATCGATTGAAATGCCCGTTTTAAAAAACCATGATGATGGTCACCCGATTTATCTGGATTACTCAGCCACCACGCCGGTAGACCCGCGCGTCGCTGAAAAAATGATCCCATATATCACCGAGCACTTCGGCAACCCGGCTTCACGTAGCCACCCTTATGGCTGGACTGCAGAAAAAGCTGTGGAAAACGCACGCGAAGAAGTGGCGAAATTGGTAGGTGCAGACCCGCGTGAGATCGTGTGGACATCAGGCGCAACTGAATCCAATAACTTGGCGATCAAAGGCGCAGCCAATTTTTATTCGGCTAAAGGCAAACACATCATTACCGTGCAAACCGAGCATAAGGCAGTGATCGACACCGTGCGCGAGCTAGAGCGCCAAGGTTATGAGGCTACTTACCTGCAGCCTGAGCCTAACGGTTTGATTGATATCGAGAAATTCAAGGCAGCGATTCGTCCTGACACGGTTCTGGCATCTGTCATGTATGTGAACAACGAAATCGGCGTGATTCAGGATATTGAAGCGATTGGCAACATCTGCCGCGCGAATAATGTGATTTTCCATGTCGATGCTGCTCAAGCCACCGGCAAAGTGCACATTGACCTGGAAAAACTACCGGTAGATTTAATGAGTTTCAGCGCACACAAAACGTATGGCCCTAAAGGCATTGGCGCTTTGTATGTGCGCCGCAAACCGCGCATTCGTATTGAAGCCCAAATGCACGGCGGTGGCCATGAGCGCGGCATGCGCTCAGGCACCTTAGCCACGCACCAAATTGTAGGCATGGGCGAAGCGTTCCGCATCGCGCGTGAAGAAATGGATACTGAAAATGAGCGTATTCGTTTCCTGCGTGACAAACTGCTGCATGGCTTGCAAGAGATTGAAGAGGTGTACGTGAATGGTGATTTGGAACACCGCGTACCGCACAACCTGAATATTAGCTTCAACTATGTGGAAGGTGAATCCCTGATTATGGCGGTAAAAGGAATTGCAGTTTCCAGCGGCTCAGCCTGTACTTCTGCCAGCCTGGAGCCTAGCTATGTGCTGCGTGCTTTAGGCCGTAGCGATGAATTGGCGCATAGCTCGATTCGTTTCTCGATTGGCCGCTTCACGACCGAAGAAGACGTGGATTACACCATCAAACTGATGAAGAGCAAAATTGGCAAATTAAGAGAACTGTCACCGTTGTGGGAGATGTTCCAAGATGGCGTGGACCTGTCCAAAGTGGAATGGGCTGCCCATTAGAAATTATTCTTTGTCCGCTTGGCGTTGTTAGCTGGCGGCTCATTTAGAAAAAACTAAATGTCGCCACCATCTGCCTAGCCAATCGAACAAATCATCAATTTCTTATGAATTGCAGGTAGTGATTAAATAAATTAAATTATCAAGTGAATTAAAAGGCGAAGCAAAATCAAGGCGGCAAGCCGCAGACAGTACATTTAGTACGGCAAGGCTTGCCAACACAGAGTTTGCAAAGCGTTTTAATTCACATTAGGAGAAGCAAGATGGCATATTCAGATAAAGTGTTAGACCACTACGAGAATCCAAGAAACGTAGGCAGTTTAGATAAAAATGACCCGCAGGTCGGCACCGGCATGGTGGGTGCACCTGCTTGCGGTGACGTGATGAAATTGATGATTAAGGTGAATGATGACGGCATTATTGAAGATGCAAAATTCAAAACCTATGGCTGCGGCTCTGCGATTGCATCCAGCTCTTTGGTCACAGAATGGCTGAAAGGTAGAACTATTGAAGAAGCTTATGCGATCAAGAACTCTGAAATCGCAGAAGAGCTGGCTTTGCCACCGGTAAAAATTCACTGTTCTGTGCTGGCAGAAGACGCCATTAAAGCGGCAGTGGCCGACATTAAAGCGAAACAAGCAGCAAAAGAAAACGCCTAAAGCGACCATAACTCGCTAAAATAGCGCACTTTTTTGCGGCACCTATTGGATTAAAGAGATTGAATTTATGGCAATAACATTGACAGAAACTGCAGCCAATCGCGTGGAAAAATTTCTTGCCAATCGCGGCAAGGGCATCGGTTTGCGTCTGGGCGTTAAAACCACCGGCTGTTCCGGCATGGCATACACACTGGAGTTTGTGGATGAAATGCAGCCTGAAGACATGGCGTTTGAAAGCCACGGTATCAAGGTCATTGTAGACCCGAAAAGTCTGGTCTATATTGACGGTACCGAGCTCGATTTCACCAAAGAAGGCTTGAACGAAGGGTTTAAATTCAACAATCCAAACGTCAAGGATGAGTGTGGCTGCGGCGAAAGTTTTACCGTTTAACAGGTATTTTGCATGTCGAACACAGACTATTTCCAGCTTTTTGCGTTGCCTAAACAATATGCCATTGACGTAAAACAGCTGGAAAACAACTACCGAAAAATTCAATCTACCAGTCATCCAGACCGTTTCGTGAATGCCAGTGCCGCCGACAAGTTGGCATCCATGCAGCTAGCCACACTATCTAATGAGGCTTACAGCACTTTAAAAAATCCGGCTAACCGTGCGAAATACTTGTTGGAACAGCAAGGCATAGACGCTATTGCAGACACCAACACGGCGCTGCCCATGGATTTTTTAATGCAGCAGATGGAATGGCGCGAGCAGTTGGAAGACAGTAAAAACGCCAAAGATGTTGATGCACTTGCAAAACTCTACATAGCACTGCGCGCAGAAGCTCGCGGAATGGAAACTACGTTGTGTGAGCTGCTTGATATAAAGCAAGACTTTACGGCAGCCACAGAACTGACCCGTAAACTAATATTTGTCGATAAAGTCTGTGATGACATTCAGCAGGCAATCGAATACCTTGATTAAGAATACCCAGATACAGAAATCCTAGATAAAGAAAACCCAGAGTTACATTACACCTACATGGCTTTACTTCAAATTTCAGAACCCGGCATGAGCGCCGCTCCCCACCAGCACAAACTGGCGGTGGGTATTGATTTAGGCACTACTAATTCGCTGGTTGCCACCGTGCGCAGCGGCATGAGCACCGTGCTGCAAGATGACCATGGCCATGCCTTGCTGCCTTCGGTGGTGCGCTACGCGCCCGATGGTGAAGTAATTGTAGGTCATGATGCGCAAGCCCAGCAAAGCAGCGACCCAACCAACACCATCAGCTCTGCCAAGCGTTTTATGGGTCGCAGTGTCAATGACATCACCGACCGTGCGCATATCCCCTATCGCTTTGTCAGTGGTCAAGACGAAAAAACGGCCAAACAACTCTTGATTGAAACGCGCGCGGGTCTTAAAAGTCCGATAGAGATTTCAGCGGAAATTTTAAAATCACTTAAAACCCGTGCAGAAAAATCACTTGGTGGTGAACTGGTAGGTGCAGTGATTACCGTGCCGGCTTATTTTGATGATGCGCAACGCCAAGCCACCAAAGATGCGGCACGCCTCGCCGGTATTAACGTGCTGCGCCTCCTTAACGAACCCACGGCTGCAGCAGTAGCCTATGGTCTGGATAACGCAGCTGAAGGCAATTTTGTGATCTATGACTTGGGCGGCGGCACCTTTGACGTGTCTATCCTGCATCTGTCCAAAGGCGTGTTCGAAGTGCTGGCGACCAATGGTGACTCTGCACTGGGTGGTGATGATTTCGACCATCGTATTTATTGCTGGGTATTGGACAGAGTTCGAGAAGCCAACCAAAACTTTGCTCCGCTGACCGAAGGCGACACACGTCTGCTCCTAAACAAATCGCGTCAGGCTAAAGAGTGGCTCACCGATAACTTCGAAGCCCAGATTCTTTGCCGCTTGAGCAATGGTATTTTGGTAGACGTCACACTGACTGCTGACAAGTTTGTAGAAATCACGCAGCACTTGGTGACCAAAACCTTGTCACCCACGCGCAAGGCCATGCGCGATGCCAAACTGAATGCAGAAGACATTCACGGCGTGGTGCTGGTGGGTGGCGCAACACGTATGCCGCACATCCGCCGTGCTGTTGAAGATTATTTCCAGCAGGAACCCCTGACCAATCTGGACCCTGACAAAGTGGTTGCGCTGGGTGCAGCCATTCAGGCGAATGTTCTTGCGGGCAATAAAAACGATGATGAATTGCTGCTGCTGGACGTCACGCCACTGTCACTGGGCTTAGAAACTATGGGTGGATTGGTGGAGCGCGTGATTCCTCGAAACAGCACGCTGCCGATAGCCCGCGCACAAGAATTCACCACTTATCAGGATGGTCAAACCGCGATGAGTATCCACGTGGTGCAGGGCGAACGTGAACTGGTGCAGGATTGTCGCTCACTGGCGCGTTTTACCTTGCGCGGCATTCCGCCCATGGCGGCAGGGGCTGCGCGTATCCGAGTCACTTTTACCGTCGATGCTGATGGTCTGCTATCTGTTTCTGCACGTGAGCAAAGCACCGGCGTGGAGGCGCATATTGAAGTGAAACCGTCTTATGGCCTGACTGAAGATGAAATCACTACTATGCTGAAAGCCTCTTTCAGCAGTGCTGAAGAAGATAAACAAGCACGTATGCTAGCTGAAGCCAGAGTCAATGCCGGGGCCATTATCAACTCAGTCAATTTGGCGCTTAAAAATGACGGGCATCTAATCAGCACCGATGAACAGCAAGCCATTCGTGATGAAGTAGCTCGCCTGCAAGCAATTGCGCAAGCCGATGACGCACATGCCATAAATCAAGCGGTGGATGCACTTAACCATGCCACCGAAGCCTTTGCAGCTGCACGTATGAATGCCAGCGTTAGTGTCGCCTTAAGCGGCAAAGCCATTAACTCTTTGGAAATGTAACCATGCCACAAATTATCGTACTGCCTCATATTGAACTTTGCCCGGAAGGCGCCGCGATTGAAGCCAATACTGGCGATTCAATCTGTGACACCCTGCTTAACCATGATATTGATATTGAGCACGCCTGCGACCAAGTGTGTGCATGCACTACATGCCACGTGATTGTGCGTGAAGGTTTTAAAACTCTGAATGAATCTTCTGAAAAAGAAGATGATTTGCTAGACAAAGCCTGGGGGCTGGAGCCAAACTCACGTCTGTCATGTCAGGCGGTTGTTGGCACTGAAGATCTGGTGATTGAGATTCCTAAATACAGCATCAACATGGCAAAAGAAGGCCATCGCTAAGCAAATTTGGCGCAGACAAAATCATGTGCCAGGGCAGTTCAAGCCAATAGCTTGAACGCCATCCCTAAACCGCCGCAAACCAGAATCACCGATATCACATTGAGTTTGAACCTGAACACGGCAGCCACTGCCAACCCTGTCAGCGCCACTGAAAACCAATCGATATCGGCTTCTAACCCAGCCGGCCAAAATACGTGATAAGCGAAAAATAGCGCAAGATTTAAAATCACCCCCACTACTGCGGCAGTAATTGCACTTAATGGTGCGGTAAATTTAAGATTGCCGTGCGTGCTTTCAATAAATGGCGCCCCCATAAAAATAAAAACGAAACTCGGCAAAAACGTAAAGAACGTCACAATACCTGCCGCAGCTACAGCCGATGCAAGGCTTGCATCAGCACCAAACACTTGCGTCACCCAGCCGCCAACAAAGCCAACAAACGTTACCACCATAATCAGTGGACCTGGCGTTGTTTCACCCAGTGCCAGCCCATCCATCATCTGTACCGGTGTAAGCCACTGATAATGCTCTACTGCGCCTTGAAATACATAAGGCAGCACCGCATAAGCACCACCAAAGGTCATCAGCGCAGCCTTGGTAAAAAACCAGGCCATTTGAGTGAATGCGCCATTCCAACCATACATGCCAATCAGTGCGATCATGACCGCTGACCAGATACCGAAGCCAACAAGTGCAACTTTAAGTAATTTTTTCCAGCTGAATCTGGCGTGCGCTGGTGTAGGTGTCTCATCGTCAATCAATGCAGCGCCATAATCTTTTTTTGCGCCGCCGTGACCGCCCCCCACCTTAAAATACTGCGGCGCAGCGCGCCCCCCAAAATGACCTAACACAGCAGCTGCCAGCACAATTAATGGGAATGGCATATTCAACACAAAAATCGCAATAAAAGCCAAACCGGCTATCGCCCACAGCACCTGATTCTTTAAAGCGCGTGAACCGATGCGGTAAGCAGCGAACAGAACAATCGCCACCACAGCCGGTTTAATACCATAGAAGATACCCGCTACGGCAGGCACACTACCATAGGCCATATAGATCCATGCCAAAGCACTTAAAATAAAAAACGAAGGCAGTACAAATAATGCACCCGCCACAACACCACCCCAAGTACGATGCATGAGCCAACCGATATAAGTTGCTAGTTGCTGCGCCTCTGGCCCCGGCAACACCATGCAATAGTTCAATGCATGCAGAAAACGTGTTTCTGATATCCAGTGTTTTTTCTCAACCAAATCATGATGCATGATGGAAATTTGCCCGGCCGGGCCGCCAAAACTGATAAAGCCTAATTTCAACCAATACATGAAGGCTTGCAGAAACGAAACGGCTGCTGGAGCTGAATCGGTATTGATCATTTTATGTTCTTGCATTCTAGTTTCCGCAACCAATACAGTCTGAATAAACAAAAACCGCATGACTGCGGTTTTTGTTTTATTTTATGCATCAAGCGATATGAAATCAACCTACGTAGGTATCTTCCAAGAATCTTACTCTACCATTCGACAAATCGTAAATAGCGCCAACGATGGCAATTTGCTTATTGGCAATCATTTCATCCACGATATCACTTTGTCTGATGATGGTTTCAATCTGATGTCTCACATTTAGCTCATTCACCTTCTCCACAAACAGCGGGTTCTTGGAGTTGCGCTCACATTCTGCGATGGTTTTTTCATGGCGAATTGAAGGTTTAATCAAGTTAATAATTTCACCGATGTGGCCATCTTTGAAATCATCACAAGCCGCCTTTACTGCACCGCAACTGGTGTGCCCCATCACCACAATCAGCTTACTGCCCAAATATTTGCTGCTGAACTCTAGGCTGCCAATCGCTTTATCAGATGCAATATTGCCTGCTAAACGCACACTAAACACATCGCCTAAAGCCTGATCAAACAACAACTCAGTAGGCGCTCTTGAATCAGAGCAGCTTAAGATAGAAGCAAAAGGATGCTGTTTATCCTTGGTAATCTGCACCAGGCTCTGAAAGTCTTTATCACTCTGATAGTTATTGATAAAACGCTGGTTACCTTCAATCAAAATGTCCAGTGCTTCTCTTGGCGTCATTTTGTCACGGTCAATTAATGGATGTTTATACATATATTCTCTTTCTAATATTTAATGACTCATTTTGAGTGATTTAGTGGGCAAGTAAATGTTTGGGCGCTTTAAAGTTAATTGTTTCAACAGCAATATTTTTTAATTTCGCGTGCAAAGGATAATCATGAATGAATTCCTGTACATCGTAAGAAATGGATTTACTGTTAGTGCAGTCTATAATGACTTTCGAATTTGCCGGGATAGCTTCCAAAGCCGCGATAATACTGGCTTTATTAAAAAACGAAACTTCTTCTGCCAGTGTAATGTGGTGCACAGTCGTGCCATTTTCTGTAGAGGTTACGCTTTTGAGATGATAAGAATTGCGATAACTATGATGTAAGGTAAAGAACAAAGCCACCACAAGACCAATCGCAATCCCGGTGAGCAAATCAGTCAGCACGATTGCGACAATCGTCACAAAAAACGGTGCAAACTGCTCCCAACCCAAATCATACATCTGTTTGAATAAACTTGGTTTTGCTAGTTTATAGCCAACAACTATCAAAATAGTCGCCAGACTCGCCAGCGGAATCATATTCAAGCACTCGGCAATAGTAACAGCGCTGATTAACAAAAATACGCCATGCAGGACTGCTGACAACTTGGTTTTGGCACCAAAAGAAATATTGGCCGAACTACGCACAATCACCTGGGTAATCGGCAAACCACCAATCAAGCCAGACACCATATTACCCATACCTTGAGCTTTCAACTCTTGGTTGGTAGGCGTCACACGACGCAGCGGGTCAAGTTTATCGGTCGCTTCTACACACAGCAAAGTTTCCAAACTCGCCACAATCGCCATCACCAATGCAACTTTATAAATTTCTGCATTCGTCCACTGCGAAAAGTCAGGATGCGTGAATAAATTACTGAAGTCTGAAAAACTCTCGGCCATCGGCAACTGCACCAGTTGATCATCCGCCAGCGAAAAACTGAGAATGTTGTTCATGTACATGTAATTCAGAATCACACCCAGAATCACCACCACGATAGGGCCTTGCAGGATTTGAAATACACGATGCTTTTTAGTCAAGTAAACATCCCACAGCACCAACACCACCAGCGATATCGCCGCAATCAACACAGCACCTGGTGTGAATACGTCCCACGCAGTCATAATAGAACTGAAGGTATTCTCACCGTCAGCCTGCAAGAATGACTCACTGCCTTCATAATCAGAAATGTAACCTAATGCATAAGGAATCTGTTTCAGGATAATCAGCAAACCAATGCCGGTCAGCATGCCCTTAATGACCGACGAGGGTACAAAATAAGCAATAAAACCCGCCTTAAAAAAGCCTAATAAGTATTGAATGAAACCTGCCAGCACTACGGCAAATAAAAAGGCTTCAAATGAGCCCAATGTTGCAATCGCGGTTAACACAATCACCGCCAAACCGGCAGCCGGGCCACTCACCCCCAATTGTGAACCACTCATTAGACCAACCACAATACCGCCAACGACACCTGCAATCACACCTGAAAACAACGGCGCGCCCGAAGCGAGTGCGATACCTAAACATAATGGTAATGCTACAAAGAAAACGACAATACTCGCGGGCAAGTCGCTTTTAAATTCTTTAAATAATTGCATTTTAGTTAAAACTCCCTGTTATTAAATAGCGGCATTAAGCTAAAGCAGATAACGACAGTGCGTATATCTTAAACCACAAAAGCCTCACCAATAAAATATTGGCGAGGCGATTATAGTGATCAATTATGACAATTAATCGGTGTTCTTCTCTGAATATGGACGTTTACCTAACATATGCAAGCGCATTGATTCATGTTTTTTATCAATTTCGGCTTCACGTTCAATCAGACTTGCACCTTCAAAATTGTCTTGTTTGTTAACCTGTTTATCCACTGGCTTGTTATATGGCCGTTTAGACAAATTCAACTGATTGCTGTAGGTGTAATCTTCTGCAGCCATTGCTGCACCAGACATCATTGCGATTACTGCTGAAAGTGCTGCTGCTAAAATTTTGCTTCTCATCATATTCTCCTTTTGTTTTATTAAAGTCAGCGCGAATTAATTTCGCGTCTTGGTATTTAGTATGGGCGTTTACTCAACATGTTGACACGCAGTGTTTTGTGATTGTTGACTGCATTTTCATCAACTTGCACCTGATCATTAATCAGTGTCGCGCCTTCCCATTGCCCATCTTTTTGCTGGGCTGAATTTTCTACCACTGATTGATAAGGGCGCTTCGCCATAAAGTTATGATTGTTGCCGTTGCTTTTAAAAGCGCCTTCAGCCTGAGCTGCGCCCGCAGCTAACAATACAAGGCTGGATACAACTACTGTTAAATTTAAAGTTTTCATCATCATCTCCTATTTAAGTGACATCTTGAATTTTGGTACCGTGTTTGCTTTATCGATGGAACGCATTATGAACGGTGTTTGACAAGCAATAATCTACCGAAATAGGTAGAACGGTGTATACTGAACGGCATATGCCACCTGACCTACATGACAACTTAATCGGCAACATATCTGCTGACATGAAGCAGCCCAGTAGCGCGCGCGCGTTGAGGCAAAGCCTTAAAGAAACGCAGGCGCATGACACACATTTGCGCCTTTATCTGCAGTTTGGTCAGCAGTTGTTCACACAAGGTTGGAACATTGGAACTGCCAATAGTTTGCTGCATGCACTTTGTCATCTTATCTCTGCACAGCATGCGGTATTAGCGATTGAAAACATGGGGAAACTGGTGATTTTTACGCAGATTGGCCAAACATTGCCGGTCGGTGCCAGAATCCCGATGATGGGCATACTGGCACAAACCTTGAAAAATCCGGTGCAATTTAATGCACATGAAAACAAAAACACCGCCTTTTGGACGCATGGCGATACTGCACATCATGAATGCCTGATTCCACTGGCACTTGGTCAACACGGCAAAGGTATCATCGCTTTGTCTGGCAAAAAACTCTTATTAGGTTTAGCAGAGACCGAAGCCCTGCATGCAGTCGCGGGGCTGACTGCATTAGCAATTGCCCAGCATCAGGGGCCTGTACGCAGCGAAGCGGATCAATCAATCCTCGCTACACTCACGCCTAGAGAACGCGAAATACTTGCATTACTCCCTGCAGGTTTAAGCAACAATGAATTAGGCTTAAAACTAGGCATCGCCGCAGGCACTGCAAAAATTCACGTGGAACGCGTGCTGAATAAACTGGGCGTTAAAGACAGAACACAAGCCGCAGTTAAAGCGATTGAGCTGGGTTATAAATCATGAGTAAAAACCAGCTTTCAGCAGCAGAGCCCTTAGCAGCAAATAAAGTCAGACCCATGCACTGGCTGGAGCAGACATGGCAGGACTTGCCTTTAGGATTTAAAGGCATGTTTGTGATTGCACTGCCGCTGGCGGTGCTGCTTGCTTCTCTGGCCTCACTCTACATCCGAGAGCTTGAATCCACCAAGCTGGAAAACCAGCTCAAACATGCGCTGCAAAACCAGCGTGACATTCAAACTGTACACTCACAGCTGCTGGAAGCTTCAACCGGTGTACGCGACTATCTGCTTACTGGCGACAAGCATTTTCTGAATATTTTTTATCAAGCAGAGCAGATGCTGCCCACCATCATCGCAACACTGGAAGACCGTCTGGAAAGTAAACAGCAAAAACAACGCCTATCGGTGATTGCACCGCTGGTTGAGAAAAACTTGGCAGACCTGAAAGCATTATCCAGCCACGAAACCGCTGTGGTATCTGACGACCTGATTGCACAGTTTAAATCGCAAGTGGCGACGCTGGATAGATTAAGGAAAGAGATTGAAGCACTGAACGCTGAAGAAGCTTTGCTGGTCGAGCAAGATCAGCGCAAAATATTTTTGCAGCGCCAGCAGAATATCACTGTCACCCTGCTTGCCACCATCGCTGGCATTATAGGTTCACTGATGGCGGTATGGATTTTTTCTCGTACCATTGTCAAACGGGTAAGACTGCTGCGCGACAGCGCAGGTCATCTGGCGCGCGCCGAAGCGCTGGATTTACCTTCCAGCAGCCGTGACGAGCTGGGGCAGCTATCCGATGAACTTGATCAGGCCTCGCAACTGCTCGCAAAAAACATCAGCGATGCGGTTCAAGCCAGACAAGAAGCCGAAGAAGCGAGCGCTTCAAAAAGCATGTTTTTGTCGCGTACCAGCCATGAACTGAGAACACCGCTCAACGCAATTTTAGGTTTTGCCCAGCTACTGGAACAGGATTTACCGCCAGGCAAGCAGCGTGACAGCGTTTCACTCATTAATGGTGCCGGTCAGCACTTGTTGAAACTAATCAACGAAGTGCTGGAAATCGCACGTGTAGAATCCGGTGAAATTTCACTTGAACTCAACGCTACGCCTATCAACGCGCTGCTGGAGGAAGCCACCCACTACATAGCACCGATAGGCAAAATTCGAGATATTGAAATTCAGTCTGTAGTGGAGCCCGAAATCTGGGCGAAAGCAAACCGTCAGAAATTACTGCAGGTTGTACTTAACTTGCTTTCAAATGCACTTAAATATGGCCCGGTTAACGCCGTTGTTACACTGCGCGCCTACCGCAAGCACGATCAAATTGTCATCGAAGTGCAAGATGAAGGCGCAGGCATTCCTAATGTTTCTAAGGAGCGCTTATTTACCCCCTTTGACCGACTGGGTGCAGAAAACACCAAAATTGAAGGCACCGGGTTAGGGCTAGCACTTTCCAAACAAATTATGCTGGCCATGCATGGCAACATCGGTGTGGCCGATAATAAAAGTATGTTCTGGATACAGGTGCCTGCGTGTCAACCCGGTAATCTTGCAGGCACCACAGACAACCAGTCTGGGCAGAATTTTTCGCTAAACTTGTCAAGTAAGCGCTCAATTTTGTATGTTGAAGACAATATGAGTAACCGCGCGCTGGTGGAAGCCATCGTACAGCGCCAGCGTGATTTACGCATCCACTGCGTGGCCACTATCCGCGATGCCAAGCGCTATCTGAGTGAAGTCCAGCCTTCTTTGCTGCTTATCGATTTGAATTTACCCGACGGCTCAGGTGAGGAGTTGGTACGTTATGTGCAATCTGAAATTAAGCTCACACACATCCCCATGATGATACTCAGTGCAGATGCGCTGCCGGAAACAATTGCTCGTCTTAACGCAGCCGGGGTTGCGCATTACATGACCAAACCATTGGATGTGGCCGTGTTTATCAAAAAAGTACGAGAGTTAATGCAAACACAGGAATCAAAATGAACGAAGCCGACATACTGAATGCCAAAATTTTAGTGGTGGACGATGCAGAAGCCAATTTAAAATTATTGGAGGATTTGCTTGCGCGCGAGGGTTTTCATCAAGTCATCAGCACTGCTGACCCGACACGTGCATTGGACTTATTTAAAGCCTTTGAACCAGATCTGATTCTGCTGGATTTAATGATGCCGGAACTGGATGGCTATGCGGTGCTGGAAATTCTATCGCGCCACATTCCTAAAGATGAATATTTGCCGGTGCTGGTACTCACTGCGGACGCTACCATAGGTGCAAAAAGAAAAGCCTTGGCATTGGGTGCCAAGGACTTTTTAACTAAACCATTTGATACGATTGAAGCCATGCTGCGCGTTTGGAATCTGCTGGAAACACGGATTCTGTATCGTCATTTAAAATCACTCAACACCGGCATTAAACCGATTACGCTGGGCGCCTCAACAACAGATTAAACTGGCCAACAAATGTATTTAGCTAACCTAATCTTTCAATAACGCAGTTTGTTCAAACACCTTGTTATCTGCAGCCATTTTTGCAGAGACTTTATGCAGATAATCTTGCACCAAAGCATGATCCTGACGCAATTGCAGCGCTTTTTTGCAATGCTCTAAGGCTTGTGCATAATCTTGCGTCTCATATTCTGCCATCGCCAGATAAAACCAAGATTCAGCGTTCTTCGGTTCAGTTTTCACCCAAGCGTTTGACACTTGCAACAGACTTTTCCAATCCTGTGCCACATAAGGTTGCACCACTTGCATGAAATATGGACGTTTGCCTGACATTGCCCAAAACGGTTTTTCTGCAGACATCCCCAATGCTTGTGCAGGTTTTTGCATCAGGGCTTGCACCCATTCTACCGGCATATAGTAGTAATGCTCGTGACTGCCACGACTTTTAAGTGTGATGATACCAACCAAGCTGCCGGTTTCATCAAATACGCCACCACCGCTGGCTCCCGGTTTAAATGCACTGCTGGCACGAATAATCACACTGCCGTCCATGGGGAATAGACCTTTCACAGTACCAAAAGTATTCACCGGTTGTGAGGTTTTGTCAGGATAACCGACTGTGAATACAGCAGTTTCATAAGTCAGTGTGTGACTGACACCAAACTTGGCAACCGGTACATCTAACCCTGCTACCGTTAAGATACATAAATCGTGATACCAGTCGGGTTTCACTGCGCTCGCCTTAAGTGACTTTCCATTCACCATCACTGTCACATCCGTGGCATCGGTCACCACATGGCAGTTAGTCACGGCTTGGTCTTGCGCGATAACGACAGCCGAACCCAAACCATGACTGCCGTTTTGATGTGTCACATGCACGCGCAGTACTTGCGCATTTAATGTTTGCAGTAATTGCTCGGATGGCGTTGCCTGTGCGCCTATGGTCAGACAAATGCTGCAAATGAATAACAATAAAGCTGAGAACTGTTTTTTCATGACACACCCCCAACAACCATTGAACCGGATGGCAGTAACGTGCTGTTACTGCACTTAAGGTGTATAAAGCAATTGTCATTCCAACCACATAAAATAGGCTTGCAAGCCTTTATTTATAAGGTGTTAACAGTTTTGGCCTACTTTAAAAATCATTCATTCAGATATCTTTCACAGTTGCATCACGCTTATTGATGGTGCAGTGTTCATCATGTTGGTGCATGCAGCAAAAAAGAATTGATCAAAATAAAAAAAGCCACTCTGGTATTAGAGTGGCTTCAATGTTGGAGATTTAAAAATCTTTTAGATTAAAATGCCCATTGTGTTCTAAGTGTATAAACATCAATGTCATCCGCGTACGAGCCATCAGCTTTTTTCAGTGCGCCGCCATCCAAGTCAAATGCTCTTGTATATCCAGCCATTAAACGAACATCTTCGTTAAGATACCAGTTAAGTGCCAAAGAAATACGTTTTGCTTCACCGCCGGCCACTAAACCATCTTCTAAATCAATGCTGTCATAACGACCTGCAATCTCCCATGCGCCCCACGTGCCTTTAGCTAAACTGAAACTATTTTTAGGTATCAAGCGTTTGAACTCGCCATCAGAACCTTTGTAAGTACGTGATTCACCTGTCAATGTATAGCCGACTTGTGCATACCAAGCTGTGAAATCAGCATCAGGATTGGATTTTCTAGAGACATCAGATTTGGCGAACTCGCTTTGGAAAGACAACGGACCATACATGCCAGAAACTTCAAAAATTGCGGTTTTTACATCATCCATATCCGCTCTAAAATCAGCATCTACAATCGCCAAGTTGGACATATTTGTTGTGCGATAACGGAATCTGCTGTCTTGACTGTTTGAATCATTATTGTCAGCTGCTTTACGATAACCATAGTTAGCACCTAAATGTAAAACTTTATCCTTTTCATTAATTGGTGCCCATGTACCACGAATACCAAAACCACGACCCTCGTTATTGTCTGTGTTATCTGCGCTTGAACCCATAGCGTCACCGTAAATCCCTGATTGTACGTTCCAATTTTCACCAAAACCCTTCAAGTTAGCACCAATAGCGCGATCAAAAAACGGTACTGTCAGAGCTGAAACTAGAGAACGCTCAGTGAACATGATATCGTTTGAGCTCTCTTGAATCTCCATACTCATCGCATGTTTTTGGTGGCCTACAGTAAATTCCATAGGTGCATTAAAACCATGGTAAACCAAGAACAAATCTTTTACAGCAACGTTGTCATTTGCAAAGTCAGTTTCAATCATATAATCAAAATCTTTATAGACTGTCCCACTCAATGCGATACGACCACGACGAATTTGAGTTCCATTAATAGGCTGTCTATTGTCAGCTAATTCTGACTCACCATTGTTATTGGTGTAATCCGCATGCATACGACCACCCAATTTAATGCTAAAATCGCCATCCGGACCTTTAATTACCAAGCCTTTTTTCCCAACTTCCATTGTTGGATTGCTTTTTGCTTTTTTCTCGGCAGCTTCTTTTTCTCCAGCTCGGCCTTTCATCAGCAAAGCGCCTTCTTCTTCAGTTAAAACACCTTTTGCCACAAGTGCATTCACGATATCATCAGTGGAATCAGCCATTGCTTGGGTGCTCAATCCCAACATTAATGAGCTTGCGAATACTGCACTTATCAAGCTGCCTAATTTATAGTTCATTTATATTCCCTCTTAGTTTGAAGTAATGATTACTGCGTTTTTTCAACAGGAGGGATTTTGATGTTCTAGTATTACACTTTCGTGACAAATATTAATTTATTAAAATAATTGCAACACTGTTGTATTTTTGCAACAAAGTCACATAAAACGACAAGAAAAAAGCCGCCTGATTTTTAATCATCAGGCGGCTTTATAATTTAAACAGCGGCTAAAGCCGCCTATCGTCAAGCTTCTGCACGCATATGCGGGAACAGAATCACATCACGGATACTTGGGCTATCGGTAATCATCATCACCAAGCGGTCAATGCCGATACCACAGCCACCGGTGGGAGGCATGCCATATTCCAGGGCGCGAATAAAGTCTGCATCGTAATACATCGCCTCTTGGTCACCCGCCTCTTTCGCTTTCACCTGCGCATGGAAACGCGCGGCCTGGTCTTCAGCATCATTCAACTCACTGAAGCCATTGGCGATCTCTCGGCCGGTAACAAACAACTCAAAACGCTCGGTAATTTCCGGGTTTTTATCTGAAGCGCGCGCCAGTGGGGACACTTCCACCGGATAATCAATAATATAAGTCGGATTCCACAGCTGGCTCTCGGCAGTTTCTTCAAACAAGGCCAATTGCAAAGCGCCTAAACCTGCATGGTCAAATGGCTTGGTACCAAACTTCAGAATTTCCTTACGCAGAAATTCTGCGTCATTCAATTGTTCCAGCGTGTAGTGTGGCGCATATTTCTGAATCGCGCCAACAATGGTCAAGCGCTCAAACGGTTTGCTCAAATCCAGCTCGCGCCCCTGATATTGCAGCACCGCAGAACCTGTTGCCGCAATGGCTGCCGCACGAATACAGCGCTCAGTAAAATCCATTAACCATAAGTAATCGGTGTAAGCCGCATAGAATTCCATCATGGTAAATTCCGGGTTGTGACGCACACTCAAGCCTTCATTACGGAAATTACGATTGATTTCAAACACGCGCTCAAAACCGCCGACTACCAAACGTTTTAAATAAAGCTCAGGCGCAATCCGCATAAACATCTGCATATCCAGCGCATTGTGATGGGTGATAAACGGTTTTGCGGATGCACCGCCCGGAATCGGATGCAGCATTGGGGTTTCTACTTCCAGAAACTGGTTTTCTGTCATGAACTGGCGAATCGCCGCGACTACTTTACTGCGTGCGATAAATGTAGCACGCGTTTCTTCAGTCACAATTAAATCAACATAACGCTGGCGATACTTCACTTCTTGGTCTTGCAGGCCATGAAATTTTTCCGGCAATGGACGCAGCGATTTAGTGAGTAACCGCAGCTCGGTAACGTTGACAGACAGCTCACCGGTTTTGGTTTTGAACATCACGCCTTCTGCCGCAACGATATCGCCCAAATCCCAATGCTTGAAAGACTCGTAAAGTGCTTCTGCATTTTCACCATGCAGACCATCTTTGGAAATAAATAACTGAATGCGCCCGGTGCTGTCTTGAATAGTCGCGAAACTCGCCTTGCCCATCACGCGCTTTAACATCATACGGCCAGCCACGCTCACGCGCACGGCTTTAGGGTCTAGCACTTCTTTGTCAAATCCGCCAAATTCCGCATGTAAATCCGCTGCCTTATTATCCGGCTTAAAATCATTCGGGAATACGGCATGGCCATTTTGCTTAGCCGCTTCACGCAGCGCTTTCAGCTTTTCACGGCGCTCTGCAATCACATGATTTTCATCTTGATTGGGAACGACACTGGCTTGCTGATTATTTTCTGTATTGCTCACACTCATACTCCCTGCTTCAAACTTTCAGTAATAAATGGATCAAGGTCGCCGTCCAGCACACCTTGCGTGTTGCCTATCTCTACACCGGTACGCAAATCCTTGATACGTGATTGATCCAGTACATAAGAGCGAATCTGATGCCCCCAGCCAATGTCAGTCTTGGCATCTTCCAGCGCCTGCTTCTCTTGATTGCGCTTATTCAGCTCCAGGTTATACAGCGCACCGCGCAGCATACTCATGGCCTCATCTTTGTTGCGATGCTGCGAACGGTCATTCTGACACTGCACCACAACACCGGTTGGGATATGCGTGATACGCACCGCCGAATCGGTCTTGTTAATATGCTGACCGCCCGCTCCACTGGCGCGATACGTATCGATGCGCAAATCTGCCGGGTTGATTTCAATCTCAATCGAATCATCCACTTCCGGAAACACCTGCACGCTGGCAAAACTGGTATGGCGTTTTGCGTTGGAATCAAACGGTGATTTACGCACCAGCCTATGCACACCATTTTCTGTTCTTAGTGTGCCATAAGCATAGTCGCCGCTGACTTTGATAGACGCCCCTTTGATGCCGGCCACATCACCTTCAGTTTCCTCCAGCACTTCCACCTTAAAGCCTTTACGCTCGCAATAACGCAAATACATGCGCAACAGCATGCTAGCCCAATCTTGCGCTTCGGTGCCGCCGCTACCAGACTGAAACTCAATAAAGCAGTTAGCCCCGTCTAGTTCACCAGAGAACATGCGACGAAATTCCATTTCAGCGATTTGTTTTTCCAACGCTACTGAATCTGCGGCAACACTTAATAAGGTATCGTCGTCATTTTCCTCACGCGCCATATCAAACAGCTCGCTGGCATCTTTGAGCCCCGACTGTACATGGACTAGGGTGTTGCAGATGAGTTCAAGCTCGCGCTTTTCTTTGCCTAAGGCCTGACTTTTAGCGTTGTCGTCCCAAACTTTGGGGTCTTCGAGCAGGCCGTTTACTTCTTCTAGGCGCTGACTTTTGCTTTCAAAGTCAAAGATACCCCCGTAGGGCATTGTTACGCTCACGCAAATCACTCAGACGATTTGCGATAATATTAAGTTGTTCTGCTTCCATAGCGACTACAGTAATAACCAAAAGCGTGAATTATACCGCAAGTATGCGAGCCTTCCCTACTTCAGCTGCTCCTAGCAAAGCCTTAGCCAGTTAAGCTGATTTCACTATTTCGCCGTCTTCTTTAATGAAAGATTTCACGGGATTGTCTAACAGCGACAGCACCTCTTCTGAAGGGCGGCACAGCTTGACACCTTTGTCAGTCATTACAATCGGACGGTTAATTAAAATGGGATGTTGCAGCATGGCATTCACCAACTCCTCGTCCGATAAACTCGGGTTATCCAGTGCCAAGTCTTGATAGGGTGCTGCTTTCTCGCGCAGCACAAAGCGCGTCCCTTTACCGATTTTCTCAATGATATCCAGCAAGAGATCACGGCTGGGGGGTGTCCTTAAATACTCTACGACTTCAGGCTCAATTCCGCTGGCACGAATCATGGCCAACACATTTCTTGAAGTGCCGCAGGCGGGATTATGAAAAATAGTCACGGCTTGCATGTTTGTCCTCCGTCAAAACGTTACTGCAGCAAGATTGATATTTTAACTGCATCAAAACAACAAATTCTTTAAAAAACAGCATTTATTTCACATTAACACTCGCGAATTTAAGCTTAGGCAGTTAAACTCTCGCTATCTAAAAATTGAAATAAATTTGTAATATTTAGGGAGCAATTTATGGCAAATGCTGCATTAGGTCGTTTGATGGCGATGATTTCACCACGCAACGACAATTACTTTGTGTTATTCAACAATTTAGCTGACTGTGTGGTGCGAGGTTCCAAGGTGCTGGCCATGATGACCGCCGTCAAAGATGTCACTACCTTTGACCAACATTTTGCTGAACTACGCAAAATTGAATCCGAAGCAGACACCTACACCCGCGAAATTCTCCTCTCCCTCCACAAAACCTTCATTACCCCGTTTGATCGCCGCGAAATCCGCGAACTAGCCATGGCACTCGACGATATTATCGATTACATGGAAGACATTCCACAAAGCGCAAAAATTTATGGTCATACCGCATTTACCCCAGAAATGGTGGCGCTTGGTCAAATCCTGTTACGTGCTTCAGAAAAAGTACGTGATGCCGTTAACATGCTCTCAGACATGAAAGATTCAGACCGCATTCTGCGCACATGTGCTGAAATCAGTTCAATTGAAGGCGAAGCTGACCACGTGATGCGTGCTGGCATGCACCGCCTGTTTGAAGAAGAATCTGACGCACGTACCTTGATTCGTTCTAAAGAGCTGTATGATATTTTTGAAGAAGCGGTAGACAGTTGCGAAGACGTGGCTGATGTGATCCATGGTGTTGTGTTAGAACGTATTTAAGGAGCCAGTAATGGATCACGCGATTCTCATCATGGCCCTGCTGGTCATCGTCGCCCTGCTGTTCGATTTTATGAACGGTTTTCACGATGCTGCCAATTCTATTGCATTGATGGTTTCTACCCGTCTGCTGACCCCGCAAGCGGCAGTGGCATGGGCTGCTTTTTTTAACTTTATCGCCTTTCTGTTTTTTGGTCTGCATGTAGCAGATACTGTAGGCAAAGGCATTATCGACCCTAATATCGTGACCAACGCTGTGATTTTTGGCGCACTCAGCGGCGCTATCGCCTGGAACGTGATTACCTGGTGGTTTGGCATTCCGTCCTCATCTTCACACGCTTTGATTGGCGGTTTGCTGGGGGCTGGTGTTGCTCATGCCGGTACTAAAGGCATCATCATTGGCAGCAAGCTGATTACTACCGGCGTCGCAATTGTGTTGTCACCATTGTTCGGCATGCTGCTGGCAATGACACTATCCGTAGCCATTTTGTGGCTGTTTCAGAAAACCTCACCTTACAAAACAGAAAACCGTTTTAACAAAATGCAGTTTATCTCGTCATCACTATTCAGCTTGGGTCATGGCGCGAATGATGCACAAAAAACCATGGGTATCATTACTGTACTGCTGTTTGCCAACGGCTATCTGCAAGGGGATTTTGACGTACCGTTTTGGGTGGTGCTGTCATGCCAGCTAGCGATGGGGTTAGGTACGTTGATGGGTGGCTGGCGTATTGTGCGCACCATGGGCATGGGCATTACCAAGGTACGCCCAACAGGCGCGTTTGCAGCGCAAACTTCAGGTTCCATTGCGCTGTTTCTAGCAACATCGCTGGGCATTCCGGTTTCAACCACGCACACCATTACCGGTGCGATTGTGGGGGTAGGCGTTGCACGCCGTGCTTCTGCTGTGCGCTGGGGGCTGGCTTCAAGAATTGTATGGGCTTGGGTGCTGACTATCCCATGTTCAGGTCTGATTGCAGCACTGTTTTATCACCTAGGAACATCATTCCTTCAGTGATTAGTCAAAACTGTCTTTTAATATAATTGACTTAGCTGCTGAACCCCATGATTTGCCTCATGGGGTTTATTTTTACCTTTTTTTCCTGATATAAAAAATTGTCATCATTCTGTCATATTCCATTCATAAAATGACATCCAGTTTAATCCTCAACTAAATGTCTATAAGGGAGTATCGAATGCGTACCGCTTTATTCAAAGCACTGACAATTGCAGGTTTTTTAACCGGCTCTGTAACGATGAGCAACGCTGCACTAGCAGCTGAAAAAATCATCAAAATCGATGGCTCCAGCACGGTGTATCCTATCACTGAAGCTGTTGCTGAAGAGTTCCAAAAATCTCAAAAAGTAAAAGTAACCGTTGGTGAATCTGGTACTGGCGGTGGTTTCAAAAAATTCTGCCGCGGCGAAACTGACATCTCAAATGCATCGCGCCCTATTTCACAAAAAGAAATAGACGCATGTAAGGAAGCAGGTATTCAATTTATTGAACTGCCAGTAGCATTCGACGCATTAACCGTGGCTGTGAATGACAAAAATGATTGGGTTAAAACCTTGACGGTAGAAGAGTTAAAGAAAATCTGGCAGCCAGGCTCTACTGTAAAAAACTGGAAACAAGTTAACAGCGCGTTCCCTGACAAGGCATTGAGCTTATATGGTCCAGGTACAGCCTCAGGCACATTCGACTATTTCACTGAAGCTATCAACGGCAAATCAAAAGCAAGCCGCACCGACTACACCCCATCAGAAGACGATAACGTATTAGTACAAGGCGTTAGCGGCAACATAGGTGGCATGGCTTACTTCGGCTTGGCTTATTACGAAGAAAACAAAGACAAACTCCGTGCAGTACCTATTGCCGAAAAAGCCGGCAAACCAGGCGTATTGCCATCAGCAGAAACCGTTAAAGACGGCACCTATCAACCATTATCTCGCCCAATCTTTATTTATGTAAATGCAACAGCAGCCGCATTCAAACCGGAAGTAAAATCATTCATCAACTTTTATCTAGAAAATGCACCTGAGCTAGTGAAAGAAGTAAAATACGTTCCACTCACGGCTGAAGATTACGCTGCAGTAAAAACTCACTTTAAGGCTTTGAAACCAGGTACTGGTTTCGGTGGCAAAAATGAAGTGGGCATTAAAGTGCAAGATCTCATCAAGCGCATCAAGTAAAAAAATCTTAGCCAAGCGTAAGCTGCCTTACGCTTGGCTTTTCTTCAAAAATTAAGCGCAAGCTAACATCAACCTTATTGATGAGTTAATTTATGAATGTAGCCCTTAAAGTGCAAAATAATTCTACCTCACATGCGGCTTCCACAAATCAAGTCAGCCCCCGCCTCGCAAAAAATCTCAAGCGCCACTTCAAGGAACGCGTCATTGAATTTATTTTAATGCTAGCTGCACTCTCTGCAGTATTTACCACCTTTGCAATTGTCATCATTCTGCTATACGAGTCTTACGGTTTTTTCAAAACCGTGTCGCTAGTAGAGTTTTTCACAGGCAAGGAATGGACTCCGTTGTTTGAAGATGCGCATTACGGCATCATGCCATTAGTGGCAGGCACCTTGACAACATCGGCTGTCGCTTTAGCGGTAGCAATCCCAGTCGGCACAGTTGCAGCAATTTATTTGTCTGAATTTGCTTCTCACAGAGCACGTGAGATTGTTAAACCAATTTTGGAACTGCTGGTGGGCGTGCCGACCATCGTATTTGGTTATTTTGCTTTGCTGTTCGTAACGCCGATTCTGCAGAAACTTTATCCTGAACTGCCCAGCTTTAACATGCTGAGTGCCGGTATTGTGATGGGCATCATGATTATTCCTTACATTGCTTCAGTGGCGGAGGACGCCATGCGCGCTGTACCGATGAGTATGCGTGAAGGCTCTTATGCCATGGGCGCTACACGCTTTCAGACTGCGATTAAGGTCGTCACGCCGGCAGCAATTTCCGGCATTGTGGCAGCCTATATTCTGGGCATCTCACGCGCTGTTGGTGAAACCATGGTAGTGGCGGTTGCCGCTGGCCAGCAACCAAATTTAACGTTTGATCCAACTGAAGGCGCCGCCACTATTACTGCATTTATCGTGCAGGTGGCTTTGGGTGATTTGCCTCACGCCAGTATCGGCTATCAAAGTATTTTTGCTGCAGGTTTAGTATTGTTTGCACTGACACTGGCATTCAATATTCTGGGTCACATCATTCGCAAGAAATACCGCGAACAATATTAAGCATTAACGGACACGTCACATGAACACAAAACCTACCAATAAAGCTACCGTCATTGAAAATCTCGATGCGGTGCGCAGTATGATTAAACGCCACAAGCGTAACGACATTTTGTTCGCCAGCATCGGCTTGCTCGCCATTATGTTTGGTCTGCTGACCTTATTGACCCTGTTTGTCGATCTGGTGATGGATGGCTATCCTCGCTTCAATCTGCAATTTTTCAGCGATTTCCCATCACGCCGCGCCGGCAGCGCAGGCTTGCTTTCAGCATGGGTAGGTTCACTGCTGGTGATGTTGGTCACATTTTTAACCGCAGTCCCTATGGGGGTCGCTGCAGGCTTATATCTGGAAGAGTATGCGCCAAAAAACTGGTTCTCTGACCTGATTGAAATTAATGTTTCCAACTTAGCAGGTGTCCCTTCTATTATTTACGGTCTGCTGGCTTTAGGTTTATTTGTGTATGGCTTTGGTTTCGGTCAAAGCATACTGACTGCGGGCATGACCCTAGGTCTGCTCATATTGCCAATCGTGATTGTTTCGACACGTGAATCAATCCGCGCCATTCCAATCGCGATTCGTGAAGCGGCTTACGCTGTTGGTGCGACTAAATGGCAAGTGGTGAAAGACCATGTGGTGAAATATTCGCAAGGCGGTATTTTAACCGGGGTGATTATCGGCATGTCACGCGCTTTGGGTGAAACCGCGCCGATTATCACCATAGGTGCACTCACCTTTATTGCATTTTTGCCACCAAGCCCAATTACGGTAGAACCACCGTTCCTGAATTTCGAGTGGTTAAGTTCCAGCTTCACCGTGCTGCCTATTCAGATGTTTAACTGGCTATCACGCCCAGATCATGCCTTCCACATCAATGCTGCCGCAACCGGTGCCATTATTATTGTGGTGACATTACTGATGAACGGTACTGCAATATGGCTACGTTACAAGATTCGTAAAAATATCAAATGGTAATCGTCCATTCGCCATCAAAAGATTAAATAAAAAATTGTAATTTTAGGAAAAACAATGATTAACCCGACCACTCCGATTAAAGCTGAATCTCGCGATCTCAACTTTTTTTATAGCAACGGCACGCGCGCACTCAAAGGTATCACCATGCCGCTGTACGAAAACAAGATTACTGCCTTGATTGGCCCATCCGGTTGTGGCAAGTCCACATTCTTGCGTTGCTTTAACCGCATGCATGATTTATATCCCGGTAATCAATACCAGGGCAAAATCATCATGCATCCGGACAACACAAATATTCTTGAAGCTGGTGTAGATCCGATTGAAGTGCGCATGCGTATCAGCATGGTGTTTCAAAAGCCTAATCCATTCCCGAAATCTATTTATGAAAACGTGGCGTATGGCCTGCGTGTACGCGGTGAAAACAACAAGCGTCTGCTGGACGACAAAGTTGAAGAGGCACTGAAAGGCGCTGCACTATGGAATGAGGTGAAAGACCGTTTGCAAGACTTGGCTTTCAACTTATCCGGCGGCCAGCAGCAGCGTTTATGTATCGCACGCGCATTGGCGACCGACCCTGAAATCATGCTGTTTGATGAGCCGACCTCTGCACTGGACCCGATTGCAACTGCCAACATTGAAGAGCTGATGAGTGAACTGCGCAGCAAGCTGACAATCTTAGTGGTAACGCACAATATGCAGCAGGCAGCGCGTATTTCAGACTATACCGCTTATATGTATCTGGGCGAACTGATTGAGTATGACGATACCGATACCATTTTCACGCGCCCTTCACGTAAGGAAACTGAAGATTACATTACCGGAAAATTTGGTTAATCGGCAGTGATTTCCCTGCCTAATCATCTAACAGCAAGTCATTAAATAGCCTCCACAAAAAAGCCAACTTAAAGTTGGCTTTTTTGTAGGTAATCAAATTTTAATATCAAAATTCGATATTCATTTCACGACTGCTGCTTGGTGGCATGCGCTCAAATTGATGCTTGGTTTGATGCAGGCTGATTAACTGATGATAGAAATGCAGCATGCGCTCTGCCTGCATTTTTGCAGTCCAATGTGTTTTTACATAAGCCACAGCACGCTCAGCCAGCTCATAACGCTCTTCAGGATGCTTCAGTAAGCAATGCACGCGCGCCGCAAATGCAACGATATTATCTGGCGCAATCCAGGCACCCTCACCTTCCACCAGAATCGATGCTGTACCAAGCTCAGCGATCGCCACCACCGGAGTACCTTGCGCCATCGCTTCAAGCAGAACTAAACCCTGCGTTTCACTTTTGGATGCAAATACAAACACATCCGCCGCCTGATAACAGGCATTTAGCTCGGTAGCACGGTCTAGATAGCCGATAAACTGAATATTATTATCCAAGCCCAGCACTTTGGCTTGAGCATGCAAACTCGCCTCTGCAGGCCCCTCACCCGCGACTACCAATAACACGTCGGGCTGTTCCTGTATCAGCACTTTCGTCATTTCCAATAAAAAGCTGATATTTTTTTCAAAAGCTACACGTCCTACATAAAGCAGCATCGGGCGGGCTAATGCAATGCCATATTTCAGCCTGAACGCAACGCCATCAGATGCTGTAAAGCTTTGCTGCTGCAAACCGGTAGGAATGACTTCTGCTTCGGCTTCAACCCCATAAGCACGCAGCACATTCAGCATAGGGCGCGAAGGTGCCACAATCGCATCTACTGCGTTGCATTGCCGTTTTGAAATCATTCTGGCCAAACTGCGCGCCAGCGGTTTAGGAATCCATGGCAAATAATAGTGCAGATATTCTTCAAAAAATGTGTGATAAGTTTCCACACATGGAATATTCAATTCATGCGCCAGTTTCAACCCAAGATAGTGGGCCACAAATGGTGTATGCACATGAATCATGTCGTAATTTTCGCGACGCAGATCCGGCAGCATTTTGATAGCTGCACCCCATTTCATGAGCTTGTCTTCAGGGTCAAAGTAAATACTGCGCGCATCCACACGTTTAATCCAGCTTTCATCTTCGGTTTTATGCTGATACTCGGGTGCGAGTAAATGCACCTCATGACCGAGATGCTGCATTTGCTCTACAAAAGTGCGAATTGAAGTAGAAACACCATTTACACGCGGGAAATACACATCAGAAACAAACAGGATTTTCATCTGACCACCTTATCGGGTTTTGAACAATTCTCTAAACTCAATATAGTGTGTCTGTATGACACTTTGATGAATATGTATAAATACGAACGAACGCGATTAGATAATGCGCGAAATAGATCTTAACCGTGTTTGATAGCGAAAGTGAAGTAGAGACAGAAAGAATTAAATCAGCAGAAAAGAAACTGCAGCTAGCGCTGCGCCTATGAGCGCACCCGCAAATACATCACTAGGATAATGCAAGCCCAGCACCACGCGCGACAAGGCAACCAGCACGGTAAACGGCAGCAGAATGATTGCCAATTGTGGGTAATACTGCAGGGCAATCACGGTAAAAATAACCGCATGCAGCGTGTGCCCAGAAGGAAAACTAAATTTATCCAGCGGCATGCCGGCCAGCGTAATTTCCTGACGCACTTCATAAGGCCGTGGACGCAGGGTTTTACCTTTCAGCCATTTATACAGCAAGGTTCCCATCAAGCCAACGCTGGCCATATGTAGCACCGGCAGCAGTGCGGCTGCACCTTTCACACACAATATAGCGGTCATGAGCCCATACCAGAATACACCATCACCTAGACGGCTGATCAGCCTGAAACTGTTGCGAATCAGCTTATACTGGCTGGTATGATTGACTGCCACACACACATTGCTATCCAATTGATGCATGCGCTGCAGATAAGTATCTAATCTTATTGGCATGTTCAGCTCCAATTCCGCGTGTTGAAATACACGCATTCAATTTCAGTTGAATTGGCGCTAGCTTCTCATGTCAATATGAAGCTTTTATGAAAAAGTGATGAAGCTTTGAGGTATCAAGCAGTAGCTGCAGATACCGCTTGTGCAATCATTTCCGCCAGCTGCTGTACCAGTGCAGCATCCTCGCCCTCAACCATGACACGGATTTTAGGTTCGGTACCAGATGCTCTAAGCAATACACGACCTGAACCTGCCAGTTTTTTATCTGCGGAGGCCACTGCCGTTTGAATATCAGCATGGGTATCGAGGTTGATTTTTTTAGCGGTTTTTACGTTAATCAGCACCTGCGGATAAAGCGGAATTTCTTGTCTCGACTGCGTTAAAGTTTTGCCAGTTTGCCGCAATGCATGTAGCACCTGTAAGGCGGCAATAATGCCATCACCACTGCTGTGTTTATCTAGCGTGAGGATATGACCGGAATTTTCGCCTCCCAATTGCCAGCCGTGCTGATTCAGCAGCTCCAGCACATAGCGGTCACCCACTTTGGCGCGTATAAACGGAATTTTCATCGCGCCCAATTTATGCTCCAAGGCCAAATTGGTCATCAGTGTGCCCACTACTCCACCCTGCAGTAATCCAGCAGACTGGCATGCGGCTGCAATGATATAAAGCAATTGATCGCCATCCAGCAGCGCACCTTGGGCATCTACCATCATTACACGGTCACCATCACCGTCAAAGGCAATGCCCAAGTCCGCACTGTGCTCCAGTACCGCTTTCTGCAGCGCTTCAGGGTGCGTTGACCCGACCTGCTCATTAATATTCAAACCATCGGGCTTATTGCCGATGGTGATAATTTCCGCTCCCAACTCATGAAACACCGGTGGCGCGACATGGTAAGTGGCCCCATGCGCACAATCCAACACAATTTTCAGGCCGCGCAAATCCAATTGATTAGGAAAGGTACTTTTGCAAAACTCTACATAGCGCCCTGCTGCATCATCAATGCGGCGCGCTTTACCTAATTTAGCAGACTCCATGACCTGCATCGGCTTTTCCAGCTCGGCTTCAATCGCATGCTCAATATCATCGGGTAATTTAGTACCTAAGCTGGAAAAAAACTTGATACCGTTATCGTAGTAAGGATTGTGCGAAGCAGAAATGACAATACCAGCCTGTGCGCGCAAAGCACGGGTTAAATAAGCTACCGCCGGTGTAGGCATTGGGCCAGTCAACAGCACGTCTACGCCGGCAGCCGACAAACCAGCCTCCAGCGCGGCTTCCAGCATATAACCGGAAATACGGGTATCTTTGCCTATCAGCACGGCAGGTCGCGCACCTTTTGCGAGATGGCTGTCTATACCGGTCAGCACACGTCCCGCCGCATAACCAAGACGCATCACAAACTCTGGCGTAATCAGCGCATCATCGACCCGACCGCGAATACCATCTGTGCCGAAATATTTTTTCCCCATATTCATTCCCTTTTACCGACCAGCTACGCTTTAACAAGCATTAACGAATTAATTGATTACAGCAGAAACCACTTTCAACGCGTCCACCGTCGCCTTCACATCATGCACTCTCACAATTTTAGCCCCCTTCATCACCGAAATCACAGAAGCTGCCAAACCAGCGTGTAACCGCTGCTGTTCGTCTCCCCCGGCAATTTTACCCAGCACAGATTTACGCGATAGCCCTACCAGCAATGGATAGCCCAATTCAGCCAAGTCTTCCAAATGCTGTATCAGGGTAATATTGTGTTCTTTGGTTTTGCCAAAACCGAAGCCCGGATCGAGCAGAATACGCTCTCGAGAAATACCTTGGAATAAACAAGCATTCGCTCTGTCCTGCAAAAACCGTTTAACTTCAGATGCCACATCCTGATAGCTCGGATTTAACTGCATGGTTTGCGGCATCCCCTGCATATGCATGAGGCAAACCCCAGCTTGACTGTTCACTAACACATCTAACGCGCCTGGTTCCTGTAATGCCCGTACATCATTCACGATATGCGCGCCAGCCTGAATCGCTGCTCGCATCACTTCCGGCTTGTAAGTATCAATTGAAAGGGGAATCGGCGTTGTTGGACTCAATGCTTCTATCACAGGAATCACGCGTTTAAGCTCTTCTTGCAGACTCACCGGTTCTGCACCTGGCCTAGTAGACTCACCACCGATATCCAGTATATCTGCGCCTTCTGCAATGAGCTGCTTGGCATGGGCAATGGCCGCATCTAATGCGGTATATTTACCGCCATCTGAAAATGAGTCAGGCGTCACATTGAGAATACCCATCACGTGTGGACGGGATAAGTCGAGCTGAAATTTTCCGCAAACAAATCTGGCTGATGTAGACATAGCCCAAATTATACCGAATAAAGCACCAAGCCAAATAAAAAGGGCTAGCAAGCTAGCCCTTCATATTCGCCGATTAACAACACTCAATCACAGTATCAACAGCACCTGATTGAGTGTTTACATTAGGGTTAAGTTTTTGCAGTTGGCTGCGGCGCTGGTGCCGTTGAAGCGCCACTGGCACTGGATCCTGAGTTACCGCCAACTTTAGCTGACTTTGGTTTGGGTGCACGCACCGGCAAACCTGCCATGATGTCGTTAATCTGATCAGCATCAATGGTTTCATATTCCATCAAAGCCGCCGCCATCGCCTCTACTTTGTCGCGGTTATCCTCAATCAGCTTGCGCGCTAAGGCATACTGCTCATCCAGAATGCGGCGTATCTCGGCATCCACTTTTTGCTGCGTAGCCTCTGAGACGGTTTTAGAGCTCATACTGCCGAAAAATGAATCCTGCTCGTTGCCCGCATACACCATGGTGCCAAGTGCATCACTCATGCCATAACGCGTGACCATGTCACGTGCCAGTTTGGTGGCGCGCTCGAAATCATTGGAAGCACCGGTAGACATCTGATTCATGAACACTTCTTCAGCAATACGGCCGCCAAACAAAATAGAAATCTCTTCCAGCATTTTGTCTTTGTAGTTACTGATACGGTCAAACTCTGGCAACTGCCAAGTCAAGCCTAATGCCCAGCCTCGCGGCATAATCGTCACTTTGTGCACCGGGTCTGCTTTAGGCAGCAGCTTGGCTACTACCGCATGGCCAGATTCATGATAAGCCGTGTTGCGGCGCTCTTCTTCACGCATCACCATCGATTTACGCTCAGGCCCCATGAAGATTTTATCTTTAGCATCTTCAAAATCTTGCATATCCACAGTGCGCTTGTTGCGGCGCGCTGCAAACAAAGCGGCTTCATTCACCAAGTTGGCCAAATCAGCACCGCTGAAACCAGGGGTACCCCGCGCCAGAATATCGGCCTTCACATCTGGGTCAATCGGTACTTTACGCATATGCACCATCAAAATCTGCTCACGACCTTTGATATCAGGCAAGCCCACCATCACCTGACGGTCAAAACGCCCTGGACGCAACAAAGCTTTATCCAGCACATCGGCACGGTTAGTGGCTGCAATCACGATCACACCTGAGTTGGCTTCGAAGCCGTCCATCTCCACCAGCATCTGGTTCAAAGTCTGCTCGCGCTCATCATTGCCACCGCCTGTACCGGCACCACGGCTGCGACCCACTGCATCAATCTCATCAATAAAGATAATGCATGGTGAGTTTTTCTTGGCGGTTTCAAACATGTCACGCACGCGCGATGCACCTACGCCCACGAACATTTCAACGAAATCAGAACCAGAAATGGTGAAAAACGGCACTTTCGCTTCGCCCGCAATTGCACGCGCCAGCAAGGTTTTACCGGTACCTGGCGGGCCAACCATCAGTACACCGCGTGGGATGCGACCACCCAGTTTCTGGAATTTGGTTGGGTCACGCAGGAACTCAACCAACTCATAGACTTCTTCTTTGGCTTCGTCGCAACCCGCCACATCGGCAAAGGTTGTGTGATTATTGCTTTCATCCAGCTGGCGTGCTTTGCTCTTGCCGAATGAGAATGGGCCACCGCCCTTGCCGCCGCCTTGCATCTGACGCATAAAGAAAATCCAAACGCCAATCAGCAGAATCATCGGGAACCATGACACAAAAATGCTCATGAGCAGAGACTGCTCTTCTTCCGGTTTGGATTCTACAGTGACGTTATATTTGAGTAGGTCAGACACCAGCCACGGGTCGGTTGGTGCATAGGTATTGAAGCGCTTGCCATCCTGTGTGGTGGCACGCAGCACACGGCCGTCGATTTGCACTTTAGCAATGCGACCATCTTTCACGTCCTGAATGAATTGTGAATAAACCACTTGATTATCTGCGTTGTTTTTAACTCCGGACAAGTTAAAAATCGCCATCAACACCATGGCAATCGCCAACCAGATCGCAATATTCTTAAACACGTTGTTCAAAATTTCTTTCCTTTATCCACAACAAAACTTGTGATATTTGAATAGCTTATACCAAAACTTAGGGTTTGCGCCCCAGCCCCAGCAAATAAACTTCACTGCTTCTATCGCGCGATGCTTTAGGTTTGCGCGTCACTACTTTATCAAACATCTGGCGCATATTTTGTAAAATTTCTTCAAATCCTGCGCCTATAAATACCTTGACCAAAAAGTTTCCGCTTGGTTTCAGCCAATCTTTGCTGAACTCGAGCGCCAATTCAGTGAGATAGGCTGCTCCAGCCTGGTCGACATCCTTAATACCACTGATATTGGGCGCCATATCGGCGATTACAAGGTCAACCTGCGTTTTATTTAATAACGTCTCAAATTCTCGCAGCACTGATTCCTCTCGAAAGTCACCCTGCAAAAAGGTAACCCCAGCGATGGGCTGCATCTCCAAAATATCCAAGGCGATGACTTTGCCTTGCCCCTTCAAACGCTGCACTGCTACCTGCGACCAACTGCCAGGTGCAGAGCCTAAATCCACTACTATCATGCCCGGTTTGATGAGCTTGTCTTTGTCATCAATCTCCATCAGCTTATAGGCCGCCCGCGCACGATAACCTTCCTTCTGTGCCAATTTCACATAAGGGTCATTCAAATGTTCCTGCATCCAGGCTTTACTGGTTCTTGATGGTTTCATGATAAAGCTGACTATGAAATGACGCCCGCGGGCATCGGTTATATCGTGTTAAAATGCGCGTCTAATTAATCGAGTAAATTTTATGAAATTCAGCACCAAACAAATCGCCCATTTACGCGGCCTTGCGCACAACTTAAATCCGGTTGTCATGATAGGCAATTGTAGTGGTCAACCCATCCCGGACACTATGTTAAGTTTTTCTTCGGTGACGGCT
>VFQO010000355.1_pt1 | contig 51770 bp, 63 predicted proteins | sample 3512331 | NCBI WGS metagenome assembly VFQO01 (sample SAMN10412371, study PRJNA504923) | tailings metagenome | isolation source: Replicate 3 from Balatoc abandoned mine | place: Philippines: Itogon, Benguet | collected 2017-08-28 | reverse complement strand
CGCAGTTGGGGCCGCAGGGAATCTTCATCTGTTGTTTTTAAGCCGGCGCTATAACGATCGACCAGTAAGCCAGTTCGAACCCCTGATCAACTATGCGGAAGTAGGTGCAGGACTCGGGATAGGCGGGGCAGCGAATCTCGCGACCGCTGTGCGTGAGCACCACGCACTCATCACCATAGTCGACCCCTCCTGCGTCCGAGATGGCCTTTGCGTGGGCTTTCTCGGCCTCGTTCCAGCCAAGGAGATCGCCAAGCTCGTTCACGTCGGCAGCGTCGAAGATGCCATCACGCAAGCGCCGGCGTTCATCGGTCAAGCCAACCACTTCGGGCAGCTTGGCCTTGAAGGCGCCACCCACCCCGGCGATGACCTGGCCCTCACTTGCGTGCTGACCCGACAGCTCGTCCCAACGATCTCGCATGGACTCGCAGACATCTGCCAGACGAGCGTTGATCTCGTCGATGCTGGTGTTGTTGCCGAAATCAGCCGACATGGCACATCTCCCGCGATCGGGGGGCCTCGTCATGCTCGTCGGCAGAGGCTTCTTGGGCTGTGACGTGAGTGGGCAGCGCCGCGTAGCCACGGGGCAGCTCCATAAGCTCCTGCACCAGATCCAGGCAGTGCCCGCGATTCGCGGATGCCACGCGCCACGTGCTGCGGTCGGGGTTGGGCTGGTTCACCGGCCATAGAGCCTCGATCTCGGGCACAGCGCGGCAGAGTTGCGCAAAGTCCTGATGGCTCAGGTCATTGCCGGTGTGCTTCGCGCGCCGATCACCCGGGCGCAGCATGAATGTCTCCACCTGGTGCCCGACGTTGCGCGCGACCGCGCCATGCCCGAGGTCGTTGAGGAGGCAGATCTGCGCCTGCGTCAGGCGCGTGGGGCGATGCAGTCCGTTCATGGAAGATCCTTGTTTTACACTTTGCGCCAATGTACTGACACGCGGCGACAGAATCAAATCGGGCGATACCCACGAAAAAAGCCCCCGAACCCAAACGGGCCGGGGGCAACTTCTTTCGCCCGAAAGAATTCAGTTGTCGAAGGTGATCAGGTCTTGGCCACGCGTGCCAGGTAGTCAGCGATCTTGGGCTGTAGCTTGTCGATCACCATCGAGGTCATGCTGTCATCGGTCGCGGCTGCCGCGCTCATGACCCGGCGCATCTCTTCGATGTAGGGGCGCGCCGAGCCGGCCGGGAACTCCTTGGCCAGAAAGCCCAGGGTGTTTCGGACGCCCATGCGGTTGTAGAGCTCGTTGCGCAGCGCCATGTCCACGGCGCTGGTGTTGTAGGCCCAGATCTCGCGCGAGCCGGGCTTGGTGAACAGCAACTGCGAGAGCTGGCCACGGTTGGTACGGAACATGCCAAAGAGCACGCCCGGCTTGGTGCACTCAGACATCACCGTGCGCACTTCGGAGTCGGTCAGGTCGAACGTCTTCTGCAGTTCTTTGCCAGCCTGGGCCGAGCCGGCGCCCAGGATGAAAAAGTTGTAGCAGTTCTTCACCAGGTCAGGCGGGAAGTCATCCAGGTCCTGGCTGGAGAGGATGCCCACCACGTTGTACTTTCGGCCCTCGCGCGCATCCTTCTGAAGCAGGCTCTGAACCGCGTCAATACCCTTCGCGTTGTGGATCTCGTCGTATTCCAGGAACTTCAGTTCTTCCTGCGTTTTCTGGGCACGATCGAGCAGATAGTTCAGGTAGCGGGGCGGGGCCACGCCCTTGACGTCATCCGGGTGAAGGAAGAACTGGCGCGCGCCCAGGCGGCGAGCGAACAGCAGCATCAGAGCGAAGCGACGACGACCCTCCTCCGACTGGCTTGCGGCGGCCATGCCATCGATGTCGATCACGATGAAGCGTGCGTTCGCGCGGTGGCGGGTCACACCCGAGAACAGCTTGTATTCGCCTGCGGCCGAGATGAGCGCACGCTCGAAGACCTTGACCATGGGCTCGCCAGACGGCGCGGGCGCGGTGCCGTACACGTCCAGGACGCGACGGTCCTGAAGAACACGGGTGAGGTCACCAAGCAGGGGCATGGCATAGAACTGAGCCTGCATCGACTCGGCGTACATGCCAGCATCAAAGAAGGCATCAACCAGCTCCCAGACCCGGGGGTTCTTGCCGTCAGAGAGATCCAGACCCAGCTTGGCCGCCTTCTCGCTCAGCTCGGGGTCAGTGTTCCACTGCCAGCGCTTCGCGTTGGGCGAGAGGCGGCTGAAGTTGTCGTAGGCGACGTCGATCACGCGGCCGATGAACTGGCCGCCTTCGTTGCCCAGGTTGGGGCAGATTCCACCCAGCAGCGCCATGATGAAGTCCCGGTCCGACTCCAGCGGCTTGTCGCATCCGGGCTGGGTATCAAAGGGGTTGACGCAGTAGTTCACGTCCGAGGGGGTCGGTCGCCAGTAGACAACCTGGTCGGCCAGGTGCTTGGGCAGCATGGCCTTGGCAAGCTCGACCACACCTTTTGCCGAGGGCCCCTTGTCGATGATGGTCACCATCGGCAGTCGGGTTGCGCCAGGACTGAACATCACTCCGGCGTTGAGCATGTTCATGAGGAAGGACTTGCCCGAACCGGTCGGCGCGAACACGAGCGTGCCCCAGTAGTTCTGCTTGTTCGTCCCCAGCGAAATCGGGTACGGGCGGCCCTCCTGCGTGAACAGCACCAACTGGCCGCTTTCCCACACAGACGACGGCGCAAACATCGGCATCATCCGCGAGAAGATGGACATCGGCCCCGGCAGGTGCTTGGCCGGAATGGCGCGGGCGAAGCCGGGCGCACTGGCTGCAAACGCATGGGCGGGCGCACCAGTCTCGTTCGTGGCCACCGCCTGGCCCCAGCCCTCGATCTTCGACTTCAGGAAGCTCACGTTGTCAACGCACTCGCCTTCGGTCTTTGCCCAGGTTGTGAAGACCGCCCTCAAGCCAGCCACATACTCGCCAGCGGCCCGCATCTCCTTGAGCTGATCGAAGGCCCGCTTGATCATCTTGTTGTGCTCGCCGGCGGCACCCATGATCCCAGCAAACAAGCTTTCGACCTGGTTGAACTCGAGGCCGTTAGGCGCAATGTCAAAGTGCACCTGCCAGGGAATCATTCGCCCGATGGCACGCGAGAGATCGCGAAAGCCCATCGGCAAATGCTCCTGAGGGCAGATGTCCAGGGTCACAGAGCCGTAGAACATCTTTCCGCGCTTGGCGATCTCTGCGTCCCCGAACACCTCGGAGATCTTCTCCGTGATGATCTGGCGGCCGACTCGCAACGGCAGGCCAAGATCCAACGACTTGGTGGAACGCTTGGCCTTGACCACGGCCGGCGTATCGCCAATCAACTGCGCTCGCCAGTCAGGCAGGTACGAGGACGCATCCAGGTAGGAGCGCATCAGGCCGGTCACCTGGTGACACGTGAGCCGGTCCACCATGATCTTGATGCCAGCTCCGTCATTCGTGAGCTTCTCCTCCAGCGTTTGCAGCGCGGCCTGGTGCCGCGAATACATCACCGGCGGCGGCGTGCTCGGCAGCTGGGTCAGAGCCCCGTCAAAGGTCACACCGGTCTTGGAGAAGGCCTCGAACTGCTTGGCGCGGTAGTCATCCCAGCGCTTGCGCTCATCCGGCGTCAGGCCCGAGGTGTTTGTCATGACGCCGAAGACCGCGACCTCATCGATGCAATGCGGCGCCATCGCCTGCAGCTTGTCCCCGAAGAGAAACTCGGCATCGGCCTCGAAACGGCGTGCAGTGGCCACCGACGGCGTGAGGATCTTCTTGAGCACCTCAACGCCACCAGCAGGGTTCGAGCGGAACCCGAACAGGATGCTGTGTTGGCGTCCGCCGGCGCCACTTCGCAGCAGACCAGCCAAGGTTCTTGACAGGGCCTCGGCCTGCTCATCGAACTCGTGGGTACCGATCAGGCGCTTGGATCCCACGACGCGGTACATCGTGAGCAGGCTGTTGCCATCGGTGACGAAAGTATGCCCATCGATCGGGGCCCGCAACTGACAAAGGGAATCCGCGTCGGCGCCAACACCGAACGAGGAGATCCACATGAGGGAGCGTTCGATCGCATCAAACATTGCCACCCTCCCGGGCCGCCACGCGATCGAAATCCGGCACAAAGGCCTTGGGCACCACGACGTCACCCGCTCCGCGTGCCCGACCCTCGTCTCGCAGAGCTACAAGCACGCCACGCTCGGCCACCATCTTTTCGATGGTGCTGTTCATGCTGGCCGCCTTGGCCAGCGTCTCCGCCACGGTCATGATGCGGCGCACCGGCGCAACCATGAGCAGGTTATTGAAATCGTGGGCAAGCGGCTCCAGCAGCATGGTGGCGCGGCACACGCTCAATACGTCGTTCATGCCGCCAGTCTTCTCGGTCGTGATTGCAGTCATGGGATCTCCGGGCGATGGAATGGATGGCCGTCAGATGAGGCCGTTTTCTTCGAAAATCGGGTGGAACGACGGGTGCATGATGTCGTTCTCAAGGGCGAAATCGACCAACTTCGGCAGGCTCTGGCGATCAACGACGACCAGGCAGGACCCATTGCCGTAATAGGACACCTGAAAGCCGGCCTGGTGCGCAGCAAGGGCCAGCTGGAAGGACAGCGCACGATCCATCGCGCGCAGCCACACAGACCAGGGGTTGACCTCTTCGCCCACACCACGCTTGTAGATGGGTGAGGCAAGCGCCTTCCAGTGGGCCTCAGCCACAAGGCCGGCGGAGATCGAAAGCGAGAACAGCGGGTCAATCGTCAGCAGCTCGGGCAGTTGCACCTTGACGGGCAACTCGCGGCTGCTCAGCGTGTGATAGATCCCGTGGATGTTGATTCGCGCGAACTTGCTCAGCCAGGCCAACTCGGGCTGGCTGATCCACGTACGCAGGGTGTTCGAGCGGCCTGCGGCCGAACCGAACGCCGTCAAGCAAGCCAGATCGGGATCGCGCCCCTGGAACTCAACCGTTGCGTTGACCAAGCATGGCTGCTCGGGGTCAAGTGCCTGATCCAGAGTGCAGTTGAATCCCGTGCGAACCTCGGCGCCATCGAAGAACCAGGCACCCTCCGGTACCGGCGTGGCCAGAATGCGCTTGGCGTATTCAAGGCGGTTGTAGCGCAGCGTGATCATGATGCGATCGGCCACGAACACGTTCGAATACCACGAGGGTGTCGACGTGCGCTGAAACGCAGACAAGAGCGGCGCCTTGAGGTTGGTCTTGACCACAGGCGGCGCAACCTCCTCGTGGAGGGTTGTGCGAAGCGCATCTTGCAGGGTGCGCTCCGACAGCCTTGACTGCGGGTCCTGCCAGTTGTAAACCTGTGTGGCGATGACCATGGCCCGGTGGATGGCGGGGGCCAGGATCTCACAGGCTTTCTGGGCCACGCTGCCAAAGCGGCCTTGCGTCCCAACCTTGACACCAAAGTCGGAAGCAATGTGCGCAAGCTTGGACACGTAGTCGGACGCGCGCAGGTGGTGCATGCGACCCCACTGGCGCATGAACTGAGCACCATCGGCCGAGCACACCCAGATGGAGTCGCTGCGCAGATCCTGCGGCGAACGAAAGCGCATGGCCTCGCCATCGGGCAAAGATGCCCAACCACTCTCACGCGAGTCGTCGAAGAGAGCCACACCGAAGCGCGGAAGAACGACACGGGGCTGCTGCGTCGGGGCGGCGTCCGCCTGAGCCTCAAGCGGCTTTGTCATGAGCATTCTTGATGCTTTCCCAGGACTTAAAGGGCAATGAAGGGAAGTCCTCGAGGAAGCGCTGCCCCTCGTTCTTCAGGACGTTGTCACGAAACACCAGGCGCAGATCTCCGACCACGGTCGCGCGGCTGGCGAACTCCTCATCGCTGAGCTTGGTCAACGCCGCGGCGAAGTCGCCGGTGTGAAAAGATCCGAAGGCCTCGCGAACAGGCTCTGCGCGCGAGGTCAGGAGTTCGTGCATCTGCGCAGCGATCTCCTTCTCCTGCGGATCAAGCAGCGCAACGCCAATGGCGCGCTGCAAAAGATTCATGTCCGCCCCTGAGAGTTCAGGAACGGCGGCCAGAATGGTCTTTCGGCCCATGTTCTCGGGCGCAAACTGATCCTGGCTGGCGCTTTGCCCAAGATGGTGATACGCGTGGCAGAGCGTGTCTGCCACCGCGAAATTCTCGGGTGCGTTGTGTGCGTGATTGCCATCAAGGTGATGGCAATGGTTCTTCTGCGACGTGTAGCCGCAGAACTGACAGCGATAGCTTTGCTCGGCCATCACCCGGGGACGGACCGCCTTGTACTCCGCATCGGCCTTGACGCGCGCGTTGCTGTTTGCGCGGTACAAGGCCGAATCACGGATGACGCCGACGACGAGATCAAGAAGCGATTTCATGCCGTTCCCGGGTGCTTCTGGATCAGAAGTTGCGGCCGATGTCGCCCTGGTTGCCACCCAGGGTTTCGACGACGTTCACACCCACCCAAGCAAGGGCCATTGCCAGGCCGCCGGCGCCGATCTGCACGCCGATCTTGCCCCAGGTGATCTCGTCGTTGCCGCGGTCGTACTTCTTGTACATGTTGAACAGGCCCCCCAGGATGAAGCCCAGACCGCCCAGCATGCCAATGGCGATGATCAGGCCAATGCCGGCCTGAGTCAGGGCGTTCAGGTTCTGGAATCCCTGGATGAAGCCCTGCGCCATCGCGGGCGAGACGGCAACGAATGGGGCCGCCATTGCGCCGATACGTGCCGACGACTTGTACGACTCGGACTTGCACAGCACTTCGATCAGTGCCTGCTTGATTTGCTGTTTCAGTTTCATGCTCTTCTCTCCTTGAGATTGCGGGTTACCTACCCAAAAAAGGCCCGGATCGCTCCGGTCATGTTTACGGCCAAAGCGCCGCCGATCAAATGCCAGGTTCCCTGCCAGAACAGGTCGCCCCCATTTCCACCACCACCGCCGCCATCGGCGGCCTTGTTCCAGAGCATCAGGCCGCGAAAGGCCCCTGCCCAACCGATCATCACGACCCAAAGCAGGCAGACCTCGATGACCTGCTGCCATGCGCCGCCACCCTGAGGCATCGGGGCATAGGCCATGACGCCCTGGTAGCCCTGAATCTCTGAACCGGTGATGAGCATCGAGATGTCCTCGACGGTTGCGCCAAACCGCAGCAGCAGGCCTCCGATGAGGAGTTGCATGCCAATGCCCCCCCAGGACGATTCGCGCCCACTCATCTGCCGAGCGTTGCCCTTCTCAGCCAGCTTGCGAATAGCCGAGTAGATGACCCACAGGCCAATGAGCACCGCCAGTGGGGGCAGCAGCAGATTGATCGCGTTCTCGGCAAGCGCGCGCGATCCAGCAAGAAGCGCTTCGAAGTCCATTACCGGATCTGCCCGCGAGTCGTTTTCACAACGCCGTCAGCAAAGCTCACCTCGCTAACGCGCGCGCCAGCCACGGAGTCGCCCTTGCCGACCACCGTGATCTTTCCTTCGGGGTCGCGGATCCAGGCTTGCTGGAACGCGCCGTGCTTGGGCTCGAAGGCGAGGATCGAGTACCCGCTCAGCCGACCCGCATCAGAAGCGCGCTCGTCGATGACGGGTGCGCGAGAGGCATCAGGCTTGATGCCGCTGGCTTTGGCGGTCTGGCGCGGCTTGGGGCTCGCGGCCTTCTGAGCCGGTTTGGCATTGCTATTGGCCTTCACGGGACGAGCCGGCTTTGCACGCTGGGCCTGCACAACCGGCTTTGCGACAGCCGCCTCAGGTGTAGCCGCAGGCTTGGTCACCGTTCGAGCGGCCTCAAGTGCGGGTGAGGCTATTGCTGGGGCAGCAGCCACGGGCACAGCCGGCACAACAGCTGTCTCGACCTTTGTCGGCTCAGGTGCAGCGAGGGGCGCAGCAACTGGGGCAGGAGAGACCACTGACGCAGGCGCCAAAGCAACGGGCTCGGCTGACTGACCAGCTGAGGATGGAGGAACCGCCTGGGGCTGCTCCAGAGCCACGGGGACTTGCCCATCAGGTACGCCGCCATCGCCCGACTTGCCCAGCGGAATGACCGTCGAAGCAGCTGGCTCCTGAGCGGTGCTGGGAGATGCTGGAGGTGCGTCGAAACTGGAGTCCGCAAGGATGGAGCTACCAGCGGACTGTTCGGCCTGGGCCCCCTCGGAAGGGAAGAACTTCTGGACGAACTGATAGCTGATGAAGCCAAAGAGGCCCAGGACCACCAGGCCGATACCAGCGATGACCGGGAGCATGCTGCGCTTCTTCGGCGCGGCCTCACGCGCCTCAGCATCGACGACGGTCGACGGATCCACCTGATCCTGCGCTTCCTGCTCGGCGTCGAAGCCGCCGAAGTCTCGACCTTCCTGACCCTCTGGAGGGAAGGTCGAGAACGTGTTGTCGACGTTCTGATCTGCATCGGCGCTACTCGCCACGGCATCGCTCTTGTCGATGGAATCCCAGAAGTTGCCGCTCATCGTGCTTTCTCCTCGGTAACAGGCGCGCGGAACAGGATGCCCACGGCAGTGCGCTTCGGGGCGGATACAACGATGGGCTTCTGAGCCATGCGCTGGACCTCCTGCTGCGCAATATCCAGACCCTCGGAGATACCGGCTGACCTGGCCTGCTCGGCCGTGGACGGCGGCGTGGTGATGGCGGCAGCGTCACCGACGGCAACGGCCACAGATCCGGTCTGCGCCTTGGCCGCAAAGAATCCTTTGGCGGTTGCAAGTGCCACCGGGATCACAAAGCGCTGCAGCAGTCGGCGATCGACCGATCCGGCGATGGCACTGGCAGCAGTCTCCTGGTCCAGAACGATGGCGTCGACCGGATACACCTTGTCGCCCAGTCGCATCTGCTTGAAGGTGACCTCCAACGCTTCGTCAATCACTCGAGCCTGGCCGATCAAGAATGCGCCACGAGCAGGGCCTGCATTCACCACGGCAGAGGCGAACACCGTTGCGTTTGCCGGCACTGTCAGGTCACTGGCCAGTTCTGCAGCAACGATCTCCAGGCCGGGAATGACGGTCTCGGCATCGCTGGGTGATACGCGGCCATTGTTCGTAGCAGGCGCACCATTGGATGCGGCGCGCTGTGCGGTCGGGCGTGCAGCATCACTGGCATCGGCCTCGATTCGTTCTCGTGCGACCGCTTCGTTCGGGGCACCATCCATCAAGGCGCGAAGCTGGCGTTCAAGGCCTTCACGACGGCGAGCATCCGACTCGGCTACTGCCTGCTGGTTGACGCCTACAGCCACAGCTGCCGTTTGGTAGGTGGACTGGGGCAACGGCTGGGCAACTGGCACAGGAGCCACGGGCACGGTCTGGCCGATGGTGTCAGGGGGGATGTAGGTTCGCCCTGCTCTTGCAGCAGCTTCTGCCTCCGCTTTCTGCTGGTCAGCAATCATCTGCTGCATCGCGGGCGAAGGCTGGCCAGCGTCCGTAGTGGTCGGCGAACCAAGTTCAACTCTGGACTTACGCGTCTGCGAGCCGTCATCACCACCGGCGAAGATCACCACACCGATCACCAAAAGCAGCGCACCACCCAGCACGCCGCCGATGATCTTCATGTTGCGAGAGAAGCCCGGGTCGAGCCTCTTCTTCGCGCCGGCCGGCGCCTCGATCGTTGCGCTTTCGTTCGTCGTTTCGCTCATTTCTTGGGCTCCTTGGTCAGATCGAAGCCCGAAATGGCAACCGACTGCATTTGCCCTTGCGCGGCCAGGATCAACCGCGGGGAGATGGGCAACTCGTACACAGAAAGACCGTTCGCCGAAGACTGGCGGCGGTTGTATCGGGGCGAAGCCAGCATCCCGTCGGTTCGAACAACCATGGTCTGGGCGTTGAGCTGCCAGGCGTGAACATTCGCCGCGTCCACCTTCAAGGCCCGCACGCCCTGAGGAACGGTGCCCAAGAGGAAGTTCAAGAGCTCGGGCGCGCCCAGGGAGGGCAGCGCCTCCACAGCGCCAACCGGCGCAGGTGCACCTGGCAGGTACCGCGGCAGTTGCATCTCCACCGAGTAGTCGATCTCAGCCTGGCCGATCGCAACAGCGAAGGCGATGGGAGAGGCCACTCCATCGAGTTTCACGGCGATGTTGCCGATGCGCGCGTTGGCCGCCTTCACACCAATGGAGATCCCGTTGTCACCGAGGATCGCGACATCCAGACCCTTGGGGTTGAAGTTCTCTGCAGCCTTGATCGGCCAGGGACGACCGGCCGCATCAAGGAACGTCACCACGGTGCCTTGTCCAAACGTGGCGCGAACGATTTCGGGGGAAGCACCAGGCGAAAGATCCAGCGTGACGAGACGGCGAACAGGCTTGCCCACGGGGCCGATCGGCTGGCTCATCGCATTCGAACGATCCTCAAGATCCTTGCGCAGCTCGAGGATCTCCGAGGGCGAGAGAGGGGCGATTCGGTCAAGGGCTTCGCCCTTGAGATTGATCGGAGCAGCCGGTACCGCGCCAGCACTGCCCATGGGGGTGGGCATCGGCGCGCCGGGGTGAAAGTTCGGCGATTGGGCCGGCGGGGTGAAGGGAGTTCCCGGAGCAGGGGCAATCGCCGGTGCTGCCAAGGGGGTAACGGGGGGCTGGGGCGTTGCACGCACGGTTCCCTGTGCGGATGCCGTCGAGAGTGCGATCGCCAAGCAGGCAAAGAGGATGGTTTTGTTCAGCATGGCGATCAGAAGCTGCGGCCGGTGATGATTGCCAGCTGTTGACGGAACATCATCACGCCGACAAGCAGCCCGCGTGCGAAATCAGTCGGAGCCGTGTTCACGAGTTCGCTGAGCACTTCGCGACTTGCGGTGAAGACGTCGCCGTCCTCGTAGTCGGCGTACCAGTCCGGGTGATTCGCCTGAACCGACTGCATCTGCTGATGAAGCATCTGCAGGAGATCCACGCCCGCATCGGTGTTGGTTGCGTTCGTTTCGGTCATGTCTTTCTCCATCCCATTAGGAAGCGCTACCGGGGCGCATGTTGATCTGAGCGATACCGACACCGCGCACAGACTCCTCCAGCGGCATGCGCTCAAGGACAAGGTCGACCACATAGGTGGTGGGCACGACTCGCTCGGTCGATCCATCACGATGAAGCCTCATCTTGGTCTGCACGACCCAGGTGTGAATGCCCTTTACGGTGGTCTTCTTGATGACCACAGGCGGATCGGTGCTCACCGACATCACCATGCGTCGGTTCACGATGTCACCCAGCAGCGGTTCGATGGCCTGATCGAAACCACGCGCGCCATCGGATGTGAAACAAGACTTGGCGCCCGTCACCGTGGACTTGAAGTTGCGGAAATCGTGGCTGAACGCCTGGCGCACGCATTCATCCGCAAAGCTGACGATGCGCGCATCGCCAAGGTAGGGCTTGTCCAGGGGAACAAGGGGAACGATTCGACCGGTGTCGCTCACGCCGAAGGTGAGAGGGCGCTTGTTGGCCGCAATGACGCCCATCACGATCATCCCGATCGTCAAAGCGACGACCGCGATGCACAGAAAGAAGTTCGATCGCACCAGCTTGGGCACGATCACTTTGCGGATCTCTTCGATGTCGGTGTCGGGGCTCATGGATCAGGGCCGTTGAGAGTGGGTGGTGGAGTTGGTGATCTGTGGCGCGGAAGCCTTCACATCCAAGCCAGTGCGCTGAACGTGTCCGATCGCTCGAAGTGGTTCGCTCGGCATCTGCCCGTCGATGCGAACCTGAGTGATTGCGGCGTTGAAGCACGCGTTGAAACGCTCGCGGTAGGCCTTCGTGGCCATGGGCTGTGAAGGGTCTGGAAGCTGCTCATTCACCGTCGCCCAGCCACCCAGGTTCTGGATGGTTGCGACAAGCACAGGGTCCTCGATCTGCGGTACCGCATAGGGACCAACACTGGCCACCAGGGCCGCGAGACGGTTGAAGGAGACATCCGGGTTGGCGGCGAGATCGAGGTGCTTGGTGGCGTCACTCACCTGCGGCGCAAAGGGGGAGCTGGCAAAGTGGTACGAGAGGAAGTTGAGAAAGCGCTGACGCGGCACCGCCTTGATCACTCTGAGCCAGGCGTCGGCCTCAAAGTCGGTCATCTCGTATCGGCGTGCACTCATCACGTCGCCCAACGCCTTGAGCTGGTCGGCGAAATCGGCCTCAGCCATGGCAGGTCTCCGACTGCGCATTGGCGCGCGCCGCGGCCCCGGCGAGAACGCTGTTGTTGTGCGCTTGCGACGTGAAGCCGGCGGCCCCAAAGCGAGCCGCTCGACTTCCTGCTACGGGGAAAGCCGGGCTCGGACGAATTCGCCGGCTCGGCAGGTTCATTCGGTTCTCACGCAAGGCGAAGTTGCGAAACGCTTCGTCCCAGCGCACGCGCATCTCGCCATTGGCCCAGTAGTGGCTGGTGAACTTCTCCGTGATGAACTCCACGTCCTCGGGGACCTGGAAATCGTGAGTGCGCAGCCAGTCGAGCAGATCTGCTGACGGTCTCCAGTCTTTGGGCAGCTTGTGCTTGCCCTTGCGGGCGCTGGTGACGATCTCTGGAGGCTGGAGCTCAAAATCCTCGGGAGCCTGCATCACTGCAGCACCTTGATCTTGGAGAGCCTCGAGAACATCTGCATATCGCGCCGATACACGGCCGCAAAGCGCAACCAACGGCAGAAAGCACAGTCGCCCATCGCGCTGCTCCCATCCGTCGAAGAGCTCCCCGTGGTGGTCCCCAACCTCCTGCTCGCTCAGGCCCGTGATCTCAGCCAGCGCGCGAAAGCTCACCGGAACCGTGCCGGCCGGACGGGCCTGCCAGGCGTAGGCGATCAGTTTGATGGTCGCCCGCACGACTTGCGGGTTGTGAGACAGGAAGGCCGGCGACTCCATCAACCACTGAGGATCCAGCGGGACGAGCGGCATGCCTTTCATGGAAGTGGGTTCTGTCATGGGCGAAGGACTCTTGGGTGGGCTCTGTGGCCCTTTTCGGTTTGCGGCAATCATACCGCGCAAAACGGGTTTGTGAAAATTCCCGTGTCGTTTTATAGTTTGCGCATTGATCTTGTCACAAATTCTTTATGCGCACAAACGCCACCGCCACCTTCACCGCCTTCGTCGAGACCTCCTCCCCCGACGCAGGCACCATCAGCCTGGCAGGCCTGACCATCCACATGGAAAACGCCGCCACCGTGCGGCCCATGGATCTGGTCGTGGTCGACGCCGATCTCGATGACCGCGGCATCTGGTTTGGGCGCATCGTGCGCCACTTGACGAACCCGCTTGCGGATCGAGCCTCGCAGCAGGCTGCTACATCGGCACAAGCGGCGCAACATGGGCCTACCCCTGAGGTTGGCGCAGCTGCGCTGGCCGAGCGCGCAGTCCAGACCGCCGCACGCTCCAGCAGCTCCAGCGTGGAGCGGCAGGCCTCGGCCCAAAGCACGGCTTCGCCGTCCCAATCGGCCACTGGCTCGTCCCGAGCAGCGCGCTTCGGTGCAACCCGCCCCGGCACAGCGTCGAGCAATGCACGGCCTTCCAGCATGCCGGCGGCCACACCGGCAAGGACCGCCACCGAGGCGGCCAGCCGCCCGCCCTTCCGAGTGGCCGACAGCACGGATCTTGATGATGACATCCCCTTCTAGAACCCGGTCTCTGCAGTAATACACGCACAAAGTCTTTACGCTATACGCTGACAGCCACCGATGACGCCCCAAACGGACAACCTACAGTCGCCGGAGAGCGAGAAGCTGCTGCTGGCCAGCGCGCTCGACCTCAACCGCAAAGGTCTTCTTGACACGCTGCTGAGCCTCATCGCTGCCTCTGACTTCGCCGTCGAGCACCACGGTGTTCTGTGGAACTGCATTCGGATGCTCCACGAGACCAACTCGCCGCACGACGTTACGGCGGTACTGGACTACACCCGCAGCAAGAACATCTTTGTGGGGGGCGTGGAGTTCCTGGCCAGCTTGGTCGAGGATCCGCTGGCGCAAGCCGCGACAGACGAGTCCGTGATCTCCGCTGCGAGTCGCGTGAAGAACTACTCCGCCATGCGAACGCTGGAGGTCACCCTGGCCGATGCTCGCTCCCGCGTGCTCAGCGGTGCCGTCTCGCTCGATTCCATGCTCGCCTACCTGGATGACACGGTTCAAAGCCTGAGAAAGACGCTGCACACCGATCGCACCGGACCCATCCCCATGTATCAGGTGATGGAAAAGGTGATGCTCACCCTCGAGCAGCAATCTTCCGGAGAGATCACCCCGGGGGCGACCACCGGCTACGCCGATGTGGACCAGATGATCAACGGCCTGGCCGACGAAGACTTCATCGTCATCGGAGCACGGCCAAGCATGGGCAAGACCACGCTGGGCGTGAACATCTGCGAGAACGTCGAAGAACAGACGGATCTGAATGTGCTCATGTTCTCGATGGAGATGAAGTCGGTGAGCGTAGGCAACAGATCGCTCGCGCGCAAGGCCCGCGTCGATCTGAGCAAGATTAATCGGGGCGAGATGGCTGACGAAGACTGGGGCCGTGTCGTCGAGGGCATCGAGTCCATGCGCAACAGCCGTATGTGGATCGACGACTCACCGGGGCTCACGCTGCATGACATCCGCGCCCGCGCGCGCACGTTCGTGCGCCAGCACGGCAAGACACTCATCCTTGTGGACTATCTGCAGTACGTCTCGCAGTCCAACCCCAACGATGACACGCGCAATCACGTCTCTGCCGTGTCCCGCGGGCTGAAGAACCTGGCTCGTGAGCTGCGCTGCCCTGTGGTCGCGCTGTCACAGCTCTCCCGCTCTCTGGAGTCGCGAACGAACAAGCGTCCCCTCATGAGCGATCTGCGCGAATCGGGAGCCATCGAGCAAGACGCCGACATCATCATGTTCATCTACCGCGACGAGGTCTACAACACCGAAACGAAAGAGCCCGGTATCGCCGAAATCATCGTCGGCAAAAACCGAAACGGCCCGACGGGCGTGGCCAAGCTCGGCTACACGAACAACACCAGCACCTTCTTCAACCTCTCAAGCGCCTACTGAGCGCGAGTGAGCGAACCCCAATGAGTACCCAATCCACCATTCACGCCTTGCAGTTGGAACTCGACAACGAGGCCATTTACATCGAAGACAACACAGGGGTCATCACCACCCGCTTCTCAGCTACTCGTGCACAGACCCACGAGGGCGAGCTTGTGATCACCAGCGCGGGCAACGTGCGCGAGATCATCGCTGCTGGCTCATGGAGGCGCGTCTGGAAAGCGCCCAAGGGAAACCCTGTCGGCCAACTCTGAAGCACCGCGATGAGCACCATTCCCCTCACCCCCAGAACAAGTCGCCTCTTGGTAGTTGGCGCAATCGTAGTGATCCTTGCTGCGGCCGCACCCTGGGCCCTTACGCTATCGAGTCAGGAGCTTTTCTACGCACTGGGCCATCTGTCGTTCGCCATCACCTTCCTCGCCTATGCTCAGAAGGACCTGATCAAGCTGCGCCTCATCGCAATCACAAGCCTCGTCGTGGGCCTGATCTACAACAGCTACGTGCACGCCAACATGCCGCCAGGTCAGAACCTGTGGCCAGTGCTGCTGTGGATGGGGGTGTTTCTGATTCAGAACATCATCAACAGCGTTCGCGAGGTCAGCCGCTCCATGGAGATTGCCATCCCCGCACATGAGAGGCTTATCCAGGCCAGCGCATTCCCACAAACGCACTCGCGTGACTGGGCGCTGCTCAGCCAGCACGCACAGAAGAAGATCCTGGACTGTGGCGAAGTCATCCTGAAGAAAGGTCAACCGACCGATAGCCTGCAGATGCTGGTCTATGGCGCTGCTCAAGAGAGCCGCGACGATCAACAGCCCATTCGCCGTCGTCTGGGCGCGCTCTGGGGCGAACTCACCTGGGTACTCGGCCGAGATATGTTCAACAGCTCTCCCTGCGACGTCACCATCACGTCCGATACAGCCGAGGTGTGGACCTGGCGCTACGAAACCCTGGACAAGCTCTGCGCGAAGAACGACCGCCTCGCAGCCGCACTCAAGGACGGGTTCATCCGCTCCGCAAGCTTCAAGCATGGCCTGCTGATCGAGCGCTCGCACGACACCGCCCCTTTCGTCGAGTCTGCGCGATCCGTGGTCTCGCATGTCGCCGTGACGGCTTGAGCTGAACGAAGACTCACAAACGAAAAAGGACTGCCGCAGCAGTCCTTTTTCGTTGATAGGCCTCGCTCTTAGACGATGACCTTGACGTCGGGCAGAAACCGCGCCTCGGCATCGGTCAGGCGGTCCGGCTCATAGCGGAACGTCGCCGCCCAGAGAACCACCGTCTCGTCGATGAGCGGCACGACAGGGTGCACCACGCAGCGCAATGCCGGAATTTCCTCGAACATCCTCGTGATGCAGGAAGGGTGCTCCCTGGCAAGCTCCAGGTAGTCCTTGTTTTGCAAGGAGAGCTTGGAGGCGCCAGATGACGACGCGATCCACTTGACCCACAGCTTCACGAGCTCGTCTCGGTACGAGGCCGAGATCCGGTCCAGGTGCAGCCACCCGTTGGCCTCGATCGTGTCCTCGCGAGCCTGCTCGCGTGAGCGATGGAACTCGTCAACACGGTAGTTGACGTCGATCATCACCACGCGCGAGACCTGAGCGCTGTTCTCGCGCGCCCACTTGGAGGCCGACACCAGCGCCGTTTGCTTCGAGGTCGGGCCATAGATGCCGGTGAGCAGGCCGCGGCTGGGGGCTTCTCCCTGGTACTTCAGGCTGCACTCTTTGAGCTTCAGGCGATCAGGGATGCCCTTGGCTGGCGCCAGAAACGATAGGACGACCTGGTCTCTCTTCTTGGCGACCATTCTCACGACTCCTCATTCAGGCTGCGCAGGGAGCAGCTCATCACGACTTCTTGGACGAAGGCTTCTTCGCAGCGACGGCCCCGTCCTTCTTGACCGCCTTGACCAAAGCCGCCTTCGGCGTGAGGGCGTTCTTTGCCGTCTTGGCCTTGGCAGGACTCTTCTCCGCTGTCTTCTTGGTCGCAGGCGAGCGGGCCTTGCCAGTCGTCCCGCTCTTGCGACCGGTCTTCAGGCGCGTCGGCGGGTTGCTCAGCGTCGGAACGCGGAACTCGACATCGATGTCCACGCCACGCAGTTGCCAAACATGCTTCGCAACCCGCTCAAGCAGGATCTTCGGATCGTCGGCCTGCTTGAGCTTGCTCAAGATGCACTCGATCACGGAGTAGGCCGGCAGGTCGGCATCATTGCGACGGCCATCATCGGCCAGCCACTCGTACTGCCGCGCAGACGATCGGCCGAAGAACTTGGCAAAGCGCGTTCCCAGGTCGACGCGGGCCCAGGTCTCATACTCGGACCCGATGAATGGCTCCAGCGCGTCGTCGTACATCAGGTGGAAGAGCTCCTTGATGCTGAAGCGCTCCCAGCCGCGCTCGCGCGGGATCTCCTCGTACAAGCGAATGAGCAGCTCGAGCGCTTCGGGCAGAAGCGGCGAGTTGCACATCTTGTTGTAGTGGTTGGAGTTGCGAAAGCCCAACGCGTACTGCGCGTCGTACTTCGTGAGCCCGAGTTCGCCGCGCCACTCTTCAATGTCCAGGCCGATCATTGGCCGCTGGGACCGCGGCTTCGACATGTCGACCTTGAGGCGCTTGACTGCGTTTGCGTTCATCTGAATGACTTGTAGTTTCTGGTGCAGTCACGCGCTCGCGTGACGTTTCCTATCCGCCGCGCTGGCGTGCAACCGGCCCATCGCCTTCTTCATGATCGTCCTGGCTGAACTTGGGAGGCTCCGCATCAGCGATGCCCACCCCCTTGAATCTCATGCTTCGAGGCATCGAGGCCGTGACGATGGGCACCACGTTCTGCATTGCAGCATGTTCATCGCGCAAGGTCGAATCCTCAAGACTCGAATCGCATTTTGGGGATTCTATATCCAACAAAGAGGAATGGATGCTTTTTTCGTCATTTGCCCGAAACTCGTTCGCGCCGAGTTCGGCAATCCTGGCCGCCATCTCAGGGGTCGCAAACCGCTTGACCTGTTCCTGCGCAGCCTGCTCCAGCTGGCCGTTGCCCACATGACGGGCGGCCTGCAGACCAGCGATGGCGAAATTTGAGAAGCGATCCTCAACATCGAGCAGGTCCTCCTGCAAATCGATCACGCCGCGCGCCAGCTCGACAAGAGCAGGCTTGAAGCTTCTCAACTTGCGCTCGACGCTGTCGCTTGCGCTGAGCAGCGCCTCCATCATCCGTGGGACGTCAGCCACCGTCATGCCTTCGGGCATGTTGATGAGCAGCTGCTCTTGCAGAACTCGAGTGCGAGCCTGAGTCTCCTCTCGCAGCGCGAGCATACTCGCACCGAGGTCAGCGAGTCGCAGTCGAAGGTACACATCGCCCATGGGCTCGAGCAGCTTCTGCTCATCCAGGGAGTCGGCCATCACCTCCTTGACCTTCTTGGCCAGGGCCACCTCTGCCGCCTCTGCGGCGGCCTGGACGTTCGCCTCGCCAGCGGGGTCATCCGCCGGGGAGGTGAACTCTGCCCTCACCTGCTCGGGGATCTCGGGCACCTTGGCTGGCTCGGCCAGCTGCACGCCGAACACGGCGGCGATGCGGCGAAGCAGGCGCATCACGCTGGCCCAGATGGCCTTGATGATCGCCGCCAGGTTCAGCCCAACTTCCGCCAGAGGCCTGAGGGCACCGGCAATGCCGATGCTTCGTCGGTGGTCAGTGTGCAGGATCTCGTCGAGCGTCTTGCGTCGCTGGCTGGCGTACTTCGCTGCGAGCGCTTCGATGGTGTTCGGGGTGGCCTGGGCAAGCATTCGGGGCGTCCTTGAGCGGATTATTCTGGGATGAATTCAGGTTGTAAGCATATTTGCTCGCGAACTGATTTTCAAACTCAGGACTTGTTGCCCGTTTCCAACTGCGAGAAGAATGAGTCGAGCTCGTCGGGCGTTACATCCATGGAGCCCTCTTCGGGAACCGTGTGAGGGGTCACCTTCGCGGCCACCACGCGCTCGAAGGACTTGGTGGCCAGGGACGGATTCGGGCTGTCCATGAGCATTTCCACCGCCAGAACCTTCGTCGCTGTCTCGTCATTCAGTCCGATCACTGTCTCATCGCTCGAGCGCGGCGCAGTGATCATCTGGGCAGCATCCTTGATGCCCTCGCCGATCCAGTCATCCTTGGCGACCAGCGCAAGTCCCGTGTCCGGGTCTGGCATCTCTGCCGGCGCGCCCACCAGGAGTGCGAGCGCCTTGCCCTTGAACGCCGCATCGTCGTTGAGGCTGACCGTGCGGCCAATCTGCAGCATCGACTCCACTGGATCAGCAACGAGCACGGCCTCATCCTCGGCCTGTTTCTTGGCGGCAGCGTCGGACGCCGCCTCCAGGTCGGAGGAGAGCGTGCCGAGCACCTCCTTGGCCGGCTTTCTCTGAAACGGAGTCGGATTGAGAAACGCCAGCGGGTTTTCGTCCAGCTCGTCGTCATCGGCCATGAGAACGACCTCGGGCTCGGGCTGCGAGGGCGAGATGCCGGGGGTGCCGCCATGACCCAGCAGATCGTCGATACCCGCGTTCGGGTTCACCGGCCGATGCGCCTGAGCTCCTCCTGCGGAACGACCGCCTGCAGTACCGGACGCGCTGGAGAGGGGGTCGGTGGCTCGAACCGCGCCATTGGTGATCAAGCGACGCAGCTCCGTATAGAGCAGGATGGCCCGCTTCTCGGGCGACTCATGCGGGCTGATACGAGACGCGAAATCGCGCAGGCCCTGAAGGTGGGCGATCGGCTGAACACGCAAATGGACCGTGGCCTCCTGGCGCAGCTTGGCAACCAGCTCATTGCCCTTGCGGTACGGATCATTGAACTGATCAAGGGCGATGGAGTTGGCAACGACCTCGTCACGCGATGGAGGGGCCACCTGTAGGAAGCGGTTGATGTAGTAGGCCTTGACCTGGTGCTTCTCGATGTCCTTGCCCATGTAGAACCAGCGCATGAAGGACGTGACACCAAGCGTGTTCACGATGCCCTGCCCCGCCTCGAAGCTCTGCAGCTTCTGGGTCGATACCCGGTCCACCTCCTGCACATCGACGTCGGACTTGCGGGTGTAGCCGAAGCCGTTGAAGCGATAGTCCTTGCGCAGAGCCACCGTTGCCTTGCCGACCACCTTCTGGATCATCTCGCCAGATTTCTGCACGTCGTCGATGCGCATGAAGAACTTGGTGACCGTGTTAGCGATCATCGCCCCAGCTTCAGCCGCGCGCGAGCCTTCGGTAAGCTTCTCCAGGTCCTGCGCCGCGGCGATCATGCTCGTGCCCAACGAGCGGGCCTGCGCAAACATCACGGCGATACCGTCGGAGAAATAGTAGGCAAGCTCGTCGAGGGCGACCAGATAGGGATACGGCGAGTTCGTGGCCTTGGTTGCCAGCAGATCCTCGTGAAAGCCCTCGACCTCAGCGCCGAGGTTCTTGGACATCATCACCCGCAGACATGCGATGGCCAGCTTGCCCAGGTTCTCCGCTTCAGATGCCGACTTCTCCAGCGATGGAATCAGCATGACCAGGACGCGGTTTCGCAGCGTCACATCCGTCATGTCGATCTCGGGATACTTGTCCCGGAAAATGAAGCCGTAGGTCTTGTCCAGCAAGTTGAGCACGGGCATCAACTGGTTGGTCCGGTACGAGTGTTGCTCGTAGGCCATGTTGTCCTGCTCGAACTCCTTGCCGCCTCGGCCGGCCGGCTTGCCGAAACCACCAGGTGCGGGGGCGGCCTCTTCCACACCAAAACCGTTCTTCTTCAGCAGCTTGGAGACCTGATAGGAGGGGCAGCCTGAGTCCAGGTAGTTCTTGATGCCGGCAAAGCCATAGGACCACTCCCCGTCGCGCTCCTGGGCCTCCTTGTAGCCCTCAAGGTAGAGCTCCTCCACCTTGGCAAGCGACATGTACTCGATGAAGGTCGAAACCGACAGGTCAAAACCCTGGGTGTCTCGTTTGTAGGCAAGAGCCTGCACGACCGAGCGCCACAGGTTCAGCGCCTTCTCCTGCCAGTTCTTCGAGTCGCCCTCAACCTTGGGCAGCAGGTTCGCTCCCATCTGGATGATGGTGTCAGCGTCCGCCGCGGGGAACGGGTTGAGCTTGTTCGTCCGGCGACGCCGCGAGCGCCTCACCTGCTCGGGGGTCTTGCCGGCCAGCAGAAAGTTGAGCACCAGCAGATCAGGGTCACGACCGATGCTGCGGCACATGGTGTAGACGTCCGATGGCAGCTTGTTGTCCGCCTTGCCATCGGCAATGAAGAACCCCGACGACCAAGACAGCGCATTGAAGAAGAGCGCCTTGAGGGCTTCACTCTTGCCTGAGCCCGTCGAGCCCAGGATCAAGATGTGCTTGCGCATGTCATCGTCGGAGAGCCAGATCTCCTTGAAGTTCTCGTACTCGGAACGGGAGTCGACGGCCCCGATGTACATGATCCCGGTGCCGTCCTTGCCCTTGTCGTCCTTGACCCCCTTCGGGTAGCGCACCGGCAGCACCGACCTCGCGCTCAGGTGGGCGATCGTGATTATGAGGAGGAAGGGGATCGAAACGATGCTCAGCAGAGGGATTGCCGCCGTAGCAAGCACAGCCGGCACCGCGACCGTGATGAGGTTCATGTATTGACCCAGCCACTCAGCGAACTTCGCGCTCAGCGGACGCGGGTCAACGATCTGGTAGCCGGTCTTGAGCTCGTGTCTTTGCTCGACGTTTGAGAGGCGCTGGCTCATTGATGTACACCGTGATCGAAGGGGAAGGCCTGCGCCTGGGCCTTGAGCACCACCTCAGCAGCCGAGAGTGCCGGCGCCAGTGGCGCAACAAGAGCCAGACGTGAAGCGGGAGCGCCGCCGATGAGGTCGCTCACCTTCACGAGATCGGCGGAGCCAGAATGTCCAGGCGCCTGCCCGGATTCGATCCATTGGCGCGCGCGATCTCCGATGGAGCAGAGCCGCTCCATCACCTCGTTCGAATCGACACAGGGAAGAAGGTCGCGCGCCAGCAGTTGGGCAACCATGGTGCTCATGCGCAGCAGCTTGGAACCGTCGATGCAGGCCTTGATCGAGTAGGCGTCGTAGGCTGGGCCAGCGATGGATGTAAGGCACTGAGCCATCTGATTCGCGTCTCCACCAGCAAAGGCATCCATGATTTCCTGCACGCGGGCGGGCTTGACCATGGAGAGCAACGCGGTGCTGTGCCACGCCTTGGCAGTCTCGCGCCAGGCCATCTCGAAAGCCTCAACGCTTGCCTTTGCTTCATCGTGCATGTTCGGCGCCATCCTGATCCGCGTTCAGTTGCTCATGACCATTCGGATGGCCTCGGGCGTACCACTGCCCACTACCACGACACCGCTCGGGCTCACTAGGGTCGGCGTGCTGCCCATCTGTAGTTCCCGGAACAAGGCCATGTTGGCATCGACCTTGGCCAAGCCGTCCTGGCACACCTGCGCGCTAGGCTTCTTGCCATCACGCATGTAGGCCTTCCAGGCCAACACGGGTTCCTTGGAGCACAGGATCGATGCCGACAGATCCCGAGCACCTTCCTTGAAACCCAAGGGCAGAACGACCGGGTTGAGCCCACCATCCAGTTGCGCCAGCGATTTCTCGAGCTCACGGCAGAACGGGCAATTCGGGTCCGAGAAGACCACAAAGGGTTTGCCCCCCTTGTTCAGATCAAGCCCGCTGGAGATCTGCGCTGCGAAGAGTTTTCCCATTTCGACTGGACTCAGGGTGCTGGCCGCAGGAGGCTGAGGCTGGGGCTCAGCCACGGCCGAAACTTGGCTTGGAGCCACGCTAGTCGCGGGCGACGGCGTGATCAAGAGGACAACGGCGAGGCCGATCAGGATGGAAAGGGCCGCATGCTTCCAGCTGTAGCCGAAGCGCGAAAGCGATCGGGAAAGGGACTCCTGGGCTTCACGGCAGTGCTGCTCACTCGCAAACCCCTGTTTCCACTCCTTGCCGTTGGCAAAGCCAACTGTCAGCGTGGAGCGGTTTCCGTCAACCACTGCGTTCAGGGAGATCTCATCAGATCGGGGCACGACGATCACATTGATCTCGGAGCCCACGCGCTGCTCAAGCGTGGTGGCTTGCGCGCTGCGGCTGACGACGCGAATACCGTCCGGCGTGGTCGATTTGCTGGTGAAGAGCGACTTGAGCTTCATGGAGTGCTTTCAAAATTTGTGAATTGATGTCCCGAGGCAATCAGGGCTTCTTGTTGGCAGCGTTCGCCAAGAAGTTGGTGAAGTCATCAACGGCGATACCGGCATCGTTCGTCTTCGACGCCTCGCCCTTCGCCGCCAGGACGTCGAATGCGGTGTCTTCTCCGCCGGTGCCGGGCATTGGCTTGGTGGGCACAGCCGTGTACGCCTGCTTGAAGGCGTTATCGACCGTCGGGGCAGCGCGCTCCCAGATGTCCTTTCTCGCCCACCAGTCGTCGTCCTCGTCCTCATCGGCGTCCAGCCAGCGCAGGCACTCCAACTCGAGACCGTCCACTGCCTTGTCGATGTAGATGACGTGCGTGAGGACTCCCTTGCCATCGTCCATGAGCGGCAGGCGATTGAGCTTTGCGCAAACCGTCTCATACGCATGCTGAGCAAAGGTGCTGGCGGCCTCCGTGTGCGGGGTGTAGCTGCCCCGGGAGTTCAACGAGAAGAACATGACCCGGTTCAGCGGGCGCAACCAAAGGACCTCCGCGGTCGTGTACCGCCCTTTCTTCTGGGCAAGCGCGAGCAAGGCAAACAGGAACGTGTGCTCCCAGTGGTGAACCGCAAAGAGCTTGTTGAGCATCGGATGCTTGCGGTACTTCTCGTACAAAGGCTGGGCAACCGACAGGTTGGCGATTCCGTCCTCGCTGCCGTACGCCGACAGATTCAGCTTGTCACGGTAGGTCCAGTATTCGTTGCGGCCTTCAGGGCCGCCGAAGGCAACGGCTGCCCAGAGAGCCGCCAGGACCTTGCCCTCGGAAGACATCCGATCAGCGAACACCGTTGCTTTTGCCTTTCGGCCATCGACGACCATGTTGACGATCTGTCTGCCAAGCATCGATGAGACCAGACGGCCGTCGGGAAGCATCTCCTGTGCGCCAATGAAGTAGGCGCGCGCAACCTCACGGTCAAACGCACCCTCGCGAAGCATGGGCATGCCTGGCTTGGCAAGTGATCCCGTGGCCCCCAACCTCGTCTGGGGCACTTTCCAGGCCGTGAAGACCTCCTCTGGCGTCACCTGGCGGCGCCACTTCGGGTGCTTGTCACTGGCGATCAGTTTGCGAATCGCGACCACAGGCGCGATGCCAGTGAAATGCTGCATCGACATCGCCATCAGCGAGTCCGGTGTAATCCGGCGCTTGAGGTCAGGTTTGCGCTTGAAGCCGATCAGCACCAACACACACAGGTAGCCAAACATCAGTACGATGGCCAGCGGTCGTGCCGCAGTTGTGATGAAGGCCGCCCACTGGAGGATGCCGACGTCGGTGGGGTTCTGAGCAAACGATTGCGCCGATTGCACCACCTGATTCCACTGGGTGTAGGTGAAATCGGATGCAACGACCTTCCACAGCGATGCGGCGGCCAAAGCCGGCGCCAACGATCCGTAGACGATCCGGTTGGACGCAACGATCCAGGTCAGGAACAGGATCACGCCGAGCGCGCCTGCCAGAGCCAGGAAGATGTACAGAGGGGATTCTTCCCTGTCGTCGTCTCGACGTGCCATGTTTGGTGCTCAGATGGAGAGGAGACCGCGGACAGCGTCCCACGCACCCACGAGCGGGTTCATGAGCCACTTCATCCCCAGATAGAAATAGGCAGTGAGAAGCATGGCCAGCATCACAGCCACGTTGCTTGCAACTCGAAAAGCGCTCAACGCCGCTCCTCAGGGCAGGAAGACCCGGCGGAAGAAGTCACGCCGGCCGATGAACTCCGCGAAGGGATAGATCCCGCGCTCAGCGATTTGGGCCTCCCACCAGGCGTATCGGGCTGCGAGTGCGCTGCACCCGGCCAGAAAGATCACGGTCACCGGCCCGACAATGGCCAGCGCCCATGTGGAAACTGTGAACATCACGCCCACCAGCAGAACGGCGCCCACAATCGTGAGGGCTACCATCCCCCGTCGGGTGTTTCGAGCAGCAGCGAACTGAAGAAGCAGTTGCTGCTCAGTCCACTCGTTCAGGCTGTAGATCTCCTCAAACTTCTCCTGCGGAGTCATGCCCTGCAGGTACTGCGCAGCGGCCTTCGCGTCGGCCTTCTTGGCCTCCTGAATCGCCTTGGCCTCCTTGAACGCCTGCTTGACGTTGACACCGCTGGACTTGATGTCCTTGATCGGGCGTGCTATCGGGTAGGAGACGACCTTGAAGAGTGAGGAAAACATGCCCATGGCGATCTCCTTAGCGCTGAGGTTCTGCGGTGCGAAGCGCCTCGAGCACACGCTCAAGGGCTACCGGCGAAAGAATTTGAGAAAGCTCAGCTGCACGCTGCGCATGAGAACGCGCGGCGCGCAGGCGCGGCATGTTCTCGATGGCTGATGGCGCCCGAAGCTCGACCAGCTTGGCCACCGTCAAGAAGTTTCGCCCCGACAGCCGCGGCAAGAGCCATCCATCGATCTTCGGAGCGTGACGGAAGAGCTGGCGATTGCTCATCTTCTCGCTCAGCGCGCGGAATCGCTCGACCAGATCGCTCTCGAAGCGCTCGCGCATCGGGTCGGCGGGCGTGTCGAACAGCATGTTTGCGAGATCGGACTGAAAGGAGAAGCTCTGCACAGAGGCACCAGGTACGGTTTTGTGTTGCTTTTAGGTTTGCGCTATAGTCATTCTACGAGCTAAATTAACTCTTGGGAATTTTCCCGGTTTGCCCAAGCCGATCCCGCAAAGTCCTTCACACAGGAGCCGCCATGTCCACCCATCCGATCTGGATGACCGCACTTCGCAAGCTCGCAGACGAGCACTACGACGTGGCGGTGCTCGACCTCATTCAGAACGACGCCCTGATCCAGGCCATGGAGCGCCGCGCGGTCCTTGGCCTGGGCGTGACGTCTGAACCGGATCTCCAGGCGCTGCGCAGCGAGGCTCAAGCCCTGCTGCCCGCAGGCTTCGCACTGCAAAGTCTGTATTTCCAACGCTTTGCCTCCATGCACGCGCGCCCCATCGCCGACCTGGAGTCGGCCTGCCTGAGCCTGAGCAACTGCATCAGCGCCCTTGAAGGCGTTGCGGCCCAGCAAATGGCGCAGAACGTGACTTTGGGCACGTGGGCGAAGATCGAGCAGTCCATTGCCGAGCGGTACGCCATGCTCATGCGCGGTGCCAAGACCCTCGAACAACACGGCCTCATGAGCCCTCACCACGAGGACCGAGTGGCATCATTGACCCAACGCCCGATGGGCCCGCTCGCTGCATTCTTCGACAAAGCCATGACGATGATGGCTTCCCAATCGACCCCCGAGCGCATGAGAATGGCAGCCTGATGGGCACCGTCACCTCCATCGAATCTGCTCGGGGCTTCGGTCTCAAGCGCCCACCCTACGCCGGCTTCATCATGGCAACGCTCAAACACGACTCCCTTCTCACCATCAAGCTGCCCCGGGGCGAAGGTGGCGCGCCGCTGGACACCCTGGTGCTGCTCGGAACGCAGCGCACCAGCGCCCCCCTGGAGATCGAACTCGTGCTGGACGACTCAAAGGACGCGCGCGTCGTGCGTCGACTCATGAGCGTGAGCGAGGTCCCATCCTTCTATAACCCGCGCCCCCTGGCGCCCGTTGCCGAATACCTCAAGGCCCACCCCAGCGAGGTTGGTCAGCTCGCCGTGCACGGCGCCGTGCACGTTGGCCAGCTGACAGTGGCGCGCGCCATTCAGGCGATGGTCGATCGCGGCCTTGATGCTCAGACCGCCCTGCAAGATGCCCTGGCGACGTCGGCCAGTATCGAGGCCATGGAGCTGCAGTCGGCTCAACAGCGCAAGGCACTGCTGGCCAACGTGGGCTGAGCATGCTCAAGACGATCGGGCCAGGTGCGCAGCCGCGCCCGAACAAGCCAATCGAGCTGCCAAAGAGCTTCATCGATTCGGTGCTCGCTGCGACCAGCATCGAGCGCGTCGTTGGCGAGGTCGTTGAGCTGAAGAAAAGCGGCAACAACCTCTTCGGCCTTTGCCCGTTTCATGGCGAGAAGTCCCCCTCCTTTTCCGTCAGCCCCCAGAAGCAGATCTACCACTGCTTTGGTTGCGGCGCGAGCGGCGATGCAATCGGCTTCCTGCGTGAACATGCGGCCCTGAGCTTTCGTGAGGCCGTCACAGAGCTTGCAGAATCAGCACGCATCCCCCTACCCTCGCTTGAGACCGGCCAAGCGACGCCAGTGCAGGACTTCTCCGGGATGCTCAAGGCCAATGAGCTCGCTGCAGCATTCTTTCGTCACTGCCTGAAGCACACCGACAGCGCCAAGAGCTACCTTCGCACGAGACGCGTCACGCCCGAGGCCGCCAAGCGCTTTCTCATCGGCTACGCGCCGCCGGGCTGGCAGGGACTCGAGGAGGCGTTCAAGGACTACAAGACCTCACGCCCACTCGTCGATCTGGGTCTGGTGATCGAGAACGAAGGTCGCCGCTATGACCGCTTCCGCGACCGGCTGATGTTCGGCATCCGAGACGCCCGCGGACGCATCGTTGGCTGGGGCGGCCGCAGCATGGACGGCTCGGAACCAAAGTACCTCAACAGCCCAGCCTCCTCACTCTTTGACAAGAGCAGCCAGCTCTTCGGAGTATTCGAGGCGCGCGAGAAGATCCGTCAGACGCGCCAGGTCGTTGTCACCGAGGGCTACATGGACACCATCGCCAACGCCATGGCAGGCATCGAGCAGACAGTGGCGACGATGGGCACCGCCTGCACAGAGCATCACCTGGAGCGCTTGTGCGCCCTGGCCCCCGAGGTCATCTTCTCCTTCGACGGGGACAAAGCAGGACAAGCAGCCGCGTGGAAGTCCCTGATCACCAGCCTTCCGTTTGCCGAGGATGACCGCGTCTTTCGCTTCCTGCTTCTGCCCGAAGGCAAGGATCCGGACGAGCTGATCGCCGAGCGTGGAGCTGACGCCTACAAGACGATGCTCCTTGGCGCTCAGTCGCTCTCGAGCTTCATGATCTCAAAGCTGCGGGCTGACAACGGCGACCTGGCAACGGCCGAAAACCGCGCCCGTTTCCTGATGGAGTCCAACGCGCTCATCGCGCGGTTGCCTGCCGGCGGGAATCTGCGCCGAATCCTCAAGGAGGAGGTGCTGAAGGCGAGCGCAATGACCCCTGAGCAGGCTCGTCAGGCCGGCGCGCAAAGCTCCCTGGCGACCAGCCATCGCGTGCGCGCTCGACCGACCCCCTGGGATGCGATCACCGCGGCCACCAAGGACCAGCAAGCAACTGCAGCAGCCCAGGCCGACAAGCTGATCGAACTGTTGCCCCCCGATCTACAGGACGCATTCTTCAACTCCGAGATGCGCGCCTTTCCCGAACAGCAGCGTGCATTCTGGACAGCCTTGGACGCCGCGATCATTCAGGAAACGCCTCAGGACAAGGAATCGGCACTCGCAAGCGCTCAGCGCGACCTCCTCAGTCAGGCAGCGTCAGTCGTTGCCAAGCTGCTGGAGAAGGACGCGGTACAGGCGGCAAGGCAAGATTTCAGGGAGGGCAAGGCCACCGAGGATGAGTTCCTCGACCAGGTGAAAGCCTTGCAGTCCCCTCCGCGCGGCGCGTAGAGCTGCCGCTCTCAGGCCGATGTCGGGCGATCCGTATCGAAACCCGCCCGGGATTGTTCAACGGGATCTGCTTCCTTGCGCGTGACGCCTCGATGCTCGAGCGCCCCGTTGATCCCTGAGCCGTAGGCAATGTGCATGGCGCCAGCACAAGCGTCGATGCTCAGGGCGCCTGTGGCCATCACCACCAGGACCCCCGTCACTTCGACCTTGGCTGATGCGGAGGGCCTCTCCACGCGCCCTGCAACTTGGACGAAGTCGGCCTTGATGGACCCTTGCACCCAGCCGCCATGCGCGACGATCACACCGCCTTGGCAATCAATCGACCCTCGCACGCGCCCACGAATCACCAGCACCTCATCGGCCGCGCCAATGACAGGACCCGCAACCTCCGCCCCTTGTTGAACCACATCGCGAGCGCGCGCGGTTCGCGCCGCCATCTCCTGCTCGATGGCGGGATGGAGCTCGACGTCGTCGGGCCAGCTGGCACGCGCGTCACCAATCGACGGGCGGGATGTGAGGTACATGGGTTATTGGCTTCGTCGGATGATTATTCCACGAACCGCATAATGAGAGAAGCCGGCAAAAAGGCCCGCCGCAGTTCGACTGCAGACGGGCCTTTGGGGCGAACGCACTCAGGCGTACGCCAGGCTGAACTCCTTCATTGCGACGCCGAAGGCCTGGGCATTCCCCAGATCGGCCTCGATGATGTCCAACGCCTGCTCTTCAGCCATCTCGAGGGCATCAGCCGCCGTGAGCGAAGGATCCCGGCTCATGTAGAGAATGCTGCGCGCCAGAAGCGTCGGAGAGTGCGCCGCTGCTGCATCCTGGGCCAGGATCTGCTCCGTGAGATCCGGGCGCGCCGCGATGAACTCCTTGAAGGAGCCGGCCCATTGCGTCTCGCGCACGGCAGAGATCGAGACGAGGACCGGGTCTTCGGGGTTGATGCCGTCGATCCACAGGAATTTCTCGTCGTCGATGTCCAGGCTTTGACAAAGCAGCGACAAAGGCGGCTCGGTCAAGCCGGGCCTGTAGACCACATTGAACAGTTCGATGTCCACGCTTACGCCTCCCGGGCGCCACTCTCGCGGCTGATCGGGGTCGAGGCGCGCAGCGCGTCCTCCGCGCGATTGGCCGCATCACCGTAGCCCAGCTCACGCAGGTTTGCGATCAGCAGGTGTTGCTGGTTCACCAGCATACGCTGCACGGCCGCTTTGTCCGCGGGAAAGCTGCTTGCCAGCTGGGCAGCCTGGGAAGCCTGCTCTTGCGTGAACGACTTCACGGGCTTGAGGCTGGGCGCCTGCTGGATCACCTGGCGGCGCGCGAGGGCAACATCTTGACGCTCGATCGTGAGAGCTGCAGTCATTGTGGGTCTCTTGGAGTGGTTGTGAGAACTTTGGCGACCATAGTCGCATGTTCAAAGTCAAGTTGCAAATCGACCGAAGTGGAAATCGGCGATAATATGCTTTGCGGAACGATGCTTCCGCGTGTCACATTGTCAGGATCTCACCATGCCCACCTCCAGGACGCTCAAGAACGGAACCCTCCCACGCAGGGTGATCTCCCGTCCTAGAGAGGAACTGGAAGCCGAGCATGAGGACCCCTTCGTGCAAGGGTGGGATGCCGGGGAGGACCTCGATGACCCGCCGCCATGCCCTTATCCAGGAGGGACATCCGCCAAACTGTGGCGAAAAGGCTTCAGCGCGCGCGTAGACGCCTACATCGCAGAAGTACGCAAGCAATCTGGCCTGCAGGCGAGCCTCAGCAGCAGCGCTCCCTGAACCAGAATCCGGGGCAGCAAGGTCCAGCCCAAGGCTTATGGGTGGTGGTCGTAGTGACCCCCTTTTTTTGCCTTCGCGCTTATACTGTGGCGCAAATTGGATATAGCATATGCGCCCATCAACCGTCCTCTACTGCGCCGCTGACTTCGAAAGCGTCGACGGCGGCTTTCTCAATCTCGCACTGACCACTTGTGAAAACAACTGGTTCTACGCCGAGGTGATCGACTATTCGCCAGACAAACTCGACGACCAGGCGCTCAAGGATGTTGTCCCACGACTGATGAAGGTGCCTCGCGCGCGCTTCCTCCGTCACCATGACGTCCCCGCCGAACTCTCGCAGTACCTCACCGACATTGGCGCGAAGTCGCTGGAGATCCGCACCATGGGTGAAGCCGATCCTCGACTGAAGGCGCTGATGATCGCGGCATCCATGGATGCCGGCCTGATCAGTCCACCGGCATTTCACCAGGCCGACATCGACCCGGAGCGGTTCGAAAGCTTTCTGCGCCACTGCGGGGGCGGCGAACGCACCGCCGGCCATCCACTCGTTCGCGTCACTGGTGCCGCGATCTGCGATCAGACGCGTACCGCCCCAACTCGCTTCAGCGACGGCAGCATTCACCATTTCGAGCTCCTGATGGGCTCCAAGAACGCTGGGTCGTATCGCGCTTGGGCGCGAAATCAGGAACGGGAATGGGCCGAGTCACACACCGAAAGTGGCGCGGCCAACGCCCACGTTTGACGACCTGGGTGCGGCTGATTTGAATTTAAGCATTGCGCTGGATACGATGCGCAAAGTCTTTACTTTCACCCACGAGGCAGATCATGACCACGAGCAATCTCAACACCCGACAGATTGAAGCGCTCACCGCGGCCTTCAGTTCGGCGCGCAAGTCGCTCGCTGGCGCCCCCCTGTTTCTGGCAACCGTCGCTGTCGCAGCCGGCATGAGCACCAGCGATGCTCACGCCTGGGGCACCCAGTACGAAAACATCGGCCGTCAACTGGGCAACGAGGTTGCTCGAAATGCTGCCGGCGGCGGCTACAACCCCAAAGCGAACATCGCCGGACTCATCGGTCAGACGATCGGCAGTGCAGTTGCACGCCCCTTCGATCAAAGCGCCCAGGAACGTGAACGCATCGCTCGCATCGAAGCTCAGGAGCGTGAGCGCGCCGCACGGGAACAAGCCCAAGCACGCGCGCGCGCCGAAGCGCAGTCGGCATCGCGTGGCGGCCTGGTCCGATACAACAACGCGGTGGGCAACTCCCAGCGCGCCACGAACGCCTATCAGTCCATCGGCAACGGTCTGACCTTCACCAACTCACAAGGCCAGCGCGTCACCCAGGACGAGTTCGAAAGCGGCAACTACCCCCGTCAACGCTGAACCAAGACAGCATGCAGACCATCCAGCACGAATCTCAGCGACAAACGCCAGGCGCGGACCATTTCACTCCTGCGCATAACTCCCTGTCGATCGATCGCAAGCAGATGTCCGAGATGCTGGCAGCCATGGGCGTCGATCTCTCGCACCCCCTGGCGCCCTCCTTCATCCTCGGATCCTTCGACGTCATGGCCGCTGGCGACCTCGCCGATCGCCTACCCTCGTACTGCAACTTCGAGGGTGCGCTTCAGGGTTTGCACACCATGCGCTATCTGCAGCCCCGCGCGGTCCGCGAGGTCCAGCTGATGCTGCTTGACGCACTCTGCAACAGCGTGCTCCACATCGACGATGACCGGGAACAAGCCATTCGCTCCCGTCTGGGCGACATCTCTCCCACTTTGAACTGAAGAGGAACAGCATGCCTACTGAAGCCAACCACACCCCCCCCGAAGTTGCCCAGGCGATGCGCACCCTTGTCGCCTGGCTGGCCGAGAACCGAAACTTGCTCGTGCAAGGGCGCACTATCGGCATTCAGATCGGCCTTTCCCCCGCATTAAAACGTATTGTTGAGCTCGAGTGCAAAGATCCCGAAGTCGCTGCGGCAATCAACGCCAATACCACCGACATCAAGCTCTGAGCAAGATCAAGCTATCACCGACAGGCCGCTGCAAGCGGCCAATTTTTTGCCCCAGCTACGCCCTCGCCGCCGAGGTTCAAGCAGTAGTGCCGCCCGGGATGCGAACACAAGCCATCCACTCTCCAGAGCGGGGGGCATGCCAACAGAAAAGCCGCCCATGGGAGGCTTTGTCGCTTATGGGGATGGCGAACCCTTTAGTGCAGGTTCGATGCCGGTTCATTCCTGTCAAGCTCATAGATCAGGCCAGGAGACACCAGGGACTCCCCTTCACGCAGCGACCGTTGCCCTGGGTCAGGGCACGTGCACACGAACACATGCCGCTCTCCGCGTGCATCGATGAAGTACGCCGGGACATCGGCACCGAGGTAGGTGGCGATCGTCGGCCCGGTCTCGCGAAAGCTCACCCCCGGCCTCGCGCGCAGTGCACGCAGCGCAGACTCATCCAATGCCTGCACCTGATCGGGAAACCCGGTAGGCGCTACAGCACGCAGCTCGCCCGAGGAGAAGACCGCGCGGAAAGCGAAGACTCCCGCGAGGAACATGTAGGTCCAGATGATCGCCGCGGGCACACCTGCCCACGCGATCGCATAGCCAAAGAACCCGGTCGAAACCGCCACGATGCAGAAGCGGCGAAGGTTTAGCGCCTCTCGCCGGGCAATGCGCGCAAGGAGGGGGATGAGGAGGCACCACATGATCTGGCTGGCCCCGACCTGAGCTCCACCTGGCAACCAGAAGGACACCGCTACGCTCAAGACCAGCAGGGCTGGCCAGACGATGCCGCCCTGGGGGGCGTCGTCGATCCGGTTCACTTCGCCAACGACGGCGAGTGCTGCATTTCTCACGTGCTTGAGCATCGAGCGAGCATAAGGCCAGAAAGGGCCTATTCAGCCCTTCCAGAAGCGCAGACGCCCAGTATCGAGGTGAGTGAAGTTCTTGCCAGGGTACCAGCCGATGCCGCCGCCCTGCAGCCACCGGCCAAAGGCCGCGACCTGGCTGGAATTCACACCTGGGATGCGCACATCCATTGCCTTGCCCTTGATGTGCTCGCTGTCCTTGGCGGCCCCCTCGAGGACTGAGTTCCTGCGCTTGGTCCGGTGCCCACTGGTTAGCACCAAGGTGGCATCCAGATCGAAGAACGCGAGCCAACCACCGATTGCAAACCCGATGTCCAGAAGAATCGGATCCACATACACGGCAGCGCCATCCACCCGGTCGCGCATGAACCAGGAGAGCTCCTCGTATCCCGCCCTGACAACCTGGCCGTCCGACCAGTACATGGCCTGAATACGATCACCACTCGAATGCCTCATCCTCAGGGTACGGGGGCGCAGCCAGAAATCGTTGGCCATCTGCGGCTCACTCTGAGCCCAGCTGGGAATGGCCAGCTGCGAAGCGAGCAGCCCGGCTCCGCCCAGCAGGATTCGACGACGCAGCGGGCTCACACCGGTGACTGTGACGCCTGCCATTTCAACTGGCCGCCTCGATGAGACGCGCGAGATCGCTCTCGTCCGGGATCGTTGCCTCACGCTCCTTGTGAAACCACATCGCTCCGAGAAGATCCGCGAGCTTCGAGCACTCCTTGGGCAGACTCACACCATCGAGCGTGCCGCCCGATTCAAGGTGTCGCTTCTCCCAGAAACCCATGGCTTGGGTGACCTTGTCCTGAGTCACGATCATGCTGCAGCCTCCTCGGCAAGTTCGAGCGCGCGCGCAAGCGCGGCTTTCAGGTTGGCAAGCTCCGCCGGCGCGCTCCATCGAGCCTCCTCCAGCAGGACTTCCTCTGGTTTGTAGACCCACCCATACGGGTGGCCGCGCTCATCGACCTCGGGCTCGCCCGGCAGCGCCGGACGCTCGTAGAAGGGGTCGCTTGTGATGCCGTAGTGCTTGCGAAGAACGGCCGTCCAGGCACCACCCACCATCAGAATGACCCGTGGGCCTCGTCCTTGGTAGTCCGTGGAGAGGTAGAAGCGCGAAAGCCTTGGCCGCGCCGGGGGTTTGAATGTGTTCATGCGGCCTCGAGCACCACCGGCAGGCTCAACTGACGGGGATCGTCAATGGAATGGGGCAACTTGCGCTGGCGCGCCTCTCCCACGAACTCCACACGCGTGAGTGCCGCGGCGACGCCTTTGTGGGAGATCGAGTAGGTCTTGCGCGTGCGAACCTTGCGACCAGCTGCGTGGGCAACCGCAGTGCACCAGGTCGCGGACTGCTCCAGGTAGAGCGCCGTCCCAGGCGGCGCCACTCGAAACACGGCGGCGAATGACTCGCGATCGCAAGCCCCACCTTCGGGCTTGTTCTGTGCGTTCGGTGCAGGGCTTTCCATGGAACTTCAGGCTTCAGGCGTGGCCGCTGGCAATGAGTGCTCTACCCCCATGCCCCCGGCCACGGACTTGTGCCAATCTCAGCGGATCTTTTCCGCCTCCATTTCGATGGAGTCGCCCACGCCAATCATTGCCTCCGTGGGGATGCGAGCTGTCACACGAGTGCGCCAGCCTGCGTTTCGCAATTCACCCAACTGCACCGAGCCGATTTCGCTGCATTTGAACGAGACGTTGGCGCCAACGGGCTGCCCACGGTCCAACAAGAAGTTGGAGGTGCAGTTCACCACGGTCCCCTTGGGCGCCTTCTTGATGAATTCCACGCGCTGGCGCTCGGCATCGCGGGCTCGCTCGATATTCGCTTGCTGAGTCGCAACCTTCTGGCGCTCCTGGTGCTGGTAGCTACGGTCGTGCATGGCCACCGCCTCTTTGATGCCGCTGGGGCTGTACGTGGCAACGATCTGGGTCAGATACGCCAGCACGCGATCCATCGAGCGGCGATGCTCGCGCGCATTCCCAATCGAGCTGTATGCACGGATGTCGGCGGCCTTAGCCTCGAAGTCCCAGGTACGGTTGCAGCCGTGATCCCTGCCCGACGGGGTATGGCCCACATCACAGATGACGAAGCCACGACTGACCGAATACTTCACGCCCCCATCCTTCAGGGCGATGCGCGTTGTTTTGTCCGAGCCCGTGACGATATTGTTGACCTCCTCCAGGGGCGCAAAGCCGCGCTCCTTGGTCTTGGGATCCATCCATGCCACCCACAGTCGACCAGGCGCAGGAACCGGCGCCGCCTCCGGGATGTCCGCATACGCCCCTCGGATCTCGACGAGGTATCGCAAACCGTTGTGATCGGCGGTTTGCACGCCCACAGGCTCAGCAAGCCGGATCAGGACCTCGCGAGTTTTCGGGGGCGCAGCGCAGCCGATCAGCGTCGTGAGCAAGGTCGCGCACACAGCAGCGGCCAGTCGTCGATTCATGGGTTGTCCTTTGACAGTTTCGTTTGAGGCGTGACGAATGTCTCGCCCGAGGTGAGGTGTTGCAGCGCGAGAACGCTTCGATCGGACGCTCTCACTTCATCAGGATCCGGTCTGCAAGGGCGAAGAAGCCAAAACAGTCCTTCAGCGAGCTGAACTTCAATGCGGCTTTTCTGTTATTGCGCCTTGCGGTATAGTTATCATACAAAGTATAAAAGAACCATGCAACCCTCACCCACACACCTCCCGGCCCTGCCGCTGAACGCGCCGGACACCGCCGGCTCAACCGCGGTGGACATCGTCGCGGCCCTACGCGGCGCCACAACCATTACGCTCGGCGGCTTCCAGGAAGCAAAGGCGCAGGACCTGTCGTCCTGGGCTCACCCTGCAATCCCCTTCGTGAAGGCGACAACCTTCGAGCGCGACGTCGAAAAGATCGCAGCGAGCAGATCACGGTGGGAGAAACTCACCCGCGCTCTGTTCACCGCCGCACTTGTGTGCGTTGCCTTTGCCCTGGGGCACGTTGCCACCGCGATCACCACGGACTGGAGCTCGCATGCACTGAGCCGCGCGAGCGCCTGGAAAGTCACCGGCATCACTGATGTCGGGGTGACCCTGCAGATGGGTGAGGCCTCGATTGCCATCCCAGTCGGTGCACGACTACCCAACGGCGACCTCGTCCTGTCCGTTTCGCCTCAGCGAAACACCGTCTTCCTCGAATCAAGCACGTTGATCGTGCGCGTACCCAACGGAGCACAGAAATGACCACCGAGCTTCAGCCCTCTACCTCCCTGACGCTCAACCTCGCCGATCACCAGGTCGAGTTCGTCCTCCCCGCAGAGGGCAATCTGGCTGGCAACCTCAGCCTCAACGGCGGGGCGATCATTGCCGGCAACATGCGCGGGCGCATCACCTGCAAAACCGGTGCTGTCATCATCACCCGGGGTGCAGAGTTCTACGGCCTCATCGAGGCCGATCGGATCTACGTCGAGGGCAAGATCAACACAGGCCCGGCAGGCGAGATCTCGACGCTCAAAGGGCAGCGACTCATCGCTATCTCCGAGTTCGCCGAAGGCCGCGCAGACCTGGTGTCCGAGGCCTTCTCGATCTACACCACCGCCTTCACCGCCCGCTTGAAGACGCTGGAGCGCCAGGCCTGAACATGCAGCACCAGCGCAAGTATTCCCCACAGATCATCGCCATCGTGACCGCCGCCATTGCGCTCGGCGCGGCGGCCGGTGCCGGCGCCAGTACCGCTCTCTACATCGCCCGATCGAGCGATCTGAGCGCGCAGCTCGCGAATGCAACCTCCAGGGTGATGGTCCTCGAATCATTGCTCCAGGTGGCCAGCGACTCGCCCGCGGCAGCCGACCTTCAACAGCCAAACCCAGCTCCTACGGGGCACGCGGCCGCCGCTGACGAGGCTTTCGCTGCCGTGCTCCCGGCCCCGGATCTGCCATCAGCGACACAACAGGCAACGGCCAGCGCTGCGCCTGCCCCGACTGTCGAGCCCGCCAGCAAGCCTGCCGCGGCCGAGCGCACACACCGGGCACAGACTGCCCCCAGTACCAAGCACCAGGTCGATGAAGATCCGCGCCGGCGCGATGTTGCGGCGAAACCCTCCCAGATCGCACCGAGCAAGGCTGAGACCAAGGCCGCCGCGGTTACTCCAGCACAAGCCCCCGCGCCGGGGGCGACCACAACGAGCGGCGTCGTACCGGTGCCCACGCCGGTACCGGCAGCAGTTCCCGTCTCCCAGGAAGACGTGGCGCGCGCCACGGCACGCAACCCAGTGGTAGGCGTCAACGCGGACAAGCTGGGCGTGACCAAGCTCAGCGCCGCCGGCGTGCAGCTGCGTAGCGGCGCGACCATCAAGATCGGCGACCACTTCGCAAGCGGTGAGCGGCTGCTCTCAGTGGATCCAGTCAACAACCGGATCGTGACCTCTGCCCGACAGGTGCTGGTCTTCTTCGGCTCCTGAGGCGAGCGTCATGGTGCAGGGATCGCGCGAGCTGCTGTTTCACGGCACGGGCATCTACAGCCTGGCCAACATCATCGACGTCGATCGTATCGACGAAGGTGTGTACTGGAGAAAGCCGGGCGAGCCGCGCGGGCCGCGGTTCAGTCGCAGCGCCGAAGTCGCTTCCAGCTTCGTGCTGAACAACATCCATTGGGGCGAAGGCGGCATCCTGGTGCTGGACCGTCAGCTGCTCGAGGCCGACTTCCAGATCATCCGATACACGGACAAGACCTGCGAAGGGCACCTTTGGCCTGTGGACGAGCTCGAGGAGGTTCCCCTCACCGCCAGCATTCCGGGGCTGCACAGGTACCTGGTGAGCATCGTGTGCGACCCGGAGATCATCGAGCTCGCTCAAAGCCCTGAGCTCATGGCGGACGCGAGAAACGAGTGCGGCTGGGGGTTCGAACATGATGACGACCACCTGGCCGTCGAGGCGCTCAAACGCCTTGCCTCCTCGCCCTGGCTCAACCGGTGGATTCCGTCATGCGGCGCGCCCAGGATGGGGAACTGGCCCTACCCCTTTGCACTTGGCGCATCGCCGCAGGTGCCCGGCAGATAGTCCACCGGTGAGCATCAGGCGACACAGACCGGTCTATTTTTCAACCTCTTTTATTGACGAGAATCGTCACTTGCCCGATTATCCGATGTCGTTTAATCGGGAGAGGTCATGGTGCAAGCCATCCGCCGCTGGGAGACGGAGCAGCGCTACTTCGAGATCCGCATCTACGAGGATCTGTTCGGGCAAAGGGTGCTCGAGGCCATCAACGGTGGCCTGAGAAGCAAGCTGGGAATGACCCGTGTCGTTGCCGTGGGCGACCAGATCGAAGCCGCGGTCAGGGAAATCGAGAAGCGCCGCTCAGGGCATGGGTACGCAGAGCTTTGCCTCATGCGCCCCAACGCCCGCCCACTCGCCCAGGCGGCCGAGAACGGCCGGGTCACTGGCGCCAAGAAGCGGGTTGGTCACGATAAGGCGCTCTCGCTCAGAGGAAAACTCCGCGATCGCGTCGTCCAGGATGACGTAGTCCACAAGCCCAAAGCGAGACGCAAACTCGCGAATCGCAAGCTCGCGCGGCAGCTCACTCTGGACGAAGCCTTCGAAGCGGTGGCCTAGCGGCCCAAGCAGCTCACGGACCATGCTGCTGCTCGCCCAGGGCAGCTTGCGCCAGGACGAATGGACCACCACGGCGATGTCGTGGGAATCCTCGGCATGCTCGAGCACGCACTCAACGTGCTCGGCCCAGCGAAAGAGCCCTTTCTGCAGGAGCGCGCCGGCGCCCTGCACAGCAAGGGTGCCCAGCTCGAGGTCAAGGATCTCCACCGACGGGTGGAGAACTCCGTCGAAGTCGACGAAAACGGCTTTCATGCTGGCGATCTTCTCACACGCCTCAGGAGTTCAAAAGTCGAGGCCACGTCGGCGCCGACAGCCTCTCCACGGGCTGGCAAAGTATTTAAAGACGTCGTAAAATGATTTAACGCACTCGTTTAATCAGGCTTCACGACGATGAATCGGTATTGATATTCCGGTGAGATCATCTCCCAAAGCGCATACGACTCGCAAAAGCAGACAGGAACCCACTATGGAAGATCTCCTCCAGTCGACCCTCGCCTGGGCATCCACGCTGAAATGGATCGATGCGGTTGAAGCGGTGTTCGTGAGCCTGTCGATGATCGGCCAGCACTTCAACGCCAAGCGCGATGCACGTGGCTTTCACTTCTGGATCGTCAGCAACGTGGGCGCACTCGTGATGTTCGCCTCGCTCGGCCGGTGGATGACCTGCGTCCTCTACCTCTACTACACCTACAAGTGCTGGGAGGGGATCAGGACCTGGAAAACGCTTGAACAGCAGCCCACAGAGACAGGCCTGCTGAAGACGGCGCCGGTCAACTCCTGAGAGGGCTCAGGCGCGCCAGATCACTGCTTCATGCAGGCGAGGAGTGCCACGTTGCGGCCGCGTGTTTCAGTGGCTGAGCGAGTCACGCGCGCCGAGTCAAAAGTCATGTACACCGGGGCACTTGGATAGTACGAGCCGCCGTACCAGCGGGCGCCAGGAGACTGGCCGGCGAAAGCACCCCAGCCAGAACCAAACGGCTCCTCGAAGTTGTGGAAGGTACCCTGGATACGCTGCAGGGCGTCAAGCTGTGCCGAGCCGAGGGCGCGTGCAACATCCACTCCCCGGCCAGCATCCCAACCACGAATGAACTCGCCGCGAAGATCGCGGGTACCGTTCGTCCCGTTGGCCGCAACCCAGCCGTCCGGGCAGGCCGCCGAATCGAAGAACGCGTACATGCCTGCCTCACCGCCGCCGCCGGCGCCGGCCCAGACACCCGATTGGCAGGACAAGAACTTGCCATCGGCCTCGCGCGCAATGCTGCCGTTGCGCACACAGGCGTCACCCGCCACAGCGACTTCAGTGATCTCAAGCGTGCCAGCCAGGCGATTGATCGTTGCCGTTCCATCGACACGCACGCTGCCACTGTCGTCGACACCGAGTGCCACCCACGCTCCAGTTCCATCGCATGTGTAGGCGCGAGGGCCAAATCCAACAGACGGCGTCAGTACGACACGCGTGTGCCCGCGCCCCGTTGCGTCGCACGCTCCCAGCATGGCGACGGTCTCGACCGGATCACGCCAGTAGGTGCTGCCGGCCTTCTTCCAGACGTCCGCTTCGCATGAGAGCACGCCCCCAAGAGCATCACGGGCAAGGGCTCCCCGCGGTGAGCAAGCACCGCCCTCTGCCTGGACGGTTGAGGCCCCCAGCAGAATCGGCGTATTCATCGTGTTCAGACTGGGATCACCTGGCACCTCGTCCCTGTAGAGCGTCGGCGACGGCGCCAAGGATTCGCCGAACCAAAGCGCCATCGCCGGATGACCAGGAGCAAAGCTCACCGCCCCCGGGCTGCCATCGCAGCGCTGACCAAGGTGGTTTGCATTGGCGAAGGCACCGATCGGGAACTCGAAGCCACCCATGGCGCCGCGCACGACTGATGGCGCCGTCGTGTAGATGCCACCACCTGCGGCGCCAATCGTCGATGACAACTGCCCCAGGGACAGGTCGTCAATGGCGTCACCACCCTCGGCCACCAACAATCCATTGAGCTTGGCGGACGATGGCTGCGTCACGAGCACGCAGACATTCTGGCGGCTGGGGTTCGTGGCCGAGAACCCTGCCGGCAAATAGCCCTCGGCGATCAGGTCTGAGACCCGAACAAGTGCCGGCTGGGTTGCTGTTGCAACCAGCATGATGTCGGCGTAGTTGTCTCTGATGTAGGCCTGCGCAGCATCACCGACCGTCTTGGCGTGCAGTGCCGTCACGGAGACCTGCGTGTCATCAGCGGCCATCTGGACGAGCCTGGTCACACCAACACTCACAGACGCTAGAACAACAAGTGCGATGAGGAGTTCAACGAGGGTTACGCCGCGGGCGTTCTTATTCATCGGAGATCTTTCAGCAGCAGATTGCGTAGGCTGTGCCAGCCATCCCGCGCCATTCACCGCAGTACCAAGCGTTGCCACTCGGATATGTGTTACTGAAATGGTCCGTCGCTCCGAAGTAGCAGCCACCGCCGGTGATTCGTTTCCCGGCCGGACACCCCACGGCGTATGTGGCAGCAACGGTTTGGCACGAAGCGAAGCCACCCCCTGAGGCCGTCCAGACACCGCCCTTGCATGTCAGGAGGTCGCCTGCCGCACTCATTGCGATTCGGCCAACGCTTGAGCAAGCGGCGCCCGCTACACCAACCGACGTCACCTGCAGATTGCCCTCAAGCTGGTTCACGTTTGCCCGGCCTGGGACGGTTATGTTCCCGCTGTCGTCAATCGCGAGAGCGCGCCATGTGCCGGCGCCATCGCAGGTATACCCGCGCGGGCCTACACCCGTAGTTGGCGTTCGAACAACCCGGGTGTGATTCAAAGCCAGTGCATCACATGCGGGAAGCGATGCGAAGTTGGGAACCGGGTCCTGCCAGAACGAACTCCCCGCCTTCTTCCATACAGAACTCACGCATGACAGGACAGCACCGCTCGCATCCCGCGCGAGCGCCCCGTCAGGAGTGCACGCAGCTTCTGCGACTTGCACCGATCCAACGCCCAGGAGAATGGGCGTGTTCATGGTGTTCAGCTCCGGATTGCCGGGCACCGCGTTTCGGTACAAGGTCGACTCGTTGCCCGCTCCATCGGCGAACCAGAGCGCCATAGCAGGGCGGCCTGCACCGAGCAATACAGAACCACCAGTGCCGTCACAGCGCTGCCCCAGATGGTTCGGATTGGCAAACGCACCGACAGCGAAGGAGAAGCCTCCAATCGCGCCTCGTACGACGCTCGGCGCATCGGAGTAGATTCCTGCCCCAGCGCCCCCGATCGTGGCAGCCAACTGACCGAGAGAAAGGTCGTCGATGGCATTGCCGCCATCGGCCACCACAAGCGCCGCAAGCTTTCCAGCAGTGGGCTCGAGCACAAGGGAACAAACGGCCTGGCCCTTCGCGTTGTATGTGGAGAACCCAGGTGACAGGTAGCCAGTGGAAACCAGATCCGCCACACGAACGAGCACAGGCTGGGTAGCGGTCGCGACCCCCGCAATCACGCCATAGTTGTCCTTGATGTAGGCGTTGGTGGCCTCGCCAACCGAGCGTGTGTGAGCAGCGATCACGGAAATTTCGGTGTCGTCGACCGCGACACTGACCAACCGCGTCACCCCCACGGAAACAGCCGCGAGTACAACGAGGGCAATCAGCATCTCGAGAAGCGTTACGCCGCGGCCCTTTCGGATGTCATGACGTAACGTAGGCGGCCGGAACGCCAGCAATATGGTTTCCTTGATGTGCCGCATCAGCATTCCAGCACCACGACACCACTGGCGCCGCCCCGTGCACGCGATCCACCGCCTCCGTAGCGGTAGCCAGCAGCGTTCGAGCCACCGCCACCGCCGAAGAACGAGTTGCCGCCAACGGGATAGCCCACTTGGCGCCCGTAGGACTCACCAGGCCCACCAAACATGTTCACCTGGCCACCAACGCCATAGCCGCCACGGTATCCAGTCCAGTTTCCGTTGCCACCGAGGCCACCGGTCGCGTAGATGTAGGGGATTGCCTGTGAACCAGAACCGATAGAAGAAGTGCCACCAGTTCCGGTGGGGCCTGCGCCACCGCCAACAACAACACTGATTGTTTCACCAACGGTGAGATCGGTGAGCACACCCATTGCTGTACCGCCGCCGCCACCGGCCGCACCTTCGACCTGATTCGATCCACCTCCGCCGCCGCCGATGACGGTGTACTTGCACTTCTCCGCCGGGATCGTGAAGAGGCCGGAGCTTTCGAAGACATACATCGACGGCACGCCGCCGCCAGAGGGGGTGGCGCTCTTCCACGTGCCGGACTGACAAGTCAACAGGAACGACTGACTAGACCTGGCAAGGCGTCCCTCAACACTGCACGCATCGCCTGCGACCGCAAGGCTGTCGATTTCAAGGTCACCGCCAAGCTTGGCCACCTCGGCTCTACCGGCAACAGTGAAGTTGCCATCGTCATCCACCCCTAGAGCGCTCCAGGTCCCAAGCCCATCGCAGGTGTAAGCCCGCGGCCCGGATCCGACGGCGGGAGCGAGAGCAACGCGGGTGACCCCAAATGAGGCTGCATCACATGCGCCCAGTCCGGCGAAAGACGACACAGGATCACCCCAGTACAGGCTGCCAGCCACCCGCCAGGAGTTCGACACGCAGGAGAGGACGTTTCCATCCACGTTGCGTGCAATGGCACCATTGCTCGCGCAAGCAGCTCCCACCACCTGCACTGTGCTCGCCCCGAACAAGATCGGGGTGTTCATCGTGTTCAGGCTTGGGTTTCCGGGCACCTCATCCCGGTACAGCGTGGAATCGTTCCCAGATCCATCGGCAAACCACAAGGCCATGGCCGGGCGACCGGCCTCAAGCGTGACAGCGCCACCGGTACCGTCACATCGAAGCCCAAGGTGGTTGGGGTTCGCAAAGGCACCAATCGGGAACGAAAAGCCACCGATAGCACCACGCACCAGCCCTGGATCAGTGGAATAGACTCCTGCGCCCGCGCCTCCGATCGTCGCAGCCAGTTGCCCCAGGGAGAGATCGTCAATCTCGTCTCCGCCCTCGCTCACAAGAAGCGCCGATAGCCTGAAGGGCGAAGGCTCCAGAACAAGAACGCAAACAGACTGGCGCCGCGAGTTCTGAACCGAAAAACCAGCAGGAAGATGACCGGTCGCGATCAGGTCATCAACGCGAATAAGCGCCGGCTGCGTTGGCGTGGCCACCGCCACGACAGCACTGAAGTTGTCCTTGATGTAGGCGTTGGCCGCATCGCCGACAGCCCGAGTGTGGGAGGCGATGACCGAAATTTCGGTGTCGTCGACCGCGACACTGACCAACCGCGTTACCCCCACGGAAACTGCCGCGAGCACAACGAGGGCAATCAGCATCTCAAGGAGGGTAATACCTCTTTGCATGATGATGTTTCCCCGAACTGAATTAAGCCGGATCATACCGGCAAACGCGCTCAAGCGCGTACCACTGCCTCGTATGCAGTCGGGTTCGAGATCAGGGCTTTGAGGACGTCAGTGCGGTTCACCACACTCGACTTGAGCAAGGCCTGAGCGGAAGCAGCCAGCGGAATGGAGACCTGATCCTCGGTGCGCGTGAGCAGACCCTGAAGCTTCTCCGGGTCAGCCAGCACCTTCGAATAGGTCCTCTTGTGGTTGGCCATGAAATCGACGGCCAACGCATATCCCTTGCCGTCAGTGCGGGGGATCAGGGTCTGATTCACCACCCCAAGCAGGCAGCTGGCAAGCGACGCGGTACGCGCCTCACGCTCGCTGTCGGAGAAGAACGAGAGCATCTTGCCAACCGTCCCGGGGGCCGAACTGGCGTGCAGGGTGCCGATCACCAGGTGCCCGGACTCGCCTGCGATGAAGGCCTGTTCTGCCGTTTCGCGATCACGGATCTCACCGATCACGATAACGTCAGGACGCTGCCGCAGCGCTGCGCGAACACCGTCCAGGAAGGTGTCGCAATCGACCCCGACTTCGCGCTGGGAAAAAATCGCCCGTTCACGCTTGAAGACGTATTCGATGGGGTCCTCTACGGTCACCACGTGCGCGTTGCGCATCTTGTTGATCGTATCGACCATCGCAGCCATCGTCGTCGTCTTGCCAGAGCCGGTCGGCCCGGACACGAGGATCAGGCCCGAGGGATTCTCGAGGAGCGCACGCAACGAGGGCGGCAGACCCACATCGGTCAGGCTGGGGACGTCGGCCGGGATGCGTCGCATTGACAGCATCACGCGCTGACCTGCAGATGCCAGATACACGTTTGCGCGCAGGCGCTGGCCGTGCACGTCGTACGGACGATTGATCTCGCCCTTGGTGATGGTGGCCTCCCAGTTGGAGTCCAGCGTCAGAGCGAACTCCGTCAGATCCACGAAGCTTGGCGTCCCTTCCACGCCAGCATCCGCCCAACCACGCGGCGTCTTGAGCATGATCGGAGCATCGGACTGCAGCATGATGTCGGAGAACACGTCCGAGCGAGACATCAACTGCTCAATGACTTTGGCGACTTCCATCTCTCTCAGCTTCCCATCATGACCACGGCGCCATCAGGAATCGCCGCGGGGAGGTTGATGCCGGTGTCCAGCCCCATGCCAGACATCAGCCGGCCCGTCGACGCGTTCTTGGTCCCCACGAGGACAGAGCGCTTCGTGAGCTCGAACAATCGGTGAACCGTGCCCTTCTCGGTGGCAGCGGTCGCGTACACAAACAAGGTCCCACCCTGAACCAGGTTGGTCCAGAGTGGGTTGCGGTTGTAGCCAGGCAGCCAGTACGGAGCCAGCGCTGCGTCGTCAATCACGCCGCTCGCGCCAGGGTTGGCTGAGAGGTAAGCGCGTGCTGCACTGCGGTACGCGAGGAAGTTTGTTGCCGAAACATCTGCGACCACCGCCGCCGTGACAGCCTCTTTCCTGGGCATGTCCTGCCCAGAGTAGAAGGTCACCAAGGCAAGGAAAACGGCCGCAATCCACAGTGGCAGCACGTCAACCCCTCACGATCTGACGGCTCTCGGCCTCTGCAGCCTGAGGCCGACGGCTGACAAGAAGTCGATTTCGCTGCACCTGGACCTCGTTGGCGATCTGCTCCCAGCGACGTTGCCGGATGGTGCTTCGCAGGCCTGAGGTTTCCTGCTGATCGCCTGCCCACAAGAACTCGAGCTTGGGCTTGCGCGGCTCGCCCTCAAGGCGCTGGTGCATCACGGCCAGGAGACCGTTTGACATCAAACTCGCGGTGTCATCGGGGTTGCCGATGTCACCGTTGGCCAGCGAATACATGCGCTCGATGGCCATGGTGACGGAGTCGGCATGGATGGTGCACATCACCAGACGGCCGTTGATCGAGGCTCGAAGCGCTTCGGCAGCGGTCTCGGAGTCACGAATCTCGCCGATGAAGATGATGCTGGGCGCCCAGCGCGCAGCCTTGCGACACGCCTCGGGAAACTTGCCGATCTCGGTTTCCGTCTGGTAGCAAACGCCCTCTCCGTGCATGCCTTCAAGCGGCATCTCGGGAGGGTCCTCGATCGTCACACCCACGCCACCGTACCTGGTGAGGCGCGCCGCAAGGATCGAGGAGGCGGTCGTGGTCTTGCCCTGGCCAAAAGGCCCGGCCACGATCACCAGACCGCTCAGACCCGGCCGCGTGAGCAGATCCACGTAGCCGGGATGGATGCTCAGATCCTCCGGCTGAGGGATGCTTTTTGGCATTCGGCGCAGAACGAAGACTGTCTCGTTGACCGACTTCAAGACCGACGCCCGATAGCTCACGTTGTTGGAGCGGACAGGGAACTCTTCACGCGAAGAAGCGGCCAGACGTTCAGCGCACAGCTTGCGCAGAGCCTGAAGATCATCATGCGCCTCCGGCGGCGCAGGGATCGGATCCTTCGTGTGAGGGATCCCCGACAGCCAGGCCTTGTCGGTGCCCAGGTAGAGGTCTTTGAACTGCAGGCTGTCGAGCATCGGAGATCCCTTCAGATCGATCGTGTCATCAGTTGCCGCGGAACACCACGGTCGTGCCCGAGGCGCAAGACGTCGCAGCGACAGCAGGAGCCACCGGGAAGCTCGTCACCGAGGCACCGCCACCGACAGTGACACTCACCCAGCCCTGGGCACCGGTGAGGAGCGGGATGCAAAGGTCTTCACCGATATTGGTCAGGGTCACATCGAAGGAGGTGACGGAAGAGGTAAGGTTCACCGTGCCATTGGCTGCGTGCGTGAGCGTCGGCGGGGTCGTGGCCGAATCCACACGGATGGTCGTGGGGATGCGCTTCGCGGACACGAGCACCGAGTTCAAGTTGGTTCCGTTTGCGCCGAAGCTGCCCTGCCCTTGCCACATCTGCTTCACCGAGGCACGAATAGCGGCCAGGTCCTGCGTGAGCTGGGTGGTCTGCTGAGAAGCCGTGGCGCTTTGGTAGAGCGCAAGCGCGCCGACAACGACTACAGCCATCACGGACAGGCCCGCAATGAGCTCCATCAGGGTGACGCCGGCCTGCTTCTTCAGGCTTTTGATGCGGGTGTTCATGTTGATCGATTTCATGTGAGTGCTCCTGTGTAAAGGTGTGTGACGGGAAAGGATTAGCGATAGGTGCCCTGAATGATCGAAGTCATCTGGAGCTCCATGCCCATCAGACCGCCGACCATCATTGCGATGAACAAGCCCACGAGCAGAATGCTCATGCCGAAGATGACCTTCATCATCGATTCGATCCGCTCGACCGACTCGGTGATCCACTCCTTGCCGATCGTGGCGAGCGCGGTGTCGAAGCCGGACAGGCGCGCATAGACGCCGAGGTCATCGATGATTTCAACGTCGGGGAAGGCGTAGCCAGTCTTCGCAAGTGCATCACCTGGGTTCAGGCCGGAGCGCATGCCTTTGAGGCACGCGAGGATGCGAGCACGCAACCAGGGAGAAGCGCCTTCCATGAGCTGCTCAAGCGCGTTCTCGATGCGAACGCCAGCGCTCACAAGTGACGAGAAACTGATCATCCACGTACTGCCGTGCAAAACGCGGTAGACGCTGTATGGGACGTGGGCATCAAGCCTGATGCGCAGACCCTCGCTCCAACGCGGCAGGCTGAACCAGAAGGCTATGAACATCACCACCGGAAGGCCTGCGATGACCATGATCCAGCTTCGGGTGAAGTTGGAAAAGTCGATCATGGCCTTGGCGATGCCATGCCACTTGTCGTACGGGACCACCTGCGAGAACTCGGGGATGATCTTGTAGCTGAACATGATCAGAACCGCGAAGGCGATGATGAGCATGAAGCCCGGGTAGGCCAGGCCGCCGACAACGGCGCTCTTGATCTTTTTCTTGGCTTCCATCACCTCGGCCGCCGAGACCAGCGCTTCGTCGACCTTGCCTGACTGCTCACCGGCCGAGATCAGCATTGCCTCATCAGCGCCGACCCAGCCCTGGATCGCCTGGGAAAGACGGCTGCCGTTTCGCATCTTGCGCAACCAGTCACCCAGCGCGATCGCCAGGGGGTCTTTTGCGCTCTTGAGCGTCACGCGGCGCGCGCGCATCGTGTCCAGGGCGTCGATGATCTGCACGCCGTTGCCGAGCAGCTTGCTCATCTTCAGGTAAAGGCGACGACGCTGTGCTGCGTCGCTGCGGAACATGAAGCGCGCGAATTTGAGTTCGAGATCGTTCATCTTCAGGCCACCAGTGCGAGACGTTCAGCGCTCACCATCTCGGCCAAAGGCCCGACGACATCCTCGGCCTGCAGGGGGTCGATCAGGCCCGCATTGATCTTCTGGATTGCGTGCTCCAACATCGACATGACCTTGAGCTCCTTGCGCAGGTACTCCGTGGCCTCCATGCGCTTGTTGGCGCGCAGCAGGTCCATGAGCTTCTCGTCGGGGATGATGGTCTCGGCAACCACCGTGCGCCCGATCGTTCCGCTGTGGGCACAGTGTTCGCACCCTTTGCTCGACTGGATAAAGACATCCTCCAGATTGAGCACCTGCATGAAGCGATCGATGGTGCGCTGCTCGAACTCGTGCGTGTGATCGGCCAGCGGCTGCTTGCAGTGCGGGCAGAGCTGCTTGACCAGGCGCTGGCTGATCAGGCCTGCGACGATCGTTGGGTCGGTCACCTGCGACTCGTTCACGCCCAGATCGATCAGACGGCCGATCACGCCGATGGCGTTGTTCGCGTGGATCGTGCTCCAGACCTGGTGGCCCGTCATCGAAGCCTGGATGCCGAGCGATCCGCTGGGTGCATCGCGGATCTCGGACAACATGATGATGTCGGGGTCCAGGCGCATCGCCGCCTTGATGGCCTTCTGATACTCGCGCGAGCGGTCTTCAGCAGAGTCGGCGTTCGTCACGGGCGTCTGTACGGCGCCCTTGATCGGGTACTCCGGCGGGTCCTCGACGGTGATGATGTGCTTGCGCCCACCCGTCTCCTGAATGATCGAGCCCAGGACGCGCTGCAAGGTCGTCGACTTGCCAGAACCCGTTGGGCCAGCGATCAGAACAGCCCCCGTGGGCTTGCGCTTCATGAGTTCAATACAGCTGATGTGCTCAGGAGAGAACCCCAGGCGCACCAGGTTCAGATCGTTGGAGGTGTCGTTGTAGAGCAAACGCAGCACCATGATGTAGCCGTCGACCTGAGGCGAAGTGGCGATTCGGATGCCGTCGATGGCCTCCGGCAGACTGCTTCGTTTGGAGATCCGCGCGTCCTGGCGCGAGAGCTGCTCGAAGGTTGCGTCCGAGACGTCCGCCATGGCTTGGTAGATCGTCGTGCACAGCTGGTTGCCGTACTCGTAGGGATGCTCTTCGATGAAGGTGAGATCGTTGTGGATGCGAAAGAGAATCTGCGAGCGGTCGCGCACGCTCACACGGATGTGGATGTCAGAGGCACGCTTTTCCACTGCTCGGGTGAACAGGGACTTGGCCGTGGCCTGCATGTTCGAGTGCTTCTCCGAGCCCACCGCGTTCTCGTAGAGCTTCGCGATGGCCTCGAGGTCGGCCTCTTGGATGATGTAGTCACGACCCAGATGCTTGAGCCGCCCAGCGAACCCTCGAACATGGGGGTTGAACTTGTGCGATCGCGAAACGATCAGGCGGCCATCGTCGAGGAACGCCAGGATGGAACGCAGGTCGTCGGAGATCGGGATCTCGCCGTCCTTGGCCGTCAACACCTTCATTTCAGATCACTCCAGGTTCTTGTTCTAAGAGCTGCGCTTGCGGCAATCAGGGCATGCGACCCGGGGCGGGCGCAACGAAGTTGCCCATGGCCGAGGGAGCGGGCATGCCAGCGGGCGCGGCGACCGGGGCCGGGCTCGCGCCGAACGCCAGTCGCTTGGTCTCTTTGCCGCGGGCAAGGGTCAGCGCATCGACGGTGATTCTTCGAACCTCCCAGCCGCCGACCATGTCGCCCACACGGACCGTCTGCACGTTGCCGCCGTGCATGACCAAGCTCGCCGTAAGCTTGCCGTCGGCGCCGCCGATCTCCAGCACGGTGGGTGTGAAGCCATCGTCGGTGGGGGCGCTGGGTCCGCGGCGCAGGTTGTCGATCTCGGCACGCTTGTTCACGATCTTGGCGTCGAGCTCGAGTTCGGCCAGCTCAGCCTCTTTCACGCTCATGCGCTCGTTGATGTTGGCAATCGCAGAAGCGGCAGCGCTGGTGCGAAACGTGATCTGTGGTGCCGGAACCGCAGGAGCGGGCGCCGGCGACGCCACCTGAGGAGCCACCTCTGCGGGGGCAACCACAGGCTGTGCACTGGCGGTCGACATGGCCACGGCGACCAGCGCGCCAAGACCGATGAACTGCATGAAGAACTTATTTCCGAACATATTGGGACCCTTCCATCGTCCAAATCAAACGACCTGCTTGCCACTGCGCGGACATTGCGCGCAGCCTGAAACCATTTCCGTCGAGGGCATCCATCACGACCTCAGGGAGGGCGACGCCTTCTGCCTTCCAGCCGAGCTCGTCCCACATCTGGGGCTGAGCCTTGGCGCCAGCCTGGCCCGGCAGCGCCGGTGGAGCGTTGTTGACCGGGGGGGTGGCCGTGAACTTGACGCCATACCGCTGAGCAGCTGCGTACATGGCGGCCATGCGCGGATTCGACTCATGAACGTCCTCATCCACGCCAGCGCGCAGCTGGGGAAGCGGCTTTGTGACCGATGCGAGGCTCCCGTCCATGGAGATCACGGCCTCCGGAACCACCTGTTTCAGGTGCTCGATCCAGCCGCGGCCGGAAGGCTTCCACGAGACCACCAGCACGCCACCCGAGCAGTTCACGCCAGCCAGATCCCAGTTGCCAGGGAAGAGCTGAACCTGAGACAGCGTCGCCAAGCAGGCATACATCTGATCCACCGCGCCAGGAATCTGGCCCCACGGCCGCGGACGAGGCAGAACCGCCTCTTGGCGAGCGGCAATCTCCGCCTGGATGCGAAGCGACTCCTCGATAGCCTTCTGGCGCTGGTGTTTCTTGAACTGATCCAGCCCGATGAAACCACCGCCGAGCACGATGGCCATCACGATGAGGGGCACCGCATGGCGCGCCAACATCTGCGCAGGCGTCACAGTGATGGGAGCAAGCGACCAGCCCTTGCCCGCTGCCACCTTCCCCTTGCGCCCCAGGGGCAACAGCTCGCTAAGGGACTTGCTCTCCTTAGAGCCTGTGATGCCCCAGTGGGCGGGAACAAACACATGCGGCCAATCGGCAGCAGAGTTGTCCTCGTAGTACATCGTCCTGGCCAGCTCTTCAGAGGTGACCACTACGTCACGCTCCGGGAAGATCACACCCTCGCGCTGCACCAGGTAGTACCAGCGGCCGCCGCCGATGTCGGCCACGAAAATGAAGTCGCGAGCGCCGAAGAGTTCGTTCAGACGATCGGAGACAGCCGCAGCGAGCGACAGAACCCCTTGCTTGATCTCCAGCCCGGACTTGACCAGTCCCACACACGTGTTGTCGCGATGCACCACATGCAGGTTGAGATCAAGCTCCTTGCCGAGCGCTTTGACCTCGTTCTGGC
>VFQO010000354.1_pt1 | contig 51789 bp, 44 predicted proteins | sample 3512331 | NCBI WGS metagenome assembly VFQO01 (sample SAMN10412371, study PRJNA504923) | tailings metagenome | isolation source: Replicate 3 from Balatoc abandoned mine | place: Philippines: Itogon, Benguet | collected 2017-08-28 | reverse complement strand
TCGGCGAGAAAATCGAAATCTCTCACTACGAAGTAATCAACGCTGAGAAGGTCGTGACCTACATCCACTCCAATGGTAAATTGGGTGTATTGGTAGGAATGGTGAACACTTCTGGTGCTGATGTAGAAGAGGCTGGAAAAGATGTTGCAATGCAAATTGCAGCGATGAACCCAGTAGCTGTGGACAAAGACGGTGTAGATGCTTCTATGATCGAAAGAGAAATCGAAATCGGTAAGGAGCAAGCTAGAGCAGAAGGTAAGCCTGAAGAAATGTTGGAAAAAATCGCAATGGGTAAGCTTCAGAAGTTCTACAAAGAAAGCACCTTGTTGAGCCAGCAGTTTGTGAAAGACAACTCTTTGTCTATCGCTCAATACCTGAACAACGTTAGCAAAGGCTTGACTGTAAACGCATTCAAGAGAATTTCTATCGGGTAATTTTCCAATTCTCTAATCATAAAAAACCCTCTCGGAGCGATCTGAGAGGGTTTTCTTTTTTATCAGGGAAAGAAACTTTTCCAAAGTTTTGAACTTTGGAAAAGCTGAATTGGAAAATCAAGCCTAACTATTCATCAGACTCTCAATCTCCTCTGCCTCAATCGGGATATTTCGCATCAGATTGAAGTAGCCGCTCTCTAAGATTACAATGTTATCCTCCAAACGTACTCCAAACCCTTCGGCAGGAATGTAAATTCCCGGCTCGACGGTGAAGACCATTCCTGCAGTGATCGGATAGTGCATCGTGCCTACATCGTGCACATCCAATCCCAAATGGTGAGAAGTCCCATGCATGAAGTACTTTTTATAGGCTGGCCAATTCGGATCCTGATTTTTGATGTCTGTTTGATCGATTAGTCCTAGTCCTAGAAGCTCGGATTGCATGATCAAGCCGACTTCCTTGTGGTAATCTTGGATATTTACTCCAGGTCTGAGAATAGAGGAAGCTTCTAGCTTCACTCGCAAAACCGCGTCGTAAACTGCACGCTGTCTCGCAGTGAATCTTCCATTTACCGGAATAGTACGGGTCATGTCAGCATTGTAATTGCCATATTCAGCTGCGACATCCAAAAGTAGAAGTTCGCCGTCATTACAAGCTTTGTTATTTTCTATGTAATGCAACACACAAGCAGAAGCCCCGGAGGCAATGATCGGTTCGTAGGCAAATCCCTTACTTCGGTTGCGGATAAACTCATGGACAAACTCCGCTTCGATTTCGTATTCAGTTACTCCCGGCTTTACGAAAGAAAGTATTCGACGGAAGCCCTTCTCTGTAATATCACAGGCAATCTGCAACTGATCGAGTTCTTCTTGTTCTTTTACTCCACGCAACTGATGCATCAGAGGAGCCACACGCTCAAAAATATGAAGCGGATAACGCTCTTTGCAGCTTTTGATAAAGCGGGCGTCTCTTGTTTCTACATTAATCCCAGCACGCAAGTGCTCGTTGGTGTTAAGGTAGATTCGCTCAGATAGATTGGCTACCCAGCTGAAAATATTGTCAAAAGCAGAAAGCCACTGGATATTTTCAATTCCTGAGGCTGCCTTTGCTTCTTCTTTGGTGTATTTGTGCCCTTCCCAGACAGCGATGTGATCATTCGTTTCTCTCAAAAACAAGACTTCTCTCCAAGCAGGATTGGGACAGTCAGGAGCAATCAATAAGATGGTTTCCTCCTGATCAATTCCACTGAGGTAAAACAGGTCATTGTTTTGCCTGAACTTCATCGTCCCGTCTGCATTGGTAGGGAGAATATCATTGGCATTGAAGATGGCTACAGAGTTCTTCGCTAGTTTGGCGGCAAGTTTGGCTCGGTTGCGGATGTATAGCTCTTTGGGTAAGGGAGAATATTTCATAGGTAGATAATTACCCAAGCAAGTTAATAAATCATGCCAATCCTGTGAATCAAATTCCGAGATAGTGGGTTTCAACTTAAATTTGTATTTTCCAAAAAGGAACAGCGCAGCATGCATTTGAATATTAAGGAGCTACCCAACGGAATCCGAATTGTACATCAGGAAGTCACCCACACCCGACTTGTACATTGCGGGTTTATTTTGAATATCGGTAGTCGTGATGAAGACAAGGAGCAAGAAGGTCTTGCTCATTTTTGGGAGCACATGGCCTTCAAAGGCACCCACAAACGCAAGACTTTCCATATTATCAATCGCCTCGAATCGCTGGGTGGCGAACTCAATGCCTACACCACCAAGGAGAAGGTTTGCTTCTATTCCTCGGTGCTCAAGGATCATTACCCAAAAGCAGCCGAACTCCTGTTTGACATAACGTTCAATTCCACTTTTCCTGAGAAACAAATCGAAAAAGAGCGGCAGGTGATCCTCGAAGAAATGGCGATGTACCGAGATTCTCCTGACGATTCTATCCAGGACGATTTGGATGCCTTGGTCTTTGAAAATCATGCCCTCGGCAGAAACATCCTCGGCACAGAGGAAACCGTGGGAAGTTTTCAACAACGAGATTTCTTTGATTTCATCTCCACTCGAATGGATACCTCACAGTTGGTCTTTTCGGTCGTGGGAAATATTTCCTTTGAAAAAGCCCTAAAAATAATCGAAGGCCCACTCAGAGAAATCCCAAACAAGCGTACCCTCTATGTAAGAAATGGCTTTCACCACTACAAGCCCAAGTTCAAAACAGTCCAACGAGACGTCACCCAGTCGCTTTGTGCAATAGGCCGACCTGCTTATTCGCTTCATGACTCCAATCGATTCAAGCTTTACTTGCTAAACAACATCCTCGGTGGACCAAGTATGAACAGCCGATTGAACCTCTCCCTTCGGGAAAATTATGGTTATGTGTACAGCATCGAGTCGAGCTACCAACCCTTTTCAGACACTGGTTTCTTTGGGATTTATTTTGGTACGGAAGAAAAGACCCTCAAAAAATCTCAAGCCATCGTCCAGCGGGAAATGGAAAAACTCCGAGGTAAAAAATTGGGAAGTAACCAGCTACACACTGCCAAAGAGCAAGCAATCGGACAAATGGCCATGGCGGAAGAAAATTACGCTGCTCTCATGCTTGTCTATGGAAAAAGCCTGATCGACCATTCCAAAATCGATTCTCTTGACAGTATTTTTGAAAAAATCCGGTCCACTACGGCGGAAGAACTGCTCGAAATCGCCCAAGACATTTTCAATCCAGATCAACTGAGTTACCTGATCTACACGCCTAATTGACATGGAATTTATCGATCCGGCTCTGCTTGCTTATTGCGAAGCCCATACAAGCTCAGAGGATGCTCTTCTGAAAAAAATCACCCGAGAAACCCAGGCCAAAGTCTTGATGCCGAGAATGATCTCCGGTCATTTGCAAGGAAAAATGTTGGAGCTTTTCGCCAAAATGATGAACGCTGAATCCATTTTGGAGATCGGCACCTACACCGGCTACTCCGGAATTTGTCTGGCAAGAGGGCTAAAGCCCGGAGGTAAATTAACCACCTTGGATATCAACGATGAGTTGGAAACGATGGTCCGAGGATTTTTCGAAGAAAGCGGAATGGCGGATCAAATCGATTACCGATTGGGAAATGCAAGGGACATCATTCCAACGCTGGCAGGTCCGTTTGACTTGGTGTTTATCGATGCGGATAAGTTTTACTATGCGGATTACTTTGAATTAGTCATCGACAAAGTGAGACCTGGAGGCATCATCTTGGCTGACAACGTCCTTTGGTCAGGTAAAATATTGATCGAAGAAGGTCAGAAAATCGACAAAGACACCCAGAAAATCTTGGACTTTAACCGACTCGTCCAAGAAGATCCAAGAGTAGAAAATATCCTTTTACCCATCCGAGATGGAGTATTAATGGCCAGAAAACTTTAAAATGGGAAAAAGGGAATCATTTTTGCTTTTCGTGGGCTGAGTAAAACGAAAGCTATTTTCGATGAAATCCCGACTGATTACCTTCCTGTTCTTTTTACCCTTAATTTTTGCCTCACCATGGGTGGAGGCTCAAATCCCACAAGTGCCAAGTTTGCTGGAATTTGCTGATCTGACAGTCCGCATCAATCCTCAGGCACAGCGTGAAATCCAGCTGGATGTCGATGCGCTTTACCGCAATACCACCTATTTCAAAGTCAAACAGGATCGGGTAAATCTATTTATGCCCATCGTAGAGCGTGAGCTCAAAAATCAGGGAGTTCCAGAAGACCTCAAATACCTCGTTATCCAAGAGAGCGGCCTAATCTCGGATGCAGTGTCTACTTCCAACGCCGTAGGATTTTGGCAGTTTAAGCAGGGAACTGCCGAGGAGGTTGGACTAAGGGTAGACAATCAAGTCGATGAGCGTAAAAATATCATCACAGCCACCAGAGGTGCCGCGCTATATCTCAAAAAACACAATAATGTGCTGGACAATTGGATGACCGCGCTTGTCTCTTACCAAATGGGATTGGGCGGGGCAAAGGCCTATTTTGGCAATCAATACACCGGAAAAAAAACCATTGAAGTAGACCGAAATACGCATTGGTATTTCAAAAAATTCCTAGCTCACAAAGTAGCCTATCAAAATCAAATCGGGGTATTAGCTTCTTCTCCACAGCGCTTGGCCGAAGTACAGATTCAAGGTCCGGTGACCATGGCGACACTAGCCAAACGATTTGGTGTGAGCGAGGATCATCTGAAAGAATATAACAAGTGGGCCCATCATGGGAAGGTACCAGCAGGAACGTTTACACTTTTCTATATCAAACAAGGTAACCTACCTGTGGAGCCAGCAGTGCTTACTCAAGAAGAAAAACCAAGTCAACCGCGCCTTTCTCAAGCAAGCAACACCAAAGCCTCTCCTGCCTACAAGCAAGCCAATTCCTATCCAAGAATCTCAGGAAATACTACCAAAGCCAGCCAGCCTAATCAGATTACAGTCAATGACCTAAGCGGGGTTCAAGCTTCAAACTCCATGTCTCCAAGCAAGTTTGCCGATGAGATTGGTATGAAGGAGAAAAAATTCGTCAAAGTGAATGACTTCCCAGAGGGAGAAAAGGTAGAAACTGGTCAATACTATTATACCGAAAAGAAAAAGGCGAGCGCCGATGTAGAAACCCACGTAGTTCAACCCGGTGAAGATCTTTGGAGTATATCGCAGAAATATGGTATCAGACTTGCCTCGCTCAAATCCAAAAACAGAATTAGAAAAGATTCGGAGCTAAAACCAGGAATGGTGTTAAATCTTCGTGAACCAAGAAAACGCGGAGAGCAAATTCCAATGGTGCAAGTAGAAGTACCAAAGCCAACTCCCGCACCGGTAATCACCCAGCCTGAACCCGTCAAGGAAGAGCCTGTTTCGCCAAAAGTCCAACCGGCACAGCCAACCAAAATCTACCATACTGTAGGCAAGGGAGAAACGCTCTTTGCCATTTCGAAAAAGTATGGAATTACCGTCGAAGAACTCAAGCAATGGAATAACATCGGCGCACAAAACATTATCACCATTGGTCAAAGGTTGGTTATTTTAAAGCAGTAATCCGCCCAACTTTACTTTTCATGCATCGGTTCTTAGTTGCTTTTGGCTTTATCCTAATTCTTGGCATTCATTCGGGAGTGGCTCAAGACAGGAAAATCATTCCTGATACCGTCCTCATCAATGGCGATACACTTCTGATGCTTGGGGATTCCATCATTGTGAAAGAACCAGTAAAAGAAATTTTCTGGAAAACAGGCGGAAACTACAACCTCAACATCCAGCAGGTCACTTTGAGTAACTGGTCTGCCGGTGGTGCAGGATCGTTTGCTTTGAATACCGGAGCAACTCTTTTTGCCAATTATAAGAAAGACTCTAAGGTGTGGGACACGCAGCTCACGATCAATCTTGGATTTAACAGGCAAAATGAGCGTGATTTCAGAACCCGAAAGACAAATGACAACTTCATCTTTGTCAGCAATTATGGACGGCAGCTCTCTGAAAAGCTCTACCTAACCACACAGCTCGATGCCCGAACCCAACTCTTACCTGGATTCAAGTACTCCAGACCTGTAGCCTCTGAGGCCGAAATCCGAACCAGAATTTCAGATTTGCTCAGTCCTGGCTATTTGCAATCCTCCACAGGTCTCAATTATCGAAATACCTACCCAGACAAAAGCAGGATTTCGGTGATCCTTTCCCCATTCTCCGGTCGATTTACGATGGTCTTGGATGATTCGTTGAGCCGGGCTGGAGCTTTTGGTGTCATTCCAGGAGAAAATGTAAGAGCAGAGGCAGGTATGTCCTTGGCAGTAGGACTAGTAGACTTTGTAGTTATGGAAAATGTCACCTGGAAGTCGGACCTTAACCTCTTTTCCAACTATGAGCGATTTGGAAATATGGTGGTCAATTTCAATTCCCTCGTGCGGATGAAAGTGAATAAGTACATTTCTACCCGAATCGAAACCGTACTGATCTACGATGAAAAAGTGCTGATCAAACAAGATGATGGTAGTACCAAACGTGCCATTCAGCTGCAGAATCTGATCAATTTTGGAATCTCCCTCGATTTTTAGAAATCTACATCCAACCCAAATTTCCGCTGAAATTCAGCCAATGCCGGGTGCTTGTCTCTGAGGTAGCGTAGCTTATCCGTATTGGTGTACAGTTTGGGCCTATCGTCCTGAATTTCTTCCTTTTGTTCCACCGAAATGGACAATTGGGTAGCTCCGGTCAATTTTCGAATCAATCCTAAAAGGTCTGGCCGCATTTTATTGGCAATTTCCTCCTGCACCGATCCCATTACCTGCAGAAAAACTTCCCCATTGATCACCTTGATAGGCTGATCCAAAATGGCAAGTTCGAAGTTTTTGTTAGCCTGCTGATAATGGTCCTTGACTGCATGCATCACTTGATCCAGCATTTCTTGGGTCAATTGCACTGTCTCCTGATCAGGTTTGCTGACTAGTGTCTCCCCCACCTTTTGCTCGGGAGCAGGCTGCTCTGGAGCTTTCATCTTTTCCTCGACCAGTTTTTTGGTTTGGAAAAGGCTGGTAGGAATAGCAATGGTAGATTTTAAGGGGGTCTTTGCAGCTTCAGTAGCTTTGCTCAAGTCAGGTATAGGAATCACCGGTGCTGATGAAACAGCCTGAATAGGTGCGTCACTCAGGCTTTTTTTTTTGCCTCTAGGCTGGAAAGTGCTGCCAGTCGGAAAGCCTGCGGCAGCTTTGCCATTTTCATCAATGCCAATTCCACATGCAAGCGCTGATTTTTACTGGTCTTGTAGTGGATATCACACTGATTGGCCAGATTGAGGGCGGATAGCAAAAATGATACAGAGGACTGACTGGTCTGTTGCAGATAGCGGTCCTTGGCAGATTCAGACACTTGAAGCAACTCAACAGTAGCCTCATCTTTGACCACAAGCAAGTCTCTAAAGTGCTCGCTAAGGCCTACAATAAAATTATGTCCGTCAAAACCTTTCTTGAGAATCTCATCAAAGATCAACAAGGTAGCTGAAATATCCTCAGCCAAAAGCGCATCCACAACCTTGAAATAGTAGTCGTAGTCGAGAATGTTCAGATTGGAGATGGTCTCCTGATAGGTCACCTTTTTCCCTGCGGAATAGGTCACGATCAAGTCGAAAATCGACAAAGCATCCCGAAGTGCGCCATCTGCTTTGGTAGCGATCAGTCGAAGCGCTTCCTCCTCATAGTCTACACTTTCCTTTTCAGCAATGTACTTGAGGTGCTCGGAAATATGCTTGATCTGAATTCTATTGAAATCAAAGATTTGGCAGCGGGAAAGGATCGTAGGGATGATTTTATGCTTTTCCGTAGTCGCCAAAATGAAGATGGCATACTTAGGTGGCTCTTCGAGGGTCTTCAAAAACGCATTGAAGGCCGCGGTCGAGAGCATGTGAACTTCGTCAATGATATAGACTTTATACTGACCTTTTTGTGGAGCATATCGGACTTGATCTACAAGATTTCGTATATCGTCGACCGAGTTATTTGACGCAGCATCTAGCTCATAGACATTGAAGGAAGCATTGTTTTGAAAGGATACACAGGACTCGCATTTGCCGCAGGCTTCGAAGTCTTTGGTGATGCTTTCACAGTTGATCGTCTTGGCCAAGATACGGGCACAGGTAGTCTTACCCACCCCACGTGGTCCACAAAAAAGGAATGCTTGAGCAAGGTGATTGTTTTTGATCGCATTCTGAAGCGTGGTGGTGATGTGCTGCTGCCCCACGACGCTTTTGAAATCTGCCGGTCTGTATTTTCTTGCCGAAACGACGAAATTTTCCATCGCTGCAAGATATAAAAAAGTGGATATTCAGGAAGGGTGAAATTGGGGATTAAGGAAAGATTTTCGCTAACGAATTGGGATTAAGGAGAATTGAAAAGGAGGTGTTGGGTTGTCATGTTATCAGGTTGTCAGGGTTGTCGATGTTATTGTGTTATCAGGCTATCATCGGGTTATCAGGTTATCGTGTAATCAGGTTGTCAGCGTTGTCAAGGTTGTCGGGTTGTCAAAGTAGAATTTGGTAAAAGAAAGATTCAGGGAAAAAAGGTGGATCAGGAAGAAGTGATTGTTGATGAGTAAAATGTCATAAATCCAAAATCGTAAATCGTAAATCGAAAATGAACGAATTTCCCCCTACTTTTGTCTTCCCAACAAAATGGGGCTGACCGGTTTTGACAGTAGGTGTAGGGATCGGGCTCGCATGCAGGCTGGAGTATGTACGGCCTTGAAAGATTCATACGAACAATAAATGGCGAAACTTCTTACGCCATGGCTGCCTAATCTCTCCTAACTAGGACAGATCGCTTAAAGGGTTGAGTCACGAGAGTGATTCCCCGGCCACATCTCCCCACCCTCCGTCTGATCGGGGTGGATCCGAGGTGTCGACTTGATCGGACTGCTGCTTGTGATGCGATTAAGCAAGCTTAAGCCCAATCGATAAGCCAAATTCAGGTGTGTCACCCAGCATAATTTGGTCGAAAACCCAACCGGTGACTAAGCATGTAGACGGTACGGTGTCTCCTTATCTGGACGCGAGTTCGAATCTCGCCAGCTCCACAAAAAAGCCTTCCCTGAGTCAGAGAAGGCTTTTTTGTGATTTAATCCTTAATTATCGGCCCTTTCCCAAGGGAAATCACCTCGTAGGTCCACTGATAGGAACTGTAAATGAATTTCCCTCCTCCCAGAAGATCATTCAGCTTTCCTTTAATCAGGAAACGAGTACCAACAGGATATTCGGTGCTCAATTCCTTGGAACACTGAACATGCAAGGAAGTATCAAACTCTGCTTGTCCGGGAACCGGTCGGATATGCACCTTTCCATGAAGTCCAGAAGTACTTTTAGGTAGATAACTTTCCACTTCTATTAAGTGGTACTTTTCTCCTTTAATAGCCATAGTCTTTTTAGTTAAATTAAAAAATTCCAACTTTAGGAATTTCTTTCAATCCAATAATTACAGCACATATACTCTCGCCCTCCACAAGCAGGACAATAAGATCCTTCAAAGTATTCATCACTATTGTAACTCTTAATATCCTCTTCAAAATCATCAAGATCAACTTCCTCGGGAAATTGCGTATAAAGCGATTCATAATTTAATTCTCCCTTCCAACATTCAAGGCCCTTATTTGTCACATAACCAACTATATAATGGACTTTTGAAGGAAATACTTGATATGAAATCTCTATTACCTGCAACTTAGAACTCGAAAGAAATTTCAACTCATGGTTATAAACATACATTTCGCCATGGATCCACTTACGTTCATATGTAAAAGGATTAATCCTATACACTTCTTCACCTTTGGAATTAATAATTCCAGAATAATCCTCTTCATAATCACTAAAATAGAAAAAAGAGGATCCTAAATGGCTAATATCATCATATTTTTTTGAAAACATAATTTTACCAAAATGGTCAATAATAGTCCATTTATCTCCAATTGGTATAATAGCAAGATCACCACAAACTTCAGGCTTCTTATCGTCATTATTTTCTATAGAAAATATAACTTTACCTTCATTGTTTACTAGAGTAAAATTCTCCTCATCCTCCCAATCAATATTAATTAATTCGGCTTTACGATATATTGGATCTAGCTCTGTAAAGATACTCTCAAACTGATTTACAAAACCATTTTCAATTGTAAAAAACTCAGAAACACCTCCTCTTATTCCCTGCCATATAGTTAAATCTTTTTCAAAACGAACCAATTCATCAAATTCAAATTCCACAATGACTTTATTTGAAACGTCAATGATCCCTAATTTTTCATCCAATTTGGCAATTGCTAAACCATTCCTGAATTTTGATAAAGAGTCATAGATAAAAGGAATCTTTAAAAAACCATCATCATCAAAAAGACCTACTTTCCCATTTATTCGAGACCATTTCCTTATTCCTGTCCAATACCCCATTTGAAGGATTACTTCTTTCCATACCCTAATCCCGTAATTTACCAAATCAACTTTCTCTCCTTTATTATCAAGGAGCTCTAAATCTGAAATGTAATTTTTCCCATCAATGAATTTACAACCAATAAAGAAATCATGATTAAAACGGAATATTTTCTTATATCGATAGTTGAAATTTTCAACTTGTGCAGATTTCTCAGCTCTTAAATCAGTTAAAATTGGATATTCCTTTCCCAAGGAATCAAAACACCTGAATTCCGGAGGATCAGTATCATTTTTACTTATACATCTCACAATAAATCCTCCAAAAGAACTCCTTATTATTTCAGAATATAGAATTGGTATAATCTCTTTTCCTTTTTCATCAATTAAACCATACCTCTTTTCAATTGATCCATTTTCTAATTCCACATATCGCCCCACTTCGGCAAAACCCTCATCAAAAAAATCTACACAACTATAATTTGGTTGAATCACTATTACCCCTTCAGGATCACAATAACCCCACTTACTAAATTTCCTATAAGGAATTAAACTCTCATTTACATTGTAATAGTTTCTTCTTATTTTCTTATTTCTCTCCATTACCCAGTGTATTTTTCAACAATCTCTTTCATTTTGCTTGAAGAGTAAACAAAGTACTCATTATCACCATCAAAAAATCCATCAATTTTTGCTTCGTCAAAATAAATTCTCGCCTCTTCATAATAGGGAATTAAAATTCTTTTCACAAAATCCGTATACTCTCTGACATCTTTAATTTCCACAGCAATTCCAGTTGGAGTTAGTATTTCTCCTTCATCCAAAAAAGAAAATATTAAAGAAAACTTACTATCATTAACGAAAAAATCTCTCAAAGGAAGGGTACATAGTTCAATTGACCTTTCAAAAAAATGACAACTTTTTTCTTTAGAATTATGGACTATTTTGAATCCACTTCTAATTTGCATCATCCTCCCATCTCGCTTTTCAATTTGACTTAAATACTCAACGTAACCAAATTCAGGTCGCTCGATTACTTTTTTGCACTTATCACATATAAATTGTTGTAACGGCTGTAACATCTTCTTTAATTATTTAGGTTTAATTTTCTTCAAAAGCCTCCTTCAGCACCGCCTGCATCAGCATCTGGGCTTGCTGCTCGCTTTGACTGATTTCTTCCTCCAAGGACCGACACTTTTCCATCAGGCTTTCCACTTTCTCGACAATGGCCTGTTGTTCTTCGAGAGGAGGAAAAGCAAGAATCCAATTCTTAAAAAAATCAAGAGGAATTCTTTTTTGCCCAGCAGTCCCTGTCATTTTAGACTCCCCGATTTTCAAGAACAAGGGACCCTTTACCACCAAATAGATAAACTCTGTATTCAAAAATGATCTAGTAACATTCCTGAAAACATGCAATTCTGTTGTTCCGGCCCCAACCCCATTGATCAGATTTTTGAAGATTGCGGCTTTTGAGTTTTCAAAACAAGGTGTGATTTTCGCTACAGCGACATCATCCTCTCCAAAATGAGTAAATCCCGATTTCACTTCGGCCCACTTTCTTGAAAAATCAGATTTAGGTTGAATTCCAAATTCTTCACTAATTGAAGCCATAGGGATAAAGGAAACATCAACCGTGTCTTCAACAGAATTTCTTGGATTGATTTCTCCTAAATCCCCCAACCTACACCACTCCCAGCCCTCCGGCAAATCAAAAGGCTTTTCAGATTCGGTGATGGGTGGAAGAGGCTTTCCTGCCCTGAGCGAAGTCGAAGGGTCCTTCTTGATTTTCTTCTCCTTTATCAATCGGGCTTTTTCAGTTTGAATTCGCTTGATCAGTTCGCTTGCTGGCTCCAAGGGAGCTTGCTGCGCCTGCCGAAGTTCCCGCCACTCCTCGGTCAATTTGCCCTGAATGGCTTCCTGAAGGATGGATTGCTTGAGTTGGGAGACCTTTTCCAAACGCTTCGGATCTCGTAGCTGAGAAACCATCGCTTCAATCTTTTTCAGTGAACCCAAAATCTCGTTTTGCCTTTCAATCGATGGCACATTCAATTCGATCCTTGCCAAATCAGAATAGTAAAGCCGTTTCCGAACCGCGCCCGACGCATTCTTATTGATTGCTTCAAGACCCAAGTCACTTTTCAGAAAAAAGAGAAGGTAATCTGGTAGAATTTTTTCAGTACACGAAAAAACCACATAATCAGGACTGACAATGCCTTCATGTTCTGGACCTTTTGCAATCCCAATAGAACCAACATTGACCCTCATTGGGTTATAAGCCAGCCATCCGGTTTTTATAATTTTATACCTACTCAAATCTGCAATACGCTGAGCTCTTGAAACATGAAGCCCAAATTCATTACTCACCCCAATGAGATCCAAGCCTCCACCGTCAGTTTTGCCGATTTTGGTTTTTTCCTCCCTGAGCACACTCCCAAGCTTTACTTTTGTCATGAAAGCTCTTTTTCTAATTCGGTGATCAATGCTTTTATTCTATCCTCTTGTTGGGATATTTTCTTCAGTATCGAGAGACTGGAATCCAATTCTGTTTCGGAAACTCGATTAATTGGGTGCTTTATATCCAAATCCCAATCTATCAACTCCTCTACGTTCACCTTCCAAGCCACTTCATTTTCCACCCGATTGTCCCACCACTCGATCAGGGGTTGGAATTCTTCAAACTGAATCGGTTTGAGTTTGGAATAGCTTTTTTGTCCCTCGGGCAGGCGGTGCTCGTAGTACCAGATTTCTTGGGTCGGGCTGCCTTTTTCGAAAAAGAGCAGGTTGGTGCTCACCGTGGCGGGGAAGAAGGTACTCTGAGGCAGGCGGATAATGGTATGCAGGTTGGCATCGCTGAGGAGCTTTTCCCGGATACGGGCCTTCACCCCCTCGCCCGTAATCGAGCCGTCCGGCAGCACGATGGCGCAGCGCCCGCCCGGCTTGAGCAGTTGCAGCATGAGGATCACAAAGAGGTCGGCGGATTCCTTGCAGCGGAAGGAAGCCGGAAAGTTGGTCTCCACCCCATCGGCGATACTGGCCCCGAAAGGCGGATTGGCCAGAATCACATCCACTTCGTCATTTCGGGAGATGCTGTTGTATTCCTTTTTGAGGCTGTCGATGTAGTGGTAGTCAGGCACGTCCATCTCGTGCAGGATGAGATTGGTGAGACCCAGCACATAGGCCACAGGCTTGAGTTCCCAGCCGGTGATGCTGTTTTGGAGAATTTGCTCGTCCTCCAGGGTCTTCACGTAGTGATCCCGCACATGGTCGATGGCTGCGGTGAGGAATCCTCCTGTGCCGGCAGCCGGATCGAGGACCTTTTCCCCCAGCTTGGGATTAGTCAGCTGCGTCATGAGTTGGGTCACCGCACGGGGCGTGTAGTACTCCCCTTTGTTGCCAGCATCCCGGAGTTCTTGCAGGATGCTTTCGTAGATATTGCCGAAGATGTGTTTGTCCTCGAAGTTGTTGAAGTCGATCTCGTTGAGCTTGTTGATGACCTTGCGCATCTCGTAGCCTGACTTCATGTAGTTGTTGGACCCGTCAAAGACCTCCTTGACGATCGCCGCCCGCTTGGGTTGTGTGGCATCGCTGAGGTTTCTCAGGCTTATAAAAAGTCCCGTAGTCGGATGATCGATGAAATTCAGGAGTTCGTCCCCGGTGATTCCCTCGGGATTGGCGGCCCAGTTTCTCCAGCGAAAGCGGTACGGAATCACCGAAACGTACTTGTCCCGGATGATTTCAAGCTCTTGGTCTTTGTCATCGATGATTTTGAGAAAGAGCATCCACCCGAGTTGTTCGAGTCGCTGTGCATCTCCGGAGATCCCCCGGTCCTGACGCATGATATTTCGTATGCTGCTGACGACAGCACCTACATTGGCCATAGTTTTTGTTTTACGCTAATTCAAATTTTGTTAACTCAGTTACATAAGAGATCTCCAAAAAACAGGGTTTTTGAGGAAATTTCGATGATTCGGATTGTTTCAGTTACATGACCGTTACATAAGATGCTTAAGCTTTGAGACATTTAATCTTTTTGAATTGGTCAGCCAGTGGCAGACTTTTCTGAAATCTTGAACTGTTGAAGATTCCATCACGCTCCTGTTTTGTACAGTTCATCTTCCAGTTCCTTGATGGCTCGATCGTAATCTTCTTTGGACCCAAAGGCACGGATCAATTCCAAAGGCGTACCGATGGACCGGAAAGGATCCAACTTTAGAATCTCGGTGCTTTCGATATCCTTGATGCCTTCATCGGCATACTTATCGAGGAGATTACTCAGGATGTTTTGTGCTTTTTTGCCATACTTGGCGAAGTAGTTTCGCTTTTTGACATTTTCAGCCCGCTCTTTTCGGGTGAGCGGTTTGGCATCGAAAGCCACATGACAAATCAGGTCAAACGGATCCCACTCGCTGCCGACTTCCTCCTGAAGGGATTCGAAGAAAATGCCTTGGTTTTCCAGTTCTTCGAGAATAGCTTTCTTTTTGTCTGCCTGATTCCAGTGGGTGAGAAAAGTTTCCAAAGACTGAAATCGCTTCAGGATATTGGCTTTGGTGTAATCGGTCAGATTTTCGGTAATGATTTTGCCGTCGGCATCGAGGTATTGCACCCGCTCGTTGATGATCTGTACCGATACGCCGTTTACTTCTACTTTTCTATGAGGAGGTGGGGGTTCAGGCATAGGCCCTCCAACTTCACCAGATTCTCCAACTCCTGGGAGTGGAAAATCTACATCATCCTCTCCCTCTGGAATGTTCGTCCCTTCTTCATCTATTCCCTCCAAATCTTCTTCTTCCTCCACTTCTTTGATCATCACTGGATCTCCATCAAATGCCGGATCGGCAAAAAGATGGGTCACATTTCGGAAATCCATGATCGTGAAATAGGTCTTGCCGTATTCCTCATTGATCCGGGTACCTCGCCCGATGATTTGCTTGAACTCGGTCATGGAACCGATATTGCTGTCTAATACGATCAGCTTGCAAGTCTGCGCGTCCACTCCGGTGGTCATCAGTTTGGAGGTAGTGGCGATGACGGGATACTTTTCCCGTGGGTTGATGAAATTATCAAGCTCCCGTTTTCCCTCCTCGTTGTCTCCCGTGATCTGCATGACATACTTCGAGTTTTTGAGGACTTGCTCGGGATTGGCATTGGCCAAAGCTGCCCGCATTCCCTCCGCATGCTCGATATCCACGCAAAACACAATGGTCTTGGCCAAGGCATCATTTCCTTTCAGAAACTCCGTGATTTTTGTAGCGACTAGTTTCCTGCGCTCCTCGATGATGATATTCCGGTCAAAGTCGGTCCGGTTGTAAATCCGATCCTCCACTGGATTTCCATCCTTGTCTAAGTAGCCTTTTGGCGGCCTCCATCCTTCCGAATCGACATCCAAAGTCACCTTGATCACTTTGTAAGGAGCCAAAAAACCGTCATCAATCCCTTGCTTGAGGGAATAGGTATAGATCGGATCGCCGAAGTAATGCTGATTGGAAATATCTGCGGTTTCCTTGGGTGTGGCTGTGAGGCCGATATGGGTGGCGGATTTAAAATAATCCAAAATCTGTCTCCACTTGCTGTCTTCCGCAGCCGAACCCCGATGACACTCATCCACGATAATCAGGTCAAAGAAGTCTGGGCTGAAATCCTTGAACGCATCCGGGATTTCGGGATCGGAATTACTCAGACCTTGATACAATCCCAAGAAAATATCGAAAGCCTTATCTGCCGTATCGATTCCCCTTTTCTTATTGGACACCAAAGTTTCCTTTCCGTCCACATTGACCACTTTCTTTTTGATCACGGTCATGGCATCCTTGAAATGCCGGAAATCTCCCCGGAGCGTCTGATCCACCAGTGCGGTACGGTCTGCAAGAAATAGAATCTTACGCTTGGCTTTAGACTTGAACAGCCGGTAAGCAATTTGAAAAGCGGTGTAAGTCTTGCCTGTACCAGTGGCCATCACGAGCAGGATGCGTTTTTGCCCTTTGACAATGGCTTCGAGGGTGCGATTGATGGCGATGGTTTGGTAATATCGGGGAGATCGGCTCGAACTGTCCTGAAAATAGTCTTGGGTAATGACTGCTTCCTGTTCGGGTGAACTGATTCCCTTGTAGGCTTTGTATTTTTCCCAAAGCTCGGCAGGACTTGGGAAGGCATCGAGACTCAGTGCCCATTCGATTTTCCCATCGGTAGAAGTCTTGTCGTGAAAGAAAAATCCTTCTCCATTGCTGCTGAATACAAAGGGGATATCCAAAGTATTGGCATATCCCAGTGCTTGCTGAATTCCTGACCGAATCGTATGAGAATTGTCCTTTGCCTCGATGATGGCAAGCATGATATTCTTTTTCTGAGATTGATAGTAGAGGATGTAATCAGCGAATTTGCGTTTTCCTCTAGCTGTCATTCTTCCTTTGACATAAATGCGGCCATCGGTGAAATATACTTCACGGCGGATTTGCGTCAGCTCATCCCACCCGGCCCGGACAATCGCCGGGGTGATAAACTTCTCCTTGACATCGGATTCTGAAAAGATTGCTTGGCTCATCTAAAAAGTGAGGTTGTTTGGGAATAAGTGCAAAATAGGGAAAAAGTCCAAACTAAGAAGGTGTTTTATAGGGATAGTCAATTCAAAAATAATTCACTTGGATAGTTTACCATTTACCTTTATTTGGAAAGCTTATCAGATTAACTTTGATGGCTTTTAATCTGAACTAGTTCATTAAAAAACTCCTCCCACTTTTTTTGATCCTTTTTGCTTGCAATGTTATACCGCCAGAACCTTCAGATTTCACAATTGAGGAGGTGAACGTGGTAGATGGGCCAAACCTCCGAGTCCAAGATAGTGTTGGACTTTTACTCTTAGTCAGAGGTCTATCTCCTACCAATAAATGGAAGATGGTCTGGGAAATCAATGGACAGGATGTCTTCACCCAAGGGGTAAGCGGAAGATCGGGAAGTATTTCCCTTTTGAAAAAATTCAAAGGAACTCAACCCGGTGAATACACTTATCGTGGCTGTATCGTTTCAGAGACCAGACGGATTTGCGACGAGGAAATATTTTTTCTCCGATGAATCAACCTGTGAAATAAGCCTCCAACTCACTCATCATTTCTGACTTCTCGCGTAGGTCACGGATGACCTTGCCTTTTTCGAGGAGGACGATGCGGTTACAGATTTCAGTCACGTGGTTCAGGTCGTGGCTGGAGATGAGAAAGGTGATTTTGGCCTGCTCTGTCTCGCGGAGGATCAACTTTTTCAAACGAATCTGAGAGCTTGGATCCAAGTTTTCGAAAGGCTCATCCAGCATTACTACCTGAGGATGTCCCATCATCGCCGCAGCAATACCGACTTTCTTCAAGTTACCCTTGGACAGGTCTCGGATGTATTTCTTTTTGCCCAAAACCTCCTCATTAAAGAGCTCGGTAAACTTCTCCAAGTGGCTTTTCAGATCTGCCTCAGACATCCCGTAGATTTTTCGGAGGGTTTCAAAATACTCATCCGGAGTCAGGTAAGCCAAGAGCATGTGCTCGTCTAGGTAAGCACCTACGGTAGATTTCCAGCTTTCGGATTTGCTTACATCTTCCCCCTCGATGGTGACTTGGCCTTGAGTCGCTCTTACCAGATCAAGAATAATTCTAAAAAGAGTTGTCTTGCCGGCACCATTATTTCCTACGAGACCAAAGCATTCGCCTTTTGCAATTTCCAGAGAGGGCACATCCAACACGACGGCGTCCTTGTATTGTTTCTTGAGTTGAGATATCTGAATCATAGTTCTTGACGGAAGGAAGATGAAATTTCGTAACGGTTAGAAAGTACTCGGTTGATATTGAGTTGAGAAAGTGGCTTAAAGGCAATCAAACCAATCAGGCCCGTAATGCCCAAGGCCAACAAGCCGGCATAATCGCTGATCAAAAGTGAAAAGGGTAGATACACTAGGTATGGTCCTCCCATCAATGGGATGATGATCAAAAACTGAGCAGCACCTACCCCTTCGTAGTTAAACATGGCGCCTTTATTAAGGTCCATCGGTTTAGGCTTCCATAGCGCAAAATAGATAATCACATGTACCATAATCCCCACATTGAAAAGGAAGGTAGCCAAGTGAATCAGTAAAATGTCAATACCGAAATACACGTAGGGCACCGATGCTAGAAAACACACCATGGAGATGCTCATGAAGAGCAGGTATTTGCCACGAACCAAAGATTCCACTCCGGTCTTTCGGCTTAAAAAGAAATCAAAATTACCGGAGTTCCAGCTCAAAAACTGCTGTCCGTATTGGATCATGAAAATCCCGGTGATAAAAACACCGACAAAAATGAAAATCGGGCTCAATCCTTCCTCGCTTTGATACTGAGGATTGGTGTAGAAAAACAGACCGTAAAGCAGAAAGAAAGCCGAGAGCATGAGGTAGGTGCGGCTTTTCTTGTGTCGGATGATGAGCTTCCACTCCAAGTTTGCCAGCTCGCCGGCTACCCCAAATCTGGAAAAGAAGCCTACGCTTTGATTGACAAACCTGATGTTTTCTTCCTCACTCAAATCCTCTAGATAGGCATTTTTGACGTAGTAATTGACAGCCAAGAGGTACGTGCCCACACATACTGCAAGCATCACCAACACAGGAACTACCGTGCTCATCGCAAGTGAAAATACAGGGGCTAACAGCTCCCCAACATTAAACCAACCCATGTAGGTAGATCCTCCTCCCAGCAAGAGCGTACCCATCACGACAGCCAAACCTATCCAAGTATCTTCGAAGCGCTGCTTAAACCATAGCATAAACCAATGAAGAGACCAACTCAGAAGTAACAAGGTGCCAAGCCAAGCCAGGAATCCCTGTGTCCCATACTGCTCGCCGATCACTTGGGCTCCAAATGGCAAAAACAAAAGCAGCGCAATGACATTGAGAGGGGACACAAACGATCTGAGCATCAACATTTGGATGATGCGCTTTTTCCCTATCGGAAGATGAAGTAGGCTCTCAAGCTCCACCACCGGTAGCTTTTGGATAAAGTACCGATACATAAACTCAAACAGGAAAAAGAAAATCAAACCCGAGTTTAAGAATTCGATGGCGTCGCGACCCTCGGCGATGAGTTCGATGATCCTACCCAAAAAGAGTCCCGCAAAAAACACGTAGCTCAGTAGCAGGAGCGCAATGAAAATCATAAAACCGGTAGCCAAAGCACTTTTGGCAAAACTGGTCGAGCGGATGCTCTTGAGGTATTGTAGTCGGAGTAATGTGAAAAACATACCTGTCTGGCGAAATGGTGGATTTCAAAGATATCCAAACATGCCGCTCTCTTCTCATCTTACCAATGAAAAAAAGGCTGAATGAAGAAAAAAATACAGGAAGGAGGAATAGCTCTTATTCCTCATAGCTAGGTAAGGGAAAGAGGTGAATTAATTCAGATTAAAAATCTCGATGATCTTTTCGAAGCTCACTGGTTTCTTGAGGTACCCTTTGACCAATGAGTATTCTGCCGCCTTTGCTTCATCCACTTTATCTATCGAGCTGGTAATGATGTAGATCAATCCTTCCCACCCTTGCACCTCTTTGCAAAACTCATCCAAAAAATCCCATGCATCCCAGATCGGCATGTTAATGTCCAAAAGGATAATATCCGGAAATGTGTTGTTTTTAATTTTCCAATCCATCAATCCCTCAAACGCCTGCTTTCCGTTTCTGTAAGTCAAAATCTCCTTGAAAAGAGAGGTGAACTCTATCATTTTTTTGGTAAGCATGAGGTAGTTTTGATCATCCTCTATGATGCAGATCGTTTTGTTGCGGTTCATGAATTACTTTTTAAATACACTTTAAATGTCGTCCCTACTCCCTCTTCACTTTCCACCTCGATTTTACCACCGAGCGCCTCGATTTGGTTTTTGGTAATAAACAGTCCGATTCCTCGGGAATCAGGGTGGTCGTGAAAGGTTTTGTACATGCCAAACATCTTCCTTCCCTGTCTCTTCAGATCGATACCCAGGCCATTATCTTCTACTTCTATAATGGTCCATTCGGTCGTTTTTTTTATTCGGATTTCCACCTTTTTCTCCTTTTTGGGATCGCTGTATTTGATCGCATTGGTCAGCAGGTTGAGCGTAATACTTTCCAGATAAGGTAGGTTTCCAAACACATAGGCTTGTGACTTTTCCTGATCAAACTTAATTGCTACTTCGGACGACCTGGCCAGGGCTGAAACATTGAGAATTGATGAATTTACGACTTCTACCAGGTTGATGGATTCCATCAGGGTAGAATCATTGATCTGAATATCCGCCACCTCTGAGAGGTTTTGTACGGATTCCATCAGGTTATCGATGACATTTTTAAAATTCTGGAATAGCGGATTGCCTGAAAAACTCGGATCCTCTACCTCGAGGTAAGTGATCATGCCGAGCAAGTTGGCAGCATGAGAGCGGAGGTTATGCGATACGATATGAGCAAAGTTTCGAAGTCGCTCGTTTTGGTTTTGAGTAAGCCCAAGTAGGTGACGCTGTTCGTTTTGAAGCTTTTTCTGATCGGTGATATCCAAGTGAATCCCTACCGAACCGATTAATTCGCCGGCATCGTTGTAATTCGGCCCACCACTGATCAGCCACCAACGGCGATTTCCGTTCTTATCGATCACTTCGACTTCATAGACATCAGACTGACCGGTCTTCCTGAGGATATTTTTCTGCTGAACAACTTTTCTGGCCAAATCGTCATCAAAAAATAAATCTACCCCCCTTCTTCCAATCATTTCCTCCAAGGAGAACCCAGACATTGCTATAAAGCTCGGATTGGCATTCAGGATCACATCATCCACATCTACCTCGAGGAATCCGAGGTTCATATTGGCAATGATGTTTCGGTATTTTTCCTCCTGAATAGCCAACTGCCTTTGGGCCTTTTGCTTTTGCTTGACGTTGACCAACATCTGCCCAAACAGGGTGAGGAGTTTGATTTCCTCTTGAGCATAGGTACGCTCTTGGTGCACGCTATCAAATCCAACAAAACCACTTAATACCTCTCCTTCAAAAAACGGAATGGTGATTAGGCTTTTAATTCCCTGTGGTTCCAGAATTGCCCTCAAGTTCATCTCCCCTTCTTCCCCTATCGGTAATTGCTGTACATCCGGAATCACCATAGGCATATTTTCCAAATGGGTCTGTACCCAATCCGGAATCGCCTCCATGGGGATATTTTGTAGGTTTTCCAATTCAGGCAATACTCCGTAAGCGCACCACTCATAGGTGTTGGAAGCGGTTTGCTCTTTTAAGTTATAATCAAAAATATAAGCCCGGTCTGCATCCACAAACCTGCCCAACTTTTCTAGAGAAGCATTGATCGTAACATCCAAATCTTCAATATTGAGATTAATGTAGGTAGCAGAGATATCGATTAGGATATTCTGCAAGTCCACCTGCTTTTGGATCTGGGCTTCCGTCTTTTTTAGCTCGGTAATGTCTACTTCTACGGCCATATAGCCGGTGATCTCCCCGGAATCTTCTCGAAGTGGAACGATATTTAGCTGCAGCCAGTATTCATGGCCCTGCTTCCCTCTATTGAGAATTTCAGCATTGACGCTATTTCCCAAGCCAACCTGCTCTCGGATGTATCGGGCTGTCTGTCGATCTGTCTTTTCAAATTGGAACATCCTAGGAGTCTGACCAATGATTTCCTCCCATGAATACCCAGAGAGTCTTAGAAATGAATCATTGACCCAAGTAATTCTCAGCTCAGGATCTGTGATCACCACACAGTTGGAGGTTCGCTTCGCCACCAACGACAGCTTTTCGATTTCCTTTTCAAATGCCTTTCGGTCTGAGATATCCTGAATGGTCCCGCGTATAAACCGTATGTCGCCCGTGGCGGATTTCACAGGTGCCCCGCTGATGGAGATCCATTTTTCTATGCTTCCATCGCGGAAAGAAGTAATCTTGAGATCCCTTTTAAATGAGCGATTGAACACTTTGCACTTATAAAACTCATCCACCACGACCTGAGCATTTTCGGGAGAGAGGAGGTTTTGCCAAGAATTAATGTCTTTGGCAAAGTCATCCGGGATTTCAAAAATCTGATCAATAATTGGTGAGTTGGTCCAAGCCCCGGTCAATAAGTCCACTTCAAAGTTTCCCAAGATTGCAACCCGTTGTGCTTCAAAAAGTCTGTTTTTAGTTCGTTCAAGGTCTTCGGTCCGAATCAGGATCTGTTCCTCAAGCTGCTGATTGAATTTTTCGTTTTGAATCTTTGCTTTGAGTAGGAATTCCTTCAGCTGTATTAGAGAATAATTCAGGTCTGAAATTTCATTGACTTGGGAGGCTAGATTAATGTCCAATTCATAGTTGCCCGTCTTCATCTGATTGGAAACCTCCGTCAAATAAGAGATAGGTGCAGAAATCCTTTTCGCCAACCCATAAAAAAGCCCCAATGACAAAATCATCAAAATGCCCAAAAAGACATAAATGGGATAATTGATCTCAAAAATCGCCTGGTCGATTGCCTCTCTGGTGATTGCCAAAATTACCCTTCCATTCGCTAGCTCGGTAGAAAAGTCCTGCGATTCAACTAGCAGATTTGCAGAATCAAGGTTCAGAATTTTTTCGGGATCATAGTTTTGTGGATTGCTGACAAATACCCGTTCCTTTCCCAAAGAATCAAGCTCCGTAATCGCAACAAACTCCAGATTGGCACTATTGGTCACCAATTCTACAATTTGGCCAAGGTTTTCAAAGTCACTATTATCCAAGGCAACCTCCACACCCAAGGCTGTGGTTCGTGTCAGTTGGTTAAGCTCAGACTGAAAATTTTTCCTGAAAAGATCTTCCTGACGATTAGGATAAAGAATTAAAAGTGATAACAATAGAAGAGAAATGGAGATGGCAAAAGGTAGCCAAATCCTAAAAGAAAGACTTTTAAAAAGTGAACTCATTCTCATTTTACCTGATCGTAAGTTGAATGGATTCAGGAATATCACCAGATCCTTTTGGAATCACACCGATGGCACCGGGGTTTTTAGAAATGTAAATCATAATCTCCTCAGCAGATTGAAGAAACACTGGAGGATTGGCACGTCCCTGAAACACCAGCGCAAGCCAAAACTTCTGCATGGCAGTGACGCTACCCCCATAGAGATTTTTAGCCACGGATTCGGCCATGTCCGACTTATTAGATGGAAGGACGATGATTACTTTTTCTCCACTTGCCCAAAGACTTCGGCCGTTTCGGAAGATTTGAACAACCTCCTTGGAAGAAAGGGATTTCACACCCTTGACATTGGCAGCAAACTCCAATTGACCCAAATTGGTCTGCTGGGCTATTCCCTCCCAGCTCAAGAAGAGTAAAACGATTAATAGGCTTAGCGTTCTAATGGCTCCCAAGATTTAAAATCCATACGCTAACTGAACCCTCAAAAACGGCCCATACGAGGCCGCATGCTCATGCCCAAAGTGCTCAAATTCCCATGTTTTCTCCAACTGCACCTTCAAGTTCAACAGGTAGTTGAAAGAATACCTGTAGCCAAACGCAATTTTCAATTTTTCTAAAGGATACACATGGATATCATTATCCGCTACATCGATGTAATCAAAGACAAAGTAAGGAGTACTCTTCTCTGTTACGTTTAGACCTGCATAGACGTATTGAGAAAAATTCCTGGCAGTACCTGTGCTGTCTGTGATTGAAGTATTGAACCCTGTCTCATTGAGAAATTCGAACTTCTCTCTAAAGCTGGCAAAAGAAAAACTCGCCAATCTAAACTTCACAGGACCTTGGTATTTCTGAGCATCAGGGATGACAATGGAGGTATTATGTCCGGAATGAACTCCTGGGACATTGTCATGCAGGTCATCCCAATAGTAGGAAAGACCTATCCGCATGCCTTCTTTTGGCCTGATATGCACAGAACCCGTAATAGAAGGCACCACAGAGTCATGATACACATCGGTAGAGCTGATTCCGTTTCCCACCATAAAGTCATAGCCAAAATTAAGCTTCCCCAGATTTTGTCCTTGAAACTGCAAACCAAGGGTATGCAATGGAACAAAATAAGAATAGGACATAGGACGGTCGATCACCGGAAAAAACACCCTGCCGTGATGATAGACATCATTCCAATAGTTGACTGGGGTATGCACCTTCCCCACGATGATAGAATGATTATTTATATAATTAAACTTCATCAATGATCGCTCAATACTTGGAAGGTAATTGGTCGCTGACTTACCATTAAATCTGATTACATATTCTCCGATAAAGGTGATTTTATCTGAAAGCGAAGAGGTGACAAAAAAATCATGCTCTCCCATAGCAAAGGAAGCATGGCGACCGTCCTCATCTCTATCCAAATAAAACTCCAAGTGGCCAAAGCCATTAAACTGAGTTTGACGCACCTGTGCTAGTGTGTCTACACTAGACAAGACAAAGAGCAACCCCAACAGCGCAACATAAATCGAGAAATGCTTTTTATTACTCATTTTTACCTTTTATTCTTTATTTAATTTCAATTGTAAATAAACTGCATCAAATTTTATTTAATTGATTTTCAAATAATTATCAACATCCAGCAAAGATGCCGAAAATTTATCAAAGTCATAATTCGTGTAAATTATTGACAGTTTATTGTATTTATTTTGCAATTATTTAGATTACTCATGTTACCTAAAAACAATTAACAATTTCACAGATTATTAGAAATATTGTAGCAAATTTGGTTGCCTTAAATTTGCCTTATCACCCTTAAGTAAGGTCGTATTCTTATATGTCAAGTTCTAACACTGATCCTAGATTGCTCCCCTCTTCTATCTTAGAAGAACTGCCCTTGGCAGTAGTCAAGCTGGACAGAAACTATCAAGTAGTCTATTGCAATTCGTCCATTTTGGGTGTGTTGGGCAAAACACCTGAGGCAGCCTTAGGAAAAGTCTTTTTTGAGTTGATCCCTGAATTTGAGCGCGTCAAAATTGAATTTTTATACAAAAACCTCAGCTTCATTTCCTCCAGTTATTCCAATTCACATTATCAGGAAAACTTTTCCTCGCTGATCACCCACAAGATTTTTCCTCACGAAGATGGAATTACGGTTTTGCTGGAAAAGGAAGTATTTCGATACGCCCCTTCTGCAGAAAAAAAAGAATCACGCTTTAAGGAACTACTAGACGAACTCCCGGGCGGTATTGTGGTTGTAGACGCTCACTCCAGCAAGGTGGTGTATTCCAATCGGGTAATCCAGGAATGGATGGAATACAGTCCTGAAGAAATGGGATATCTGACCACTATGAATCTTTACCCGAAGGAGGACCTAGAGTTTGTATCAAAGGGATTTTCCAGAATCAATCCGGTAAAGAAAAATGTGATCTCAGGGATAAATTTGATCACCAAACGAAAAAACCGAATCCCTGTAGAAATGACCGTGGTGCAGGTCGAATGGAATAACAGGCCATGTCACTGTGCTTTTTTCATCGATGTCAGAGAAAAAGAGGAGTCAGCCAGAATCCATGCCGAATGGGAAAAGTATCGTGAAATCCTCGGTCAGTTGGCCATCAAGTTTATCAACATTCCTCCTGAAAAATTAACAGTCGCCGTAGAAGAAGCCCTCGGAACTGCTGCCAAACTCAGCAATTCAGACCGTGCTTTTACCCTTCGATTTGACAGAGAAGCAGGATTGGCACATACAGACTATACCTGGTTGGACGAAAGTCTACCCAAGTTTAAAGAAAAGCTCAGTGTCCTTCCCCTTGGCTTGCTTTCCCATGTGTGGGAGGTTCTCAAATCCGAGGGCATCCTTGAATACGAAGACATTGACCAGTTGGACAATGCCAATCCACTCAAAAACATTCTCAACCTTTTGAAAATCCAGTCCCTGGTTTTATTACCTATTATGGAGGGAACGGAGTTTTATGGTGTGGTCGGCTTTGGTAAGGTTAAAACCAAAAAGAGTTTTTCAGAATCTGAGCTGGTACCTGTCCAAATGGCCTCAGAGATCATTTCCAATACCCTGCTGAGACAAAAGACAGAAACCCTTTTGATCGAAAGCGAGCAAGAAAACCAAAAGCTATTCGAAAACTCTCCTGTGGGACTACTCTATCAAGATGTAGATGGCCATGTCCTAAAAGCCAATCAGGCAGCGCTTCGGCTGATGGGGTTGGCGCCCGAGGAAGTATCCGGTTGGGTGGTGCTAAATCCCGACTGGAAAGCCTTCTCAGAAAGTGGGGAGGAAATCAGCGAATTTAATCTACCTGCAAAGGAATGTTTGGAAAGTGGATTAGCTATCTCTGACAGGATCATTTCCATTTACCGCCCTACCCACAAAGACAGAGTATGGATCAGCGTGGATGTTCTGCCCGAATTTCAATCCGGTGAGCAGAAGCCATTTAGGGTATTCAGTACATTCAAAGACATCACCGAGCAGAAAAACTACCTCAACGCGGTGGAGAAAGCTGAAAAGCGCTACCGATCTCTAGTAGAAAATCTCCCCGGGGCGGTCTATTCCTGCAAGCTGGATGAACACTTGACCACCATCCACATGACGGATAAGGTGGAAAAAATCACCGGCTACACTGCAGAAGATTTTCTTTCTAAACGGATAGAAATCTTTAATATCATCCATCCTGGAGACATTTCGAGAGTAAGTGAGCAAGTAAACCAGGCCATTCAGGGCCATGGGACTTTTCAGTTGACTTACCGCATCAATACACGCAACAGAGAAATTCGCTGGGTCGAAGACATGGGTGAGGTGGTCATGTTGGAAGAGGGACAGAGTTTCATCATCGGTTTCTGGCATGACATCACAGACCGGATTGAGGCAGAGCAAACCTTGGAAAGAAACCTTAAGCTCCTCGAGGCGATTGTAGAAAACAGCCACTCGGCGATCTTTGTCAAAGACCTAGATTACCGCTACATCATGGTCAACCGACGCTGGGAAATGGTCACAGGCCACGGCCGTGAGGAAGTATTGGGAAAAAGATTGGAGGAGTTTGCCATAGGTGATATTTCAAACAAATACCACGAAGATGACAAAAAGGTCCTCATAGATGGCAAATCTTCCTTCGCTGAAGAAAAACTCGAAAAGCACGAGACTACCCTAGGCATCACCAATACGCAGTATTTCCTTTCTGTCAAATTCCCCTATCGCAACAAGAAAGGTGAAATCATCGGCATGTGCGGGATATCTACAGACATCACTGCGGTCAAGGAGGCTTCTATGATGGTGCAGGAGCGAGAAGCCAACCTTCAGGGCATCTTGGAAAGTGTGAACGAAAGCATCTGGTCTCTGGACAAAGACTTGAATATTCTATTCACCAATCAGACTTTCTTTAATGAATTTTTCCAGGCTTTCGGTGTAGAATTGATGAAAGGCATCAACATCATCAAGTCTATCGCAAATCCTGAAATAAGGGAGGCATGGATTAAGCGATATCATAAGGTCTTGAAAGAAGGAAAACCGCTGCACTTCCTTGATAAAATTCCTTCGCCTGATAAAACCTATCATTTGGATGTCGTCCTGTACCCTATCCTTGTGAATGGTGTCGTAGAAGGTATTTCAGGGTTCAGCAAGGACGTGACTGAAAAAATGGCTTTGGAAGAATCTTCCAAACTTTACTTGAATCTATTTGAAAGTGCTACAAATGAGATCTACCTGATTTCTGCCAAATCACTGACCATCCAACAGGCAAATCAGGCTGCAGAAATTAATACAGGATATACCCGTGAAGAAATCTCAGGGCTCTCTATTCTAAAACTTATCCAAGAGAAAGACCAAGAATCTCTTTTGGAAAAAGTCGGTGGCATCACTTCCAAAAAGGTTTCTTCTGCATTCCTTGAACTCAATTGCTTGAGAAAAGACGGCACGACCTACCCGATAGAAGTGCTCCTGCAGCTATTCCACTACGAAGGAGAAGATTACCTCTCCGCGTTTGTCACAGATATCTCAGAGCGTAAGCGAAGCCAGCTAGCACTTCAGGAAAGTGAATTGCGCTTCAGTCAGATATTCCAGGAAAATGTGACTCCGATGCTTTTGATCGATCCTCACACAGGCAAAATCGTAGACGCCAACCCTTCAGCTTCGGCTTATTACGGCTATGAGATGGATGAAATCAAATCAAAAAATCTCTTGGACGTCAATTATACCTTTGTATCCAGTCCTGAGGAAATGGAGTCTGCCACCCACCAAGTACTTGGAACCGGTAAGGGCAAATTCCTTTTCAATCACAAATTGAAATCCGGTGAACTGCGAAGTGTGGAAGTGTTCTGCAGTAAAATCATGGTGGATAATCGGGAACTTGTCCATGAAATCATCCAAGACGTCACTGACCGAACCAATTTCTACAATGCCGTAGTCAAGCAAAACGAGACCCTAAGAGAAATTGCGTGGATCCAATCACATATTGTGCGCGCACCTTTAGCCAAAATCATGGGATTGGTGCAACTACTTCAGGATAGCAAAGAGGAAGAAGACGAATATACTTTTGACTTTGTCCTTGGGGCCATTCTCAATGCAGCCAATGAATTGGATAAGGTCATCTTGGACATCAGTGAAAAATCCAACAGTGCCAAGCACCTATTGGATTAACATTCCTTTGTCTTTCATCCCTAATCCCTAAAACTTCGGAAAATCCATTCGTTGCTTAGAATGGATGCTTACTTACTACCATAGAATTATCCTAAAATAAGCCACTATGAGCGAGGAGTTAAACTTTTTCGATGCTGTAAACCAACGTAGATCAGTCAGGATTTTTGATCAAAAAGAGCCTTTTGATGGAGAAATCGTCCAAAAGTGCCTCGAAGCAGCCATCCTTTCCCCAAACAGCTCCAACCTCCAACTCTATCAGTTTGTAAGAGTGCCAGAAAGCTCTCCACTGAAAGACAAACTCGCTCAGCTTTGTATGGGGCAAAAAGCAGCCACCACTGCACGTGAACTGGTGGTAGTAGTCACACGAAGAGACCTTTGGAAATCCAGAGCCAAAGCCAACTACAAATACATCGCTTCTTCCTATTCCGGCAAACCCGACAAAAAACTTAAGCAAGCTTTGGGTTATTATGGAAAGCTGATTCCAAAGCTTTATGGGAAATACCCAGGTTGGTCTTTTGTCAAAAAACTCATCGCTTTCAGTGTGGGTCTCAAGCGACCGATGGTGCGAGAAGTCGGAGAAACAGAGGTGAGGATTTCAGTGCATAAAAGTGCAGCGCTAGCCTCCATGACCTTTATGTTGGGAATGAAAGCTGCGGGCTATGACACATGTCCCATGGAAGGATTTGACTCGAAAAGGGTAAAAAAGCTGCTTAATCTAGATCCGGGAGCAGAGATCTGCATGATCATCGGCTGCGGAAAAGGCCTGCCTGAGGGAATCTATGGAGAAAGATTTCGGGTCGATTCTTCTGAATTGATTTTGAGCAAGTAGGGAAGACTACCTTCCTTCAATTAGTTTAGAATGTCCTGAAAAATTAAATATTTCTGCTTTTCCTGATTTCAAAATCCCAATTCCCGATTTAAAAATCAAGATAAATAGTCCCTTTAGGGACAAAATATTGGTAGAAAAATGCGTGAATGACCCTATTCCGTCCCATCCGGGACGGAACATCTTTGGTTAAATATTTTTTCTACCTAGATATTGTGCCTAACGGCACATACGTCCCAATTACCCTTTTTCATTCCCGTACATTACCTCCTGAAAAATAAATCGCTGGTCAAAATCGACTTCAAACTTCTCTAAAAAGTCTTTGTATTCCTCTAAAAAGGTGCGTTTCTGATGATGCAACTCCTGATTTTTTATGTAATCAATAACTTGAGTGATTTGTGATTTACCATAACTAAAAGCTCCAAAACCTTCTTGCCATGAAAACTTACCTTTAGTAAACCTCTTTTGATTAATCCATTTGGAGCTGCTTCCTTTGACATCCTGCATCAAATCTGAAAGAGATTGAGTTGGTCTCAACCCTATAAGAATATGTAAGTGGTCTGGCATGCCATTTATTGCTAGAACTTTATGCTTATGATTTTGTATAACTCCAGAGATGTATTTATAGAGCTCTTCTTTCCACGAATTTTGAATAATACAATCCCGATTTTGAACGGTAAACACTACTTGAATATGAATCTGGGTATAAGTATTAGCCATAATTCAAAAAGTTATTTTTGGTTTCTCTTGAATTCCATACTCTCCTATTCCCCCAAATTCCAACACCCTCACCCCGCCCAGCCTTCACGGTCCAAACTGCGGTACTGAATGGCTTCCGCGAGATGCTCGACCTTAATAGCCTCACTTCCGGCGATATCTGCAATCGTACGGGCGACTTTTAGAATTCGATCATAAGCCCGAGCCGAAAGCCCAAGGCGCTCCATGGCTGTTTTGAGTAAGGCTTTGCCTGCTTCATTGATTTGACAAATTTCCTTGACCATGTGTGAGGGCATCATGGCATTGCAGAAAACCTCCGGGTTGTTTTCAAATCTGAGTCGTTGAAGTTCCCGACCTTTGATCACACGCTCTCGAATGGCCTTACTGGACTCACTTTTTCGGGTAGAAGTCATCTCGTCAAACTTTACCGGAGTCACTTCTACATGTAGATCTATCCGGTCTAGTAGTGGTCCACTCACCTTGTTGAGGTAGCGCTGCACGATGCCGGGGCCACAGACACATTCCTTTTCGGGGTGGTTGTAATAGCCACAGGGACAAGGGTTCATACTTGCGATCAGCATGAAGTTGGCAGGATAATCCACCGAAACTTTTGCTCTGGAGATCGTCACTTTTCGCTCCTCCAAAGGCTGGCGCATTACTTCCAAAACAGTCCGCTTAAACTCCGGCAACTCATCCAAAAACAAAACCCCATTATGAGCGAGGGAGATTTCCCCCGGCTGAGGATTGCCTCCGCCACCGACCAAAGCTACATCAGAGATGGTGTGGTGGGGACTTCGAAAAGGCCTCTGAGCAAGAAGGGATGCGTTTTTACCAAGCTTGCCTGCGACCGAATGGATTTTGGTGGTCTCCAATGCTTCTTGCAAGGAAAGAGGTGGCAAAATGGAAGGCAGACGTTTCGCCAGCATGGTTTTACCGGCACCGGGAGGGCCGATCATGATCACATTGTGCCCTCCGGCCGCTGCGATCTCCATGGCACGCTTGATATTTTCTTGGCCCTGCACATCGGCAAAGTCAAACTGAGTGTCATCCAAGGAAAGGTAAAAAATCTCTCTTGTATCTGTCACCAGTGGTTCTATGATCAGGTTTCCCTGAAGAAAATCCACCGCTTGATCCAGCGTCTCCACCCCGATGATATCCAGATTATTGACAATGGAGGCTTCCTTGGCATTTTCGAGGGGGAGAATAAAACCCTTAAATCCACGTTTTCTCGCCTCAATGGCTATTGGTAAAACTCCTTTGATCGGACGGAGATTACCGTCAAGTGCCAGTTCGCCCATGATTACATAGCGATCAAGTTCGGGGAAAATTACCTGCTCAGACGCCTGAAGGATTCCCATGGCTATGGGAAGGTCATAAGCAGAGCCCTCTTTTCGGATATCGGCGGGAGCCAAGTTTATGACAACCTTTTGCCTTGGCATCCGGTAGCCAAAATACTTAAGTGCAGATTCGACACGCTGTTGGGATTCTTTGACGGCGGAGTCAGGGAGACCAACCATGAAGAAACTGGTTCCTTGTCCGACATTTACTTCGATCGTGATCAGATTGGCGTCTACGCCTGAGACTGCACTTCCAAAAGTTTTTGCAACCATAAGTGAATAAAAAAAGGAGACGGTTTGGTCTCCTGAATATACTGGTTTGCGAAAATTAAATCTTTATTGATCCGTGAAATTTTGACGGGGGCGAATCATCCCGGTGTGGTCATCCTGATTTTTCTGAGGCACTGATTTGGCTGTAGAGGAAGTTTTTGGATGCTCCAAATCATAGAGTTTAGCCTTCACGGCATTCAACTCGGCTTCCATTTTTTTAAGCTGACTCCTTAGACTAGTCAGTCCAAAAGTACTTGCTGCCCATGAAAACAAAAAAAGTATCAATCCAATCAGAAAAATCCTCCCCATCACATCAGAAGAAATTTGATCCATACCAATTATGGCCCCGAGGGTATCAAAGAATAGGAACAAGACCAAAAAGACAAGAAAAAATACCAAGAGTAAAAGTTGAAGGTAGAAGGCGATTGATTTCATAGAAGTCCTGTTTGGTAGATTTACGATGGGTTAGACAGATTGGATCGTAGAAAGCTTTTGGTACAAACCATCCCTAGTCATCAAGTCCGCATGTGTACCCCTCTGGACAATCTGACCCCTCTCAATCACCAAAATCTCGTCGGCATGCTGGATCGTACTCAGCCGATGTGCAATGACCAAGGTAGTACGATGGCTCATCAGTTTGGTCAAAGCTTCCTGCACGAGCAATTCAGACTCAGAATCTAAAGCAGAAGTGGCTTCATCCAAGATCAGAATCGGAGGATTTTTCAAAACCGCTCTGGCGATACTGAGTCGCTGCCGCTGCCCACCTGAAAGCTTGGAGCCTCGTTCCCCGATATTGGTTTGATAGCCATTTTCGAGCTGAGAGATAAAATTGTGCGCATTGGCAATCTTGGCTGCCTCGATGACCTGAGCTTCAGTAACCCCTTCCAAGCCAAACGCAATGTTGTTAAAGACGGTGTCATTGAACAGGATCGACTCTTGAGTCACGATCCCCATCAGACTACGCAAGTCAGAAGTAGAAAAGTCTTTCAAATCCGTTCCATCCAAAACGATTTGCCCTTCACTTGGATCATAAAACCTTGGCACCAAATCCGCCAAGGTAGATTTACCACCTCCTGATGGCCCCACCAAAGCAATGGTTTTTCCCTTTTCCAAAGAAAAATCGATGTTCTTCAGCACTTGGGTATCTCCGTAGGAGAAGCTGACATTTTTAAACTCAATCCGATTATTGAATGCCGTAAGTGGCTTGGGATTTTCCGAAGATTTGATCAGGTTAGGGGTATCAATCACTTCAAATATCCGCTCTGCGGAAGCTATCCCTCGCTGAATGTTTGACACCGCACGGGAGATTTCCTTGGCAGGATTGAGCACTTGAGTGAAAATAATAATATACGTGATAAAGTCCGAAGCACTCAGGTCTGACTCCCCGCTGAGCACTAGGCTACCGCCATAAACCAAAATCCCCGCCACTACCGACACTCCCATAAATTGGGAAATCGGAGCTGCAAGTTCATTTTTTCGGGCCATGCTGACATTGACATCGGAGTATTGATCTGTTTCGTAATCAAACTTACGACGGACAAAGCGCTCGGCATTGAAAGCTTTGATGACCCGCATTCCTCCAAGCGTTTCATCCAAGATATTGACAATTCTGCCCAAGGATTCCTGACTTTCTACAGCACTTTTTTTCAGCCTTTTGGTAATTCCTCCGATGATCGCTCCAGAGATAGGAATGATCAGCATGGTGAAAAGGGTGAGTTTGACAGACATAAAAAACAACACCGCGAAGTACAGGAAAATGGTCGCCGGCTCCCGGAAAACTACCCTGAGGGAATGAACAATGGTGTTTTCTACTTCTTGAATGTCATTAGTCATTTTGGAAATGAGATCGCCTTTTCTTTCATTGGAAAAGTAGCCGATATGCAGGGCACTGACTTTTTGGAACACATCCATCCGCATTCCTTTGATCACCATAGCTCTGACCTGTGCTAACACCACCCCCGACAGGTAGGTAAACAGGTTGGATAAAAACACCGAACCCACGATAATGACGCATACGAATAGTAGTGTTCCAAATTTTCCATACTCCTCACTGACCAGCAAAAACCGATGGTTAAACATGGAAGTGAAGTATTCAACAGAAAAGCTAAAAGCAGGCATTTCCCTGAATTTTTCCAGAGAAGCAGGATCTACCTGCTCAAAAATCACATCAAAGAGCGGCTTGAGCAGGGTGAAATTGAGCAGACCAAATACAATCGCCAAAAAGGCGTAAGTAATGTAAATCGGAAAAAACCTCCCAAAAGGTCTGGCATAGGAAAGTATCCGAAGGTAGGTGTTCATTTAAAAGAGTAAGGGTGAATCGGCTCGCAAGTTACGGAAAATAAACTGAGCGGGTTTTGATCAGTAATTGAAGTCAGGTCTGACAAAGTTCCATCGAAAGGCCAATTGCATGAAATTGCTGCTTTCAGGAGCATCCAGGTCTTGTGCAGTTCTTCTTCTGAAGTAATGAGACGCGTCAATAAAGAAGTTGTGTCGCACCATATAACTTGCGGTTAGGTTGGACTGAATTACCCGATTTTCTACTCCTTGTCCGATCACGTTTCCGAAGAGTCCGGTGGGACTGTTTTGCAACCTGTTCTTCAGCACATCTCCCCCCCAATTGATTGTGGCATTTTCATCCGCTCCAAAAAACTGATACATCCCCGTCAGATTGACATCCAACCTTGGGATTGGCTGATACCGGAGTATTCCCACCACTTCTCTGAAATTAGCTCCTCTCGGATGGGTAAGCGGAGTCCTCCAATGGGAGTAGGACTGGTAAGCCACCTTTTCCTGAAAGGTGTAAGGTCTAGCCTGATTCCATTCGAGCTGGAGGTCAAGATTTTTCACCCCCAAAGCATTGATGTACTTATAGCCTGCCTGAATTCCATATTTGTTTCGTTTGGATCCTTTACCATCAATTCCAAAAAACTCATTAAACACAAACTCATCCAAGGCAAACTGTCCATAAAGCTCCATTCCGGGGCGGAACATCCACTTGCCATCAAAACCCAGCATCACCTTGTCGGGTGTGCCCTGCTGCTGCTCCACCCAGCGAAGGAAAATGATCGGATTGAAGTAATTGAAATTCACTTTGTCCGTCATCACCGAAGAGAAAAAGCCAAGGTTCATGCTTTTCCCGACATTCATCCCGAGCCTGTTATAGGAGAAAAATTTCTGTGGATACCTGCCATCGGTAGGTCTGCCGCGATTGTAAAACACATCGGCCGTGAGCTGAGTCCACAGGTTGGTCAACTGAAATTTCCACACCTTGGTATTGAACTTGGCAAACATGTAGGGATTGGAAAAGTCCGAAATCTGGAAAGAGCGATATCCCTCCCCTGCAAAATTGCGGTCGTGCCCGACCTGAATTTCGATATGCTTGGTGATCTGAAAAGACACGTGTCCAAGCGCCGAAAAATAGCTGTAACCGTCTGATTGGTACTCTTTCCAAAATCCCTCTCCGGGGACAGCCCCGTTATACTCCGCATAGTCTTTGACCCAAGAAGGGAAAAAGACCTCTGAAGTGGTCAGATAGGTGTAAAATCCGACTTTTTTGTCCACCGATCCTCGAAGCACCAATCCCCGTGCAAGTCGGGCAGGATTTCGCTCGTTGCCAGTTTCCGTCCCGCCGCTGAGGTAGATGACAGGTGCCAAATGAATCCCAAAATCCTCCCCCTCGTAATGAGCAAAATCTCCGGGTTGCTTATAGAGCGATTTAAGAAAAGGCTTTTTTGATGCAGGAAGGTCTCTTTTCGAAAATTCCCAGGAATCCTGACTTAAGAATGCCAAGTTAAACTGATCTGCTTTTGACTGGATGACTTGAGGATTTTCTGCAAGACTGTCAAGATACAGCGCTACAATATCTCTCCGAAAAGGCCGGAATCCCGTATTGAAAAAGGGATTGGTCTTTCCTTGCAGGATTTCGTACCGCTCCAGTTTATGGTAATAATCCAGATCAAAAGGGATATAGGCTCCTTGGGAAAAAGCAAATTGAGCTGAGAAAAGCAATGTCAAAAAGGAGAATCCGGCGAAAATTCGATTGAAAGTGATTTTTTGCATAGGTTAAATCTAGAAAAGAAATGGTAATCCAATTGGCTAAATTAGAAATCAAATTTCCTTCGGACGAACTCTAGTTTGACTTGATCACATCAACTTAACAGGCAAAACAAGCTTTATCCTTATCTTTGAATTGATTTATAGATCTCATCAACTTTGAGATAAGATGGGTTCAGATGTCAAAAGATCAGGTATTTCTTTCACCAGCTCGTCTTACTACCCACCCACTCTCAAGCGGATGAAAACAACTAATTCCATGAAAAACACACTCAACTTGATCCTGATGGCTTTCATGCTCATCACAGGAGCACAAGCTCAGGAACAACCCAAAAAACCCAAATTGGTCGTTGGCATCATCGTCGATCAAATGCGACAGGAATATTTTTACCGATTTGCTGACCGATATGTAGAGAATGGGCTAAAACGCTTCTCCGAACAAGGATTCATGATGACCAATGGTCACTACAATTATATCCCGACTTACACTGGCCCGGGTCATGCGTCAGTCTACACCGGTACCACGCCAGCCACGCATGGGATTATTGCCAACAACTGGTATGTCAGGTCTCTGGGTAAAATGATTTATTGCGCGGAAGACTCTACCGTAACCAACGTGGGAGGAACTCCTGAAAACGGGAAAATCAGTCCACGCAACATGCTCAGCACTACCATCACCGATGAGCTGAGACTATCTACCGGCAAGCGGTCCAAGACTGTAGCCATCGCCATCAAAGATCGTGGGGCCAGCCTACCCGGAGGCCACACGGGTGACGCCTATTGGTACGACGATGTGAATGGAGACTGGATGACTTCTACATTTTACTACTCGACCCTTCCAAAATGGGTGGCAGATTTCAACGCCAAAAAACGACCTGACTATTACCTCAAGCAAACTTGGAACACACTTTTTCCAATCGGAACTTATGTGAACAGCCTACCTGACAACAATGACTTTGAGGGCCCCTTCATCGGAAAAAATTCACCAACCTTTCCGTACAACCTAGACTCATTGAAAAAGGATAACGGTGGGTATGGCTTGGTAGCCTCCACCCCATTTGGCAATAGCCTGACATTGGACTTTGCCTATGCAGCGATTGAAGGTGAAAAATTAGGACAGCGTGAAGTGACCGATTTTCTGGCTGTGAGCTTTTCCAGCCCTGATTACATCGGCCATCGATTTGGTCCATCTTCGATCGAGGTGGAGGACAATTACTTGAGACTCGACCGTGAACTGGCAGACTTCTTTTCCTACCTAGACAAAACAATCGGCAAAGGCGAATACCTCGTCTTTATCTCAGCTGACCATGCTGTGGCCGACGTGCCCAATTATATGATCAGTGAAAATATCCCTGCAGGAAACTTTAACTCAGGAATGGTCCTAGGCCAATTGAAAGGATTTACCAATGCCATGTATGGAGAAGGGGACTGGATTAAGAGTTTTTCAAACGAGCAGATTTTCTTGAATCACGAGCTCATCAAAGACAAAAAAATGAATGCTGAGCAAATTCAGCGTGACTTGGCGGAGTACGTGTTGAGGTTTAAAGGAGTGAAAGAAGCCTACACGGCAAGTGATCTAAAAAGGCAAGAATTCACCAAAAACAGAGCTCATTTGCTTCAAATGGGCTATAATCACAAAGCTTCCGGTGACGTTTTACTCATTCTTGAGCCTGCTTGGTTAGTAGGTGGGGCAAGAGGTACTACACATGGTTCTGGGTTTAACTATGACACCCATGTGCCGATCGCATTCTATGGATGGGGCATCAAAGCAGGAAAAAGTGCAGCCTATGCTACCGTGACTGACATTGCTCCGACCCTTTCAGTATTACTTCAAATACGAATGCCAAACGGAACCACAGGATCTCCGATCAAAGAAGTGATTCAACACTAATCGAAGGTAACTTCAAACTCACCCCCGAAATTCGAAGACTAAGCCAATTTAGACCTTCGAGTTTCGGGGGTTTTTCTTTTGCCTAAAAATTTAACATAAACAATAAACACGTTTCAAATTTTTATTGCTAATTTTTACACTTTCGTTTCCAAAAATGAACCACTCACACTCAAATATCTGGACACACCTTGTCTTCTGGACAAAAGACCATCAACGCGTGATCAGCTATGAAATGAATGCCTCCATCAAAGAAGCGATGGAGTTGGTTCTAGCGGAAAACTCAGAACAACAGCTGCACTTCAGCATCCTTCAAGATCATATTCATCTACTTGTGAAGGTTCCTGGAAAAACCTCTGTGGACTATTTGGTTCATCGCCTTCAAGAACTCATTTGTGAAAAACTTGAGGACAATGGTTTTCGGCCCTGCATCGAATGGGACAAGGATTACCACGCACATTCAGTTAGTCTCAATCGACTTTCTTCAGAAAAAAGCCTGTTGGAACGGCAAGAATATAAGCACAAGGAAATCTCACTTTTTGAGGAATTGAAGTTTCTCGGAATGTAAAAAAAAGGCCTGAATTTGAAATTCAGGCCTTTTTCATTTATTCCGTCCAGCTCATCGGATAGTTTTTATCGACAAACTCCAGCGCATCGGTTGTGATAAAAAGCGGTCGATGGGTATCAAGCATCACAGCATACTCATGGGTTTCTTTTGCGCCGATGGACTTTTCCACAGTACCCGGATGGGGCCCATGAGGAAGCCCTCCCATGTGGATCGTAAATGAGCCCCGGTCGATTCCCTTTCGACTCATAAACTCTCCTTCGGCATAATAAAGCACTTCGTCAGAATCGATATTGCTATGGTTATAAGGCGCAGGAATCGCCAAAGGATGGTAATCAAACAGCCTAGGCACAAATGAACAAATCACAAAACCCCAAGCTTGGAAGGTCTGATGTACCGGTGGCGGCTGATGAATGCGACCCGTGATCGGTTCAAAATCGTGGATAGAAAGTGCATAAGGGTACAAATAGCCATCCCAACCAACGATATCCAATGGGCTGTGTCCATAGGTATATTGGTGGAGAAATCCCTGCTTTTTGATCTGCACGAGGTAGTCTCCTTTTTCGCGCTCAATGTGGATTTCATGTGGAGGTCGGATGTCTCTTTCGCAGTAAGGCGAATGCTCTAGCAGCTGTCCCACTTCATTTCGATAGCGCTTCACCGTCTCGATAGGTCCATGTGACTCAATAATCAATAACCTCAACGGACCTTCTTCTGAAAATTCAAATCTGTAAATCGTCGTGCGTGGGATGACCACATAGTCGCCTTTTCTCACTTCCAATTTCCCAAACTGGGAATAAAGCACTCCCTCTCCGTCATGAATGTAGATCAACTCGTCTCCATCCGCATTCTTGAAAAAGTAATCCATCTTTCGCTGCTTGGGAGAGCAAATTCCCATCATCACGTCATTGTTCATCATGAGCATCCTCCTTGAAGAAAGGTAGTCTTCTCCGGTCGTTTCGATGCCTGAGGTTTTGAGATGGGTTTGATTCAATCCATGCGCTTTTGCCGGTTCCCATGAAAATGGAACGGGAGTGCCAATGGATTTGACTTCATTGGGATTGTAGATATGGTAGAGATTGGAATAAATCCCCGAAAATCCCTTGGAGCTGACAAGCTCTTCCTTATAGAGACTTCCATCAGGTTGGCGAAATTGAGTATGTCTTTTTGGTGGGATTTGCCCCATCCTTACGTAATAGGCCATATTTTTGGGTTTATAATTACCGCTAAATTAACATTTAAACCGGGTTGAAAAATCATCAACTTCGGACTCATCAAATCAACCTGCACTTGTCTAGGAAAGTTTTGTATTTTCCTCAAACCCTAATAACCTATGAAAACTCTGATTCCTATACTTGGCCTTTTTTTCATTGCAAACACTATCACTGCCCAACAGGCAAAATTGCTTTGGGCGGATGAGTTTGACCAAAATGGGCTGCCCAATCCAAAAAACTGGAGCTACGATATGGGAGATCATGGCTGGGGAAACAATGAATTGCAGTACTACACCAAGGAGGTGCTGAAAAATTCCAGGATTGAAAATGGCCACCTTATTTTAGAGGCACACAAGGATGCTAATTTTCCAAAGGGATATTCTTCAGCTCGAATCGTCACCAAACAAAAAGCAGCTTGGCAATATGGGTACATCGAGGTAAGAGCGAAACTCCCTCAAGGGGTTGGCACGTGGCCTGCCATTTGGATGCTTCCCGAGGAGAATAACTATGGGGGCTGGCCGAAAAGTGGAGAGATAGACATCATGGAGCACGTAGGCTATGACCCGGGAGTCGTACACGGTACGGTACACACCGAAGCCTTCAATCATATTAAAGGAACTCAAAAAGGTGCTCAGAAAAAGGTTGAAACCTTTCATTCCGATTTTCACACCTATGCGATCGATTGGAAAGCAGATCAAATTGACTTTTTCATCGATGGAGAAAAGTACTTCACGTTCAAGAATACCGGCGGAGATTACAAGGATTGGCCGTTTGGACATCCATTTCACCTGATTTTAAATATTGCTGTGGGAGGAAACTGGGGAGGCCAAAAAGGTGTGGATGAAAAAATCTGGCCTCAACGCATGGAAGTAGACTATGTGAGAGTCTATGATAAAATGCCCAAATGATCGCTATAAGCCTAATTCAGGGCTATTTTCGTTTCATTTCTTGGGATTTAGTGGGATTGTCCTTTACTTAGAAAAACCCATTTGGTAAGATTCACTCACTGAAATTTGCAACCGTCGTGCTAAAAAGGAGAAAAGTACAAGCATTCATCATCATCGGGATCCTGTTACTGATGCTTTACGGTAAGAATCTGATCGAAAGACAATCTTTCAGAAGCATCAGCAGCACTTTTACCGAAGTCTATAATGACCGCTTGGTGGTCGAAGGATATATTTTTAAAATTTCAGAGAAGCTGTTCAAAATCCAAAAACTAGTCGATCACTGTGACTTGGATTATGACTATTCCAAAGTAGTCAATGAAATATCAGCTCATGAAAAGGAGATTCTCAACCTTGTTGGTGAATTTGAGGCCACCAATCTGACAGAGCAAGAGGCGACCTATTTGAACGATTTCAAAAAGATCATTGAGACCGACCTTAACATCAAAAGCTACAATCTCCTCTACACCGACTCATCTGGGGTTAACAAAGAGCAGGTAAAAATATATGATCAGAAGATCAGCCGCGCTCAACAGGATTTGGATAATCTAAGTAAAATCCAACTCGAGGAAGGCGAAAAACTGATCAGCAAAGCCAAGGTTCTCATCAATCGCTCCCAGATTTGGGCGCAATTTGAAGTGGCTCTGCTGATCATTTTGGTTGTAGTCATGTTCCTTTTACTGTTCCGTAAATCGGCAGATCAAAAGGATATGATTTAAAGTTCAAGCGTAGCGAGATACTTGGCATTCGCCTCGGCCGCTTCCATTGGAGTACCTGTAGGAAAGCGCTCCTGCTCCACGATAAAATATTCCATTCCCAAATCTTTTGACTGCTTGATCAACTCGGCATAAGGAATTTCTCCTTTGCCAAGCAGGACTCCTCGCTGATGAGGATCTCCTGTACCAGGCTCAGCATCCTTGACATGGCATAGTCGGAATCTTCCGGGATACTTCGCCAAGTAGTCACTAGGCTTCACATTAGCCACGTGTGCCCAATAAATATCCAATTCAAAATCCACCAAAGCCGGATCGGTCTCATTCATCAGTAAATCCTGAGGCAGTTGGCCTTCCAGATCTACAAATGTGTAATCGTGGTTATGGTAGGCAAACTTGATCCCATAAGACTTGAGTTTTTCGCCAATTTGGTTGAATTCCTTGGCCATCGCACGGTATTCATCCAATGATTTTTGTGGGCCAATCCATGGACAGATCAAATACTTGATCCCCACTTCGGCAGCTTGCTGAGCTTGCGCTTCAAGATTTTCGAAGACATTACAGTGGCTGGCCACCATTTCAATTCCCAACTCGGACATCAAAGCCTTGAATTCCGAAGGCTGCATTCCCCATAGGATTCCCTTTCCTCCATCAAAGCCTTCCAACTGCTTGTATCCAAATCCGGCCAAGGAACGGATGGTAGCGACGGGATCAATCGCCATATCTTCTTTCACAGAATACAACTGAATCCCAAATGCAGAAAGTTTGGAAGCCACCGCCGCGATAGCTTCTTCTTTCTTGGGTGCTGCGCAAAATTGCAGTGGCATCACAGCAGCTCCTACACCCAAAAGCAAGCTGGATTGAATGAATTTTCTTCGTTGGTTTTTCATAGATAGGGGGAAAGAAAATGCCTGCCCCAGAGAGGACAGGCAATGGTTAAAATAGTATTATTCATTAACCGGTATAGGCTCGGTCACCTTTCTTGTAATCGATACAAGGCTCAAACTTACCCGGAGTCTCTACATAGCGAAGTGCTTGAGTAGCTCCGATTTCTGAAGTGAAGTACCCCAATACAGTTAAGTCGCGCAGCATATTGATCACAATTGGCTGTCTTTCTTCTCCACTTGCCTTGAATTTCTCCTGCATCGCATTGAGGAAAGCCAATCTGTCTTCAGGACTTGCTTCCATGAAATCAGCACCTTTTTCCGCTTTGAAGTCTTTTCTCAAGGAGTTTACCCCATCGATGAAAGATTTTTGCTGATCCGCGTCGTAGCAATCCTTGATCATCATCTGCATGAATTCACCAATCTTGGTAGCCTTGGCACCAGGAGTATCGGTAGTCGGGATGATGGTCTCCCCGATCTCATCTAGGAAAGCCAGATCATCCGGCGTGAAATTCAAGTCTTTGATCTGAGATTCCGGTGCACAACCGGTCAAAATAGCGGTGGCACCGATCATCGTACCTCCCATCATTAGGACTACGCTCTTCAGCGCATCTCTTCTGTTCATTACTGTCATGTCTTGGTCAGATTAGAGGTTTTTCTTTTTCAATTCTTCCACTGCGAAAGCTGCCGCTCTTGCCGTCAACGCCATATAGGTCAAGGATGGGTTTTGAGCTGCTGCAGAAGTCATACAGGCTCCGTCGGTCACAAAAACGTTTTTGGCATCCCACACCTGGTTATTGCCATTGAGCACGGAGGTCTTTGGATCGCGACCCATACGGGCAGTTCCCATCTCGTGGATACCTTGGCCGAAAATATAACCGGCATCATAAGATCGGACATTTTTAAATCCGGCTACTTCCAGCATTTCTGCGGCATCGGCCATCATGTCTTTTCGCATGTTGATTTCGTTTTCCTTGATCTCTGCACTCATCACGAGAGCTTCCATTCCCCATTTGTCTTTTACGGTATCGCTCAGACGAATATGATTTTCGTGGTAAGGCAAAATCTCACCAAATGCAGTGATGCCCATAGACCATGGCCCTGGCTCGGTCAAGGCTTCCTTCATCGGCGCACCAAAGCCCAGCTCGGCGACATCCCGATCCCAGCCGCTACGGCTAGCTCCGCCCTGATAGCCGAAGCCTCTTAGGTAATCGCGTTTTTCACCATTAAGATTTCTAAATCTTGGGATATAGAGATCTGTTGGACGACGACCAAAGTAGTATTTGTCTTCAAATCCTTCGTAGGTTCCACTGGCTCCGAGTCTGAAGTGGTGGTCCATTACATTGTGACCCAGTTCTCCAGAGCTCGATCCCAATCCGCCCGGCCAAATATCCGTGGCAGTACGCATCAGGATAGCGGTAGAGTTGAATGCAGAAGCACAGAGGAAGATGATTTTGGCATCATACTCGATGGTTTGATTGGTCTGTCCGTCGATGATCTCTACGCCGGTAGCTTTCTGGGTGTCTTTGTCATAGATCAATCTACGTACGATCGACCAAGGTCTAAGTGTCAAATTTCCTGTTGCCTCAGCTGCGGGCAATGTGGAGGCCTGAGTACTGAAATACCCTCCGAAAGGACAGCCAAGCGAACATTTGTTTCTGTATTGACAACCCGGACGGCCTGGCAGAGGCTGAGTAATATTGGCGGGGCGGCCAATGGTCCATGTTCTGGCACCTTTATAGTGTTCCTTGATTTTGGCAGCGCCTGCCTCTTCCACACAGTTCATCGGCATTGGAGGCTGGAATTCACCGTCAGGAAGGATATCCAATCCATCTTTGGAGCCAGATACTCCGATGAATTTCTCCACATAGGAATACCAAGGAGCAAGGTCATTGTATCGGATAGGCCAATCTACTGCAATACCTTCCTTCGCATTAGCTTCAAAATCGATATTTGCCCATCTGTATGACTGACGACCCCAAAGAAGGGATCGACCACCTACTTGATACCCTCTAAACCACGTAAATGGTTTTTCTTCCACATAAGGAGAGTCGCTTTCGTGTGCCCACCAGTCAAGGTTGAGCTCATTGAGTACATAGTCTCTTCTCAGATTTGGGTGATTGTTGAGTTGCTCTTGGGTACGTCTGCCTCTATGAGGAACTTCCCAAGGAGGAAGAGTGGCTGTTTTGTAGTCTTTTACGTGCTCGACCATTGGGCCTCTCTCCAGGAGCAGTACTTTCAGCCCCTTCTCTGTCAGCTCTTTAGCAGCCCATCCGCCGCTAATCCCTGACCCAACTACGATTGCATCATACGATTCGTTTGCCATAGGTTATGGTATTTGGTTTAATTAGTTACACATCACAAACTTGCACGGCATGACCCAGTGCAGCGATTTTATCTTCTCCTTTCGGAATAAATTCATGGGAAACATACCCCTTGAATCCGGAATCCACGATCGCCTGCATGATCGGCGGGTAGTAGATTTCCTGCTTATCATCGAGGTCGTTTCGACCTGGATTACCAGCGGTATGGTAATGCCCAAAATATTGGTGGTTGTTTCGGATACTTCTGATAATATCTCCCTCGTCGATCTGCATATGGTAGATGTCAAAAAGGAGTTTGAAATTCTCACTTGAAATTCTCTTGCAAAGCTCCACACCCCAAGCTGATTTGTCACACATATAGTCTTTGTGATCCACTCGGCTATTCAGAAGCTCCATGGTGATGATGACGCCATGTTTCTCAGCTAAGCTTAAAATTTTCTTGATCCCGATTTCACAGTTTTTCAAACCCGTTTCATCATCCATTCCTCTTCGGTTTCCGGAAAATGCAATGAGATTTTGATATCCGGCTTTGGCTACCAAAGGAATCACCTCGGTGTAGTTTTTTTCCAACTGATCGTGAAACTTAGGATCATTGAATCCATCCGGAATGCCCAATTCAGCCCCATTACACATGGAGCAATGGATATCATATTTCTTGAGGATCTCCCAGTTTTTTGGACCGATTAGGTCTATTGCCCCTACTCCGACCTTCTTGATATTGGCACAAAGCTCTTCAAGAGATAGCGGCCTCATGGACCAGGCACATACGCCGTGATTGATATTTCCTTTCAATTTAAAAGGTGTTTCTTCCTTCATTTCGAAGGAAGCGAGCGATCCGACAGCTGCTCCGCCGAGGATCATTTTTTTGAAGGAAGAGCGTCTTCCCGAATCGAATGTCATGGTTAGGTTGGGTTAGGGTTGAGTGTTGATTTTTTCCTTTTTGAAAAAGGTGATGAAAAATAGCAAAACCAAGATGGAAATCCCAGCAGGAATCATCCAAATCGACTTCCAAAAGTGAATACCGGTCGCATCTTGGTAATAATTGGAGATTTGACCCGCTGCCCAGAAGCCGATCAACATGCCCACTCCATAGGTCGCCAAAGTAATCAAGCCTTGAGCAGAGGATTTGAACTTCTCGCCGGCATGGGAATCTGTGTAAATCTGCCCGCTGACAAAAAAGAAGTCATAACAAACTCCGTGCAGCGCAATGCCTACCAACAGCATCCAAACCCCAGAGTCCGCATCGCCAAAGGCGAACAATACATATCTAATAGCCCAAGCAAGCATAGCCACGATGAGGGTATTTTTCAATCCAAACCTGGAAAAGAAAATAGGCAAGGCCAGCATAAACAACACCTCTGAAACTTGCCCAAAAGCCATTTTTCCTGTTGAGTTTTCCACCCCAATTTCGGTCAAAAATGGGCTGGCATTTTGGTAATAAAAGGCCAAAGGAATACAGATCAGAATGGAGGACAGGAAGAAGATTGCGTAGTTTTTGTGCTTCAATAAGGCCAAAGCATCCAATCCCAGCACCTCGGAAAATTTGAATTCTCCTGATGTTTTTGCCCTAGGAGGTGTACTGGGAAGTGTAAAACTATAAATCCCCAATCCCAAGGAAACGATCGATGCCATGATCCAGGTATTTTTCAAAAGCCCCTCTGCCAATCCTGTTTGACTGTCCCAAGCCAAGGCTGAGATTATAAATCCTGCCGTCACCCAGCCGATAGTCCCCCAAACCCTGATGACAGAAAATTCCTTCTCAGGATTTTTCATTTGATTGAAAGAGATCGAATTGACAAGCGCCAAGGTGGGCATGAACAAGATCATGTAGATCAGGAGTAGAGGAAAGAATCCTGCAAAATTTTCACTTGAGTAGAGCAAGTACATCAAAACAGCCCCCATCAAATGGATCACTCCCAATATTTTCTGAGCTTGGAAGTAGCGGTCCGCAATCAATCCCACTATAAAAGGAGCCAGAATCGCTCCAAAGGATTGGGTAGAGAATGCCAACGAAATGTCCTGATCCTGCGCTTTAAGATTGGCTCCTAAAAAGGTACCCATGGTGACATACCACGAGCCCCACACAAAAAACTCCAAAAACATCATGAGTGAAAGACGAAACCGGACGATGAAGGGCATGGGACGTATTTTGGGTGAAGAACTGTGACCTAAATTGTGGCAGAAATTTAGAATTTAGCCTTTTTGCTGTATTTTAAGCATCTCTTTTGAGAATCCGAAGAAAGGGGCCTAAAAGTTTTGGCAAAGCCATTCATAACCCAATGATGCAATTGGTCATAAAGCAGTCTCTGAACCGGATGAATACCCGAAATTTCAGCAAGAAATCTAATCATCTACTCAAATAACCTGATAAACTAATATTGACCTATGTCAACTGCTAAAAAATTGAAGCTTGGCCTCGTAGGAGGTGGTCCGGGTTCATTTATCGGTGCCATTCATTTGAATGGAGCATTAATGGACGGAATGTTTGAATTGGTATGTGGAGCATTTAGCTCCAACCCTGCCAAATCCAAACAAAAAGGCGAAGAATTGATGCTTGATCCTTCACGAGTCTATGGATCTTACGATGAGATGTACCAAAAAGAAGCTGCTCTTCCTGAAGGCGAGCGAATGGACGTCGTGGCTATCGTCACTCCAAACAATGTCCATTTTGATCCTACAGTCAAGGCCCTGAAGCATGGTTTCCATGTGGCTTTGGACAAGCCCCTTACCCTAAACTATCAGGAAGCAAAAGAGCTTTACCATATCGTCAAAAATTCAGACCGGAGATTTCTCCTCACCCATACTTACACAGGCTATCCGATGATCAAGCAAGCCAAGCAGATGATCATGGATGGAAAAATCGGAAAGGTGAGGAAAGTCTATGTTGAATACCCACAAGGCTGGCTTTTCAAACTGCTAGAAACGGAAAACAATAAGCAAGCAGAGTGGAGAACGGATCCAAACCGAAATGGACTGGCCGGCTGCATGGGCGATATCGGCACTCACGCTTTTAATATGGTAGAATATGTAACCGGACTTAAAGTATCTCATGTTTGCGCAGACCTGTATATCAAAATCGACGGAAGACCTATCGATGACGATGGGGTAGTTTTGCTTCGATTTGAAAACGGCGCATCAGGCGTATTGATGGCTTCCCAAACAGATACCGGGTGCGAAAACAATTTGAAGCTGCGCGTGTATGGAGAAACAGGGGGACTAGAGTGGGAACAGGAACTGAATAACACGCTGATCCACCGAGAACCAACAGGGCCGGCACATGTATTAAGGGCCGGCACGGGTTATTTAGGCTCACTTGCCCAAGAAAATACCCGTACTCCGGCAGGGCATCCTGAGGGGTACATTGAGGCTTTTGCTAACTTGTATCGAAATTTTGCACGCTGCATCTATGCAGATCGTGCAGGAGAAAAACCTAAATGGGAATGGGAAGATTATCCTGGAATAGAAGACGGAATCCGAGGAATGGCATTTATAGATCATGTACTCAGAAGCACCAAATCTGACTTGAAGTGGACCCCATTTATTGTAGAAAAATAACTTTTACTCAAACTCGTTAAACCCGAAACCAAAATGAAAACGATCAAAGGACCTGCGGTTTTCTTGGCACAGTTTGCCGATGATAAAGCTCCTTTCAACAACCTGAAAAACATCAGTCAGTACATGGCTGACTTAGGCTATAAAGCAGTTCAGATCCCTTCTTGGGATTCCCGAATGATCGATTTGCAAAAGGCTGCTGAAAGCAAGACCTATGCAGATGAAATCAAAGGAATAGTAGCCGAGGCTGGAATGGAAATTTCCGAGCTTTCCACCCACCTTCAGGGTCAGTTGGTTGCTGTGCATCCAGCCTACAATGAATTGTTTGACGGCTTTGCACCGGCGAATCTGAAGGGAGATCTGAAAGGTAAATCCGAATGGGCTACCCAGCAGCTGAAATATGCAGCTAAGGCCTCTGCCAATTTGGGACTGAATGCGCACGCTACTTTCTCAGGGGCCTTGATGTGGCATACGGTGTATCCTTGGCCACAGCGTCCGGCAGGCTTGGTGGAGACAGGCTTTACCGAGTTGGGCAAAAGATGGAAGCCGATTTTGGATGCTTTTGACGAAGTAGGCGTGGATGTATGCTATGAGCTTCACCCAGGAGAAGATTTGCACGACGGGATCACTTTCGAGATGTTTTTGGACAAAGTGGGCGGTCACAAGCGTGCCAACATTCTCTATGACCCAAGCCATTTCGTGCTTCAGTGCTTGGATTACCTCCAATTTATCGATTTCTACCATGAGCGCATCAAGATGTTCCATGTGAAGGATGCCGAATTCAATCCTACAGGAAAGCAAGGTGTCTATGGTGGTTTCCAAGGCTGGGTAGAAAGAGCCGGAAGATTCAGATCTTTGGGTGATGGTCAGGTTGATTTTGCGGGAATATTTAGCAAACTTTCGCAGTACAATTACAGCGGTTGGGCTGTGTTGGAGTGGGAGTGCGCTATCAAGCATCCCGAGCAAGGAGCTGCAGAAGGAGCTCCGTTTATTGCAGACCATATCATACGAGTTACCGAGAAGGCATTTGATGACTTTGCCGGAACTGGAGCTGATGAGGCATTTAACAGAAAAGTATTAGGCATTTAAGTACCCAAAACAAATAAACAATGAAAATTACAAAACCATTAAACCTAGCCCTTTTGGCAGTGGCTGGATTGACATTTGCCTGTGGAGGCGGAGAAAAAGCAGCTGAAACAACCACTACTGAAGCGGCTGCTCCTGCTGCTCCAGCTCAGGAAATCAGCCTTGAAGACAAGTACAAGGATGATCCGATTTACATCAAAGGAATCGAAAAAGTAAAAGGATCAGACTGTACCTCTTGCCATATGGTGGAGCGAAAAATCGTTGGCCCATCTTATGCAGATGTAGCTGCCAAGTATGAAAGTACGGAAGAAAACATCACCATGCTTGCTCAAAAAGTGATCGCAGGCGGTGTAGGTGTATGGGGCGAAGTACCAATGCCAGCTCATCCAGGATTGAGCGAAGAAGATGCAAAAGACATGGTTCGCTACGTATTGTTATTGAAAAAATAACCAATGAAAAAAAATCATTTAGCACTTTGGGCAGCTGCAGGACTCCTTGCAGCTTGCTCTGGGCCAAAAACAAAGGAAGTCGCCAATGCCGATTCGGTTGCAGTTGTAGCTCCTGCTGAGGAATGGATTCCCCTATTTGATGGACAGACCTTCAATGGCTGGTCTAAATATGGAGGAGGAGAAGTTGGAAAAGCTTGGAAAATCGAAAACGGAGAATTGTACCTCGATGCTGCCAACAAGGCAGGATGGCAGACCGGAGACGGTGGAGACATTGTCACTAATGAAGAGTTTGAGAACTTCCACTTCAAATACGAGTGGAAAATCGCTCCAAATGGTAACAGCGGCGTCATCTTTCTAGTCCATGAATCACCGGAATACCAGTATCCATGGCAGACAGGTCCCGAGATGCAGGTCTTGGATAATGCAGGACATCCGGATGCCAAAATCATCAGCCACCGTGCTGGAGATTTGTATGATTTGATTGTGAGCAGCCAAGAAACTGTAAAGCCTGCAGGTGAATGGAATCAGGCAGAAATTGTAATCAATCAAGGCAAACTGGATTTATTCCTAAACGGAGTAAATATTGTATCGACCCAGCTATTTACTCCAGAGTGGGAAGCCTTGATTGCCAAAAGTAAATTCAAGGATATGCCAGGATTTGGAAAGTATAAGAAAGGTAAAATCTCACTTCAGGATCATGGAGATGTCGTTCACTACCGAAACCTGATGATCAAAAAGCTCTAATGAAAAGAGGCTCAAAAATTTGAGCCTCTTTCTTTTTATAACCTATTCACATCTTCTTTTTTGATGTAGGCAATGTTTTCTTTCCACTCGATCTCGTACCAGATGTCTTTGGAAGAAAGAATTTTTACTCGGTGACCAGGCTCCACTAGATCAATCGGCTCACCACCTGCTGTAGGTTTTGTACGAATCAGAGAAGGACTGGAAGTGACCAAGGCAGTTGAAGGCCCTTTTAGAAAATTATTTGTCAAAAAGATAACTGTGATCAGAATTACCGAAGGCCAATAAAATCTAGCTTCAGTAAGTTTATTTCCCTTTGACCAAAGGAAAATTAAAGACATCACCAGAAAAAGAGTCAAAGCCCCTACAATGATCTCTCTATATTCGACTAGGAAAAGAACAAACCTCATCCCGTCACTCACTTCATATCCGATCAATTCCTTCTGACCGGTCAAGGTTTTAATCTTGGTAATTGTCTGCTGGTTGGGACTCAAATCATAATACTTACTGAGGTAAAGCGTCGCATTTTCACTGTCTCCAATTCCCTCAGAAATGAAGGCCATCTTCAATAACATGGAAGGTGAATACACTCCCAATTGATAGTTTACCTTATAAATTTCCATCGCTTCTTTATAGCTCCTTTGATTAAACAAGGAATCTGCAACCAAAAGTTGAGGCACATTAGCTTGACAATGAATGCCTTGCATAAATAGAATAAAAAATATGGAAAGTTTTACAAGAAAGATTGATTTGATGCCTTGCATTTAGAATTCAGAGTCATAAATTTGCAGTCCAATTACGGCATTGATCTGGCAAAAAGCAAGCTCAGTGAGTCAATTTGGAAGATTTAAGATTCCGTAGCTCAGCTGGTAGAGCATCCCGATTTTATCGGGAGGGTACTGGGTTAGAGTTTCGCTGCAAAAGCAAATGAGCTTTGCACAATTAAAAATATTAGATTCCGTAGCTCAGCTGGTAGAGCAATACACTTTTAATGTATGGGTCCTGGGTTCGAATCCCAGCGGGATCACAAGTTTAACTTGGAAGGAGTTAAAAATTAAAGTTTCGGGGTGTAGCGTAGCCCAGTGTCTCGTCCCGATAGGAATCGGGAAGGCCCTAGGTTCGATTCCCTCAAATAGCAAATGGCTGTTTGAAAAAAATAAAAGAAAAAGTTTCGGGGTGTAGCGTAGCCCGGTATCGCGCCACATTTGGGATGTGGAGGTCGTAGGTTCGAATCCTGCCACCCCGACTTAATTTGACTAGCAGTAGTCACTGGGTCCGCTAGCTCAGCTGGATAGAGCAACTGCCTTCTAAGCAGTAGGTCTTAGGTTCGAATCCTAAGCGGATCAC
>VFQO010000353.1_pt1 | contig 51804 bp, 47 predicted proteins | sample 3512331 | NCBI WGS metagenome assembly VFQO01 (sample SAMN10412371, study PRJNA504923) | tailings metagenome | isolation source: Replicate 3 from Balatoc abandoned mine | place: Philippines: Itogon, Benguet | collected 2017-08-28 | reverse complement strand
CCGATGCGGCCGGCTATGCTGGCCTACAGGACCGCGTGAACCAGCATTGGGGCAACCTGCTCAAGGCCGCTGCGATCTCGACATTGCTTGGCATCGGCGCCGAGCTAGGCGTGGATGGCGATGACTACCTCACGCGCGCAATCCGGCGTGGCACACAGACGACCATTAATCAGAGCGGCCAGCAGATCGTGCGACGGCAGCTCAATGTGCAGCCGACGCTCACCATTCGGCCGGGGCACCCCTTGCGCGTGGTCATTACGCGCGACCTCGTATTGGAGCCCGTTGGAGGCGCACGATGAGCAAATTGAAGTTGGGGCCGCTGGCCGACGATCGGCCGGTCAAGCTCACCGTGGAGCTGCCCGCCGCCGTGCATCGCGACTTGCAAGCCTATGCCGCCGCGCTCGCGGCCGAGACCGGGGGATCGCCGGTCCCGCCCGACAAGCTGGTCGCGCCGATGCTCACCCGCTTCATGGAAACCGACCGGGCCTTTCGCCGGCACCGCACGCAGGGGAAATGAGCGCCCTGCCTGCCGTCAGTTGCCCATGAACTTCTTGAAACGCTCCCGGCCTTCCGCCTCGATCACGGCCTGCTCGGCATTGGCGCACTCGTCGCCGCGCGCTGTTCCTTCCGCGCATTGCGCCACGACCTGCCGCGCTTCATCGAGATGCGCCGCAAAATACTGCGTCCCGCGCGGCTCGGCCGGCGTCGAGGCGGCGGCAGGCGGGTCGGCGACGATCGCCGTCCGCTCGACGGGCACGATCACTGGACGGAGGACGAAGCCTGCCCCGAACCCGATGATGAGCGTGACCAGCACGATGATGAGTGTCTTTCCTTGCGTCATGACGGCTCCTTTCCCGGTTGCTGAAAAGATGACTGCGGCCCAGGCACGGGCGGCATCGAGTAACGGGCGGCGACGAAATCGAGAAAACGCCGCAGCACCGGATTCTCATTGTCCTCGCGCCAATAGCCCGAAAAGCCGACCCGCGTGTGCCCATTGGCCTCGTGGACCTCGCGGAGAACCACGCCGGGGACGTGGATACCGAGCGCCGACTCCGCGACGATGGAGATATGCTTACCAAATGCAATGATACTCAACTTGGTCTCGCGGCTTATATCTTCCATGTCTATTTCAGGGATGTAACCGGGCATTCCGAGTTTGCCATGGAGCATATCGCGAGTTTCGGTTCCGGGGTCTCGCTTGGTCAAAAGGAACCGTTGGCCGATCAGGTCAGTCCAATGGATACGTTCACGCACGGCAAGGGAATGTCCTTCCGGCAGCGCGACAAACAAGCGTTCACTCCAAAATGGACGTATCATCAATCCAGGGTAATGCGCCTCTCCAACCATGATCGCTATGTCGAGCAAACCGTTTTCGATCCCAGCCAGCAGCCGATCGCGGTCGCGCTCGAAACAGCGGATTGCTACCTCGGGACAACGCTCGCCAAACTCGCTAAGGGTCGCACGCAGGTTTCCCGCCGAGAAAGAGGTGTAGAAACCGATCGCGAGCTTGCCTGCCTCGCCACCGTTTGTGGCGCGGACCCAAGCGTTCAGCTCCGCGAATTCGTCCACGATACGTTGAGCCGTGCATAGATATTTTTCGCCATTCGGCGTGAGGGTGGCACCGCGCGTCTTGCGATCGAACAAGACCATGCCCAGTCTTTTCTCCACTTCAAGGATGTGCCGGCTTAGTGTCGCTTGCTTGATATTGAGGTTGCGCGCCGCCCGGCTGAAACTACCCGCCTCCGCTGCCGCGAGCAGATAGCGAAGCTGGCGCAGCTCAATCACTGGATCACCTGTTTTTTCGGCCAGCGCTCACAGAGTTCAGTCTGCCGAAGCGATAATTTGGCCGTCGCCGGCACCCACGCAGCCCGATCAATACTGACATAGGGGAGTTGGCCGATGGCAAAATGCATCAAATCATGCCCATCACCTTATGGGCCAGTGCGGATGCAATTCGTCGATCACGAAAGCATGGCGTGTCCGGCCACCGGGATGTCCTTCGACCAAATGGGGATGATCGGGCGGCAGGGCGTCGTGGCCATGCTCAACCACTTCGGCGTCTTCCCTGGGCCAGATCAGGAACGCTATGCCGGTGCCGATCAGCCCCAACACGGCAGCGGCGGCAAACGCCAACCCCATGCCGCCCAACGCGCCGGTCTGGCCCGCTAACGGGTAAGCGATGAGCCAGCACACATGGCTGAGCGCGAACTGCGCTGCGAACAGCGCAGGCCGATCCGCCTCGCCCGACGACCGCCGGAGCAAACGCCCGCCCGGCGTGATACTTGCCGAATAGGCGATACCGAGCACGACCCAGCCTGTGAGGATCACGCCCCAGTAGTCAGACGAGGCGTGGCCGCGCCAGGAGAGAGCCAACGCGGCAAGAGCGAGCGTCATCGTCGAGGCGGCCGCAAGCATCACAATTCGATCGGGCAGCTTTTCGAGCACGCGCGGCAGCAGCAGAGCAGCCAGCATCGAACCGCCCCCGAACGCGGCAAGCGTGATCGCCACCTCCCTTTGCCCCAACCCGAGCGCCGCCTGCACCAGCACCGGCGTATTGACGATCACCATCGCGCTAGCCGCGGCGGCGGCAAGCGTAACCGCGAGCAACCCGCGCAACCGGGGGGTTTTCAGGTAAAGACGCGCGCCGCGCGTGGTGTTGTCGTAGATGCCGCCCTTCGGCTTGGCCGCAGCACGCGGGAGCACGACCGTCAGCACCAGCAGCGCCGAGCAGGCGAATCCGATCGCCGTGCCTGAGAACAGCCAGTGGAAGTTCATAACCGTCAGCAATGCGGCTGCGAGCATCGGGCTGGTCAGGCTCTCCATGTCGTAGGCGAGGCGCGAGAGCGACAGCGCGTTGGTATAGTCCTTATCTTCGGGCAGCACGTCGGGAATGGTGGCCTGGAAGGTCGGCGTGAACCCAGCCGAGGCCGATTGCAGCACGAAGATCAGCACATAGACTTGCCAGACCTGATCCACGAACGGCAGCGCAAGCGCGACCAGTCCACGAATTACGTCCATCGCCACGAGGAAGCGACGGCGCGGCAAGCGACTTGCATAAGCGCCGACAATCGGGGCGACGCCGATATAGGCGATCATCTTGATCGCCATCGCAGTGCCGAGAACCGCGCCCGCATCAGCGCCGGCGATATCATAAGCGAGCAGGCCGAGGGCGACCGTCGCGAGGCCCGTGCCGACCAAGGCGATGATCTGTGCCAGGAACAGGTGGCGATAGGTGCGATTGGCCAATACCGAGAGCATCACGACCTCATTCGATCCGCGAGATTTGGGGAGCTGCTCATGCCGCCAGATAACCGTGAACAGCCATGAGGACGGCGTAGCGCCCAACCTTCGCGATGGAGACCAGCAAGAGAAAACGCCAAAGCGGCGTGCGCAGAACGCCGGCGATCAGGGTCAACGGGTCGCCAATGACCGGCAGCCACGATAGCAGCAGGGAAAGCTCGCCGAACCGTCGATAGCGCGCTGTCGCCTTCACCATTGCGGCCTCCGAGACCGGAAACCATCGCGCGCCGCGATGACGGCTCAGGAAACGTCCGAGCGCCCAATTGATCGTCGAGCCCAGCACGTTGCCCAGCGATGCGGCGACAAGCAGCAAGGCGGGCTCGAAGCGCCCTGTTGCCAGCATCGCCAGCAAGAGCAGCTCCGATTGAGCGGGCAGCAGCGTCGCGGCGACCAGCGCGGCGAGAAAGAGGCCGGGGTAGCCCAGCGCGATCAAGTCGACGTTCGACAGCAGGCTGCTTCCCGATGAGGCGCGAAATGCCGATGGCCCCACCACGCTGTGCGCAAAGGACAACTTGGCGGGATTGGCTCCGGCGTGAAGCGAGCGTGTCAGACAACCCGCTTGACCTCGCTATATTCGCCCTGGGTGCGCAGCGTAATCGTGACCGGGGCACCGGAACGGTTGCGCCAGAACCAGCCGTGCTTGCCGTCGAACGCCGCGACCAGTTCGCCTTGCTCGCCCGTCGATTCCCGACCCTTACCATAGCCGTGGTAAGAGATGCCCGGTGCGTCGGCGTGCGTGTCATAGTTGACGTGCCCGCCCTCAACCGACCAGTTGAACGCGATCCGCGCGCCCCTTGCGGCAGTCAGCTTGACCTCCGCGCCTTCATTCGGCGCCAGCGTCAGGCTGGTCACGTCGTTACGGCCTGCAACAGCGCCCGGCACTACTGGCTGAGCCGGTGTCGATTGCGCACCACCACCGGCCGCCCGTTCGATGATCGCGCGATCATTTTCGGCTTTGGCCGCAGCGTCGGCGGCCGCATCAGCGGCGGCTTCCTCGGCAAGCTGCATCTTGATCTGGCCCATCTCGGTCAGGCCGAGAAACTTGCCGGCGCCGATCGGATCGACCCCATATTCGGAAGGGAGGATCACGGCGACCAGGATCGCTCCCGCAGTCGCGGCGGCGATGATCGTTGAGCGGATGAGTTGCTTCGAGGTCGGCAAATCTTCGAGGCGGGGCATCTGGGAATTGAACATTTGCATTACTCCTTGTTACGCGACCGCGAAGCCGGTGAGCTGGTAGCCGACGAGGATGAAACCGGCGGTCATGAGAGCGACGTTGACGGCATAGGCATGGCGGTGGAAACTCCTGGTCCGGCGCCAGAAACCCATCAGGATCAGGATGGCGGCGAGCGCGAGGAGCTGGCCGATCTCGACGCCGATGTTGAACGCGATCAGGTTCGGAAGGAGGCCGTCGGGCGAAATCTCAAACTCAATGATCTTGGTCGCCAGGCCGAAGCCGTGGAAGAAGCCGAAGATCAGGGTCGCCCATTTCGTGTTGGGCTGGAAACCGAACCAGCGCTGGAATGCACCGAGATTATCGAGCGCTTTGTAAACGACGGAAAGGCCGATGATCGCGTCGATGATATAGGCGTTGGCGCTGATCCCGGTCAGCACCCCGAACAACATCGTCGTCGAGTGGCCGATTGCGAACAGCGTCACATAAAGGCCGATGTCCTTCATCCGGTAGAGGAAGAAGATGACGCCGAATAGGAACAGCAGGTGATCGTAGCCGGTGACCATATGCTTGGCGCCGAGATAGACGAAGGGCATGAACAGGACGCCGCTGCTTTCCTGGATATAGCCCTGATCGCCTTCCGCGACGCCGTGCGCCCAGGCGTCGAAACCGGAGCAGAAAGTCAGCGCGATAAGGCCGAGCGCAAGCGTCAGCCTGCTTCGCAAGGCGTTCTCGAAAATAGATGCGTAGAAACTCATCGGGAAACTCCTTTCCGGTCTCCCACGCGCTGGCGGGCAGCGCGTGGGAGTGGCAATGGCTCAGGCTTGCGCCGGGGCCGTATCGGGGGATGTGCGCTCGTCCCCGCGCCGCGCGCTGCGACCGTGAACGATCCGGTAGAGCGCGGGCAGGACAAGCAGCGTCAGCAGCGTCGATGAGAGGATGCCGCCGATCACCACAGTCGCCAGCGGTCGCTGCACTTCCGCGCCGGCCCCGACGTTGAACGCCATCGGAACGAAGCCCAGGCTCGCCACCAGCGCGGTCATCAGCACGGGTCGCAGACGGGTCAGCGCGCCCTCGCGTATCGCCTCTTCAAGGTCGGTGCCGGTTGCGCGGAGCTGGCGGATGAAGCTCAGCATCACCACGCCGTTCAGCACCGCCACGCCCGAGAGCGCGATGAACCCGACGCCCGCTGAGATCGACAGCGGCATCCCCCGGATCAGCAACGCCGCTACGCCGCCGGTCAGCGCCAGCGGCACGCCCGAGAAGACGATTGCGGAATCCTTGGCGGATCGGAACAGTCCGTAGAGCAAGCCGAAGATCAGCAGCAGTGCGGCAGGCACGACAAGGCGCAGCCGCTCGGCCGCCGAGATCAACTGCTCGAACGTGCCGCCATAGCTCACCCAATAGCCGGGGGGGACTTCGACTTGGCCGTCTACCCTCCGCTGAAGCTCCTCGATGAACGAGCCGAGATCGCGGCCACGCACGTTCGCGGTCACGACCACGCGGCGCTTGCCATTCTCGCGGCTGATCTGGTTGGGGCCAATCACGACATCGACCTTGGCCACATCGGCGAGCGGCACGAACCCGCGCGGGTCGGCGCCATTGCCCGGCAACGGAATCCGCAGCCTGCCGATCTCGTCAGCATTGCTCCTGATGTCCTCGGGCAGCCGCACGATCACCGGGAAACGCCGGTCGCCCTCGAAGATCTGACCGGCTTCGCGACCGCCGATCGAGACCGCCACCACATCCTGGATGTCGCCGACATTCAGCCCGAACCGCGCGACCGCCGCCCGGTCGGGCGTGATCTGGAGGACGGGCAGGCCCGTCACCTGCTCGACGGCCACATCCTGAGCACCCTCGATGCCGCTCACCACGCCTTCGATCGACTGGCCGATCTCAAGAAGCTGGTCGAGATCGTCGCCGAACACCTTGATCGCCACATCGGCGCGGACGCCCGACAGCAGCTCGTTGAACCGCATCTGGATGGGCTGGGTGAACTCATAGTTGTTGCCGGGGATGGTCTCGGCCGCCGCCTGCATCTCACGCACGAGCTGCGCCTTGGGCTTCCTCGGGTCCGGCCATTCGCTCCGATTCTTGAGCATGACATAGGTATCGGCGACCGAAGGCGGCATCGGATCGGTCGCCACCTCGGCGGTGCCGATCTTGGCCACGATCCGCTCGACCTCGGGAAACTGCCTGAGGCGCGCTTCGAGCGTGGTCTGCATCTGGATCGCCTGGCTGAGGCTCGTGCCGGGGACGCGCAGCGCATGGAGCGCGATGTCGCCCTCGTCGAGATTGGGGACGAACTCCGATCCCATGCGCGTGGCGGCAAAGCCGGCGATGGCGACCAGCGCCACCGCGCCGGCGACGAACGCGACCCGTAGCCGCAGGGCAGCATCGAGCGCGGGCGCATAGACCTTGCGCGCCCAGCCCATCAGCCGGCTTTCCTTTTCCTCGACCTTGCCGGTGACGAACAGCGCCACCGCTGCCGGCACGAAGCTCAGCGACAGGATCAGCGCGAAGGTGAGCGCCATGACGACGGTGATCGCCATCGGGTGGAACATCTTCCCTTCGACGCCCGTGAGCGCGAAGATCGGCACATAGACCAGCGCGATGATGAGCATCCCGAACAGCGACGGCCGGATGACCTCCGAGCTGGCTGACGCGGCGAGATCAAAGCGTTCCTCGCGGGTAAGCAGCCGCCCTAGTCGATGCTGAGCCTCGCCGAACCGGCGCAGGCAGTTCTCGACGATGATGACCGCCCCGTCGACGATCAGCCCGAAGTCGAGCGCGCCCAGACTCATGAGGTTGCCCGATACGCCCGCGCGCACCATGCCGGTGATGGTCATCAGCATGGTGATCGGGATGACCGCCGCCGTGATGAGCGCCGCGCGGATATTGCCCAAGAGCAGGAACAGCACGACGATGACGAGCAACGCACCTTCGAGCAGGTTCTTCTCGACCGTCCAGATCGCTCGTTCGACGAGATCCGTGCGGTCGTAGATCGGCACGGCCTTCACGCCCGCAGGGAGCGCCTTGGCGGCTTCTTCGAGCCGCGCGGCGGCAGCGCGGGCGACGACCCGGCTGTTCTCGCCCGCCAGCATCATCACCGTGCTCAGGACCACTTCCCTGCCGTCCTCGGTCGCAGCGCCGGTGCGCAGCTCCTCACCCATGCCGACATCGGCGACATCGGCCACGCGGATCGGCACGCCGCCGCGATTGGTGACGATGATCGAGCGGAGATCGTCGATGTTCGACGCCTGACCGGGCACGCGGACCAGATACTGCTCGCCATAACGCTCGATATAGCCGGCGCCGACATTGGCGTTATTTCGGCCGAGAGCCTCCACCACATCATTGAGCGTGAGGCCATAGGCCGATAGCCGGTCAGGGAGCGGGGTCACATGATATTGCCGCTCATAGCCGCCGATGCTGTTGACCTCGGTGACGCCCGGTGTGTTCCTGAGCTGGGGCCGGATCACCCAATCCTGAAGCGTGCGCAGGTCTTCGGGCGTATAGCGGCTGCCATCGGGCTTGCGCGCGTTGGGCTCGGCCTCCACCGTATACATGAAGATTTCGCCGAGGCCGGTCGCGATCGGCCCCATTTCGGGCGCCACGCCTTCCGGGAGCTGATCGCGTGCGCTCTGGAGGCGTTCGTTGATGAGCTGGCGCGCGAAATAGATGCTGGTGCCATCCTCGAACACTGCCGTCACCTGCGAGAGGCCATAGCGCGAGATCGAGCGGGTGTATTGCAGGCCCGGAATGCCCGCGATGGCGGTCTCGACCGGGAAGGTGACGCGCTGCTCGGCTTCGAGCGGCGAGAAGCCGGCGGCCTCGCTGTTGATCTGCACCTGGACGTTGGTGATGTCCGGCGTCGCGTCGATCGGCAGGCGCTGGAAAGCCCAGACGCCGATTCCGCAGAGCAGCGCAACGATGGTCAAAACGGCCCAGCGAAAGCGGATCGCGTTGAAGATGAGGCGTTCGAGCAGCGGTGTATGCTTGTGGGTGGCTGTCTCAGTGGTCATGGCTGGCCCCCGACTTGTCGATGTCGGCGCGGATCAGGAAAGCGCCATCGGTCACATATTCGGTGCCGGGTTCGAGGCCGCCGAGCACCTCGGTCCATTCGGGCGTGCGGCGGCCGATCTCCAGCATCCGCACCTCATAGGTGTTGCCGACCTTGGCATAGACCACCTCGAAATCGCGGAAGCGCTGGATCGCCTTGGTCCTGACCGCGAGCGGCACTTGCGCTTCGGCCACCGCAAACGATCCCTCGACGCCCATGCCGGGCCGGAAGTCGCGCGCCGCGCCCGGCGGCAGATGGACATGCGCCATCATCGTCTGACTCGCGACGTCCGCGGTTGGTAGGACGGCCTCCACGGGCGCGTCGAGCCGGGCTTCCCCGGAAAGGCTCCGCACGTTGACACGCTGACCCACACGCACGCGCTCGGCATCGCGAGGATAAACGAAGAACTCGGCGTGGAGCTGGGCTGGATCGGCGATCACGAACAAGGCGCGGTCGCCGGTGGTGTCACCGACGTTGGCGTTCTTCTCGATAATGGTGCCACTGATCGGCGCCGTCACCGCATAGGTCTGGAGCGAATGGCTGGACTCGACGCGCAGCAGCGTCTGCCCACGGCTGACCCGATCGCCCAGCTTGCCGGTCATCCAGACAATCTGGCCGGGAAGCCGGGCACGGACATCGGCCTTGCCTTCCGGCGTGATCTCGATCCGCCCGGCCACGTCGATCAGCTCGGCCACCGTGGCGGGGCCGGCACGCTCGGAGCGCACGCCGCCGGCTTGCGCCGACTGGGCGGATATAGTGGTCCGGCCCTCGTAGGAGGCGTAAGCCCAGTTGTGCGTGCGGCCGCCCTCGACGGCGCGCACCTTCACGTCGAAGGAGTGGGGTTCGGTGACGACGCCGTTGCCGCGCAGGAAATCCTCCTGCGGCCGAAAGGCGAAGCGGTCCACCTTGCCGCCAAGACGCGACAGCTCGATGGCAAGCTGAACCTGACCTGGCGCAAGCGGCTTGCCGTCACGGTAGGGATAGACCCGGTATTCCGGTTCGACGCCATCCTCGAAGATCGTGACTTCGAGCGCGAAGTCGTCCTTGCGCAGCATCCGTCCGCCATGCGGGCCGCGTTCATAGTCCGCGTTGGCTGCTTGCGCCGTTTCGGTTTCCGTTGCTTCGTTGGTCGTCGACGTGTCGCCGCATCCGGCGAGCAGGGAAAGAGCGAGCAGCGAGCCCGCAAAAAGGAAAGATCGGGTCATCAGCGGTTCTCCGCGCTGGCGAGAAGGGGAGCATGGCGGCCGGTCAGCCGGTCGAGCCGGGCGCCATCGAGATGAAAGCGGCGCAGCAGCTCGACCCGGCGGGACCGGGCATCGACGACAGCCTGCTGGGCCTGATTGACTTCGAGAAAGGTGAAGGCGGTGCCGCCACGAGCAAAACCGTCACGCACCAGCACGACGGCGCGCTCGGCGCTCGGCAGCACCTCGTGCTCAATCCGCACGATCTCGGCGGCAAGCGTCGCTCGCTCGGCTATGAGCCGGGCGATCTCGCGCTGGACTTGAACGCGTGTAACTGCGATTTCGGCTTCGGCCGCCTGGGCTTCGGCATTGGCCCGCGCGACATTGCCGCGATTGGCGGCACGGTTGCCGATCGGGATCGACGCGCCGACCATGATCGCCACGTCACTTCCCTGTCCGAAATGACGCACACCCACTCGCCCGGTCGGATCGCCGACATTGCCGGTCTCTGCGAGCCGCACGCGAGCGCCCGCCGCATCACGCTCGGCAGCGAGCAGCGCGAGGTCGGGGCTGTCCTCGGCAGGCGCCGCGCCCGCCTCTGCAAGCCCAAACGACGCGGGATCGAGGCTATAGTCGGCGGTGCCGCCCCAGAAGGCGGCGAGACTGGAGCGGGCGATCCGTGCATTCTCGCGCGCTTGGTCGAGCGCGATCCGGGCTTGCGCCACGGCGGTCCTTGCCCGTTCGCCCGCGAACAGCGGATCGAGCGCGCCCCTGACACGGCGGCTTGTCTCCGCCTCCACGCGCTGCGCTTCAGCAAGACGTTGCTCTGCGATCGGGATTGCCGCTTCGGCGGCCAGCGCATCGACCCAGGCGGCTTGCACCTGGGCCAGGAGATCCAGCATCCGCAGGCGGTTGCGCTCTACCGTGACGCCGAGATCGAAGCGAGCCGCGCCGATGCGGGCCTCGCGCTTGCCGCCGCGCTCCCACGTCCGCTCATACCAGGCGGTGGTCTGCGACTGCCCGATTGGCGAATAGGGGCCGGTCCCCGCAAAGTCCTCGACATCGACGCCGACGACATCGCGCGGGCGCACATCGGCCTGGAGGATGGCGGCATCGGCCGCCCGGAGCCGGGCGGCATTGGCCGCAACGGAAGGATCGCCGGTCGCGACGCGCGACAGCGCCTCCGGCAGGCTGAGGGTCTGCGCCGCGCCAATCGAAGGCGCGGACAGTGCGGCCAGCGCTGCGCCTATTGCGAGCGCGCGCCGCAGACGCGCCGATCGGCGCGCAACGAGAATGGAAAGCATGACAAGAACGGCCTCACGAGCAGGCGTGGCGAAAGCCGCGCCTCATCTGACGCGGCGGCTCAGGTGCGGGTCGCGCTGCTCTTGGGAGGTCGTTCGGGGCCGTGGATCAGGAAACCGGACATACGCCCATCGTTGGGCGGCTGCCAGGACGCCGCTCGCGTGAAAACCCACGGCGATCCCTGTGAAGCCGGAGCAGGCAACCCGGAGCCGCTATCGGCGTGATGGTGATGTCCGGTTCCCGGCGAATGATCGGGAGCGTCACTCCCATCTTCCGAATCATTCGTCACGGGCTCGTGCTGATGGTCGCTGGTCTCGAAGACAATCTTGCTGAACGGCAAATGGCCGTGATCGCTCGCTACGCCAAACTGATGCTGGATACGATCGACCACGCTCGCTGTGCTGGCGCTCGCAAAGGCGAACATCAGCGCGGCGCAAAGCACCGAGCAAAGCCTGAAAAGCGGAAGTCGAGAAAACCCCATCACACCGTTGAGCATAGATCGCCCACGGAAGAAGGCAAGCATCATGCGGAAATTCGGGCGGGCGCGGCTGTGATCCGACGCATTTCTACGGCTCACAGGCGCAAATCAAAATAGGGTAGTGGGCTATCCCATTGGATGCTAGGAAGCGCTCATGGCACACACGATTCGCGAAAAGACCAAGCTGCTGAACCGCGTCAGGCGTATCCGCGGTCAAATCGAAGCGGTGGAACGCGCGCTCGAGGATGAGAAGGGCTGCGCGGCCATACTTCACCTCATCGTCGGCGCGCGCGGCGCAATGAACGGTCTCATTGTCGAAGTGGTCGAGGATCACATCGAGATGCACGTCGCGGACCCGTCTCTTACGCCTCAGCAGCGAGAGGACGGTGCCGGTGAACTCATCGACGTGGTGCGAACCTACTTCAAATAGAATTGGAATCGAAATTGGCTACTGACATCTCCAGACAGACCCTCGCGGATACGGCCGTTGCCCGCACCATCGCGCCCGCAGCCGGCAGCGAAGTGGCAGGTCACGACGATCATAGCCACGATCACGGTCATGACGAACATCACGACGATCATGACCACCACGATCACGATCACGATCATCCTTTTGAATGGCCGGAGGCCGTGCGGATCGTGCTGGTTGCGCTTGCCGCCGCCGCTGTCTGGTTCGGTCTTTGGGAGCCGTTTCCGCGCGTCAGCCTGATCGGTGTCGCCGGCCTTGTCATCGGCGGCTGGCCGATCTTCAGGGAAGCCTTCGAGAACGTCCTCCAGCGCCGGATGACGATGGAGCTTTCGATGTCGATCGCCATTGTCGCGGCGGCGGCGATTGGCGAGTTCTTCACGGCGCTGGTCATCACGCTGTTCGTGCTGGTGGCCGAAGTGCTCGAAGGCATGACGGTCGGACGGGGCCGCAAGGCGATTCGCGACCTGCTCGAATTTCTGCCGCGCGAGGTATCGGTGCGCCGCACCGGCGCGGTAACGACCATCGCCGCCGACGAGTTGAGCGTGGGCGATGCCATTCTCATAGCCCCCGGCGGCCGTATTCCGGTCGATGGCACGGTGCTCAACGGTCACTCGTTCGTCGATGAATCGCGGATCACCGGCGAGTCGATGCCCGTCGAAAAAATCGAGGGAGCATCCATCTTCGCCGGCTCTATCAACCAGTCGGGTGCGCTCGAAGTCCGGGCCGAGCGGATCGGGCGCGATACGAGTTACGGCAAGATCATCGAGGCCGTCGAGCGGGCCGAGCGTTCGCGGGCGCCAGTTCAGAGGCTGGCCGATCGCATGGCGGGCTATCTGGTCTATTTCGCAATTGGCTCTGCGATCGTCACCTGGCTCATCACCCGCGACATCTACTCGACTATCTCCGTCATCATTGTTGCCGGCGCCTGCGGCATCGCGGCCGGGACGCCCCTGGCCATCCTGGGAGGCATCGGCCGTTCGGCGCGGCTCGGGGCGATCATCAAGGGCGGCGTCCATCTCGAAACATTGGGCAAGGTGGATACGGTCGTCGTCGACAAGACGGGCACCTTGACCTTCGGCCGGCCCGAGATTCATGGGCTCGCGCCTGCCGCAGGCGTGAGCGAGGACGACCTGCTTGCTGCCGCCGCTGCGGCCGAGCTGCGCTCCGAGCATCCGCTCGGCAAGGCGATCATCCAGATGGCCCGCGCGCGCAGCCTTGCCATGACCGAACCCGACCGCTTCGACTATACGCCGGGGCGGGGTATCGCCGCCAATGTTGCCGGCAGCAGAATCCTTGTCGGCAATGACGCCTGGATGTCCGAAAACGGCCTGAGCGTGCCCGATGACGCGAGGCCCGGCATCGAGGCCGCCTCGGACGTGTTCGTGGCGCGCGACGGACGCTATCTCGGGGCAATCGCCATTGCCGACACGATCCGGCCCGAAGCCCGCGCCGCCATGCAGGCGCTATGGATGATGGGCATCAAGACGATCCTGCTCACCGGCGACACGCCGGCGGTCGCCAACGCGGTGGGCCGTTCGCTCAACATCTCGCAGATCGAGGCGGGCCTGCTTCCCGAAGACAAGCTCCAGCGCATTCAGGCCCTGATCCGGGAAGGGAAGTGCGTTGCCATGGTCGGCGATGGCGTCAACGACGCGCCAGCTCTCGCGGAGGCCAATGTTGGCGTGGCAATGGGGTCGGGCACCGACGTTGCGCAGGAAAGCGCCGACATCGTGCTGCTCGGAAACGATCTCGCGCGCTTCGTCGACACGCTCAAGGTGGCGCGGCGGACGCGCGGCATCATCTGGCAGAATTTCAGCGGAACGATTGCGATTGACTTGTTTGGCATCGGCCTTGCCGCATTCGGTCTCCTGGGGCCGTTGCTGGCAGCATTCATCCATGTGGCGTCGGAGCTGGCTTTCATCCTCAATTCCGCGCGCCTGCTTCCGCCCCGTGGCAAGAAGGAGGCCGCCGGCATAGGCGGCGCCATAACGGCCTCGACGGAGTGAGATGCGCGCACTCTCCATTCTCGTCCTGACAGTCGCCACAGCCAGCCCTTCCGGCGCCGGCTCCAGGGAAGTAGTCGCAGAACGTCAGGCCGCTATGAGGGAGATGCGGCAGCAAGTGGACATTGCCGAGGGGATGCTGCGAAACCGGGACCGCTTCGATCCCGCGACCGCTGAGGGGATCTTCCGCACCTTCGCCGAAAATGGCCAGGCGATCGCCACGCTCTTTCCCGAAGGAAGCGACGGCCGGGGAAGCAAGGCCAGAGCCGCCGTATGGCGTGATCGAGCTGGTTTTGAGACCGCGCTGGCGTCGTTCAACGACGCGGTTTCGAGAGGCGCACCGCAAGCGACATCGGCTGAAGGATTTCGCAGAGCCTATTCGTCTGCCCGCCAGCAATGCCACTCATGCCACCAGCAGTTCAGGTCACGATAAGCGGACTGCGGCAGTTTCGCTGTCTCAGTCCTGATCTCTGTAGGCCAACAATCGCAGCGCGTTGAACACGACGAGCAACGTCGACCCTTCATGCACCGCCACTGCCGGTCCAATGCCAAGTCCGAGGATCGTGGCCGGCACCAGGAAAGCGACGACGCCGAGGCTAACGAACACGTTCTGCCGGATCACCGAGCGGGTAGTGCGGCTCAGGCCCACCGCGAAAGGCAGATGCGACAGATTGTCGGCCATGAGCGCGACATCGGCCGTCTCCAGCGCGACGTCGGAGCCGGCAGCGCCCATGGCGATACCCACCGTCGCGCTCGCCATGGCCGGCGCATCGTTGACGCCATCCCCGACCATGGCGACTTTCGTTTCGGCGCGGAGCTTCTTGATCGCCTCAACCTTGTCTTCCGGCATGAGATCGCCCCATGCCTCGTCGAGCCCCACTTCGCGCGCAATCGCCTCGGCCGCCTTCTGATGGTCGCCCGAGATCATGATCATGCGCTTGATACCGATCTCGTGCAGCCGCTTGAGCGCTGCTTTGGCTGCCTCCCGAGGCGTGTCGAGCAGGCCGATCGCACCAAGGTCGCGGTCGGCCCGCCGCACAACCATGCTGGTCTGCCCGCCCTCGCGCAGTTGAGCGATTGCATCAGCCATCGGGGGAGATAGCGGCGCAACACCGTCAGCGCCGAACATCTCGGCCTTGCCGATGAGAACCTCGTCCTCACCGACAAGAGCCGAGACGCCGCGACCCGTCAGGCTCTTCAGGTTTTCCGCCTGGGGGATGGGGTGGTCGCCGCTGTGGCCCCGGCCGTCGCGGGCAATAGCCTGCGCAAGCGGGTGGTCGCTCTGGCTTTCGACGGCGACCGCAATCGCCATCAATTCGTCCTTGGACACGCCCGGCGCAGGAATGATCTGCTGGATTCGCGGCTCCCCCTTGGTAAGCGTGCCTGTCTTGTCAAAGGCAATCGCATCGAGTGAACCAAGCAGTTCGAGCGGCGCACCGCCCTTGATGAGGACGCCGCCGCGTGCCGCTCGGGCCACGCCGGAGAGGACCGCGCTCGGCGTGGCGATGGCGAGCGCACACGGACTTGCAGCGACCAGCACCGCCATGGCGCGATAGAAGCTGTCGCGGAACGGTTCGTCGACCACCACCCAGGCGAACAGCAGCACGAACGCCAACACCAGAACGAGCGGCACGAAAATCCGCTCGAACCGATCGGTGAAGCGCTGCGTTGGCGACTTCTGTGTCTCCGCCTCGCTCACCATCTTGACGACTTTGGCCAGCGTGCTTTCGCTCGACAGGCGCGTGACCTCGATCTCGATGAGCCCGCTGCCGTTGATGGTGCCGGCAAACACACGATAGGCTGCATCGAGCTTGTCAGGATTGGCGCGCGCCGCCGCATCGTCCATCACGGGCAGCTTGTCGACGGGAATACTCTCGCCGGTCACGGGCGCCTGGTTGATGCTGGACGTGCCCTTGATCACGAAGCCGTCGGCCGCGACGCGCGCATCCGGTTTCACGATCACGGTATCGCCGACCTTCAGGAGATCGACCGAGATGTCGTCCGTTGTGCCGTCGAGGCGCCGCACCGTTGCGGTGCGGGGCGCGAGTTCGGCCAGCGCCTCGATCGCCCGCTTGGCCCGGCCCATGGCATAATGCTCCAGCGCATGGCCCAGGCTGAACAGGAACAGCAGCAGCGCGCCCTCGGCGAACGCGCCCAGCGCCGCCGCGCCAGCCGCCGCAACGAGCATGAGCGTGTCGATCTCGAACTTGCGCAGCCTGAGATTGTCGATCGCCTCGCGCAGGGTGAAAAAGCCGCCGAAGAAATAAGCGATGATATAGAGTCCGGTCGGCAGCCAACCCGGTGCCGCCGCGACGAGCTTCTCGATGGCGAAGCCGATACCGAGCAGAGCGCCGCAGGTAAGCGCGAAGATGAGTTCGGTGTTGGGGCCGAGGAAGGCGCCATGATCATGGTCGTGACCGTCGCCTTTCGTATGCGCGGCCTTCGCGTCATCCGCGCTATGGTCGTGCCCTGCATGCGTATCTTCGGGGGAATACACCAGCGTCCGCCTTGTCTGGCTGACCCCCAGCTTTGCGAGCGTGCGGAAGATTTCACGTTCCGAAACCTGTTCCCGGTCGAACTCCACGCGCACCATGCCAGCGGCATTGGCATCGGCTTCAAGCACGCCCGGCAGGGCTTGCAATCGCGCACCGACGGTTCGCGCCTTTCGCTGGTGGCGGATTCCTTTAACCGGCCACAGCACATGGCCATATCGCTCGGCGATGGCAGCGCCCGCGCCTTGCGCGATGTCTCGGATGCGGCCCAGCGTAAAGGTTTCGCGGTCATAGTGGATGCAGAGCAGGGCCGGCTTGTCCCCTTCGGCCGGAACGATATGCGCCTTTTCGATCCCCGGCCGCGCCACAAGATTGGCCGTCAGCCGCTCGACACAGGCGTCGTTGGCGTCCGGGATCTCGGGAAGGATAAGCGGTATATCGAGCTGTAGCTTTTGCGACATGGGATTTCCTCTGATTAATTCGGGATACGGCAGAACGTGCACCGGACAGGGCAACGACCGGCCGCTAGGGAGGCGGTTGCCCGACCCGCTGCCCGTTATCCCGGCGGCAGACTTGCGGTGAGACGTCGGCGCGCATGATCGTGATCGCGTCGCCAGAGATCGCGAGGTTCACATAGTCGCCGAAATAAGTGACCCCCGCGGCTGGGGCGGTCAGACGCTCGGCTTTGCCATCCGGCATCGTGGCGAGATTGATCGTCAGACCATCCCCGACAAATTCAACGCTTACTTTCCGCCCGGCCTCGCACGTAAAGATATGCTCGCCGACCAGGCGCGACGTGCGACTGGTCTTCTCAGCATCGGTCCCGGACGAGCAGCCGGAGCTGACGGCCAGCAGAAGTATGCCGGAGAGGAACACCAGCTTCGGGCGCCCCCGAACCTGCGGCCTTGAACAAGGCATCTCGCAGAGATACGCGCGGTCGAAATCTGTCGCCGTGAACGTCAATGCAGGACGTTCACGGCGCGGACCCTTCTCGCACAAGCAAGCAAAGGGGGCATTCGCTTGTGGGGGGTCAATCAGTGTCATGTCAGTCGAAAAGCTCTTCAAAGAAGCTCTTACGGCGGCGCCGTTTATGGTCGCCGTGACCGTAGCCGCTATGGCCATAGCTTCTCTGGTTTTCCCGTCCGCGTTCGTATCCCCCGTCCCGCGACGACGATGAAGTCGTTTCGGCTGCGTTGCGTTCGATGATCTTGTCCAGTTCACCTCGATCGAGCCACACGCCCCGGCACTGCGGACAGTAATCAATTTCGATGCCTTGCCTCTCGCTCATGACGAGATCGACTTGGCAGATCGGACAGGGGAGTCCTCGCTTCAACGGGCGTTCCACCATGGGAAATTCCTCCTTTCTGGAGAGTGAAAGATGCGGCTCGAAACATCGCCGCTTCGCGTCGCGGATGTCGTGCATGAAGCAGCGCCGATCCTTGTCATTGCTCAGACCCCGCTCGCCGATCCGCTTCCCGTCGGGCATCCTTGAGGATTTCGACCCCGCCCTTGATGGCGATGAGTGCCGTGGCCACTCCGACCACGAGGTCCGGCCAGTTGGTTCCAAGCCAGAACACCAGCGCGCCTGCGACAAGAATACCGCCATTGGAGATGAAATCGTTGAAGCTGAATGTGGTCGCCGCACGCAGGGCAACATCAGGGCGCTCAAGCCTCTGGAGCAGCCTCAGGCACAGATAGTTGATGGCGGCAGCAACAGCCGACATCAGCATCATGGCCGAGCCGACCGGCTCGCTACCGTAGAAATATCGACGGCCGACATCGACAAGAATACCGACTGCAAAGACAAGCAGCATCGTGCCTGACACCATGGCGGCGCGGGTTTTCCAGATCTTGCGCTGGCTCAACGCGATAAGGCTCAGCAGGTAAACGCCCGCGTCGGAAAGATTGTCGACGCCGTTTGCGATCAGGGCGCTCGAATCGGCTGCAAAGCCCACCAGAAAAAAGGCGGCGGCTAAGCCGGCGTTGAGGATCAGCACTATCCATAACGTCCGCCGCTTTGAAGGGCCGTGCCGAGCTGCGTCAGTCATTGGTTGCCTTCCGGGCCGCGCGGGCGTTTTGCGCTCTGCGCCGATGCCGATTGATCCCGGAAAGCGTGCTCTGCGCTTCCTTCTTCAGGAATCTGACAAATGCCCGGTCTTGCAGACTTAAGGTCTGGCGCAATCCGCGACGCATCAACCTTCCCAGCAGCGTGCCCAGAAACCCTTGAAACTCAAGGGTGTGCCGGACCTGCGTGCCAAGCCCGGACGCTTCCAATTCATAGTGCTCATTCAAAAGCACAAGGCCGTGGGCGGCGATCGACCAGCCTATGGCTCGTGGCTTGTCGTGTTGCGTGACTGTGGCTGTAGTGTTGATTCGATATTCACCCCTGAATAGCGCGAACGAGAGCGTCATGCTCTTCTGAAGAGCGGCGCTCTCCTCGAAGCGATAGCTCGGGTGCCAGAGCGTGAAAGCGCGTAGGTCTGAAAGGCAGGTCCAGACTCTCAACGGCGAAATATTCAAGGTGAAGGTGGTTTCTTCCTTCATCGCTTGTGTGGCCTTTCATTCAACGCCGGAACATCCTCAGCGTGGCTTTCTTGGCAATGCGCGCAGCCCTATGGCTGCGCGCGAAGTGCCTTCATTCATGTATGCGCCTCCTTTGGGCCGGAGATGGGCGTCTCCGAACCCGGTGCGGCGTCCGCCGTCGGCGGCAGATCCATCTCTCGCCGGCCATAGCGGGCATAGAGCGTGGGCAGCACGAACAGGGTGAGCAGCGTTGCCGAGATGAGGCCGCCGATCACGACGGTTGCGAGGGGCTTCTGCACTTCCGCGCCCGCGCCCGTGGCGATGGCCATGGGGACGAACCCGAGCGAGGCGACGAGCGCCGTCATCACCACCGGCCGCAATCGCATCATGGCGCCTTCATGGGCGGCCTTGGCCCGGTCCATGCCTCGCGCCATAAGCCCCTGGATCGACGTCACCATCACGAGGCCGTTGAGGACCGCGATACCCGACAGAGCGATGAATCCCACCGCCGCCGAGATCGAGAACGGCATGCCTCGCAGGAACAGCGAGAGCACACCGCCAACGAGCGCCAGCGGGACGCCCGTGAACACGATCGCGGCATCGCGAACGCTTCCCAATGCGCCGTAGAGCAGCAGCATGATCAGCGCGAAGCAGGCGGGAACGACCAGCATCAGCCTTTCGGTGGCGGACTGGAGATTCTCGAACTGCCCGCCCCAATCCAGATACTGGCCGGCAGGTAGGCGCACCTCGGCGTCGATCATCTGCTGGGCATCGGCGACGACCCCGGCCACGTCACGGCCGCGCACATTGGCCTGGACGACGACGCGCCGCTTGCCGTTTTCGCGGCTGATCTGGTTGGGACCATCCGTCACACTGATGTCGGCGACGCTCTGAAGCGGCACGAACCCGCCGCTCGGCAGGGGCACCGGCACCTGCGCGAGCGTCTGGAGATCGGCCCTGGCCGCATCCGCGAGGCGGATCGTGACGGCGAACCGCCGGTCTCCCTCGAAGATCATGCCAGCGTCGCGGCCACCGATCGCTGCCGAAATCGTGTCCTGCACAGTCTGAGCGGTGATGCCGAGCCTCGACATGATGTCCCGGCGCGGTCTTATGTCGAGCATCGGTAGCCCTTCGGTCTGCTCCACCCGGACGTCGGCCGCACCCTCGGTTCTGCGCAGGATCGCCGCGATCTGATTGGCGGTGGCGTTCATGGCGTCAAAATCGTCGCCGAACACCTTGATCGCCACATCGCCCCGCACGCCCGCGATCAGCTCGTTGAATCGCATCTGGATCGGCTGGCTGATCTCGAAGGCGCCGCCGGGGATGTCTTCCAGGACATTCTCGACCTTGGCGACCAGATCAGCCCTGGATAGTCGGCTGTCCGGCCATTCATCCCTCGGCTTCATGATAATGAAGGTGTCGGAGATGTTGGGTGGCATGGGATCGGACGCGAGTTCGGCGGTGCCGGTCTTGGAGAAGACGAAACGTACTTCCGGCAGCCTTGCGATCTCCTTTTCGATGCGCGACTGCATGGCCTGGCTCTGATCGACCGACGTGCCTGGAACGCGCAGCACTTGCGCGGTCAGGTCGCCCTCGTCGAGCTGGGGAAGGAACTCCTGCCCCAAGAACGAAAAGGTCAGGATCGCGGCGAGGAACGCTCCAACGCCTACGCCCATGGTGAGCGTGGGCCGCTTCATCGCCTTGTCGAGGCCTGGCTCATATTTACGCTTAAGCCAGGACATGATGCGCCCTTCCTTTTCCTCCACCGGCTTCGACAGCCAGATGGCCAGCATCGCCGGCACGAAGGTCAGGGAGAGGACGAAGGCCGAGACCAGCGCCATGATGACGGTCAGGGCCATCGGCGTGAACGTCTTACCCTCGACGCCGCTCAGCGTGAGCAGCGGCACATAGACGAGGATGATGATCGCCTGGCCGAACACGGTCGGACGGATCATCTCGCGCGCCGCCTGGGCAACGACCGACAGGCGTTCCTCGAGTGCAAGCGTCCGGCCGTAGTGATGCTGGCGCTCAGCGATGCGCCGCAGCGCATTCTCGACAATAATGACGGCGCCATCGACGATCAGGCCGAAGTCGAGCGCACCCAGGCTCATAAGGTTCGCGGAGACACCTCCTCTCAGCATCCCGAAGCTGGTCATCAGCATGGTGATCGGGATCACCAGCGCTGCGATCAGCGCCGCCCGGATGTTGCCGAGCAGCAGGAACAGCACGACGATTACGAGCAACGCGCCTTCGGTCAGGTTCTTCGCCACGGTCTTGATCGTGGAGTTCACCAAGGCCGTGCGGTCGAGCACCGGCTGGATCACCACATCGGTCGGCAGCGAGGCATTGATCTCGGTCAGCCGCTCCGCGACAGCCGAGGCCACGGCGCGGCTGTTCTCGCCGATTCGCATGATAGCAGTGCCGACTACCACTTCCTGGCCGTTCTCGGAGGCCGAGCCGTAACGAATGGCCTGGCCGAGACGAACCTGCGCCACTTGATCCAGTCGGATCGGCACGCCTTCGCGTGTGGCGATAACAGTGCTGGCCAGTTCACCAATGTTGCGAATACGCGCGTCAGAGCGAACGGCCAGCCCTTCGCCGCCGCGATCGACCACACCGGCACCCACACCGACATTGTTCTGCTCAAGCGCTTGCGCCAGAGCCGTCAGATCCATGCCGATCGCGGCGAGCCGCTGCACGTCGGGGATCACCTGGAACTGTTTCACATAGCCGCCGATCGAGTCGACGCCGGCAAGACCGGGCGTGTTCTTGAGCAGCGGCGCGACGATCCAGTCCTGCGTGGTGCGCAGATAGGTCGCCTTGTCGGCATCAGTGACAAGCCGATCACCTTCGGGAGTGATGTAGCTGCCGTCCGGCTGGATACCGGGCTCGCCCGGTCTGTGCTTGTCCTCGTCGCGATGTTCGAGGTGGACGGTCCACATATAGACTTCGCCCAGCCCGGTCGCGATCGGCCCCATGGTTGGGACAGCGCCTTCCGGCAGACTTTCCTCGGCAACCCGTAGCCGCTCGGCCACCTGTTGCCGAGCGAAGTAGATGTCGGTCGATTCTGAGAAGACGGCCGTGACCTGGGCAAACCCGTTGCGGCTCAGCGAACGTGTGTATTCCAGCCCCGGAACGCCCGCCAGCGCGGTCTCGATGGGAAAGGCGATCTGCGTCTCGACCAGCTCGGGCGAGAGCGCGGGCGCGGTGATGTTCACCTGCACCTGGTTGTTGGTGATGTCGGGAACGGCGTCGATCGGCAGGCGCGACAGCGCCCAGCCTCCGATCACCATGGCGATCAACGTCATGAGCAGCACGAACCAGCGCCGCTCGACGGACAGGGTGACGATTTTGTCGATCATGGTTTAGTGCCCATGCTCCGCTTCGCCTTTTCCAAGCTCAGCCTTGAGAGTGAAGCTGTTCGGCCCGGCAATCCGTTCGTTGCCGGTGAGGCCCGAGGTCACGACCACATTGTCGCCGCTCGGAGCGCCGAGCGTGACCGGCGTGGCCTGGAAGCCGTGGTCGGTGCGGACGAACACGGTCGGCCGACCTTCGACCGTCTGGATCGCACTTTGCGGGACCAGCACTGTTCCAGCACCACCGCCGGGCAGCTGTATCGAAGCCGTCACCGGCTCGCCCACGCGCCACTGGCCCGAGCGGTTGTCGATGACGGCGATCACAGTTGCGAGGCGCGTCGTCTCGTCGAGAATCGGCGAGACGAAATCGACCGTCGCCACCGATCTGCGATCACCCGAGACGATCTCGATTTGCGAGCCGGGGCGCACCTTGCCGGCATCGGCCGGCGACAGCGACAGCGTGACCGCCACTCGCCCGAGGTTGGCTACGCGAAACAGTTCGGCGTCGGCCGCGACTGTCTGTCCGAGAGTCACGCTGCGCGCCACGACCTGCCCCGACAGAGGCGAGGTAACTGCGATCCGGTTAAGCGCCCCCCCGCCACCACCGGCCGCAGCGACCTGCTGCTGGGCAAGGCGCAGGGCAATGCGAGCCTCGGTCGCCGCCGTTCGCGCCGCGATCAGGTCCTGCTCGGGCGAGACCCGCTCATTGAACAGGCGCTGCTCGCGGGCCAGGTTCGATTCCGCAAGCGACAGCCGCGCCCGCGCCGCCTCGATCTCGGCATTGAGCGAGGCAGCCTCGCGGCTTTCGATGATCGCCAGCGTTTGGCCTCGGCCGACCGATTGGCCGAGGTTACGAGTCAGTGAAACGACGCGACCGCCGATTGCAGCGGACACGACCTGCATGCCCTGGGGGTCGCCTTCGATCGTCGCCGGCAACGTCAGCGCGCCGCCGCCGCTGCGGATGACCCGCACAAGCTCGATCCCGGCCTTGCGAATTTGCTCGGCACTGAGGTCGATCTCGCCTTCTTCCTCGGCGTGGCTCGCCTCTTCACCGGCAGCAGCATTCTCTTTGCCTTCCGGTGGCGCCTCGCCGCTGGAGCAGCCCGCCACAAGCAATGCGGCAAGAGTCAGCGGCAGCGCCGCTTTTAGATAGGATCTCATAGTCAATTCCCCTGTTCCGGCGCGGGAGCGGTCAGGCGCTCAAGCCGTGCCCTGGCGTTCTGATAGGCAACGAGCGCGTCGATCGCGGCCAGCCGGGTCTCGGCCAGCGTTCGTTCGGCATCGAGCAATTCAAGCTGGCCGAACTTTCCTTCGCGATAGCCGATCCGCGCTATGCGAGCGGCTTCCTGGGCGGCCGCCAGCGCGGGACCATTGGCAGTCCGCGCGTTGGTGGCGGCATTGTCCGCTTCCGTCCGCGCATCGAGGATCGCCTGCTCGACATCGAGCGCGGTCATCCGGCGCTGAGCTTCGGCGCGGCTCCGTTCGGCGCTGGCCTGTCCCACGGCCGCCCGGCCGCTGTTGAACAGCGGAAGCGGAACCGAGATGCTGAACAGGGCGGCGGTATCGTTCGACTCCGAGAAACGCCGCACCCCTGGCCCGACCGTGACGTCGGGGATGCGCTGCGATCTGGCCAGCCGAACGCCCGCGTCGGCAACCGCGAGGTCCGCGTCGGCAGCGGCGAGCGCCAATGTGCCTACCGCCGTAGGTTCCAGTTGCGGACCATAGGTAGCGGGCAGACTGTCGAGCGCGGCCAGATCGAGCGGTCCCGTCACAGGCCGGCCGATCCTTCGACCGAGATTGAGACGCGCGGCTTCAAGCAGGCGCCGCGCATTCTCGACGGCAGCTTCGGCATTGAGCCGGGTGACGTCCGCGCGCTGCTCCTCGATCGGTGAAGCGCGTCCGGCACGAACGCGCACGCGCGCGGCATTCAACGCTTCTCCCGCGATGCGCGCTTGGTCGAGGGCCGTCGCCAGCCGGCGTTCGGCAGCCACTGCATTGATATAGAGTTCGGTGACTTGGAGGCGAATGTCCGCTTCAGTGATCGCGGCGGCCAACAGCGCTCGAATTGTCCGGGCATCGGCAACGGCAATCCGTGCCGATCGCTTGCCGCCCAGCTCGATCGGGATCGAGAGCCCTACTGTGGTCTCGGCTCCGCGAAAATCGCGATAAGGGCCGCTGCCGACGACATTCTCGACTTCCGTTGTCACGGTCGGATTGGGACGCAGGCCGGCAATCGTCCGGCCTGCCTCGGCCGCTGCGATGCCAGCCCTAGCCGCATCTGCCGCCGGTGCGCTTCCCCCGGCTGCCGCAACTGCTTCATCAAGAGTAAGCGGCGGGCCCGCTGAGGGGGCTGCCGAGACAGTATCCTGTGCTTGCGCCACGGCGACGCAAGACACAGCAGCCAGCAAGGCTGCAAATATTCTGTGCATGTAGATTTTCCTGATCGAAACGAATCAGGCCCGCCTCCTCGCAATGCGAGGCACCGGCGAACCGCTTACGAATCAATCAGGCAATAGGAGGTCGCAACGCGGGGCCGACTGACCGTGGCGCAAACGCATCGGAAGCCGGAAAATAGAACTTGGCGGACGTCCCATCGGCCAAGTTGTGAGATGGGCCGGAAACCGGAGCGAACAGGCCATGGCCATGGCAACTGCCATGATGGTGCGGCATACCCCTATCCGAGTCGCCGGGTGATTGGTCCGTATCGCCTTCGGTATGGATTTCACCCGAACATTCAAGCGTTGCGGCGATTGAAAGCTCGCTGGCATGCACCGTCGTCGACGCGATCAGCGACGTGAACAGGAGACAAAAAAGGAGCAGGCTCCGGCGCAACATGGTCTTCCCATAGCCGACAATATTCGTCATGTCACCGGAAAGCCTGGATAGAAATCGTGACATTTTGCCCCGTTTGGTTCGTTCAGCGGGTGAAACATTTCGATCGAGATATCGTGCAGGATCAGATGACGCTCGCAAGCAGAGCGCCGACCAGCGCCGCGAGTGCGAGGAAGAACCCCGTCAGCGTCGGCAGGGCCGTGACCGCGGGGCCGAACGCGCGACCACCAGTGCCTTTCGGATAGCCCGCCAGGAACGCCACCCGACCGCTCCCGCGCAGAACAATGCGCCTGTCTAGATGCGGTTCGTCATAAGTGCCCGAAGGCGGTTCGTTCCGCTCGACCGATATGAAGTCTTAGTTGGCCAGCAGCCAATTGGTGTCGGTGACTGCGAGAAAGTCTCGGGTCGCTCCGCCAAATAATCTTTCTTTCCAGAGGCCGTGCGCACGCGCCCCTGCAACGATCAGATCGAAATTCTCTGCACTAGCAAGGTTAGTCAACATTTTGCCCGGAGCAAAATCGTTGCTCTCAAAGTGCAAGATTTGAGCGTCCACGCCACAAGCTGAGAGATTGTCTCGAACTTCCGCGAGGCGGTCCGGGGATGCATCAACTCCGACGCCTGCGAGAACGACCTCCTTGGCACGTTGCAGGAAAGGGAGAGCGCCGCGAAGGGCACAACGTGCTTCACGACTGTCCTTCCAGCCAATCAGAATCTTTTCAAATGAAGTCGTCTCAATTCCCGATCCGAGCCTCAGCACCGGGGAACCCGAACCCGCCGCTATTTCCAGATAATCGGCATGAGCAAAGTCCGAAACGGTCGGCACACTCATGACTACCAAGTCGGCAAGCAAAGCGTGGCCCAGGATCGCCGTGCCGGGATGAGCAATGTTTCCGCACCATTGCGTAGCTACCGTGGTCTCTTGCGCACGACGGTCGAAGGCAGACGAAACTCGGGCAATCCCGTCACGTAATTCGCGCTCCTGGGCGAGCGTGCTGAATGGGCTATGGGCAATCGCATCAGCTAAAGATATGCCATCCGGCCAAGCCGAACATACGGCGGTAAGCGAACTGCCGAATTGAGCGGCGTGGTCCAGCGCGACCTCCAAACGCCTCTCCACATCATCATCCGGTGTTGCATCGACTGTAAGGTTGTTTAGCATCACTGCGTTTGCCATGATTTCTCCGATCGAAAATCTCCTATAGATTAAGCCGCCAGACGGTCCAATTCCTCTACGGGCGTCTGGGCATTCTGGCGAGGCGTCAGGAACCGCTCTAGCGCAGCCTTACGGGAGCTACGATCAAGCGCATAATGCGTGTGCGACAACTCGGCTCCACTTAGTAGTGCATGGATGTATCCCGATACGGTATCCGCAGCCATGACGAGCGCCGCATCGAGCGTATGAACATAGCGGCTCGTGATCGAGCCTGTGGCATGACCCAGCAGCGCAGCGATGGTGATCTCGGTGAAGCCGAGATCGTTCGCCATGCTGGCGAAGCTGTGACGGAGCACATGGGCGGTAATGTCTGCCAACTCCGTTCCGGCGAAGATCTTCTCCCAATGTCGGGGGAAGCTGCCGAACGGTCCCTCCGGGTTCCTCTCGCCGGGAAACACATAGAGGCTGTCGCCGTCCATTTCCTGTTCGTCGAAATATTCAACAATAGACAAGCCCATCGGACGAACGGACTGACCTTCCTTCGTGTCCTCGAACCGGAAGGCGCTTCCAACCGCGTCGATCTCCGACTTTTGAAGCTCGATGATTTCGCCGCGACGGCAGCCTGACATGGCGATCAGCCGGATGATGTCGACAGTGCGCGTATAGCGTTCGTCTTCGGCCGCCTTGGCGAGGATGCGGCCAAGGGTCCGATACTCGTCCTCGTTCAGCCGGCGCTTCCGCACCGCGTCCTTCGGCTTGCGAACACCATGCGCGGGATTGACTTCGATGATACCCAGTTCGTCCCGCGCATAGGTGAAGATGCCACCCAGCAGACCGACCGTGCGGCTCGCAGCGCCGATACCACCGCGCACGACCGAGCGGCCACGCAGCTTCTTCGTCTTCTCGCTAACGCGGGTCTTGCCCGCCATGATGTCCTTCATCATCGCCGTCACGTCCGCCTTGGTAACATGAGTGACTTGCTTCTTTCCGAGCAGCGGAATGATGTGGCGGTTGATCCGGCCGAGATCGGTGATCTTGGTGCTGGCCTTTTTGGGCCGACCACCCTTGCCGAGGATGCGGCCCTCTTCGAGTTCCTTGATGTATAGCTCGCACAGCTCTTTGACCGAGATGGCCTTGCGGGTGCTGTTCCGTTCTTCGAGCGGATCGTTCCCCTTTGCCACTTCGGCGAGGGCTTGGATCGCCAGCGTGCGGGCCTGCTCGGCGGTGATCTGACCGTGCCGGCCCAGCTTCATCCGGCGCCGCACATTGTTGGCGTTCCGGTAATCGACAAAGTAGGTCCGAGTGCCGGAGGGCAGCACGAAGACGCCGAAGCCCTTCAGCTCACCGCACCAAACGGTGTATTGACGGTCGCGTGGCTCGGCCTTGTCCACGACGGTTTTCGTAAGTTTCGACATATGCACCTCGCTAGAGCGGGCTCGAAAAAACTCACCAAAAACTCACCACCGGATCGAAAACTGTGGGTGTCATTGGCGTAGCTCAGCGAACCTCAAGAGTCAAGAAAACACTGTATATACAGTAGTTTAGTGTGCTCTAGCGTTGGGTTGAAAAGCCTAGCGTAGCGTTGTAATTCTAGCTCCGAAGGCAGAGGTCACAGGTTCGAATCCTGTCGGGTGCGCCATCCCTTTCAATGGCTTACGATTGAATGTTTGGAGCGCCTGGCGAGGCGAGTCAGCACCTTGTCAGCACCAAGACGGAAAATTGCTGCATGGAAGATCCCGCACTTTACTGGACAAAAGTCGCAGCAATCGGCCAAGTCGCAGGCGCAATCGCCACCGCGCTTGCGGCAGTGGTCTCCCTCTGGATTGCCTTCCATGGCCGAAAACCGCGTCTCAAGCTCACTGTGGGGGAGCGCATTATTTTCGGTGGTGGCCAGTCGGAAATCCGAGTCTTGATGTTCAAGATTGCCAACGCTGGCGAGCGGCCCGTGCATATTTCGGGTGTTGGCTGGTTAACCGGCTGGAGCAAATGGGGGCCAAGCTTTCTCCAGTTCAAGCCTGCCATTCAAATCACGGGCGGTGCTTTCTATGGCGATCAGGCGCCGCCATTTGAAATCCAACCCGGCGCGGCGGTCACCACTCAGGCTCTAATGGAAAATGTCCTCGCCTATGCGGCGGAGCGAGCTGAGGAACCATTGTTCACCCGGGATTGGCCGTTCATAGGACGGCGAGCGACTAGGGTGTTCGCTTACGCCTACACGGCAGATGGCTACAGGATAAAGGTTCGGCCAGAGGCGCCTTTGCTAAAAGCCCTCACCCTGGCGGAAGCCGGGGGTTTGCCAGCAGCAGAGACGTAGTTGGCACTACCCTGCACTGAATAATAGGGAACGCTGTGGACAGCGGGAACAGCACCGCTAAGCCTCCGAAAAACGGCACTTTTCCTGTTCCCGCTCTTTATCTGGAAAGTTCCCCCATCTCTCTGTCGATGGGCACAGGAGCCTAGTCACCGCACAATTGGATCAAGCACCAATCCGCTAGAGGCCCCTGTGAGGCGCGCATGGAGGCTGTAAGCTTCGTTCTCAGTAAGGCAGGCTACACAATCAGCTGCCCGCCGTGCGGCGGGGTCATTTTCATTGTCTTCCCAAATATAGCGCATTCGGGCCGGCAAGACTTTTGACGATCCGGTTTTGCCTTCTGCCAAGAATATGCCGAAGAGGTCTCGGATAATCCGCCTTTGGCCATATTGTTGTGCGTGAAGCGCTGGCAAGCCGATGACATAATGACGCGCAAAGTATTTCAACAGCCGCACTTCGTCCGCTAGCTGTCTGTCTATGACTACCGGTGGAGCACCCACTCTGTCGCTCAGAACGGCAGCTCTCACGTATTGGCCGATCAGCGTGGAGCAGAAGTTCCTAACCTGCCGTCTTTGTTCGCGAGATCCATCATAGGCTTCAGAAGTCATTGCCGGGAAAAGCACAAGCTTCCGCCGGATTCTGCCAAGTGCACTTGTCAGACGAGCAGTTGCATCTGCCGGGCAAGAGGGATCCTTTGCCCAGCCCTTTTTCGCCCCCGCAACGAGCGCTGCCTCGCTCTCGTGTGAAGCGATCCTACTCCAGGGAATTATCCCTACGCGATGAAAATCTTCAAGATCGTGGACCGAGTAGGCAATGTCGTCGGCCCAATCCATAAGCTCCGCCTCAGCGGTCTTTAATTCGCCGTGACAATGTTCCCGCGCCCAGGCAAATTCCCCAGCCTCGGTTTGGTACGCGGACCACTTGCCCCTCTTCTTGGCATCTGCGAAATCGCGAAGCCACGGGTATTTAAGCGTAGCCGCGAGGGTCGCGCGGGTCAGGTCAAGTCCAGGGTTATCCCGTCCGTATCGCACTCCGAGTTTTGTTAGGATCCGAAACGTTTGCGCGTTTCCTTCATAGCCATCCTCGGCGGCATCCTCCTGCGCGCCCCCGGCCAATTTGGGATTCCTCACAATCTCGTCGAGCTCTTGCTCAGCCGCGTGCCCGAAGGGCGGATGACCAAGATCATGGGCCAAACAGGCTGCCTCGACAACCTCTGGGTCTAGACCATGTAGTGCGGACTCGGTCGGCTGCTTTCGGAGAATATTCTGCGCCAGCCGCCGACCGATTTGGGCGACTTTGTAGGTGTGCTGTTGCCGTGTATGAAAAATATCCAGCTCGCCCGCGCGCACGATTTGCGTAACGCCTGCGAGACGGTGAAACGCCGAAGAATACAATATCCGATCGCGGTCGCGCTCGAACGCTTGCCGCTGATCGAGCGAGGTCGCGTCTTCAGGGGTGTGACATCGCTGCGCCCGCGCAGCGTCGAGGGGCAGCAAGCGATTCTCTCTGTTTAAGCAGCTTCGGCCAACGTCGCGAAGGATACGACCAAACCCTCAGAATCGAGAGCAATGTTCCCGCGTTCGATCTCGCGCTGTAGCGCTTCGATCACATTCACAAACTCGTGTTGATTGCCCAATGCATCAATTAAGTTTCGCGGTTCAGCTTTGCCGCCCAAATCGACAATCGCAGCCAAGATTTCTTGGATCGAGGGCGGGACATCATTTTCCATCACATTCCCCTTTTACCCATCGCACGGTTAACGGCTTCCGAACGCAAATGTTGCTTTCGGCCGTTGCATAATGTGCTGCAAATGAGTCGAGAATGAGTCTTGCACCCATTTTCCCTGCCCGACCCCAGCCCATGAAACAGGATGACATTCGAATCACATTATCTGAATGCCATGTCAATTCTCGTGTAGGAAAGCGTAGCAATCGGATCCGCCGAGCTGGCGATACCGTCTCAAAATATGGGATGCGAAAGGTCACTCGCCATTTTGGGCGTCACTTACGGCGGCGCCAGCGGCTCACAAAGAAGCCCCCGATCAGGGCGGCAGACCAAAGGCCAAATGTGAAGGCCCAATTCCCCAGCAGGGCAGGCAACTGCAAAAGCTCACCGCCATCTCTGCCCTGCGCACTTCTATTTGCGGAAATGAGCCCAGACTGAGCGAGCACGAGCAGAAAGCACAAAACTGCCATAGCGAGGAATTGCTGCCAGCGAAGGCGCTCAGACTGCACGCCGATCACCACGCACACAGCAAGAGCGATCAATGTCAGCATATCACCGCTCTCCAACAACGTTCCGGCCCAATCGGTTGATGCGCCTAGCCTCTTCGCCCTTCAATCTCAGTTAGCTTCGCCTCAGGCCTCATACTCAGGCGGCACCCAATCGCCCCAATCATCCGTCTGCGGCTGGGCCTCAGGCGTGCTGTCCTCATCATATTCGAGAATGCTTGCGCGGATCACGTAGAATGGCTGGGGACGGCCCCCGGCAAGGCGCACCTTCTTTTTGTGCCGGTTGCCCTCATCGGTCCACAGGAACCCGGCCTCTGCCAGCGCCTTGGCTGCAAACTTTCGATCGAAGCCCTTGAGCACCTCATCCCACCCAGCCGCGTGCAAGAGATAGACCGCCTCAAGGTTGATCGAATGTGAATAGCCCAGCGTTGAAAGCGCCCGCGCCTCTCCGGCTCTGGGGCTGGGCGAAGCTGCCTCGGCCTCATCGTCCAGCCGCATGGCCACGCTTCCGAATCGGGCCTGATTTTGCTGGATAGCGTTCCGCACGGCGATCAGGACTTGCCGCTCTTCCAACAGCCCAGTGCGCCCAAAGCCCTCGGCCCACCGATCAAACAGCCATCGGGCCGCCGCCTTTGCCGTCCCGGCTGGCCAGGGCAGCACACCAAGGGCGGTGGCCAGCTCGCCAGCCGCCGCCACCGCGCCGAACCTCAGGGCCGCGCGGTGGATTTGACCGCTATCACCTGCGCGGCGGGCCTCGGCCACAAACTCGGCCAGCAGCTCCCGCGCCCGCTCATCGGCTGGCGCGCCCTTGGCAATCAGCCGCCGGATGAACAGCGGCCCGGCACGCCCGAAATCCTTGGCAGCGGCATCCTTGATCGCGTCGGCAAACTCGGCTGGCCCAGCCGCGCCGTGGAGCTGCTCAAATGCCCCCATGCCCGCCCCGGCATCGGCGGTCAGGTCGATCAGGCGCAATTCCTGCCCGGCCATAGTCCGCTGGGCCAGCCGGGCCGATCGCATATGATCAGCAAGACCAATCTCACCCGTTGAAAGCACCGTCACGCGCCATTCCGCCCGCCGCCGCAAAGCACCGTCCTGTTTGGCACGCGCCTTTCCTTGGCCGGTGGCCAGCGCATAGGCAGCGCTGCCCGCCTCGGCTGGATCAACAAGGGCCAGTTCGTCCAGGATCAAGGCGGTTTCCGAGTGACCGAATGCCACCCCCTCAAGGGCGTTGCCGGTGGCGCGCCAGCTTGAGGCAAAGCCGAGAGGTCCACCACCGCCCCACGTTGAACCGGCAGAGGTGGCCAGCGTGGTCTTGCCAGATGATGACGCGCCCCGGAAATGGAAGCCGCCGCCCTCAAGGCCCAGCGCGCGCATGATCGGCCCCACGAATGACAGGGCCAGGGCAAAGACTAGCAGCCGGTTGCCCACGGCGCGGCTGGCAATCCCCGCCTGCCAGCCCTCGAAAGTCCCGCGCTGCCGGTAGTGCAGTGCATCCTTGTTGCCGGTGAAATAGACCGGCTCACCATCACCAGCGGCGATCACATCACCAGGTAAGGCAAAGCGCTGGCCATCAACCCAGCCGGTCCGCTCGGCCAGCGTCCAGCGGCACGAATGGCCAACCTCGGCCAGGAACGCGGCGAACCTGTCAGCCTTCCCCCGGCTGGGGCTGATAAACAGCCCTTCCGCCGCCAGCTCGGCCCGCACCGAACCGGCCTCAGCGGCCAGACGGGCACGGGGAATGACCATTTCCTTGCGGCGGCCATCCCGATCACGAAAGCGCACCAGCACGGCCCAATCGCCGCCGCTCGAATTGCGGGCCTCGCCCAGTACCTCGAAGCCATCGGCCAGCCGCACCTCGTGCGAGCTGTCTTGGCGCCGCTCTTCAAAGAACAGGCCCTCAGCGTCCAGCCGATAGCCGTAGGGCAGGCGAATCGCCCCGCGTCCAGCCTCGGCCAGCGCCTCGCCCAGCCGCTCGGCCAGCGCCTCGCGGCTCAGAATTGCGGGGAACACATCGGCGCAATCCCACCCGGCTGGCAACCCATCGGGCAGGGCAGCGATAGCCACCCCCTCGGCCCCAGCCGCCCGGCTGGCCTCAGCCACGGCCTTGGCCGCAGCGTGGCCAGGCTCATCGGCATCGGGCAGGATCACGACCCGCCGCCCGTTGAGGAGGGACCAATCGGCCTTGCCAACGGCCTTGCCACCGCCCGGCCAGGTCATCGCCACATAGGCAGGGAACAGCCGCGCGGCTGCGTCTGCGGTTTTCTCGCCCTCCACCAGCAGCACGGGCGCGGCTGGCGCGCTCGCCAGTGCGTCCAGCCGGTAGAGCGGGCGAGGGACCGGCGGGGCCTTCCACCGCCAGGACAGCCGCCCGGCTTCCCGCCACAAGGTGAGGGGGAGCAATTCCTTGCCACCCTCCACCTTGTCGAAGCGGCACACATGGAAGAGCACCCGGCCCACGCCGTCCCGATAGGTCCACACCTGCCCCGGCTGGCCCTTCGCATTATGCGATCGGCGGGCCTCAGGCGCGCCCTCAGAAACAGGGGCAACCCATTCCCCGCTCGGCTGGGCCTCAGCCTTGGCCGCGCCCACCTTCCCCGCCTTGCCACCGCTCGCCACCTGCCGGGCAACGCTCTTGAATGGATCCTTTTCCGTTCCCGTCACCACCAGCACCCCGCACTATCGCAACCCACCAGTTGCCAGCCGCCCAGCGGGGCCGCCTTGAAATAGGCCCCAGCTCCACCGCGTCCCTGGCCAAGCCGGCGAAAGCACTCCCGGCGAATGTGGGGGGGAAGCTCACCCTTGCCACGAAGGGCCGCCTTCACATCGGAAACCGGCATTCGCAGCCGTCCAGCCACGCGGCGGGCCAGCGTCTCGAACGACACCCGCCGCTGAGGTGAGCGCGCGCGCCGCACCATCAGGGCGAGGGCAGCACCGAAGGCTTGCCGATCGGACGCGCCAGCCGCGCGGGTGCGATCGAGATAGACCAGGTGCGCCCCTTCATGCAGCGCGGACGAGCACCACCGCCCGCCCAGCTTGGCATAGGCCAGGTGCAAACGGCGGGAGACTGAGTACCAAAGCTCCGCGCCCAGCTCTTCCCGTTCAAAGGCGGTCACATAGATCAGTGGCAGTTCCGTCAGGATAGCCGCGCGGCGGGCCGAGAGGCCAAGCAACAGCCGAAGGGCGTGGGCATGGCACGGGCTGGGAAACTGGCAGTTAGCCCGCCACACCCGGTCACGCTGTTCTTGTTCCCAGCTTATTGCCATGGGTTCACCCCCATGCTCTCGGCCAGCCGAATGGCCGCCTCCCGCTGAGGCAGGCCCGCCACATAGGCAGCCAGTGCCACCAGGTCGCCACCGCTGTCACCCGTGGCGAAATCGGCCCATTTGCCGGTGACCAGGTTCACCTTGAAGCTGCCGAGCCGCTTATCGGGCCGATGAGGATTGCGGGCCACCCATTCGTGGCCTTCCCGGCGGCCATCGGGCAACAGGCCGCGCACCACGGCATCGGCGGCACTCAGGGCAGCTTGATTGATCGCCGCGAAATCCACGCGGCTGGACCGCTCAGCGCCGCCGGTCACTGGGCAGCCCCGACCTGTCCCGGCTCTTGCGAGGTGGAAGCCATGGCCGAAGCCTCGGCCCACGCGTCCAGGTCATTGCGCCGGTAGCGAATCGCCCGGCCCGCCAGCCGCACGAATAGCGGCCCGCCGCCGGTCAACCGCAGCTTGTTCAAGAGCGATGAGGAAAGGCCCAGATAGCGGGCCGCCTCATCGGTTTTCATGTAGTGAGATTGGGTTTCCATTTTCCGCCTCCAATTGCTTGAGAGGCCGGAATGAATAGGCAGGAAACGGGAGCGGGCATCAACTTTCGCACGGTGGAATATCTGCTGCGAAACGCCGATTTTTCGGAAATCAGCTTTCTTTCATGGACTTACGAATGGCGGCTGGCGACTGGCCGAACACCTCAGCGGCCACGGTGAGGGCATCGCCCTGCAAGATTCCACCAGCTTGCAGCGATTGGGCCAGCCCAGCCGCCTCCCACAACTGCCGATTAGCGCGAGATAGCCGCCGCCACGCGGCACGGTTTGCCAGCCGGGCATTCAACGCGCCTTCGCTCAGCCCGTGCGCCTTGCTGGCCGCGTTGACCGCTGAGGCCCGTTTCACCCCAGCCGTCAAGGCCTTCTCAACCTCAAGCGCCGCCGCGTGTTCCTTCCGCGCTGCGCTATGCGTCATGCGGAAACGGGGCGGCTTTTTGCCCATTGCCACGGCCCGCGCCTTTTCTCCCGCCGTTATCGGGCGCTTGCCCACCACCAGGCGCTTGGGCGTGGGAGCCTCAGGGTTAAGCATTTGCTCGAAAGTCAGCAGCACCAGCCCGGCATCGGCCAGCCAACCCGCCGCCTCGGCTGGCAGCTTGTCAGCGCCAGCCGCCGCCGCCAGCTCGTATAGTTTCGCCCCGTAGTGGGCCGCAGCGTAGTGCAGTCATTCGGCCCGCTCATCTGCCTGCCCCGCTTCATGGGCCATCCACGCAATACCTACCGCCTCAGGATCGCGGCGGCTGGGCGGCTGGGCCAGTGGCTCAGGGGCGGAGTGCCAACCGGCGGGGAAATCCGCCTCTAGCCGCCGGAATTGGCATTCCTGCCGATCATCCCCGCCCGGCACGTCTCTCACCTCGACAAGCCCGTGCTTGGCCCAGCCTCTCACCAGGGCGGCAACAGGGTGCAGGCGGTCCAGCGGCGGGCCGCGCCAGTAAGTCACCCATTCGCCCAGCCGCGCTTGCTGCCTGTATTGCAGCACCCGCCGCACGGCCTCGGCCTCAACCGCGCCGGTCATCACAAGCCCCCGCGCCCGGCTGGGCGGCGGGCTGGGGAGGCCACAAGCGCGCGCAATTTCCTGCCTCGAAATCCGGCTCTCCCTGTTCCCACTGTTCCCACCGCAGCACTTCGCCAGTGGGAACAGCCGCCAGCCGCGCGAATGGCCGATCTATGGGCCTCTGGCCTTGCTGTTTCCATTGTTCCCACTGTTCCCATACCTCTAGGTGATTCCCGCCGCCCTCGGCTGGCCGTGGGAAAATATTCGCGCGGCTGGCGCGCTGGCTTGTTGGACCGAGTTGCAGGCACATGGCTGGCTGTGGCTGGCCTGTCATTCCGCCCAGCCGTCTCCCTGCCAGCGCGCGGAAATAGCCAAGGACAAGAAAAAAACCTGCCAATGAGACAGGCTGCGGTTCTACGGCCAGGTCGATCTACAAGCTTTGACCACCCCCCCTCGGCCTCGCCTCTGGCCCCATCGCCAGCCGCATGGCTGGGCACCACGTGAATGCCGCGCGCTTGGGGCCCCTTCCCCCTCTTCCCCCCGCGCGTCATGCCTTGCGGCCCTTCGCCATGCCAATCTCCACCACCTCAGCCGATCGGCCAGACAGTCCAGCCGCTGCCGCATGGGCGATCCTGTCCGCCGCCTGCCGCACCGGATCATCGGCCAAGTGAGCATAGCGGGCCGTGGTCCGCACATCCTTGTGCCCCAGAAGCTTGCCGATGATGGCCAGCGATTGCCCACCACCAGCCGCGCCAATGGCTAGTGATGCATAGGTGTGGCGGAGGTCATGTAGGCGCACATCGGCAAGCCCTGCCTTGGCCCGCACGGCCTCCCATACCTTCTTTGTCCCGGTCCAGTGGCCAGCCTCGCCCCGGCTTGCCGGGAACACATAGGGCGAGGGCGGCGGCACCGTCTTGCCCTCTGCCTTCGCCTCGATCGCAAGAGCTTCCCGCTCGGCCTCGGCCTTTGCCGCCAACTCCGATAGCAGGGCCAGGGCGGGGGCACCGATCGCCACCACCTTGGCCCCGGTCTTGCTGTCACTGAGCCGCAGCGCCGATCGCTCAAAGTCCACCTCATCCCACCGCAGCGCTTCAATCTCACCCTTGCGCGCTCCCGTGGTTGTCAGCAGGCGAATAACGGCCAGGCCCATGGCATTGCGTCCCTCTAGGCCAGCCGCCTCGATCGCCTCGCCCAGCCGCGCCAGCTCTTGCGCCGAAAGGAACCGCTCCGACCGGCCATCCTTGTATCGGGCCACCCCATGCACTGGGTTATCGGGCCGCAGCTTGTGGCGCACGGCAAAGGCGAAAATCCCGCCCAGCAGGCCTACCGTGCGGCTGGCCGTCCCCTTCCCGCCGCGCGGCTGGGTATAGGCCCTCGGCCCAAGGCGCTGGCGGTCCACCGCTGTCTTTCCGGCGGCCACATCGCGCATGAAGCGCTCCACATCGCCAGCGGTCACAGCCGACAAGGGTTTGCGGCCCAGCAAGGGCTTGATGTGGGCCTCTATTCGGTAGCGGTCCGTTGCCAGCGTGGTGGCCTTTTTCCCGCTGGCCCCTTCCTCAAGGTAGAGGTCACAGAGCTGGGCCACGGTCCGCTCCCCTCGCAGGCGCTTGCGCTCGCCCTGTGGATCTGTGCCCAGCCGCGCGGCGCTGAGAATGCGGCGGGCCTCTTCCCGTGCTTGATCGGGCGTAAGCACCCCGTGCCGCCCCAAGGTGTATTCCCGCTGGGGCGCGGCCCGGCCCGTGCCCGCCCGATAGGTGGCAATGTAGGTCTTGGCCCCGGCGGGAGTGACCTTGAGGCCGAAGCCCTTCAATTCGCTATCCCAAAGCCGGTAGGTCCGATCGCCCGGCTGGGCCGCATCCACCAGGCGCTTTGTTATCCGATCGCCACCAATTCCGCCCGCCATGGAATGCCTCCTGAGTCAGCACCGAGTCAGCACCATGTCAGCACCGCTCGGAAATCTCAGGGTGAGGGAATGACAGAGAATGTCCGAAAAAGCTAGGAAATCCGCCAGCTTATGCAACGGCAGGAAACAGCAGAAATCAGGTGAAAATTGCCCACTCCCGCCCTCCGAAGGCAGAGGTCACAGGTTCGAATCCTGTCGGGTGCGCCATACCGCATTCCCCTGATCGACACGCGCTCTGCCGCCGCGGCAGGCTCAGGCCCATCCAGGCATCGCCCGCCAGCCTCGCGGCCACCGGTCAGGAATTGATTGCGCGCCCGCAAGCCTTGCGCGGATCAACCCCAGCCCTGTTCCAGGAAGCGCACCGCGCAGGCGGCAAGGAAGGCGCTGCCCTTGGGCATCACGCTTTCGTCCACCAGCATGCGGCTGTTGTGGATGCCGCAGCAGGTGCTCCAGTCCGCCCCGTCGTGCGCCACGCCGAGGAAGAACATCGCGCCGGGGACCTTTTCCAGCACGTAGGAGAAGTCCTCCGCCCCCATCAGCGAATGGCTCATGGCGTGCCAGCATTCCTCCCCGCCCATGTCCTGCGCGATGGCCCTGCCCAGGTCGATGGCGCGCGGATCGTTGTTGGTGATGGGGAAGCCTTCGGTGACCGCCACTTCCGCCGTGCAGCCGTGGGCTTGCGCGGTCAGCTGGGCCACGTCGGCCAGCGCGGCGCGCACGGCTGCGCGCCGTTCTGCCGAAAGGGTGCGGATGGTGCCGCGCATGTGCGCGTGGTTGGGAATGATGTTGTGCGCGGTGCCTGCCTCGATCATCGAGACGGTGACGACGGTTGCCTCCGCCGCCGAAAAGCGCCGGGTGACCATGGCCTGGATCGCGGTGACGATGGCCGCGGCAGCGGGCACCGGGTCCGCGGTATCGTGCGGCAGGCTGGCGTGACCGCCCTTGCCGTGGATGGTGATGTCGAACTGGTCGGCCGCGGCCAGCATGGCGCCGGGCTTGCCGGCAATGCGCCCGTGCGGCGAATTGGGCATGATGTGCAGGGCAAAGGCGGCATCGGGCAGCGGGTCCAGCAGCCCGTCATTGATCATGTGGCGCGCGCCGTGGAAGCCTTCCTCCCCCGGCTGGAACATGAAGCGCACTTCGCCCGCCAGCTCTGCCTGCCGCGCCGCCAGAATGCGCGCGGCCCCCGCCAGCATGGCGGTGTGGGTATCGTGCCCGCAGGCGTGCATCCGCCCCGGAATGGTGGAGGCGAACGGCAGGCCGGTGTGCTCCTCCATCGGCAGGGCGTCCATGTCGCCGCGCAGGAGGACTGACCTTCCCGGCTTGCCCCCCTTCAGCGTGGCGACTGCGCCGGTGGCGGAAGTGCCTTCGCGCCATTCCAGCGGCAGGTCGGCGAGTTCAGCGCGGACCTTTGCCAGGGTCAGCGGGGTTTCCAGCCCCAGTTCGGGTTCGGCATGGATGGCGCGGCGCAAGGCCACGATGCGCGGTTCGATCTGGCGGGCGGCGTCAAGCAGGCTTTCGGTCAGCATAGCGGCAGGTTCTATCGCGCCCGCTGCAGATGCGCCAGCAGGGGATGGCGACAGACCGGTTTTCTTGCGCGACTTATCCCGTACAAGCGACTATGTAGCGCCCTGTCAGACGCGACAGCGAAGGAACAACCCCGGTAACCCACGGTTGCCAGTGAAGGCCAGCCGGCAGTTTTTTGCGTGGCTTTTGCCCGGAGCAGATGGTTAAGCGTTAGCGATGTACGGTGCGATCCATGTGTTTGAGCGGTTGCCCCAGGTGGACCTGGTGGAACGGAACGCCGATGGCCGCGGCGCACCCGCCGTGCGGGCGGAGCCGCTGGTCGGGCTGATCCGCAATCCGCGCAGCCACGGGCATGACCAGGCACCCGGCCCCGGTTTCGATGAAAACGGCAGGGAAATTCCCGGCGTCATCACCGCATCGCCTTCCCAGCGCAGCGAACTGCCGCAAATCCTGGCCGATTTCGCCGCCGCCCAGGTGGATTATATCGCCATCGATGGCGGAGACGGCACCGTGCGCGACGTGCTGACCTGCGGGGCCGGCGTGTTCGGCGAAGTGTGGCCCACGCTGATCCTGCTGCCCAGCGGCAAGACCAATGCCCTGGCCTATGATCTCAACGTGCCGCGCCGCTGGCCGCTGGCCGAAGCCCTGGCTGCCGCCCGGCGCGACAGCGCCGTGATCCGCCGCCCGCTGGTGGTGTCGCAGCGGGATGACGAACGGGCGCAGGTGCGCGGCTTCGTGCTGGGCGGCGGGGCTTTCACCCGCGCCATCAGCCTGGGGCAGGATGCGCACCGCTTTGGCGCGTTCAACGCCGCCGCCGTGGGGGTGACAGCGATGTGGAGCGGCCTGCAGGCCTTCTTCGGCACGCGCAGCAACCCGTGGCGGCGCGGCACGCGGATGCGGCTGCGCGATGCGGCGGGCGATGACCTGGAGCATCATGGCGGTCTGCCGCAGGATGAACGCTACCTGCTGTTCGCCTCCTCGCTTGAAGGTTTTCCGGCGGGCCTGAAGCCGTTCGGGGACCTGCGCGCCCCGGTACGCCTGGCCCTGCTGGACAACGCGCGGCGCGGCCTGCTGCTGCGCCTGCCGCTGATCTTCCGCGGCCACCACGGCGCTGTGAGGGGCGACGCCGGCGTGCACCTGCACGGGCTGGAGGAATTCGAGCTCGACATCGCCGACAGCTTCATCCTTGATGGCGAGGCGTTCCCTGCCGGCTCCTATCGCGTCAAGGCCGGCCCGCGCCTGCGCTTCATCGTTCCGTGACAACCGTGCCCGCGCCGGATGACCTGACCGCCCGCGTGCAGGCGGCAAGCGGGCGCGCGGTGCATCCCGCCATTTCCGCCTTTGCCCGGCGGCTGGCGGCGGAAAGCGGTGCGCTGGCGGTGCTGTTCTACGGCTCCAACCTGCGCACGGGGGAGCTGGACGGGGTGATCGATTACTACCTGCTGCTGCCCGGTGTTGCGGAAAAAGGCATGTGGCCGCGCGTGTCCTATCGCGAATGGGGCCACGAAGACCGCACCCTGCGTGCCAAGATCGCCACGATGACGCTGGCCAAGTTCGCCGCCGCTTGCCGGGGGGAGAGCCGCGACACGACCATCTGGGCGAGGTTCGTGCAGCCATCCGCGCTGGTCTTCGCAGCAGGCGATGAGGACGCTGCGCGCGTGAAGGAATCCCTCGCCCATGCCGCGCGCACCGCCGCGCGCCTGGCCGTGGCCGTGGGGCCGCAAAGCGGGACGGAGGGCGATTACTGGCGCGCGCTGTTCCGCGCGACCTACAAGGCGGAACTGCGGGTGGAAAAGCCGGGGCGGGAAAACTCCATCCTGGAACTGAACCCGGCACATTTCGACGGTCTGCTGCCTGCCGCGCTGGCGGCCGAGGGGATCGTGTTCGCCCGCAACGGGGACATGATCGCGCCGCAGATGCCCGCGCCGCAGCGCGTGCGCGTGCTGCGTTGGTGGCGTCGTCGTCGGCGGCTGGGCAAGGCCATCAACGTGGCCCGGCTGGTGCGCGCCACCCGCACCTTTGACGGCGCGGGCCGTTATGCCGCATGGAAGGTGGAACGCCACACCGGAATCAAGGTGGAAGTTACCCCCTGGCGGGAAGCGCACCCGATCCTGGCCGCGCCGGCGGTGCTGTGGAAGGTCTGGCGGGCGAAGCGGAGCTGACCGCACCGCCGGTTTGCGCTGGCCGCCCGCGCGGTTACATGTAACGCATCTGCACGTTGATCGAGACCACGTCCCCGCCCACGTTGAAGCGGGTGCGGCTGATGCTGGGGCGGCCCAGGTTGAAGATGTTGATGCTGGGGTTGTTGGACATGGCACCGCCATCGGTGCGCAGGTCCGTTTCGCCATTGCCATTGACGTCATGGCGCACGGCTACGGCATAAGGCCCGGCTTCGGGCACGGGCAGGCAGAAGCTCATCGTGCCGGCACGAGCCGGGCTTTCGATCCGGTATAGCCAGCGGCCCCGCTGCAGCCAGTCGGCCTCGACCCCGCGATAGAGCTGGACGCGCACGTTGCCGCGGGCGCTTTCGATGCCCGAGACGGTGACGCGCACGGCGGGCGATCCGCCGCGGCAGCGGGCGGGATCGTTGCCAATGGTCTGCTGGTATTGCGCCATCGCGGGAACGGCAACCAGGGTCCCGGTGAACACGGTGGCAGCCAGCGCCAATGCAGAAAGGCCGCGCGGAATGGTGCGGCGCAGGGATTTCAACATGTGCGATCCTGTTTCAGTATACGAGTTCCAGGCCCGGCCATCTGCGGTGGACACTGTTTGCACGCTTTGTGCCGCTTGGCCAGTGAATGACGGCTGAAGGGGGTTGTCAGCCGGGGGAAAACACGCCTTCCGGCGGCTACGCAAATCCCCTGTGTGGAAAATGCCTGTCCGCGCCTTGCTGCGCGATTCCCGCGCGCGTAGGGGCTGGTAGCATCATGGCAGCCCCTCTCATTTCTCCCAGCATCCTTTCGGCCGATTTCGCCCGCCTGGGGGAAGAAGTGCGCGCGATCGACGCCGCCGGCGCGGACTGGATCCATGTCGACGTGATGGACGGCCACTTTGTGCCGAACCTCACCATTGGCCCCGCCGTGGTCAAGGCGCTGCGCCCGCACAGCGCCAAGCCGTTTGACGTGCACCTGATGGTGTCGCCGGTGGACCAGTGGATCGAACAGTTCGCCGCAGCCGGGGCAGACATCATCACCGTCCACCCGGAAGCCGGCCCGCACGTGCACCGCAGCGTGCAGACCATCCGCGCGCTGGGCAAGAAGGCAGGCCTCTCGCTCAATCCCGGAACGCCGGCCAAGATGCTCGATTACCTGTACGAGGAGATCGACCTGGTGCTGGTGATGAGCGTGAACCCGGGCTTTGGCGGGCAAAGCTTCATTTCCAGCCAGCTGCGCAAGATCGAGGCCATCCGCCAGACGATCGACAAGCGCGGGCTGGACGTGCTGGTGGAAGTGGATGGCGGCGTGAATGCCGAAACCGCCCGCCAGTGCACCGATGCCGGGGCGCACGTGCTTGTGGCAGGTTCTGCCACCTTCACCGGCGGGCCGGATCGCTACGCGGCAAACATCAGGGCGCTGAAAGGCGAATAACCGATGGACGACCTCTCCTCCCGCCTGCAGGATGACACTGAAGAGGGCACTCGGGAAGGAGCCCGCCAATTGGCGATGCCGCTGGACGATGACCGGATCGAAGAGCTGGTAACCAGCACGCCGCCCGCGCCGCCTGCCCGCCCCGTGCGCAATCAGCGCCCCCTGGCAGAGGACCTGCCGGTTTCCACGGGGCGCGAACTGACCCTGTCCGATTTCAACCCGCCGGAAATTTCCGCCGGGGAACGGCTCATCCGCCTCGCCTATCGCCTTGGTGTGCCCGGCCACACGCTGGCCGCGCCCTTCCGCAAGCCGGTGCGCCCGCGCTTGCTGGCGGCGGTGGAAAGCCCGCTGCCGGGGGACCGGGTGGCCGGCATGGCGCTGCGCGCGGGGCATTTCCTGGTGCATGGCGTCAAGGCGCCGATCACGCAGGTGGAATTCACTCCCGTAGCCAAGCTGACCCCGCCGTTCGAGCGGACGGTGCACGGCTTCACTTGGCTGCGCGACCTGTCCACCTGCGGCACCACTGGCCAGTGCGGTCCCACGGCGCAGCGGCTGGTGGGGGCCTGGTTGCAGGACAACCCGGCCTCAGCGCGTGGGCGCGGCGCGGCATGGAAGGTGGAGAACGTCGGTCACCGGCTGCTCGGCTGGCTGGTTCACGCGCCGCTGATCCTGTCGCCGCAGGACAAGCGCCAGCGCGCCGCCGTGCTGGAAGCGATGGACGAAACCGCCCGCTGGCTGGACCGGCACGTTTCCCGCGCCGAGGACCGGCAGGGCGAGGTGATCGGCTGGTGCGCCGTGGTGGCCGCCGGCCTGCTGCTGCCCGATGGCAAGCCGCGCCGCCTGTTCGGCGAAGCGGGGCTGGTGCGCGCGCTGGGTGAACTGGTGGGCGATGATGGCGGCGTCCTGTCGCGCAGCCCGCTGGCGCAGATGGACGCCATTGCCGCGCTGGTCGATCTCACCGCCTGCTACCGCGCGGTGCGGCGCGATCCGCCGCGCGCCATCCCGACGATGCTGAACCTGTTGGTCCCGCCGCTGCTGGCGCTGACCCATGCCGATGGCTCGCTGGGCAACTGGCAGGGCGCCGGTGCGGTGAAGGCGGAGCGGCTGGAGGAGCTGGTCAAGGCCAGCGGCGTGCGCACCCGCCCGCTGCGCGACGCGCGCCAATGGGGCTACCAGCGGGTGGCCGCGCGGGACCGGAGCCGGGGCAACGGCCAGGTGGCCGTGCTGCAATTCGACACCGCGCCCCCGCCGCTGGCCCGCCACGCGCGCAGCGGCTGCGCGTCTACCCTGGCGTTTGAATTCAGCCATGGGGACTATCGCCTGGTCGGCAATTGCGGCGGCGCGGCGCTGGCCGGTGGGCAGGTGCCCATCCGCATCGAACAGGGCCTGCGTGCCACCGCCGCCCATTCCACCGTGGTGCTGGGCGATGCCAATTCCACCGCCGTGCTGATCAACGGCAAGCTGGGCGGCGGCGTGGGCTCGGTCGAGGTCGATCGCCGGGTGGTGGAGCTGGAACGCGGCAGCGCCACCCGCATCGAGGCGAGCCACGATGGCTATGCCGCGCGCTTTGGCCTGGTGCACCGGCGGATCCTGATCCTGCGCGATGACGGCAGCGAACTGCGCGGGGAGGACCTGCTGGTCCCTTCCGGCCGCGGGGGCAAGCGCGGCAAGGTGCCTTATGCGATCCGCTTCCACCTTGGGCCGCAGGTGTCGCTGCGCCTCAGCGACAATGCGCGCGGGGCCACGCTGGCCTTGCCCGATGGCAGTTACTGGCAGTTCCTCACCGGCGCCGAAAAGGTGGAGGTGGAGGAATCGCTGTGGGTGGATGGCGACGGACGCGTCCATCCGGTGGAACAACTGGTGATCCAGGGTCTGGTATCGCGCGGCGGCGGCAATTTCGGCTGGCTGCTGAAGAGAATGGGATAAGCAATCACATGGGTACGGTGGCAATCAGGCGGGCGCTCCTCTCGGTGTCCGACAAGAGCGGTATTGTAGAGCTGGCGACGGCGCTGGCGGCGCGGGGCGTGGAGCTGGTCTCCACCGGCGGCACCTGCAAGGCGCTGCGCGAGGCGGGCCTGGCGGTGAAGGACATTTCCGAACTGACCGGTTTCCCCGAGATGATGGATGGCCGCGTCAAGACGCTGCACCCGGTGGTCCACGGCGGCCTGCTGGCGGTGCGCGACAATGCCGATCACCTTGCCTCCATGCAGCAGCACGGCATCGGCCCGATCGACCTGCTGGTGATCAACCTCTACCCGTTCGAAGCCACCGTGGCCAAGGGCGCGGCGCGTGACGAGGTGGTGGAGAACATCGACATCGGCGGCCCCGCCATGGTCCGCTCCAGCGCCAAGAACCACGATTTCGTGACCGTGCTGACCGACCCGGCGGACTATCCCGAACTCCTTGCCCAGATCGATGCCGATGGCGGCACCAGCAAGGCCTTCCGCATCCGCATGGCGGCCAAGGCCTATGCCCTGACGGCAGCCTATGACGCGGCCATTGCCAGCTGGTTCGCCTTTGCCGATGCCTTTGCCAACCCGCTGGGGGCCGAGGCGCTGCACGCGACGCCCTTCCCCGCCACGCTGCCCATGGCCTTCAGCCGCAAGGATGTGCTGCGTTATGGTGAAAACCCGCACCAGGCCGCCGCGGTTTATGTCCCGCGCGGGCCGGCCACGCCCGGCGTGCCACAGGCCCGGCAGGTGCAGGGCAAGGAGCTGTCCTACAACAATCTCAACGATGCCGATGCCGCGCTGGAACTGATCGCGGAATTCGCCGGTGGCCAGCCGGCGGTGGCCATCATCAAGCACGCCAACCCGTGCGGCGTGGCCCAGGCCGAAACCCTGTTGGGCGCGTGGGAAGCGGCGCTGGCATGTGATAGCGTGTCGGCCTTCGGCGGCATTGTCGCCACCAACGTGGCCCTCGATGGCCCCACGGCGGAAGCGATCTGCCAGATCTTCACCGAAGTGGTCATCGCGCCCGGCGCGGACGATGCCGCCTTGGCCGCCTTTGCCGCGAAGAAGAACCTGCGCCTGCTGCTGGTGGACAGCCTGCCCGATGCCGCCCGTCCGGGCTTGCAGATGAAGTCCATCGCCGGAGGCATGCTGCTGCAGTCGCGCGACAATGGCGAGATCGGCCTGGATGACCTCAAGGTCGTCAGCAAGCGCCAGCCGACCGGAAAGGAACTGGCCGATTGCCTGTTCGCGTGGAAGGTGGCCAAGCACGTCAAGTCCAACGCCATCGTCTTTGCGCGTGACGGCGCCACCGCCGGGATCGGCGCGGGGCAGATGAACAGGCGCGATTCGGGCCGCATTGCTGCCGTGCGCGCGCGCGAAGCGGCCGATACCGCCGGGTGGAGCGAAAGCCGCACCGTTGGCAGCGCCATGGCGTCGGACGCGTTCCTGCCCTTTGCCGACGGGATCGAGGTGGCGCTGGAAGCCGGTGCCAGCGTGGTGATCCAGCCGGGCGGGGCCATGCGCGACGATGAAGTGATCGCTGCGGCCGATGCGGCGGGCCTTGCCATGGTGTTCACCGGGATGCGCCATTTCCGCCATTGAGGCGACCGTTCTGGCGAATTTCGGCCAGTTGCACCGCACCTGCGGCGAACCGGCGCATGTTCAGTTGGCGTCAAGAACTTGGCGCTTAGGAAGGCTGCACAAGACGATTCTGACCGGGACCCTGCCATGGGACTTTTCACCGCCGAACTTTACCGTTCATTCTTCGCCGGCTTCGGTGTAACTGCGCTGGTGCTGGCGGTGAACATCCTGCCGCAGCTCGGAGGATAGAACGGTGAAGCTGAAGGCCGTACTTGCCGCGACTGCCCTTGCCTACCTGGCGGTGACAGCGTGGCCGGTTTCGGCCGAGGATCCGGTCAACGCCCCCGTCGCCACCCGCCAGGCGAATGAGCGCGGCACCCAGACCGCCATTTTCGCCGGTGGCTGCTTCTGGGGGATTGAGGCGATATTCTCACACACCCGCGGGGTTTCCAGCGTGGTTTCCGGCTATCACGGCGGATCGGCGGCAGAAGCGCGCTATCGCGTCGTGTCGGGCGGCACCACCGGCCATGCCGAAGTGGTGCGGGTGACTTACGATCCCTCCATCGTGCGGTATGACCAGTTGCTGCAGATCCTGTTCTCGGTCGGCGCGGATCCGACCACGCTCAACCGCCAGGGTCCGGATCGTGGACGGCAGTACCGCAGCGCCATCGTGCCGATGAATGCGGAACAGCGCGCCGTGGCGCAGGCATATCTCGCCCAGATGCGCCGGTCCGGCGTGTGGGACGATCCCATCGTGGTGGCGATCGAGAACTACCAGCGGTTCTATCCGGCGGAAGACTATCATCAGGACTTTCTGCTGAACAATCCGGACAACCCGTACATCGTGCGCTGGGATGCGCCCAAGGTGGCGGCGCTGCGGACCATGTTCCCGCGGCTGTGGCGCAGCACCTTCCGTACTGGTTGATCTGGTCGCACCGGATGATTTGCCGCGCGCGCCAGTGCCGCCTATATTCCTTGGCATGACCGCGCACACTCAGCATAACCACCACGGCCATCACGAACACCACGGGCAAAGCCTTGTGGCTGAAGCCGAGCGCGTACTCACCGATGCGGGCGAACAGTGGACGCAGATGCGCGCCGACGTGTTCGAGACGCTTGCCGCGCAGGAACGGCCGGCCAGCGCCTATGACATTGCCGAAGCCGTGGGCCAGGCGCGCGGGCGGCGGGTGGCGGCCAACAGCGTGTACCGCATCCTTGACCTGTTCGTGCGCACGAACCTGGCCAACCGGATCGAAAGCGCCAATGCCTACATCGCCAACAGCCATCCGGGTTGCATGCACGATTGCATCTACCTGATCTGCGACGATTGCGGCCAGGCCAGCCACCTGGATGACGACAAGCTGACCGGCGCGCTGCGCGCCGCCGGGCAGGCGGCCGGCTACACCAACGTGCGTCCGGTGGTGGAACTGCGCGGCCTGTGCCCCGATTGCACCGCCTGAAGTTCGCCCGCCAGCATGGCCGAAATGCCGTAAAGCCATTCCATCGACAGGCTCGCAGGTTGCCTGTAAGGCAAATCGATGACTTCGCGTCCAGAAACGCCGCTGCTCGACACGGTTGACACCCCGCACGACTTGCGCCGCCTGGCGCCCGGCCAGCTACGCCAGCTGGCGGATGAGCTGCGCGCCGAGATGATAGACGCCGTCGGCACCACCGGTGGGCACCTTGGTTCGGGCCTTGGCGTGGTGGAACTGACGGTGGCCATCCACTACGTGTTCAATACGCCGACTGACCGGCTGATCTGGGACGTGGGCCACCAGGCCTATCCGCACAAGATCATCACCGGGCGGCGGGACCGCATCCGCACGCTGCGCCAGGGCGGCGGCCTCAGCGGCTTCACCAAGCGCAGCGAGAGCGAATATGACCCGTTCGGCGCGGCGCACTCCTCCACCTCGATTTCCGCCGGCCTCGGCTTTGCCATTGCCAACAAGCTGAACGGCGTGCCGGGCAAGGCCATTGCCGTGATCGGCGACGGCGCGATGAGCGCCGGCATGGCCTATGAGGCGATGAACAACGCCGAAGCGGCCGGCAACCGGCTGGTCGTGATCCTCAACGATAACGACATGTCGATTGCCCCGCCGGTGGGCGGCCTGTCGGGTTACCTCGCTCGGCTGGTCTCCTCCGGGCAGTTCCTCGGCCTGCGTGAACTCGCCAAGCGGTTCGCCCGCAAGCTGCCGCGCCCGCTCCATACTGCGGCGAGGAAGACCGACGAATTCGCCCGCGGCATGGCCATGGGCGGCACCCTGTTCGAGGAACTGGGCTTCTACTACGTCGGCCCGATTGACGGGCATGACCTGGACCAGCTGATCCCCGTGCTGGAAAACGTACGCGACGCTGCCGAAGGCCCGTGCCTCATTCACGTCGTTACCCAGAAGGGCAAGGGCTATGGCCCGGCGGAAGAAGCGGCGGACAAGTATCACGGCGTTGCCAAGTTCAACGTCATCACCGGCGAACAGTCCAAGCCCAGCGGCGGCCCGCCGGCTTACCAGAACGTGTTTGGCGATACGCTGGCCAGGCTCGCGGAAAGCGACCCGAAGATCTGCGCCATCACCGCCGCCATGCCCAGCGGCACCGGGGTGGACCGCTTCGCCAAGGCGCACCCCGCCCGCGCGTTTGACGTTGGCATTGCCGAACAGCACGCGGTGACGTTCGCTGCCGGCCTTGCCGCACAGGGAATGCGCCCGTTCTGCGCGATCTATTCCACCTTCCTGCAGCGCGCCTACGACCAGATCGTGCATGACGTGGCGATCCAGAACCTGCCGGTGCGCTTCGCGATTGACCGCGCCGGGCTGGTGGGGGCGGACGGCGCAACCCATGCCGGTTCGTTCGACATTACCTATCTCGCCAGCTTGCCCAACATGGTCGTGATGGCCCCGTCGGATGAAGCGGAGCTGGTCCACATGACCTACACTGCCGCCCTGCATGACAGCGGCCCTATTGCCCTGCGCTATCCGCGCGGCAACGGCGTGGGCGTGCCTTTGCCGGAAGCGCCCATCCAGCTGCCGCTGGGCAAGGGCCGCATCATCCGGGAAGGCAGCAAGGTGGCCATCCTCTCGCTTGGTACCCGGCTGGTGGAAGCGCAGAAGGCGGCTGACCTGCTGGATGCGCGCGGCCTGCCCACCACCGTGGCGGACCTGCGCTTTGCCAAGCCGCTGGATGCGGAACTGATCCGCAAGCTGGCCACCACGCACGAAGTGGTGCTGACGATCGAGGAAGGCAGCGTGGGCGGTCTTGGTGCCCATGTGCTGACGCTCGCCTCCGATGAAGGGCTGGTGGACGCGGGCCTCAAGATCCGCACCCTGCGCCTGCCGGACGTGTTCCAGGATCACGATACGCCGGACAGGCAGTACGAACAGGCCGGCCTTACCGCCCCGTCCATCGTCGATACCGTGCTTTCTGCCCTGCGCCATAACAGCGCGGGTGTGGAGGAAGCCCGCGCGTGAGGTTGCGGCCGGCGCTGGCCCCTGTGCTGGCACTGGTGCTGGCCCCGGCGCTGATGTTGCCTGCTGCGCCTGCGGCCCAGGCGCAGGATGATGCCGTGGTCCTCACCCCGGCGGAGCGGGCGCGGGCCGATGCGCTGGCGCTGGAAGGGCAGATCAACGCCGCCTACGCATACCTTGACCGGCTGCCTGGTGGCCGCTTCTCGCTGACCACAACCTTGCGTGCCGAGGCCGAGGCGGTGCGGGATCGCCGCTCGCTCCTCGCCTTTGCCGAACGCGCGCTGCTGCTGCTGGCCGATCACCACGCCATCACCGGTGGCAGTTTTGCCGATAGCTGGGCCGTGGTGCCCAGTTATTCCGACCTGTGGATTGAGCGGGTGGATGGCGATTACCGCATTACCGCCGTGCGCGCCGGCTCCCCGGCGGAGGAAGCAGGGATCGCGCCGGGGATGAGCCTCATCGCGGTGGACACCGAGCCGGTGGCCAGTGCCGTCGCCGCTTTCTGGAGCGATCTTGGTGCCGATCCGCAGGCGCAGGATGGTGCCTTTGCCGCCCGCGTGCTGGCGGCAGGTCGCCGCAATGCGGAGCGGGTGCTGCTGGTGCGCGACGCGGAAGGACGCGCGCGCGAACATCGCCTGCCCAACCTCTACCAGGTCCGCAGGGACCTGCCGCCGGTATCCACCGAGGCGGAAGGCGGCGCGCTGGTCATCACCATCAACGATGCCCTGGGTAATGGTGAAACGATCGCCGCATTCGATGCGGCCATGGCCACGGCCACCCCCGGCCAGCGCGTGGTGCTGGACCTCACCAATACGCCCGGCGGCGGCAACACCAGCGTGGCGCGGGGCATCATGGGTTGGTTTGCCGAGCAGCCCACGCCCTACCAGATGCATTTCCACCCCGGTGAGGAGCGCGAGAGCGGCATTGCCCGCCAGTGGGTGGAATATGTCCAGCCGCGCCCTGGCAAGCGCCACGCGGGTCCGGTGGAAGTGCGCGTGGGCCGCTGGACCGGGTCGATGGGGGAAGGGCTGGCGCTGGGCATGGCGGAACTGGGCGCGTGCATATCCGGTGGGCCGATGGCCGGCCTGCTGGGCGCGATCCATGACCTTCCCGTGGGCCAGAGCGACGTGGTGGTGAAACTGCCGGCAGAGCGGCTACAAGCCATCGGCGGCACCCCGCGCGAGGCCTTCGTGCCGAGGGCCTCATGCGGCTAACCCCTGCCTCGCTGCGGCCGTTGGCCCTGGCTGCGCTGGCGTCCATCTGCACGCAGGCGTTCGCGCATGAAGTGACGTGTTACAATTCCGGGGCCCTGTGCGGGCTCTGGTCGCGCAATTTTGCCGGCGGCAGGGTGACCACCGACGATGTGACCCGGCAGGGCAGCGTGACGGTCGACCTGGAGATTGCGCCCGATGGCCACGTCGCAGGCTGCACGGTAACCCGGCCCAGCGGCAACCCGGCGCTTGATGCCGATACCTGCTCCCAGCTCCAGGCTTATGCCCATTACCGCCCGGCGCTGGACGATGCGGGCGAACCCACCACCGGCAGCGATACGATCACCATCGACTGGGTGTTCCGCCCCCCTGCACAGACAGTGCCGGAAGCCAGCGAGGCACAGACGCCGGACGAACCGGCGCCCAAGCCAGCGCCCTTACCGGAAGGGCTGCTGGCCGTCTGATCCGCCGGCGCGGCCTCAGCCGTCCTTCGTCTGCCCCAGGGTATCGAGGTGCATCCAGCGCTTCACCACGGGGCTGAACAGCAGCACCGCCACGGCCGCGCCGATGGAGATCCAGCCGAACAGCTCGTAGATTTCCAGCAGCTTGACCTTGCTCATCTCCCCGCCGTGGCCGCCGGTCGCCTCGCCGATCAGGCCGGCCACGAAGTTGCCCACCGCCGTCATGTAGAACCAGGCGCCCATGATCAGGCTGGCGAGATAGCTGGGGGCGAGGCGGTTCATGGCCGAAAGGCCCACGGGGGACAGGCACAGCTCGCCCGTGGTGGCGAACAGGTAATAGAGGAAGATGAAGATCACCGGCGTCATCGCGGCCACGCCAAAAGCTTCGGCCCCCCACACCAGCACCAGGTTGGCAAGGCCCATCTGCGCCAGCGCCAGGCCGAACTTGGCCG
>VFQO010000351.1_pt1 | contig 51819 bp, 54 predicted proteins | sample 3512331 | NCBI WGS metagenome assembly VFQO01 (sample SAMN10412371, study PRJNA504923) | tailings metagenome | isolation source: Replicate 3 from Balatoc abandoned mine | place: Philippines: Itogon, Benguet | collected 2017-08-28 | reverse complement strand
ATGAGGAAATGAAGGACAAGCACGATTTCCTCGGCCAGTTCGGCGTCGACACCGATGAAGACATCGCCCGCACGCTTGCGGCGTTCGGCGGGTTCACCGAAGGGCTCCAGCTGTTCGCCAGCTTCGCGATGCTGATGAACTTCCCGCGCTTCAACAAGATGAAGGGCATGGGCCAGATCGTCAGCTGGTCGGTGCGCGACGAATCGCTGCACTGCGAGGGCATTATCAAGCTGTTCCACACCTTCTGCGAGGAACGCCAGTGCCTCACCAAGGCGGTGAAGGAAGACCTGATCGACATCTGCCAGAAGACCGTGCGGCTGGAAGACAACTTCATCGACCTCGCCTTCGAAATGGGCCCGGTCAACGGCATGAGCGCCAAGGAGATCAAGCGCTACATCCGCTACATCGCCGACTGGCGCCTGAAGCAGCTCGGCCTGCAAGAGATCTACATGATCGAAGAACACCCCTTGCCCTGGCTCGCGCCGCTGCTGAACGGGGTTGAGCACGCCAACTTCTTCGAAACCCGCGCGACGGAATATTCCAAGGGCGCCACGCGCGGCGATTGGAACACCGTGTGGTCGTCGTTTGATAAGCGGCAGAAGGCCAAGGCTGTGAATGAGGACGACAGCGTTGTGGCTGAGGCTGGGCTGTTTGGGGTGCAGGCAGCGGAGTAGAGTTGTGTTGCAATAGAGTGTCAGGGGAGGGAACATGGCGGCAAGTATTAAGTTCTTTGCTTCTCTCCCCGTCTTCCATATTGGAATTTGTTATTGGTATATATTTTGCTTTCATGCTGGGTTTGGCGGTGGATCTTTTAATCTGGTAAGTGCAACTGACGTATTCTCTGTATCAATCGGAAAGTTGGCTGCCGCATATATCGGATTACTTTCTGCCTTGGCTATATCTCATTCTATATTGGCAGAGAATCCGTCTCAATTGCCGAGCGATGGAAATTTAAAGCTTCATTCATATTGGAATAGCCATTCAGCTGGCCTGCTTATGCAGGCAATGTTTTGGATTGCTTTGGCATCTCTCGCGGCTTTAGTGCTGTTCTTTAAGATTTTTATTTCTGGTTTTGCAGTGGTTTTTGCAGGATTTTTTATTGGTTCTCTCTGCCGTCAAATTAAAAAGAACAATAGCTTTGATGAAAATCGTGTCTTGGCGGGAGGCATATTGCTATTTTGCATGTTAAATTTATCAATTTTTGCTTACCGTGATGGATTTTCATTGAGAAATGGCAATTTAGATTCTCTTCCCCGGGACCGCCTTGTATGCAATGATTATTCTCCTTACTGTGCGGTTGGAGAGAATTTCATCGGTGTAAGCGCTAACGGCATGAGGTTGGTCGTGAATGAGAACTGCGAGAAATTGTTTGAATTTTCTCAATCAACAGTCGTCGTTGACATGATGTAGCGAGTTGAATGTCCGATAATAGCAGCTATCTCGTCCCCCCCGCTCTCGGCATCAAACACGCCACTTATCTTCGCTGGCTAACGCGCAAGGCGGCGGCGCATTTGAAGCGGGATCGCAAGCGTTTCCCCGAACGCGACCTCACCGGCGAGAAGTATCGCACCGACATTCACAAGGCCGTCTGCGATCACGGCACGCATGATTTCTACACCGGCGAGGCGCTTGATTGGTCGCTGATCAGCACCTACGACAACGACGAGTTCAAGGCAGGCAAGACCGCCTACAAGCTCGGCTTCGCTCTATTGCCGACCGTCGATCACGTCTTCGAACCCGACGGCACATGGCGCTTCGTCATTTGCGCGTGGCGGACCAATGATGCCAAGAACGACATGAGCCACACGGAATTCGTCGCCCTGTGCCAGCGCGTCGTCGCGCATCACCAGCGACCACCCCCGTCCCGGGCTTGACCCGGGACCCCGCTCCCTTCTGCACCGATGAAAGCGAAAGCGGGGCCCCGGGTCAAGCCCGGGGAGACGGGAATGGGAGCGCGCCCACTCTTCGTCACCCCGGCGCTGGCAGGCTTGGGGGTGAGACGATGCGGAGCGGTGTTCTTCTGGTGACGCGGCGGTGCAGCGCGGTGCTTTCCTACACCGGAACGGCGGCGTAACACCGGCGGGTGATGATGGCCCCGCCCCACTTGCAACCCGCCGTCGCAGTCCTGGCGGCCCCGTTTCGGGCGGCGTTGGGCGTGGGCGGTTTTTTGGTTTCTGGACAGTGTCTCCTGTGTCTCCAACAGCGGCGGCCGGAACTTGACCTCGATCAAGTACGCCCGCGGTGCGAGCGGCTAGGACGGGGTATCACTCAGGGAGAACACCATGTCGCACACCCCCAACGAACTCGCCGATGTCTTTCCGGACAATACCGACACGCTCCACCACCTAAAGCTGACCGATGCGCACTTCGCCCGGCTGGCCGAGCAGCATCACGAAGTGAACCGCGAAATCCACCGGATCGAAACCGAGATCGACGCCGCGAGCGACGACCGGCTCGAAGCGCTCAAGAAAGAGCGGCTGCATCTGCTGGACGCAATCGCCGCAATGCTGGAAGCCGCACCGGACGCGGTCTAGCACCAACGGGCTTGTGCGGGCGGGGCAACAGGCGATGCTCCGCCCGCAACCCCGCAGAGGCCGATGCTACTCCGCGATCCCGCCATCTTGGCGCGGGCTGGTGCGCCGGTCCGTGCCGGTGCGGCGATCGCTCTTGCGGCGGTCAGGGCCGTCAAACGGCGCCTGCGCCTTGCGCCGGTCCGTCTGCCGCCGCCCTCCGCCCGAAGGGTCTGCCGCCGGCTTATCGCTGTCACTCTCGCTCATTGCCACCTCGCTTGGGCCGGAAGATATCACTATGGCCCCAAATTTCCTAATACTTACTGACGGTTCCACCAATCGGCTTGGCCCGGAGGCCGCGAGCCGCTAGGGGGCCGCGCGACAACGCAAGCGCGCGCGCAGGGGTTTGAACACCGGTGACCGACAAGCTGAACCATATGCCGCCGCGTTCCGGGGCGGACACGCCGGATCTCTCGAAGGCCGAAGTGCTGATCGAGGCGCTGCCCTATTTCCAGCGCTATGCCGGGCGCACCTTCGTGGTGAAGTATGGCGGCCACGCGATGGGCGATCCCGAAGCCGCGCGCGACTTTGCCGAGGATATCGTGCTGCTGAAGGCGGTCGGCATCAACCCGGTGGTGGTGCATGGCGGCGGCCCGCAAATCGGCCAGATGCTGAAGCGGCTGGGGGTGGAGAGCACCTTCGTCGATGGGCTGCGCGTCACCGATGAAGCCACGGCCAAGGTCGCCGAAATGGTCCTATCGGGCGCGATCAACAAGGAGCTGGTCGGCTGGATCGCGGCCGCTGGCGGCAAGGCGATCGGGATCTCGGGCAAGGACGGCGGGATGGTGACCGCGCGCAAGGTCAGCCGCACCACGCGCGATCCTGACAGCAATATCGAGCAGGTGGTCGACCTCGGCTTCGTGGGCGAGCCTGCGGCCGTCGACACCAGCGTGATCGACACGATGGTGGCAGCCGGGATGATCCCGGTGATCGCCCCGATTGCGCCGGGTGCTGACGGGGCGACTTACAACATCAATGCGGACACGATGGCCGGCGCGATTGCGGCGGCGCTGGGCGCGGCGCGCTTGTTCCTGCTGACCGACGTGCCGGGCGTGCTGGGTGCAGAGGGCGAACTGCTGACCGACCTGACTCCCGCCGACATCGCCAAGCTGCGCGAAGACGGCGTGATCCGCGGCGGCATGGTGCCCAAGCTCGAAACTTGCGTCACCGCGGTGCAATCGGGCTGCGAGGCGGCGGTGGTGCTCGACGGGCGGGTGGGCCATGCGATGCTGCTCGAATTCTTCACTGCGCGCGGGGCCGGCACGCTGGTGCGCGCCTGAGCCGGGAACTGAGTTGTAGCGTGAGGCGTATTAACAGGCTAATACGCCTGCCAAGGGACATCACCGGGCGCGAGGGCCAAACCGGCCCGCGCCTTCGCAACGGAAATGGATCGCAATGACTGACGCACTTTTCCAGATACTCTCCATGATCATCAGCACCGCCAACATGCTGCTGATCATCTGGTTCATCATCGGGCTGCTGTTCGCGTTTAACGTGGTGAGCCCCAGCAACCAGTTCGCCTATGCCGTGCATGACGCGTTGAGCCGGCTGTTCGAGCCCGCGCTGCGCCCGATCCGCAAGGTCATGCCTGATACCGGCGCGATCGACTTTTCGCCGATGGTGTTCCTGATGATCCTCAACGCCATCGGCTACATCCTGCAAGGCGCCGTGCGCTGATGGGGGAAGCGGCGCTGATCGACGGCAAGGTGTTTGCGGCCAATCTGCGCGCCCGGATCGGCGCGCTGGCGGCGGACTTTGCCCAGGCGACCGGGCGGCGTCCGGGGCTGGCGGTGGTGCTGGTCGGCGAAGATCCGGCGAGCCAGGTCTATGTCGGCGCCAAAGCGCGCGCCTGCGAGGAAGCGGGGATCGCCAGCTTCGAACATCGCCTGCCCGCTGAAACCAGCGAGGCGGAACTGCTCGCGCTGGTCGAGCGGCTGAACCGCGATGATGCGGTCGATGGCATTCTGGTACAGATGCCGCTGCCGAACGGGCTGGACGAACAGGCGGTGATCGCCGCGATCAGCCCGGACAAGGATGTCGACGGGTTTCACGTCATTAACGCCGGGCGCTTGAGCGTCGGCCAGCCGGGCTTCGTCCCCTGCACCCCGCTCGGCTGCATCATGCTGCTGAAGGACCGGCTGGGCGATCTGTCGGGGCTGGAGGCGGTGGTGATCGGCCGGTCGAACATCGTTGGCAAGCCGATGGCGCAGCTGCTGGTGGACGCGAACGCGACCGTCACCGTGGCGCATAGCCGCACGAAGAACCTCGCCGAAGTGGTTCGCCGCGCCGACATCGTGGTCGCGGCCGTGGGCCGTCCCGAGATGGTGCGCGCCGAATGGATCAAGCCGGGGGCGAGCGTGATCGATGTCGGCATCAACCGCCTGCCCCCTGAAGAGGGGAAGACCAAGGGGCGACTGGTGGGCGATGTCGCCTTCGCCGAAGTCAGCGCGGTTGCGGGCGCGATTACGCCGGTGCCGGGCGGGGTCGGGCCGATGACGATTGCGGTGCTGCTGCGCAACACTTTGGTCGCCGCGCATGGCCATGCCGGGCTGGCGCCGCCCGAGGGCTTGTAACGCGCTCGCCCTTCGACAAGCGCGGGCCAAGCGGATAGACTGCCTCCATGATCAGATCCGCGCCCGCACTCCTTGGATTCGCCGCCCTTTCCCTCGCCCTGTCGGCTTGCGCTGGCGGCGGGGGGCCTGCCAAGCCCAGTCGCCGCGCGGTGGAGCAGATCAACCGGGTCCTGTCCGTGGCGCCAGGCGCCGCGCAGCCGAGCACCATCGTTGCCACCGAAGCCGCTTTCTCCCGCGCTGCGCGCGAGCGTGGGCAGTGGACCGCGTTCAGGATGTTCGCCGCGCCCGGCGCCTTGCTCCATGGCGAGGACGGCCCCTTCCCGATCGAACCCTGGCTCGCCACGCAGACCGATCCGCCTGCCGCCGTGCAATGGGACGCGCGCGTTGTCGCCATGAGCTGTGACGGGGCGATGGCGGTGAGCAAAGGCCGCTACCGCGATCCCGAGGGCAAGGTCGGCAGTTTCGTCACCGTGTGGGAGCGGCAGGCGGACAATTCCTATCGCTACACCTTCGATGTCGGCGGCGATGATGTGCCCCAGCCTCCGGCGAGGAAGCCGGTGCAAGAAGGCGATATCGTCGTGACCGAAATCGACGCTGTGACCGGCCTCGTCGCGACCTGTCCGCGCGGCTCCGCTGGCACGCCCCCGCCGCCGGCCATCCCGATCGGCGAAGACGGCAAGGCCGATGCCAAGCTGTCGCGCGACGGCACGCTGCGCTGGCGCTGGGAGCACCGGGCGGACGGCACGCGCTATGTCGCGGCGGATTATTTCTATCAGGGCCGCTGGGTCACCGCGATCGAACAAAGCCTTGTGCGGACCGGCGATTGATGTGAGGGGCGCGGAACTCTCCCCCTATCGACCTGCGAAACCCGTGCCATGGTGCTGACCGAACTCTTCCTTTCCGCCTTCATCACCCTGTTCGTGGTGATCGACCCGCCGGGGTGCGCGCCGATCTATGCCGGACTGACCAAAGGCGCGACCCCTGCGCAGGCGCGCAGCATGGCGCTGCGGGCGACGTGGATTGCGGCGATCATCCTCTTGGTCTTCGCGTTGTTCGGGCAGGAATTGCTCGGCGCGCTGCATATTGAACTGAACTCGTTCCGCATCGCGGGCGGGCTGATGCTGTTCTTCATCGCCTTTGATATGGTGTTCGAAAAGCGCACGCAGCGCCGCGAGGAGCGTGCCGAGAAGATCGCCGCCACTCCGGAGATCGAGGACGTGTCGGTCTTCCCGATGGCGATGCCGATGCTCGCCGGACCGGGCGCGATTGCGGCGATCATGCTGCTGATGAACGAGGCTGAGGGTTGGCCCGAGATGTTCGAAGTGCTCGCCGCGCTCGCTGCCGTGCTGGCGATCACGGCCGCCGCGCTGGTCGCGGCAGGGCCGCTGATCCGGCTGCTGGGCGACAAGGTCGAAGCGGTCATCACCCGCCTGCTCGGCGTGCTGCTGGCCGCGCTTGCGGCGCAATATGTGATCGATGGGCTGAAGGGCAGCTTCGGATTGTAGAGGGAGAGGGGAATGCCGGGAACACGTGTGGTGGTCGAAGGAGGCGGGAAGAACCTCTATTCGGTGGCAGAGCGTTCCGGGGCCTTTCACATCTACAAGGACGGGGTCTTCACCTCGGACAAGCATATCGGCACGGCGGCTTCGATGAACGATGCGCTCGCCTTCATCCAGCGCCATTCGGGGCACAAGATCAAGAGCATTGGCTGACGCTGTCACCCGCGCGCAATGTCTTAATGAAAGCGTAATGATATCAGCAGTAACTCCCCCGTGACCCCCTCGGGCGCTGGGTTGACACCCCTGTGGCCTTCGGGGATATCCCAATTTGGGACAAACAGCACAATCGCGTGGGGGATCAGTGGGTATTTCGCTTCAGAAGAGCCAGTCGGTCAGCCTCGCGAAAGAGGCGCCCAACGGGTTGACGCAGATCAGCCTCGGCGTGGGCTGGGATGTGGCCAAGAAGGGCTTCTTCGGCGGCCTGCTCGGCGGCAGCGGCGATATCGACCTTGATGCCTCGTGCATCACCTTCGATGGTGACAAGACCGTGCTGGAGTCCGTGTGGTTCGGCAAGCTCACCAACGCATCGGGCACGATCCGTCACAGCGGCGACAATCTGACGGGTGAGGGCGACGGGGATGACGAAAGCATCGCCATCCAGCTCGACCGGCTCGACAGCAAGGTCGAATATCTCGTCCTCACCGTGAACAGCTTCCGCGGGCAGACCTTCGACAAGGTCGCCAACGCCTTCGGCCGGGTGGTCGACAAGCGCAGCGGCAAGGAATTGGCGCGGTTCGATATTTCGGACTCCGGCTCGCACACCGGGCTGATCCTCGCGAGCCTGTCGCGCAATGGCGGGCAGTGGGACTTCAAGGCAATCGGCGAACGCACGGGCGGGCGCACCGTCCATGACCTGACGGCACCGGCCCGCGCGATCCTCTGATTGGCCGCAGCGCTCGACTGCGCCGCACCCTTCCTTCCATCTTTTGCCGGAGCCAGTCGCATGCAGCTGCAACGTGGGGAAAAACGGTCCCTCGCCGATCTCGGAGTTGGCTCGCAATGCGAGGTCAAGGTCGAGTTCGGGATGGACGGGATCGACATTGCCGCTTTCGGGCTCGAACCCGGCCAGAAGATCGGCGACGACCGCTATGTCGTGCTGTTCTCCAACCCCGCCACCCCCGGCGGCGAAGTGCGAATGACCAGCAGCGGCAACGCAGCCAGCTTTGCGCTCGATCTCGACCGGCTGCCCGCGAGCATCGACCGGATCGTGTTCACCGCCACCCATGATAGCCGCGCGGTTGGCGAATCCCGTCCGCTGATGGTGAACATTGATGGCGGCAAGGCGAGCTTCGATGCCGCCGCCGCGCTCACCAACGAAAAGGCGGTGATGCTGGCAGAGATTTACCGCCATTCCTCCGGCTGGAAGATCGGCACGATTGCGGCCGGGTTTGCTGGCGGGCTGGGCGCGCTGATCGGGCATTTCGGCGGCGAAGTGGACGAGCCTGCACCGGCGCCTCCCCCGCCTCCTCCAGCACCGCCCCCGCCCCCGCCCCCTCCGCCGCCACCCGCAGCGCCGGTCAGTCTGAAGAAGATCAGCCTCGATAAGGGCAATTCCTCGGTCAGCCTGAAGAAGCAGGGCAACACCTTCGGGGAGATCGTGCTCAACCTCAATTGGACGGCGCGGACCCAGAAGAAGGGCTTCTTCGGCGGATCGCAGCAGCTCGACCTGGATCTCGGTGTGATCTTCGAACTGGCCGATGGCATGGGCGCAGGCTGCATCCAGGCGCTGGGCCGCAGCTTCGGCGCCTATAATCAGCCGCCCTTCATCGAGCTGTCAGGCGATGACCGCACCGGCGCGGTTGCCGCCGGTGAGACGATCCGCGTCAACGGCCAGTATTTCGACCATATCCGCCGCATCGGCGTGTTCGCGCTGATCTATGAGGGTGCGCCCAACTGGGCCGAGACCGATGGGGTCGTCCGGCTCAACATTCCGGGCCAGCCTGAAATCGAGGTGCGGATGGACGAAACCGGCAGCCGTGAGCGGTTGTGCGGGATCGCCACGATCGACAATGTCGGCGGGGAGCTCAAGATGAGCCGCCTGATGCGCTTCTATTCCAGCCAGAAACCCTTTGCCGAGGATATCGGCGTCTATCTTCAGTGGACGCGCGGCAGTAAGGACTGAGCAACAAGACCGCCGTATCACACGGCCAGAAGGAAGATTTTTCGATGTTCAAGCATTTCGGCGGTTCGCTGCTGTTTACGGCCTTCGGCCTTGTCCTGGGCGGCTGGTACGGCTGGGAGCTGACCGGCACCATTGATGGCATGCTGGGGATCGTGTGGATTTGCGCGGTTCTCGCGGTGCTGGAAGTGTCGCTGTCCTTCGATAACGCCGCGGTCAACGCCTCGGTGCTCAAGGACATGAGCCCGCTCTGGCAGCAGCGCTTCCTGACCTGGGGAATCGCGATTGCGGTGTTCGGGATGCGGATCGTGTTCCCGCTGGTGATCGTGATGGTCGCAGCCTCGCTCGGCCCGATTGAGGCGATGAAGCTCGCGCTGAATGAACCGACCGAATATCAGCGCATCGTCAGCGAAGCGCATATTGGCCTGATGGGCTTTGGCGGCGCGTTCCTCGGGATGGTGGGCCTTAAGTATTTCTTCGATTCCGACAAGGAAGTGAACTGGATCGACGCGATTGAGCGCCCGCTGGCCAAGGTCGCCGATATCGAGGCGATTGCCATCGGGCTGGTGCTGGCCGGCACCTGGGCGACGTCGACCATGCTGGCCGATGCCGACGCGCTGACCTTCATCATCGCCGCGATTGCCGGTCTGCTGACATATCTCGGCGTGGAGATCATCAACCACCTGCTCGAACCGCCCACGCCCACCACCGGCGATGTCGCCAAGGCGGGCTTCGGCGCGTTCCTCTATCTCGAAGTGCTGGATGCCAGCTTCTCGTTCGACGGGGTGATCGGGGCCTTCGCGCTCACCAACAACCTCATCATCATCGCCATCGGTCTGGGGATCGGCGCGATGTTCGTGCGGTCGATGACGATCTTCCTCGTGCGCAAGGGCACGATGTCGGAATATCGCTATCTCGAACACGGCGCCTTCTATGCGATCATGGCGCTGGCGGTGATCATGTACATCAACACCTTTGCGCACATCCCCGAAGTCATCACCGGCCTGATCGGCGCGGTGTTGATCGGCCTCGCGTTCTGGTCGTCGGTGCGCTGGAACAAGGCCAACCCGGACGGGGAGCCTGAAGACGCGTTGGCCTGATCGGCGGCGCAACATTCATCTTGGGTTGCGGCCGGGGCAGTCCCGGTCGCCGCCAGACTTGGGAAAGGAAGACGGATTATGGCTATCTCACTGTCAAAGGGTGGCAATGTCAGCCTGTCGAAGGAAGCCCCCGGGCTTGACCGCTTCATGGTCGGCCTCGGCTGGGACGTGCGTGCGACCGACGGTAAGGATTTCGATCTCGATGCGTCGGCGTTCCTCTGCAAGGGCGACGGCAAGGTGCGCAACGACACCGATTTCTGCTTCTACAACAACAAGAACGTCGCCGGCGGCGCGGTCATCCATCAGGGCGACAACCGCACAGGCGAAGGTGATGGCGATGACGAAAAGATCGAGATCACCCTGTCGAAGATGCCCACCGATGTCGACAAGGTCGCTGTCGTGGTGACGATCTACAACGGCGACGAGAACGGCCAGACCTTCGGCCAGGTCTCCAACGCCTTCATTCGTCTGGTGGACGCCAACAACAACAACGAAGTCGTGCGCTATGACCTGTCGGAAGACGCTTCGGTCGAAACCGCGATGATCCTTGGCGAAGTCTATCGCCACGGGGCGGAATGGAAGTTCCGCGCGGTTGGTCAGGGCTTCAAGGGCGGGCTTGGTCCGCTCGCGGCGCATTTCGGCGTCAATGTCGGCTAAGGGCTTGGGCGCGCGGTCGGGGCATGTGCCCGGACCGCGCGCCATGTAACACAGGGAAGCACAGAATATGGCGGTTTCGCTCAGCAAGGGCGGTAATGTCTCGCTGTCGAAGGAAGCCCCGGGTCTCAACGCGGTCATGGTTGGCCTCGGCTGGGACGTGCGGCGCACCGATGGCGCGGCGTTCGATCTCGATGCCTCGGCCTTCGTAATCGGCGCCAATGACAAGGTGCTCTCGGACGCGCATTTCATCTTCTACAACAACAAGACCTCGCCCGATGGTGCGGTGGTCTATAGCGGCGACAACCGCACCGGTGACGGCGATGGTGATGACGAGACGATCCGCATCGACTTCAGCAAGCTCTCACCCGATGCCAAAAAGGTCGTGATCGCGGTCACCATCCATGATGGCGAAATTAACGGGCAGAACTTCGGCTCGGTCCAGAACGCCTTTGCGCGCGTCACCAACGTGGCCGATGGCAAGGAGCTCGCCCGTTACGACCTGTCCGAAGACGCTTCGATGAACGTCGCGATGATCTTCGTCGAACTCTATCGCGGCAATGCAGGCGACATCAAGGTCAAGGCAATCGGCGAAGGCTGGCGCAGCGGGCTCGCGGGTCTGGCAGGCGCGATGGGCGTCAACATCGGCTGAGCCTGGACGGGACGCGCCCATGCAACCTGCCCAGCCTGGCCAGCGCATGCCTGTCAGCGCCAAGGCTGATTGCCGCATCCGGCTGCAAGGGCCGGAAGGCCAGCGCATCGCGGTCGCGGCGATCAGTCCGAGCGGCGGCGGGCGGGTGCTCGCCTTCGAACGGATCGATCCGCAGCACTGGTTCATGGATGGCATGGCCGAGCTGGAGGGCGACTTCGAAATCGTCGCCTATGTCATGGATGATCGCCACGGCGGCTTTGCCAACGCCGCTTACCCGATCCACATGGAGGTGGACGGCGCCACCCATGTGATGCCCCCACCGACTGAACAACTCGCCGCTGTAATCCTTGCCGAGGTCTATACCCGCAATGGCGAGCGGCGGATGAAGCTGTCGAATGAGGGCTTCACCTTCGGGATCGACGCCTATGTCCGGGCGCGCAATCTCGGTGCGGTGACGGTGCCGTTCCGCAATGTGCCCGATGTGCCACCGCCCGGAAATCATGGAGGCAATGGGCCGATCCCGCATCCCGATGGGCGCGGGCATAATCGTCCCAAGCCGGTGCCGGGCCAGCTGATCGGTTCGGGCAGCGGCGTGCTGATCGCGCCCGATCTGATCGTCACCAATGCCCATGTGGTCGAGGACGGCCAGCGGTTCGAGGTCGGCCCGGCGCGCGATTCCGGCGTCGTGCTCGCGGTCGATGCCCAGCACGATCTGGCGCTGCTGCGCTGCCAGACCGCAGGCGCGCCGCTGCCGCTCAGGATCGGCTCGCCGCTGTTTCTGGGCGAGGATATCATGGCCGCGGGCTTCCCGCTGATCGACGTGCTGGGGGCCGATCTCAAGGTGACGACCGGCAATGTCTCGGGCCTCACCGGCGGGGGCGGCGACATTTCGCGCTTCCAGTTCAGCGCGCCGATTGGCTCGGGCTCGTCGGGCGGGGCGATCATCGACGAGTTCGGCAACTTGGTCGGGATCACCTCGGCGAGCCTCGCGCATGACAATATGCGCAACCGGGGGTCGATCTCTGAGAACGTCAATTTCGGCATCCGTGCCGCGCTGGTGTTCGAGATGGCAGCGGCGGCCGGGGCAGACCTGCCGCCGATCGCGATCTCGACCGATAACGTGCGTCGCAATGTCGTGGGGCGGGCGCGCAGTGCGGTGGTCAGCATCATCATCCATGCCTGATCCGGTGCAGGATTGCGTGACGGTCGACCTGCCGACCGGGCGGCTGGTGCTGCGCGGGGTTGCGCCCGAACGCGTGGCCGCGCTGTGCGATTTCGCCGCAAGGGCCAATCCCAAGCGCGGGTTCCTGATCGTCTCGCGGGTGCTGGGGCGTCACTTGCCCACGCCCCCGGAAGCCCTGCGCGCCGCTGCTGACGCACTCGCTGCGCAGATCCCAGGCGACCTGCCGGGGCCGGTGCTGTTCTGCGGCATGGCGGAGACAGCCACAGGCCTTGCGCAAAGCGTGTGGGCCGCATGGCGCGCGCGGCACCCGGATGCCGCCAGCGCCTATGTCCAGTCCAGCCGCCAGATCGCGGCGGGTGCGCGCATCCTCACCCGGTTCGAGGAAGGCCATAGCCACGCCGCCTCGCACATGGTGCAGGTCAGCGCGGACATCGAACCCGCTCTCGCGGCTGCGCGCAGTCTCGTGATCGTCGATGATGAATGCAGCACCGGCAGCACCTTCGTCGAGGCGGCTGATGCGCTGGTCGCCGCCTTGCCGCAGATCGCGGCGGTGCATTGCGCCAGCCTCACCGATTGGAGCGCGGGCGGGTTCCTGGCCCGGATGCCGCGCCCTGCTGCGGCCCATTCCTTGATCGTCGGAACGCTCGAATGGACGCCGGGGGCAGGGCAGGCCGCCGCCTCGCTCGCGCCCACCGCCAACCGCCACGGCACGGCGCCTGCCACCGGAATGCGCAGCCGCACGGGGCTGCTTGCTCCCGAGGCCGCCGACCGGGCATCGCTCACAGCTCAGCCGGGCGAACGGGTGCTGGTGCTGGGCGATGGCGAGCACGCCTATGAAGCGCTGCGCATCGCCGAAGACCTCGCCGCGCAGGGCGCGATCGCCGCTGTCCAGTCGATCACCCGCACGCCCGCGCTGATCGGCCACGCCATGCAAAGCGTCACCACGCTGGCGGATGCCTATGGCTCGGGAGCGATGTGCCATGTCTATAACCTCCTCGCGCACCGGCCCGACCGGATCGTCATCGCTGCGGAGATTGCGGGGGCGCAAGCCGACGAGTTGGCGCGCTGGGTCGCCGAAGCGGGCAGCAGCGCGGTGGTCGAACTCGCGCTATGCCGCTACGGGGCGCAGGCATGACCATCCGCCCGCTTATTCTGGCCGACCTTGACGACAGCCTGTTCCAGACGCGGCCCAAGTGCGGCGACTGGCCGGATGAGACACTGCGGTTGATGAGCCGCCTCGTCGATGGCAGCCCCAGCGGCTATGCCACCCCGCCGCAGCAAGGGCTGATGGCGTGGCTGGCGCATGGTGAGGTGGTGCCCGTCACCGCCCGCAGTCGCGAGGTGCTGTCGCGCGTCGATATCGCGCAGGCCCCGGCGATCTGCGCCAATGGCGGCTGCATCCTGATGGCGGACGGCACGCCCGATCCGGTCTGGCACCGCCACCTCGAAGCGCAGGCGCAGACCACCGTCACGCCCGGCGCGCTCCATCCTGAACTCATCGCCGGTCTGGATGGCGAGGCATTCCGGCACTGGATCGTCACCGAGGACGGGCTCGATCTCTACTGCGTTATCAAGAGCAACCACGGCGATGTCCCCGCGCTCACCGCCGTGGCCGAGGCGCTGAAGCCGCGTCTTCCCCAAGGCTGGCGCATCCACGCCAACGGCAACAACCTCGCCTTCCTGCCACCGTGGCTGAGCAAGCGGGCGGCGGTGCGCTATATGCTGGAACAGGTGCGCTGCGACACGCCCGAACGCCCGGTGATCGGCATCGGCGATAGCTGGTCGGATGCGGGTTTCCTCGACCTTACCGACATGGCGATGATCCCGACGCAAGCGCAGCTGTGGCAGCACATCGCGCGCGGGCATGAGTGGATTGATTGAGGGTTTGGCCATGACCCCGTTTCACGGCTCCTACGCCCCAGAGGACGTGACCTTCCTGCTGAAGCCCGCAACCATCGGCCTTACCGACGTGCGCGCCAAGGAGGCGCTGATCCAGTCGGGCGCGCGGCATTATTCCGAAATGCTGTCGGAAGAGCGCTTGCCCGATGCGCGCTATCTCGATCTCTACCACGCCGCGCTGGCGAGGAATGGTGGGCGGCTCAGGGGCGACGTCGCGGTGCTGGCGGATGCGATTGCCGCACGGCCTGAGACTGCACAAAGCTGCACCATCATCTCGCTCGCCCGAGCAGGCACGCCCATCGGCGTACTGCTGCGCCGCGCCTTGCTGCGGCGCGGGGTGGACGCGGTGCATTACTCGGTCAGCATCATCCGTGGGCGCGGGATCGACCGCGTCGCGCTCGCCCACATCGCCGCCGCACGCGGGACAGCGGACGCGGTGTTCGTCGACGGCTGGACCGGCAAGGGCGCGATCACCGGGGAGCTGGAAGCGAGCCTTGGCGATGGCAGCACCGGCTTTGCCCCCTTCCTCGCAGTGGTGGCCGATCCGGCGGGCTGCGCTTCGCTGGCGGCGACGGCGGAGGACTATCTCATCCCCTCGGGCATTCTGGGCGGGATCGTGTCCGGGCTGGTGAGCCGCTCAGTGCTAAGCGACGCGCTAGTGGGTGAGGGTGAGTTCCACGCCTGCCGCCACCTGACGGAATTCGCCGAAGCCGACCAATCCCGCGCCTTCATAGCCGCGGTTGAGGCCGCGGCGCCCTCGGTCCAACCCCACCCCGGCTGGACTCCCGCAGGGGCCCGCCAGAGCCGGTTTGCCTGCGAGACGCTGATCGCCAGCCTGATGGACGAATTCGCCGTCAGCGATCGCAACCGGATCAAGCCCGGCATCGCCGAAGCCACCCGCGCTGTCCTGCGCCGCGTCCCCGAGGCCGTGCTCGTGCGCGACAAGGGTGACGCCGAAGTTGCTCATTTGCTTCATCTTGCCACACAAACCGGGGTAAGTGTGCAGCAACGGGAACTTGGCAACTATCGCGCCGTAACTGTGATTGCGAAAGCAGGAGACGTGTGATGACGAAAGCGGTCGAACTCGGCGCGACGCTCTATATCCCGGTGCAGCACCCGCGCCTTGCCGAGGTGTTGGCGGGCGACCATCCCGATTTGCGTTCGGTGGTGATCTGTCTTGAGGATTCGCTGCACGAGACCGAGGTGGGCGCAGCGCAGGATGTGTTCTGCGCGACGCTCCGGGCGCTGGAGGCCGCGCCGCCCGCGCTGATCGCCTATACCCGCCCGCGCAATCCCGAAATGCTGACCTGGATGCAGGCCCAACCGGGGATCGAGCGGCTGGCCGGGTTCGTCCTGCCCAAGATCACGACCGCCAATCTGGCAGACTGGCTGGCGCGGCTGGAAAGCCCCGCGCACGGGATCATGCCCACCATCGAAAGCGCCGAGGCGTTCGACCGTGCGTCGCTCATCGCGATGGCGCGCACGCTCCAACCGCTGGGCAGCCGCGTCCATGCGGTCAGGATCGGCGGGAACGACATCCTCAACCTGCTCGGCGTGCGCCGCTCGCGCACCCGCACCGCCTATGACGGCCCGCTCGGCTTGGCGATTGCGACCATGGCGAGCGTGTTCCTGCCCGAAGGCATGGCGCTGTCCGCTCCGGTGTTTGAGCATTACGCGCAAAGCGATCTGCTGCGCGAGGAGGTCGCGCGGGATCTGGAGCATGGCCTGCTGACCAAGACCGCGATCCATCCGGTGCAGGTCGGAATCATCCACGAAGCGCTGCGCCCCTCGGCCAGCGAAGCGGACGAAGCCCGCGCCATCCTCGCCCGAGAAGCGCGGGCGGTGTTCAGCCACGGCGGCAGCATGTGCGAGCCGACCACCCACGCGCGCTGGGCCGCAGGCGTACTGGACCGCGCCGAGGTTCACGGGCTGCGCGGTGCTGCGTCCGGCGTTTCCGAACAGCCGACGCGGGTTGCCTGACGCTGTCGTGACCGCGATCCCCAAACGGCGCCACGCCGAACTGGCCGGGCAAGCGATGAAATATGTCGCCGAACTGCTGCTGATCGAGCCGCTGAGCCCGGCCTTCGACCACAAGCTCGAAGCGCTTGAGGGGTTAGGCCGGGATGAGATCGCGCAGCTTTCCGCGCGCCATGCGGGCAGCCTCGCCCAGGTCGCGCCGCCACCGACCGGGGGGATCGCCCGCGCGATTGTGGGCCTGCGCAACCTTGCCGAAAGTCTTGAGCCGCTGCGCCAAGGTAATCTAACCGGCGGGGCCAAGCGCTTCGGCCTGATCCCGGCCAAGCCCGACCCCAAGGCCTATTTCCGCCGCTACCGCGAGGCGCAGGGCGAGATCGAGGCGGCGCTGGCCGCGCTGACGCGGGAGCGTGACACGCTGATCCGCGCCAATGTCACCCTCGAGTCCGAGCAGGCCGGGCTGACGCCGCTGATCGCCAGCTTGAGCGAACACGCGCTGTTTGCCGAGGAAATCGCGCTCACCCTCACCGCCCGCGCCGAGGCGCTCGCGGCGCGCGAGCCGATGAAGGCGCGGCGGCTGCAATCGGATGCGCTCCACACCGTCCAGACCCGGCTGCGCGACATTGCCGAGGCCCGCGCGCTTGCCATGCAGGCCGCCGCTCTGCGCGAGATCGTCAGCGCCACCAATACACGGCTGATCGAAGGCATTGATCAGGCGACTGCCACTATGGTGCTGGTGCTGCGCACCGCGATCGAAGCGGCGCGGCTGATTGCGAGCCAGGAGCTGGTGCTCGACGGGATTGCCAGTCTGCGCCGCGCGGCGAGCAATCTGATTGAAGAGGATGAACCTGTCAGCACGGACGCCAGCGCCGCAGCCTTGCAGTCGGCCTTTGCCAAGCTCTACGATGCGCTTGACCGGCTCGACACCGAACGCGCGGGCAGCGCGGCGCGGCTGGGCGACCGTTAAGCTGCTGGTGGCGCTTGCCGGGGTGTGATGTTAGGACGACACGCCGGATAAGCGCCGGTCAATGGAGACGTGACGGTTCGTGGGCCTGTTTGATTCGATCCGGAAAATGTTTGCGGCGCCTGAGCCGGGGGCGGGCCCCGCGCCTGCTGCGCCGCCGCCCGCGTCCCGCAAGCCCGCGTTCGATTATGATGACCAGCGCGTGCCCACCGGTGCGCGGGACAAGATCCGCAAAATCCTCACCAGTCTTGCCGAAGTCGAAGGCATGATGGACCGCGAACAGGTGCAGGCCGTGAGCCGCACCGAGATCGAGCTGATGCGCGACGAGCATCTGCCCAAGCTGGTCAAAAGCTACATCGACATCCCCAGCGCCCACCGCGCCGAAATCTTCCGCAAGACCGGCAAGTCGGCGAGCTTCATCCTTGAGGAAAGCCTCGGCACCATGCAGGCCCGGATCGACGAGATCGCCCGCAATCTGGCGCAGCATGATCTCGACGCCTTCTCCAGCAACGCGGCCTTTATCAGCCGCCGTTACAGCGATAACGATCCGTTCCGCTAGGCAGGCCTGTCTGACTTTGCCATCCCGGCATTTCTCTTGTCATCCCCGCATTTCTCTTGTCATCCCCGCGCAGGCGGGGATCCAGCTCTCTGAAAGGGCGCGGTAAAGGGAAGCTGGCCCTCCCGCCTGCGCGGGGGTGACAAACTGGGTCCCTCAGGCCCAGTCGCCCAGTAGCGGGGTGAACTCGTCCACCCGGATCAGCTGCCACACTCCGCCGGTGAGGTAGGGGTCGTCGGCCAGAATGGCGCGCGCGGCGGCTTCGTCGGCGGCTTTCACGATCAGCAATGAGCCGATGATCAGTCCGTCGCTGCGCTTCAACGGGCCGACGATCACGAAATGCTCGGCATTGGCGTGGACGAAGTCGAGGTGCGCGGGGCGATGGATTGCGCGCAGGCGGCCGCCGTCTTCGCCGTCGCGGCAGTGGAAGCAGAACATGCGCATGATCGAAAGGCCCCCGTTGGTCGCGAGCGCAAGGCTAACCGCGCAAGCTGCGACGGGCAAGCGGGGCGTTGCAAAACCCGCGCTTGAAGCGCAGCCTTAGCGCGTTCAGAGGGCCGGGCATTCTCCCCGCGAATCGTTTCAGGTGAAACCAGATGGCTGACTACTCCGCTGCCCCCAGCATCGACCGCACGGATCTGCGCCGCGCCTACCGGCAGGAGGAAGAGGCCTGCATCGCCGAGCGGCTGGATCAGGCCGCTCCGGCCGCGCGGGTTCATGCCGCAGCGGCAGGTCTGGCGATTGATTTGATTGAGGGCGCGCGCGGCAAGAAGGCCAGCGGGATTGACGCGTTCTTGCAGCAATACGGCCTCGATACCGAGGAAGGCATCGCGCTGATGTGCCTCGCCGAAGCGCTGCTGCGCGTGCCCGATGCCGCCACGGCTGACGCGCTGATCCGCGATAAGATCGGCAGCATCGAGTGGGGCGAGCATCTGGGCGAAAGCTCCTCGACCTTCGTCAACGCCGCGACGTTCTCGTTGATGCTGACCGGCGAAGTGCTCGATCCGCCTGACGCCCGCCAGCGCGGGATGGGATCTGTCTTGAAGCGCGCGATGAACCGGCTGGGCGAGCCGGTGATCCGCACGGCCACCGGTCAGGCGATGAAAATCCTCGGCGGGCAATTCGTGTTCGGCCGGGATATCGACGAAGCTTTGAAGCGTGCTGCACCGGAACGCGCGCGCGGGATCACGCACAGCTTCGATATGCTGGGCGAGGCGGCGATGACCTTCGCCGATGCCGAGAAATACCGGCAGGCCTATGAAGCGGCGCTGACCCGGCTGGCGCGCGAAGCAGGCGCAGGGGTGGCCGGATCGCCAGGGATCTCGGTTAAGCTCTCCGCGCTCCACCCCAAATACACCTTCTTCCACGCCACCGAGGCGCGGGCGGCGATGGTGCCGGTGATCAAGGCGCTCGCGGTGCGGGCACGCGATGCCGACATCCACTTCACCATCGACGCCGAGGAAGCCGAGCGGCTGGAGCTCAGCCTCGACATCATCGAGGAGCTGGTCGCCGACGACGACCTGTTCCGCCGTCCCGATGGCAGCCGGTGGGAGGGCTTCGGCCTCGCCATCCAGGCCTACCAGAAGCGCGGCGTTGCCGTGTGCGACTGGGCGGGGAAGCTGGCGCGGCGGCATGGCCGCAAGCTGTTCGTGCGGCTGGTGAAGGGCGCCTATTGGGACAGCGAGGTGAAGCTGGCACAGGTGGGCGGGTACTGCGATTACCCGGTGTTCACCCGCAAGGTCGCGACCGATGTGAGCTACCTCGCCTGCGCCGCGCGCCTGTTCGAGCACGCCGATGTCATCCGCCCGGCCTTTGCCACGCACAACGCGTACACGATTGCCGCGATCAAGCAGCTGGCCTCAAGTAGCGAAGCGGTAGGCCAACAAGGCACGCGCGCGTTTGAATTCCAGCGCCTGCACGGCATGGGCGAGGAGGTGTATGACGCGCTCCACGCGCTCGAAGGCAACCAGCGCACGCCGGTGCGCATCTACGCGCCGGTCGGCGGGCACAAGGAATTGCTCGCCTATCTGGTGCGCCGTCTGCTGGAGAACGGGGCGAATACCAGCTTCGTCAACCGCATGGGCGACGCCGATATTCCGGCGGAAGAGCTGGTCGGCGATCCGGTCGCGGAGCTTGCTGCGCTGAGCCCGCGCCGCAATCCGGCGATCCCCTTGCCGAAGGACATCTTCGGCGCGCGTGCCAACAGCGCCGGGACCGACCTCAGCGATCCCCTCGTGCGCGAGCCGCTGATGGCGCGGTTGACAATGCTCGAAGACGTCCACTGGCGGGCCGAGCCGACCTTCCCGGCGGCCATCGCGGGCGAGATCGCGCCGATCACCAAGCCGCATGATCCCGCAGCCGTCATCGGCACCCGCCGCGATGCGACCGCTGAAGAGGTCGAAGCCGCCTTCACCCGCGCCGCCGCGATCCAGCCCGGCTGGGATGCGCTGGGCGGCGAGGCGCGGGCGTTGTTGCTGGAAGAAGCGGCTGACCTGTTCGAGGCGCACGCGGCGGAGTTCCTCAGCCTGTGCCAGCGCGAGGCGGGCAAGACGCTGCTCGATTCCGTGCTCGAACTGCGCGAGGCGGTCGATTTCCTGCGCTATTATGCGCGAGGCGCGCGCCAGCAATTCGGTGCGCCGACGATCCTGCCGGGGCCGACGGGCGAGGAGAACTCGCTCGCGCTCCACGGGCGCGGGGTGTTTGCGACGATTTCGCCGTGGAACTTCCCGCTTGCGATCTTCATCGGCATGGCCTCGGCCGCGCTGGCAGCAGGCAACACCGTGATCGCCAAGCCCGCCGAACAGACCCCGCTGATCGCGGCGCTCGCGGTCAAGCTGTGTCACGAGGCGGGCATCCCGCCCGAAGCGCTGCAATTGCTTCCCGGCGCGGGCGCGGTCGGTCAGATGATCACCGCCGATCCGCGCCTCGCGGGCGTTGCCTTCACCGGCTCGACCGACACCGCCCGCGCGATCAACCGTGCGCTCGCCAATCGCGACGGGCCGATCGCCACGCTGATTGCCGAGACCGGCGGGCAGAACGCGATGATCGTGGACAGCTCCGCGCTGCCCGAACAGGTGGTGCGCGATGTGCTCGCCAGCAGCTTCCAGAGCGCGGGGCAGCGCTGTTCGGCGCTGCGGGTGCTCTATCTGCAAGACGACATTGCCGAGCCGATGCTGGCCATGATCCGCGGCGGGTTCGAGGCGCTGCATGTCGGCGATCCGGCTGATCTTGCCACCGATGTCGGCCCGGTAATCGACGAGGATGCCAAGGCCGCGCTTGAACGCCATGTCGCGCGGTGCGCGGCGAGCGGCCGGCCGGTCACGCGCCTGCCGCTCCCGCCGGAGACCGCCAAGGGCTGCTTCGTCGCGCCGACCATCGTTGAACTCGGCTCGATCCGCGATCTGACGCGCGAACATTTCGGCCCGGTGCTTCACGTTGTGCGCTTTGGCGCAGGTGAGTTGGCGCAGGTGGTCGATGACATCAACGCCGTCGGCTACGGCCTCACGCTCGGCCTTCATAGCCGCATCGCGGAGACGCGGCGCTTCGTGCAGGCCCACGCCCGCGTCGGCAATTTCTACGTCAACCGCAACCAGATCGGCGCGGTGGTCGAAAGCCAGCCGTTCGGCGGGGAGGGCCTGTCCGGCACCGGCCCCAAGGCAGGCGGCCCGCACTACCTCGCGCGTTTCGCGACCGAGCGGGTGATGACCATCGACACCACGGCGGCCGGGGGGAACGCGAGCCTGCTGGCGGCGGGATGATGGCGCAGCGGATCAAAGTCGCCAGTTACAACATCCACAAAGGCATCGGGACCGACCGCCAGCGCGATCCCGCGCGCATCCTCAAGGTGCTGGCCGAGGTGGATGCGGATATCGTCTGCTTGCAGGAGGCGGACCTCAGGTTCGGCATGCGCACCAGCGTGCTTCCGGCGTTCATGATCGCCAGCCACACGGATTACGTGCCCGTGCCGCTCGACGTGCAGCACGATTCGATAGGTTGGCACGGCAATGCCATCCTAGTGAAGCGCCACATCAGCATCGACGCGCACGACATCATCCACATCCCCTGCCTCGAACCGCGCGGGGTGGTGACGGCGACCTTGGGGATCGGCGGGGCGAGCGTCAGCGTGTTCGGGATGCATCTCGACCTGTCGGGCTTGTGGCGCGTCCGGCAAGCCCGCGCGATTGCCGCGCTGGGAGAGGCGGCCCGGCAGCAGCATCCCACGGTGCTGATGGGCGACATCAACGAATGGCGCGCCAATGCGGGATGTTTCCGCGAGTTCGGCAAGCATTTCACTGTGCTCGACCCCGGCCCCAGCTTCCACAGCCAGCGCCCCATCGGGCGGCTCGACCGGATCATGCATTGCGACCGGCTGGTGATGCGCAGCTGCGGCGTGCATCGCAGCGCGCTGTCCGCGACCGCGTCGGACCATCTGCCGGTGTGGGCGGAGTTCACGGTGGGGTAATCTGCCTTGCGCGACAACAGCGACGGAATCACGGAAGGAGAGCGGTGATGAGGATGTCCGCTAGCGCCATGCTGCTTGCAGGGCTGATAATCACAGCGAGCGCGCAGGCCGAGCAGCCGCAAATGCGTGTGAGGCCTGCCGAGACGCCAACGCCCGCGCCGTCACCCGGCGATACCTATGGCCTGCCCGGAGCCCCGAACGAACGTGCTCTGCGCGCCCGCGCCAATCTCGAAGCGCTGCTTGCGGGCCGCATCTATACCAACGACCTTTCACCGCAGGACTTGCAAGACGTGATCGATTTCGAGCGCATGGCGCGGGGTGCATACCCTGACAACCGCACCTTCCAGCAGCAATGCATCGACGAAGAGGTCCGCCGCAACGGCGGCAACCCGACGCAGCTCGCGTGGCAGGTGATCCGGCTGAAGTGCCAGTAGGCGCAGACGGCGGGCCGGGTGCAAATGGGTGGGAAACTGCCATCCACCCCTCGTCGCCCGGTGCTTGACACGGGGTTTGGCTTTCTTTTTTCCGCCTTCGCCGCGATACTTGGCTATGGAAGTTCGCGCTGATTGAGGCGGAGAACCCCGGTTGGGACGACCTGTGGGAACAGTGGTTCGCGCCCGACACGGTGCAAAAGTAGCCAAGCCCCGTGTCAAGCACGGGGCGACGATGGGAGGAATGTGTAATCCGGGATCGCTTCCCGCACGGCAGCTGCCATCCCATACCCGTCCAAATCGGCCATGACCTTTCCACCTTCCGCTGTGGCAACGCTAAGGCGAGAGGGGATATGTTTCCGCTCACTCTTGCCCTGTACCCGCGCATCGGGAATCCCTCACACATGGCGATTCTCTCCGATAAATGGATCCGCGCACAGGCGCTCGAACATGGCATGATCGAGCCTTTCGTCGAGGCCCAGCGGCGCGACGGGGTGATCTCCTATGGGCTTTCGTCCTACGGCTATGACGCACGGGTTGCGCCGGAATTCAAGATTTTCACGAACGTCGATTCCTCGGTGGTCGATCCCAAGCAGTTCGATCCCAAGAGCTTTGTCGACCGCGAGACCGATGTCTGCATCATCCCGCCCAACAGCTTCGCGCTGGCCCGCACGGTCGAATATTTTCGCGTGCCGGAAGATGTGCTGGTGATCTGCCTCGGCAAATCGACCTATGCGCGCTGCGGGATCATCGTGAACGTCACCCCGCTGGAGCCGGGCTGGGAAGGCCACGTGACGCTGGAATTCAGCAACACCACGCCGCTGCCCGCGAAAATCTACGCCAATGAAGGCGCCTGCCAGTTCCTGTTCCTCAAGGGCAACGAACGCTGCGAGACCAGCTACAAAGACCGCGCGGGCAAATATATGGGCCAGCGCGGGGTAACGCTGCCGCGGCTTTAGGGCTGCGGATGGGCGCACGCTTTCCTACCGCCCGTCGCCCGCGGTATGCTGCCCGCCTGATTACAGCAAGGAGCACCATCGGTGGTAAACACAGCCCCGTCCCCCTGTCCGTCACCTTCGCTGGATCTCGGACAAGTATCTGTTATCATTGCGCAATCTGGCTTCGTGCGAAGGTTACAGGGTGTCACCTTTGTCACCTTTCCTACAGGACCAAGCATCGCCTTTGACTCGTCGGTCGCGCGCTTGCATGGCATGAGGCAACCAGAGGGAGAACACGCATGACCACCCGCGAATTCGACATCATCGTCTACGGCGCAACCGGCTACACCGGACGGCTGGTGGCGGAATATCTCGCCCACCATTACGGTAGCCGCGAGGACGGCCCCAAGTGGGCAATGGCGGGTCGCAGCCTCGCCAAGCTGGAGGAAGTGCGCGACCTCATCGGTGCGCCGGCCTCGACCCCGCTGGTGGTCGCCAATGCCGACGACAGCGCCGATCTGGAAGCGATGTGCCAGCGCACCAAGGTCGTGCTGACCACGGTTGGCCCGTATCAGCTCTATGGTGACAAGCTGGTCGCGGCCTGCGTAAAAACCGGCACCGACTATGCTGATCTATGCGGCGAACCGGCGTGGATGGCCGAGAAGATCGCCGAACATCAGGCCGCCGCCGAGGCCTCCGGCGCGCGCATCTGTTTCTCGTCCGGGTTCGATTCGATCCCGTTCGATCTGGGCGTGATGATGACCCAGAAGGCCTGCGTTGCAAAGTTCGGCAAGCCCGCGCCGCGCATTCGTGGCCGGGTGCGCGCGATGCAGGGGACGTTCTCGGGCGGCACAGCGGCGAGCCTTGGCGCGACGATGAAGGCGGCGGCGAAAAGCCCCTCGCTCATCAACGTGCTGCGCAATCCCTTTGCGCTGACGCCGGGGTTTGAAGGGCCGGATCAGCCCTCGGGCATGATCCCGAGCCATGAGGATGATCTGGGCAAGTGGTCCGCGCCTTTCGTGATGGCGCCGATCAACACCAAGAACGTCCACCGCACCAATTTCCTGCTCGGCCACCCCTACGGGACCGACTTCAAGTATGACGAGATGATGCTGACCAGCCCCGGCGATGCGGGCCGCGCGGCGGCCAATGCGGCGCTGGAATTCATGAAGAACCCGTTCGGCTCCAAGCCACCCAAGCCCGGCGAAGGCCCGACCAAGGAAGAACGTGAGAACGGCTTCTACGATGTCGTCTTCGTCGCCGATATGGCCGATGGCGGGCGTCTGCAATTCGGGGTCAAAGGCCGGTACGATCCGGGCTATGGCTCGACCAGCCGGATGCTGTCGGAAACCGGCATTGCGCTGCTTTCGTGCGACAAGCCGGGCGGGATCGGTACGCCGGGGAGCTTCCTTGGCGAGGATCTGGTGAAGCGGCTCGAAGAGCACGCCGAGCTGACCTTCGCGGTCGAGTCCTGAAGCACGAAAAAAGGGGCAGCCTGTGATCCCGGCTGCCCCTCATTGCGACCCTTGCGGAATGCGGTGGCCTCAGAAGCTGAGGCGCACGCTCGCGCGGAAGTTGCGGCCCACCAGCGGCACGAAGTCCTTGGTGAAGCTCGCATGGCGGCGACCGTTCACATCGAAGATGTTGTCGGCGGCCAGCTGCACAGTGACATTCTGGTTATCGGCCAGCGGACGCCAGGCGATCAGCGCGTTGACCAGCGTGAAGCTGTCGGTTGGCGTTTCGAACGCAGTCGTGCGGTCCTGCTTGTCGAACCATTGCACTTCGCCGCGCACGTCGAAAGCGCCGGTCTGGGCTTCCAACGCGCCGAGCAGGCTCAGTGGCGGGATGCGCGGCACAGCGGTGCCATCGGCCAGTTCCGCCTCGACGTAGGAGGCGCGCAGATCGGTGATCAGGCGGAAGCCTTCGCCGTCGATGATCGGATAGTTCACATCGGCTTCGATCCCGAAGAAGTCGGCATCCTGCTGGAGGTATTGGAAGACCGGCAGATCGTCCTCCTCTTCGCCGGTTTCCTCAAGGAAGATGTAGTTGCCGAACCACTGTCTGAACACGGTAAAGTTGAACGTCCCGGCACCAATGCTGCCGCGAGCATAGGCCTCAAGACCCCAGGCGGTTTCGGTCCGGAGATTGGCGTTGCCGATTTCAAACGCCTGCGTGGCGATGTGCGGTCCGTCGGAGAACAGCTCTTCGGCAGAAGGCGCACGCTCGGCGCGCGATCCGTTGATGCCGACGCGGATGCCGTCGATGCCTTCGTAGACCACGCCGAGGGCACCGGAGAAGGTGTCGAAGTCCCGCTCGATCCCGAGGGTCTGGGCCTCGACCTTGGTGAATTCGGCGCGGGCTGCGGCTTCGATCTGGAACGGGCCGGTGCCCAGTTCCTGAAGCGTGAACAGCGCGAACTGATCGGTCAGGTTTGGCGGGATATAGGCCTCAGCGCCGACCGCGAAGAAATCGCGGTGCTGGTATTGAATGCCGCTCGATCCGCGCAGGGTGCCGCCGGTGTTCTGCACCAGCTCGGCGCGGGCTTCGAGGCTGGTGGAATCGAACACCGTGCCGACTTCGGCGCCTTCGAATTCGGTGTGAGTGTAGTCCGAATAGCCGACCCGCAGCTTGAGGCGTTCAAACGCGCCGTCGCCAAGGAAGACGTCGCCCTTGAAGTCGGCGCGGAACTGCTTGAGGCCGATGGTGACGAGCTCTTCGCCCTCTTCCTCGCCGCCTTCCTCTTCGCCTTCTTCGCCGTGATGGTGGCCTGCGCCGGGCCGAGTGGGGACGCCGTAAGTGGTATCATACCAGCCGAGCGATGCGCCGAAGGTGCTTTCGCCAAGGATCACGCCGAGGCCGGCGTTGATTGTCCAGCTCTCCATTGCCGAGTTGGGCACGGTGCCGCGCTGATTGGCAGCTTCACGCAGCTCGGCCGCTTCTTCCAGCTCGCCTTCGTCCGCTTCCACATCAGCATCGGCGAGCAAATCGTCACGCAGGGCCTGTGCGACTTGGAAGCCGCCGATTTCGACGTCATCGGTCTGACGCCACGATCCATCGACGTGGAATACGAGGCTTGTCCCCACCCCGACATCGAGGCTGCCCGCGCCGGTGCGCAGGTTGGTGGCACTGTCGATCCCGGCAAAACCGTCAAAGTGGAAGTCTTCGTCTGGCATCCGGGTCGGGATGCGCTTGTCGATCACGTTGACCGCGCCGCCGATCGCTTGGCTGCCGTAGAGCAGCACCGCAGGACCGCGCAGGACTTCGATCCGCTCGACCGTGATCGGGTCGATGGTGGTCGCGTGGTCAACCGAGGTGTTCGATACGTCCGAGGTGCCGACGCCGTCGACCAGCACGCGCACGCGCTCGCCCTGTTGGCCGCGTAGCACGGGGCGCGAGGAACCGGGAGCGAAGCTGGTGGCGGAGACGCCGGGGAGCTTGGTCAGCAGATCGCCGATCTGGCCATTCACGCCGTCGCGCTGGATGTCGCGGATTTCGACCACGCTGGTGCCAGCCAGCACGTCGAGCTCCTTGAGGCCCTGCGCGCTGACGATGATAGTGCCGATCCCGTCGGCCTGGCGGTTGTGGACGTCATCCTCCACCTGAGTGCCGCCAGTAGGCTGTTCCGCCACTTCCGCCTCGGCGGCTTCCGCGAGCGCGGGCGTGGCGACAAAAGCCAAACCGAGCACCGCTGGGAGTGCAAGGCAAGAGGACGCGGTTTGCGTCTTGTGCTTGATCATGGGGGTTCCCGTTGAAAGAATGAGATAACGTATCGTGCGCCTAGCGCCAAGCTCGGCGAATGCAAGCCAAAATTGGACCGATGGGCGATGAAGGCCGGCCAAGTGCGGCTGAATTGCGACAGGTCTGACGCGGGTTGGGAGAGCCTAGCGGATGCCGGCGAAGGGCAGGTGGCCCGCGCCGTCAGTTGCCGTTATTGGTAACAACATTGCCGATCGCAATGGCCGAGAACGCAAGGCTGGTCACGGTCGACAGGAATTCCCGCAGTTCCGCTCCCGGTGCCGTCGACACATAGACCACATCCTGATCACGGATCTGGAATTCCTGCGCCACGAAGAACCCTCGGGCGTCTGACAGATCAAGCCGATAGATGACCGGAACCCTGCCATCTTCAAGCGCTTGCGTTGCCATACGCTTTGTTGGATCCAGTGCCTCTGGCTGTTCAAGCCGGAACACAAACACGCCGCGGATATTGGCTTGATTGTCGCGCAACCCGCCGACCCGCGCCAAGGCCTGCGCCAGCGAGATACCCCGCCCTTCGAAGGGTATCTCCGCGCTCGTTGCCACGGCGCCCATCGCAATGAAGCTATAGGGCTGGTGCAGCACCGTCACGACATCTTCCGGGCGCATCCGAATGTTCTGTGCCGGTTGGGCAATGATCGCCTCCAGCGCCATGGTCGCCGAAGTGCCGCCGCGACTGACTTGCACGGTGGTCTGGTGTACCGGCGCGCGGGGGCCACCGGCGCTTGCGATGATGTCGAGCAGCCGTTCGCCGCGGGGGCCCAGCGGGACTCGGCGGCTGGCGGCGATTTCGCCCAGCACGGTGACATTGCGCGAATCGTTGAGCGATAGGCGGACATTGACCTGAGGATCATTGGCGCGGCCTGCCAACCGCGCGACGATCGCGCGCTCAATTGCGGCAGGCGTCTGCCCGGCCGCTTCAATCAGTCCGGCAAATGGTACGCTGATCATGCCTGTGCCATCGACCACTTGCTGGACGACGGTGCGGTTCTGCGCGCCCGCGTCGAGCCCCGGGATCACCCCTCCGCCGCCGAACAAGACAGCAGGCGGTGCCTCCCACATCGCGATGTCGAGCACATCGCCGGGGCCGATCAGCACTTCGCCCGCGCCGCCTTCACCAAACTGCTGCGCCAGGCCGAGCGACTGTTCGAAGGCTGCAATCCGCTTGTAGGTCAGCGGATCGAGGTCAACCAGCGCGACCTGCGACGCGGCATAGTCCGCCCCTTCGGCCTTGCGGATCTGACCGGACGAGGGCCCGGCGGCACCCAAGGTGGTGCAGGCACCGGCGAATCCTGCGAGCAGCAGCGCAAGCAAGGGACGTGAGAGGAATCCGGTGACGGACACGGGGCGGTTCATGCTGATTGTGCCTTTGTGATCGGGACAGGCTGTGCGGCGGGGGCCTCGTGTGGAAGCGGTGACGCCGTGCCGGTAAGCTGCGCATAAAATTCAGCCAGCCGTTGGCGATAGGCGCCTGCGCTGAAACGTTCTGCCTGTACGAGGCCGCGTTGCCCCAGCTCTGCGACGGCGCTGTCATCATCGTCCAACGCCTTGATCGCCCGCGCTATCGACCGCACCTCATAGGGATCGATCATCATAGCCGCCTCTCCTGCCACTTCGGGCAGCGAGGACGTCGCGCTGGTAATGACCGGGGTGCCGAGCGACATCGCCTCCAGCACGGGAAGCCCGAAACCTTCATACAGCGAGGGGAACATCACCGCCCGCGCCCCGGCAATCGCCGTGGCCAAAGTCTGGCGCGGCAGATAGCCAAGCCACTTGATGCGCTTTTCGGTGTCCAGTTCGGCCAGCTGCTTGAGCAGGGCGACATCACGCTCGCTTCCCCATCCGGGCGCACCGACGATTACCAAGGGGTGCCGCGATCCACTCATCAAGTGCGCCTCGAGCAGCCGGGCGAGGTTCTTCTTCGGTTCGAGCGCACCGAAGAACAGGTAGTACTCGCGCATCCCGACGCCGAGCAGCCCTTCGACCTCCCGCGCGATCTGTTCGGGCGATACGCTTTCAATCAGTCTGGCAATATCGGTCGACTGGTAGAGGTTGGTGACCCTGTCCTCTTCGACGCCCAGGATGCGGATGATGTCGGCGCGCGAATGCTCGGACACAGTGAGGATGTGATCCGCCTCGCGCGCGATCTGCTGGCACAGGGCCAGGTAGTGCCGCTTGTGATCAGCAGTCGTGTAGGGGAGGCGCAGCGGCACCAGATCGTGCAGCGTATAGACATTGGCCGCGCCCGGCGTCTTGACCGGGAGCGGGTATGTCCAATGGGCGATGTCCGTCCCCGGCAGCGCGACCCGCGTCATCCGGCCCGTGGCCCGGAACGCGGCGTTGGCGAGTTGGTAGAGCTGCGGCGTGTGCCAGTACCGCGCACCCGGCACGCCGAGCGCGGGCGGCAGGATCACCTCGCCCGAAAGCGAGACTTCGCGCGCCTGACGGGTACCGAAAATGCCGCCGGTGGCTTTGGCGACCTGACCTGGGAGCGCCAGCGCCCTCCGCTTGTGAGGCTCGGACTGACCATCGTCACCCTCTGCCAGAGCGATTTCGTTGAGCAGCGGCTGCTTGCGCGAATGGCCCGCGCGGGTGCCGAACATCAAGTTGACCTCAAACCCCAACCCCGCAGCCGCCCGCGCAAGGTTGCGGCCATAGGTCGCCACCCCGGTGCCATGCGGGCGCGCGATGTTGTAGGCGTCGAGGAGGATGGTCATGATGGGGTCAAGCTTCAGCGCCTGACAAACAAAACATCGGTATAGTCCTGCGCCATCAACCACTCGATCGATTCCGGGTGATCGAGCGGCCCAGAGCCCAAGACAATCCGGTGTGGCACAAACCCGTCGAGCAAATGCAATACGTCTTCGGGGGCGATTCCTGCCGCCTTCATCTGCTTTTGTGACCATTCAAGGATCAGGTGCAGGCTTGGGCTGCGGGCAATGACCTTGCGCGCCCCGCGCAGAACGGTCGCTTCGTGGCCCTCCACATCGATCTTCATAAGATCCACCGCGAGATCCGGAGGGAGCATATCGTCCAGCGGCTTCACCGGGACCGGTATCTGTGTGCATTCCATCCCAGCGGGTGCAGACAGGCTGCCATTGGCGCCATGTTCTACAGGCACGTAAAGGGTCAAGTTGTCATCAGACTCCCCCAGCGCCATTTCGTGGAGCGTCACCGGTGCAATTGACCAGTTAATCTCCCGATTGCGACGGAAAAGTTGGCACAAATACGGATTGGGCTCGAACGAGATAACTTGTCCGCTATTGTTTGTGCCGATCAAATTGGCAGCAAGCACGGAAAAATAGCCAAAATTGGCTCCGACATCTACGACTACGGAGTCACGGCGACACAACAATCTGAAAAGGTTGGAGATATCGGCTTCCCACTGACGATAGATCACCATCTGTGGCGCGATGATTAAATCCTTTGGGTCGATGAAATATTTCAACCCATGGATTGTCTGCGTCAGCAGCGTTCCATCTGGAAAAGGGACCCCGAATGGCCCCACGAGTTGCCTTGTTTCTCTGCCAACTGACTCCAGCGTATCAAGACGTTGGTTTATTGAAGCAAGCATCGCCAGAAGTTCGGACTGATCGATTTCGCGCATACTCAAATCGTCGCAATAAAGTCATTGGGTTGCGGGCGGCGTGAGATGCGCTGGCGGATGCGGATCGTGTCGTCCACCGCCCAGCGATCCCCTTCCTGGCTCACCGCAATGGCGCGTAGCTGGGCTTCCCTGCACACTTCGCTCTGCTCAAGCAGCACCCCGCCGCGGCCGGTCTGCATGAGCGCCCGTGGACGGATAATTGCCTTACTCGCTTCGGCCAGTGCTGCCCGTGCTTCCGGCCAGAAGGAAAAGCCACTTCGCGCCAGTATCAGCCACGGCAGGACCTCGCGTTCGTCTCCGAGTTCCTGCGCAAGGCTGGCCGCCTCGTGCCCAGAGATTGGCGTTTCGGCCATCATCGCCGCTTGAGCCAGCCATTCTGGATCAATCATCGTCGCCTCCTGAAGTCGCAAGAATGCTGCGGTAGTATTCGGCCACGTCGCGGGCCATTATCGTGTCCGAAAAGCGCACAGAGAAGGCACGGTGGCTGGACTCCGCGAGCCGCCCGAGTGCCGCGCGGTCACCTGCAAGCGCCCGGAGACGCTGCACCGCGCCGCTGACAAATGCCTCATCATTGCCGAACAGATAGCCCGAGACCCCATCCTCGACGACCTCGGCCAGTCCGCCTGTCGCAAGTGCGAGCACAGGGTTCGCCGCTGACATTGCCTCAATCGCGACAAGTCCGAAGGATTCGAACCGGCTCGGCATCATCACAACGTCGGCGTCGAAATAGAGCTGTTCGAGCGCTGAGCGATCAACCTCTCCGTGGAGGCGAATGCCTGCATCGCGCGCCGGGTCGATGCCATATTCTGCCTTGATCCGGTCGAGTAGGGCCGCATCCGGGTTTGCTCCGGCCAAATCGAAGCACACCTGCGCATCGCCACGCAGATGCGCCGCGACCTTCAGCGCAAGGTCGTAGCCCTTGCGCGGCTCGAACCGTCCGGCGAATAGCACGCGCAGCGGATCTCCCCTGCGCTGGCGGGCCAACTTGTCGTCCAGCTTTACGCCAAGCAGCGCGAGGATATCGGGCGTACCGTGCGGCACGATCCGCGCCCTCTCCCCCAGTGTGACGTCATATTCGTTTTCGATCTGGTCGATCACCGCGCGACTGTTGGCAAGGATGTGCGGCGCTCGTGCAAGCGCCGCCCGCTCGGCTTCGATCATCGGCTCGACAAAGCTGCGCCCGTAGATGATGCGCGAGGTCCATTCGCGCTTGAACGGACGTGCCAGCTTGTAGCTAGTGTGCAGGCTCAGGACGCTTGCCACATAGGGATCGTCGAGCACCGGCAGCGCCTCCAAGTCCCAGATCGGGAAGGACACCAGGTCGACCCCGAAGGTCTTGAGGAAGGCGATTTCGCGCATCACTCCTGCCATCCAGTCGGCCACCCCGCTGCGAGGCACCCGGTAGGTCGAGGCTAACGCATCGGCGTCCTCGCCCGCAGCGGCGATGTGGTGAATCCAGATGCCGTCGCGGAAGCGGCGGCTGGGCAGGTCGCGGGCGCGGGTTATGATGTGGACCGCCACCCCTGCCTCGCGCAACCCTTCGGCCAGCAACATCGTCCAGCGGGCAATCCCGGCCTCGTTGGTAGGCGGCAGGCCTTGCGACACTAGCACCACCCGCAGCGGGCGCGGCATCGTGGACGCAAGGAATGGATCTGGCGCGGGCTTAGCTGCCATGTCCCCTCTGGTCTTGCGTTCGAGCAGCGCGCGGCTGCTCGCTTCCATACCCGCTTCGGTCCCGGCTTCGATGTCGCTATCAAGCGCCTGGCGGTGGTGCGACGAAATCTCGCCATGCTCTTCCAGCCAGGCATTGGATCGAAGCAGCTCGCCACGATAATTCTCTAGCGCCTGCGCGACCTTGCTATATCCGTCGGCGCGACCGTGGTGATTGATGAAATAGATCTTGCTAACTACCGAGGGATAAAGGGTCTTGGCTTTGCGCGTGGTGGAGCGGATGTGGCTGGCGGCGAACTGGTGGAAGATCATCGCAGCCGGTTCATAGACAACGTTCCACCCGCCATCGACCAGCCGCAGACAGACGTCAGTTTCGTCCAGCAGATAGGCGAAGGTATGATCGAACCCGCCGATGTCGCGAAGTGCGGCCATGCGGAAACTGGAATTGGTGCCGAGCAGGCTGGGATAGAGCGGGGTGCCGGGCCAATTGAGCACCCGTTCATCAAAGGAATCCGCCGGGAAATAGGCATTGCCGAAACGGTCGCACACCGTCTTGCGCACCTGCCAGCGCACCCCGGTGTTATCGACGGTGAAACCGCCCACTCCGCCGATCGACGGATCGGCGAAAGTGCGCGCAAGATATCGCAGCCAGTGCGGATGCGGCACCGCATCGTCATCAAGGAAGGCAACGATCTTGCCCGCCGCGCCTTCGATCCCGACATTGCGCGAGACCGACAGATTGGGAACATCGCAGCGCAGATGCTTGATTCGTCCCTGCCAGCGCGCAAGCACGTCTTCAGAATGATCGGTTGACGGGCCGTTGACCACCACCAGTTCGACATGTGGATAGTCGAGCTGCATCACGCCGGTAATAGCATCATTAAGCAGTTCGGCGCGGTTGAGCGTGTTTATCACCACCGAAACAGGCGGTGATTGGGCATCGGAAAGAAAGCGAGTCACAGCTCTTCCTCTCGCACGAGTTCGAGCCAGAGGCGGTTAGCCCGCTCGAACCGCGGATCACGGATCATCGCCGCCATAAGCTCGTCAAGGTTCGCGCAACCGCGCAAGAAATTGGCAATATCATCATCATCCATTCCTAACGCACCCCACAAGAGGCGGGCGCACTCAAGAACATCTGGTCGGCCCGGCACATGCTCCCGTTGCGGACCGGTCTTGTAATGGAGGATCGGGTAGCGATGTTCTTCAAGACCTTGCCGCGCCATCACAAATCGGAGGTGAGGATCGACATCCTGCGGCGTCGCTCCCAGTGCGCAGGCTGTGCGGTAGGCTACTTCGGCGCTGACGAAGCGTTCCTGTTCTTTGGCCATGTGACCAAGCTGAGTCCAGTAACTGCGTTCGTAGGGATAGAGATCAAGGGCAGCGGCATAAGCGGCTTCGGCTTCAAACCAGTTTCGAAGGTCCCGCGCTCGATCACCGCGCTCGACATGTTCACGAAAACGCGGGTCATTAAGAGCCGTCCTCTGCGAGGTCTCAAGCAGGTCTTGACGGCTTGTTCGCGACAAAGCCAACGTTTTGCCCGCCCCTGAAGTCGCGGCGACTGCCCGCGCCGTACCGCGCCGCGCTATGGCGAACATGTCCTTTCTGGTCTTCATTCCTCGCCCCCCTGATCGGCTATCTCGATAGCATTGCCCAACAATCCGCCGTCAGGAGCACTGGCGATCTGCGACAAGTTCATGGATCAGGCCCCACCCTTCCGAATGACGAGGCCGAAAGAGGTCGTCACCCACTTTTCGATCTGGAGTTTCAGATGCCGGTCGGCCGAATAGGGGGCAATGTCGACATGTCGGTCGAGCGGCTGGTCCCCCAGATCGAAGGTGAAATCGATCTGGTGGCCGCGGGCGCGTAGCCGGCTTGCGAGGCCGAGAAAATCGCGCTGCCGAAACAGTACGGTGGAAGCATGGTCCAACGTGTCATTGTCTGACGAGCAGTTGAATTCGGTCGTATGCACCGCCACTCCGCCGGGAACGAGGCAGGCGATCGACCTTTCGATGAAGGCCAGCCCATTCGCGATCGAGCCAAGGTGCTCAAGCGCGCAGGCCGACCAGCAGAAATCGAAACGCCCGGCGAGATCGGATGGCACATGGTTCATGTCGACCACGCGGTAATCGACAAGACGTGCGAAACTGTCTGGATCGCACAGAGCGCGGTTGTTGAGCGCGGCCTTGCCGGCGGCGTGCTGATCGGTTTCGACCCAGCCTAGCTCCGCCGCGCTGGACTGGTCGAGATCGGTCGCCAGCACCTCTACCCCGCGCTGCGCCATCAAGGCGGCGAGCGGCTCCTCCCCGACGCCGAAGCCCAGCCCGCGCATGTCCGGGGTCAGCTTACCGGTGCGGGCCAGAGACTGCAGGATGTAACAAAACTCCCACTGCTTGCGATGATGGCGCGGCACTTCGCCAATGGCCGCGCACCAATATGCATAGGCTGGCTCTGCCATTTGCGCTTGGGTGCAGGCCTGCGAACGCGGGTCGCGCAGCGTCGGCACCGGATCGGCAACACGGGTAGCGGTTTTGAAGAGGCCCAACATGATCCAGTCTCTCAGGCTGTAGTCGGCTCGTGCGGAGACCAGCCTACCGGCGGCTTCCACCCGATCAGATCCTTGAAAATGGAATAAGCGACCTCAAAATCGTCGTACGAGACGAATTCGCCCTCGTGCAGGATCGCCCAGCGATTGCAATTGTCGCGAACATACGCGGCATCGTGGCTGATTATGACCATCGCCCTGTCGCCGCGTTTCTCAAACAATTCGTGATTGCAACGCTCGTGAAAACGCGCGTCCCCGACCGATGCAATCTCGTCAATCAGGAAGCAGTCAAACTCGATGATCATGGAGATGGCGAAAGCCAGCCGCGCCCGCATTCCCGAAGAATAGCTGCGCACCGGTTCACGCAGGTAGGGACCGAGCTCAGCAAATTCCTCGACAAACGCCAAGTTGCGTTCGAAATCCTGATTGTAGATTCTGCTAATGAACCGGATATTGTCCACGCCCGTCAGCATCACCTGAAAAGCGCCGCCGAACGCCAGCGGCCAGGACACTGACATCGTACGCTCGATCTTGCCTGAAGTGGGTTTTTCCGCACCGCTTATCAGGCGGATCAGGGTGGACTTGCCTGCCCCATTACGCCCAAGAATGCCAAGCCGTTCGCCCCTCCGCAGTTCGAGGTCGACGCCCTTCAAAACCTGCTTATCGCCGAACCGGGTCGGATAGCTCTTGTGGAGATCGATCACGCGCAGGACGCCGGATGCGTCACCACCCACTGTAGTCGCCTGCCGGTGCAGCGCGCCCTCGATCAGTCCTTGCGCCGTCATTCGGGAACCACCCGGCCTTCGCTCCACCGCACCAGCATCAGAGCCGCGACGGACAGCGCCAGCGAGAAGGGGATCACGTATGAAAGGTCGTAGACTGCGTCCACACGGCTGCCGAAAAAGCCTTCACGGACGATCTCCACGCCATGCACCATCGGAATGTAAAGCACGACCTCCTGCGCGAATGGGGGTAACGCAGAGACGAGGAACGCCGAGCCAGAGAGCGGGAACATGAGGTAAGAGGCGGGATGCCACAGCTTATCGACCAGCTCGCTTTCCTGCGAAAGCGCTCCCAGCGTGATAGCGAGCACCGAGCCGAACCAGGCGATTAGCAGCCAGCCGCCGACAACTTCTAGGAAATCCTCGGGGGCTTCAAGCCAGCCAATCAGGATGAAGAGCAGCGATAGTGTAAAGAATGAGATCGTCGCGCCCGAAAACTCGATCATCAGACGCGCAAGGTAAATGTCCAGCGGCTTGATGTTGCGGTGATACATGAGCGAAAGATTGGCTTCGAGCGCACCGATGCAGCGGCCAGGCATGTTGCGCCATAACAGCACGCTGGAATAGCCGGTCAGCGCGAAGGCGACGATCGGCAGATCGCTGCCATGGACCGATTTGGTTGCGGTCCACAGCGCTGTTACCCCAATGGTGAAGATCATCGGTTCAACAAACAGCCAAAGAAAGCCGATGTTGTGGCGCCCGTACCGCGTCAGCATCTCGCGTATCAGCAGCGCGGACAGTACGCGGCGCTGCACCTTGAGGCTGGCAATAAGCGAAGGCTGCGAGGCGCTGGCCATGCTCAATCCTTGTGCTCACGGATACCGACCAGCAGCATTGAGGCGACGCCCCAGGCCAGCAGGCCGAGCACGAAGGTGGCAAGGATGTTGCGCAGTCGGCGCGGATAGGCGGAATCGTCGGGCAGGCTCGGGTTGGAAATTCGCTCGACATAGGCCTGTTTGCGCCGGGCTTCTGCCTGCGCCTCCTGATAGGCCGATAGCGTGATGCCAAGCTGCTTCTCGGCAAATTCCGACGCCAGTTTCAGCTCCTGATAGCGCACCGAAGCTGATGACAGCGAACCCCTGCCGCCCGCCAATTGTGTGGTCTGATCGGCAATTTCGCGCTCAAGATTGCGGATCTGTGTGCGCAAAAACGGGATCTGAGACGCTCGGGGCGTATAGGTCTGCAATTGGAGCAGCTGGGTCTGGGCCGCGATCAGTTGATCCTGCAACTTCGAAATCATCTGCAACCCGGCACTGGCCTGCAATTCCGGATCGATCAGGCCTTCACGGTCGCGAAAGGTCCCGAGCGCCAGAGCTGCCTCCTGCGCCTCCCGCCGGGAGCGGGCCAGTTCGGCCTCGGCAAACGAAATGGCATCGCGCCGAGCCCGGTCTGACAATTCATTAACCAGCACCTCGGACTTTTCGAGCAGCCGCTGGTTGATCGTCCGCGCGGTCTGCGGGTCGAAGGACTGCACCGACAGCACGGTGACCATGGTCGTGGTCGAATCCTCGGCCGACACCTTGTCGAGGTAGTATTCGAACAGGTCTTCGCCGGTATCCGCGCCGAATCTGCCGAACCGGTCGAACCAGAAGATCGACGGGTTGCCCCATGCGCGGGTTGCGTAACCATCGGTATTGATGGCTGCGAGGCCCTGACGCGAGCTCAGGAACTCGGTGACCGCTTCGCTTTCCTCGCTCGCACCGACCAGACTGCCGCCCCCCAGCACCACGCCCAGCGGCGACAGGTTGGGTTTCGACGGGCTTCGCACGATGAAGCGGCTTTCCGAGACATAGACCTCACTGGCGAAGATGCCGAAATAGAGACTGGCGATCAGGGTCGGCAGGATCACCAGCGCCGCGAACAGCGGATCCATCGCTTTCAGCCGCGCCAGCAGACTGCGCCGAGCAGGCGCTTCGTGATCGCTGCCGGTTGCGCCATGCACTTCCGGAGGGTCAGTCAGTACGGGATCAGGAATGGGCTTCATCTGCGTCATGCCAGCCCCCCTGCCAAGGCCGAACGCGCCGCAATGTCATTGGCTGGACGAAGCACGGCAGCATCCGGGCAACGGCGCGCGGGCAGGGTGTGGAGCCAGTCTTCCACCAGGCTGAAATGATCGCGCCAATCCGGGGCCGACCATGCCGCCAAGGCGGCCATCTGGCGGTTCCGTTCCGCTCCATCGGCCATGAAGTCCTTGATCATGCACAACCATTCCTCCGGCGCATCCGGAGCAAGGAACGTCGGAACGGTGCCGCCAACCTCGCGAAACACTGGAAGGTCGCTGGCGATGACGGGAACGCCGAGCTTCAGCGCCTCAACCACAGGCAGGCCGAAGCCTTCGGCCCGCGAAGGCGCCAACAGCGCGCGCGCTGCGCTCAGATGCTGGACCACCTCGGCATCGGTGCAACCGGTGTGGATCGTGACGAAGCGGCGCAGCTCAGGATCGGAGAGATAGCGTTGGCGCACGGCCTGCGAACCGACACCCCAACGCCCGATCAGAATCAGCCGCGGCGCGTTGTCGCCATATCGGGCGATCAGTCGCTGCCACACGTTGAGCAGCAGCATATGGTTTTTGCGCTGTTCGATGGTGCTGACACACACAAAGTTTGGCTGCTGCGTCGCTGGTGGAGCGGGCAGCGCTGGCAGGTGCGGCGATCCAAGCGGGGCGCCAAGGATCGGCGGCAGGGCCAGCCCTTCGCTGCGCGCAAAGGCGGTGATGGCGCTAGCCGTGGCGCGCGAATTGGCAATGATGCCGCTCGCCGCCTCAAGTGCGCGGCGGACGCGCCCGTTGTGCCGGGTGACCTTTTGGGGCGTCGTGAATTGCGGATGCTCGATCGGGATAAGATCGTGCAGCAGATAGACCGGGCGCAGGTTTGCCGACCGCACCCAGGCAATATGCCGGTCGAGGTCGAAGTCAGTATGGGTGACGTTGAGATACAGCGCACCGGCCGGTGCGCCGACGCAGCGCGCTTCGCCGTCCATCAGCGAGGCAAAGCCGCTGGCCAGCGAGGCGAAGCGCTGGCGCATCGCGCCGCAAGGCGTGTCGAGCAGGGCAAAGAGCCGTTCTGACTGCGATCGGCTCATCACCCGAGCGCGCCCACGCACTTGGATCACAGCTTGGGCACGCGCCGCGAAATGCGTGCGATAGGCGTCAGCGACGCGGTCAATCCCGGTCGGCATCGCACCTGACCAGTACCGCGCGATCATGCGCGTGCAATCAAGCAGCACAGGCTGAGCGGTCGTCATGCGGCGACCTGGTGCGAAATCGGCTGTGCCGCGCCGCGCCCCAATATGGCGGGCGCCATCACCTGCGCCAGCGCAAGCATGGCCGGATCGTCGACATCGATCCACAATTCACCCGTGATATCGATCGTCTCTGCCAGCTCGCGATTTGCGAGGCGTTGCATCCCATCGGACAGGCTGCCGCTGGCACCTTCCGCAATCGCTTCGAAAATGGCTTGGGCGAGATCGGGGGTAGCAATGAAGGCACCGCAGTCGACCGCGTCATAGCGGATCAGCTGTTTGCCGATCTGTGCAATGTGGCCGTTGCTGCGGCAGCGCACCCAAGTGGCATCGGCGGGGTCGATGGCGGGCCCTTCGACCCCGCGATCAATCGCCAGTGCAGCCCCGGCGCTGCGGTCAAAGCCTGCGACAAGGCGCTGCAACAAACCGGCACTGAACAGGTGGTCGGCCATGACAAGCAGGTAGTTGCCGCTGATCCTTGCCGCACCGGCGATGACGGAATGACCGTTCGGACGCGACCAGTCGGCCAAACGGTGCGGTTCGAGCGTGACGCCGGTCGCTTGTGCCATCGCGGGCAGGCGAGCCTCAATCTCGTCGGCACGATGTCCAGTGACGATCACCGCCCGCGTGACCCCAACAGCCGCCATCTGCCGCACTGACCATTCCAGCAGGCTGACGCCAGCCACTTCGACGAGCGGCTTGGGTGTGCGGATTTCGGACAACCGGCTGCCAAATCCGGCCGCGAGGATCACTGCATTCATGACTTGCTGCCTTGGGCTAGAGAGGATGAGAAGCCAGGGAGCTTACAAACACGGAAATCGCTATCGGTTGTGCGGCTGTATCGGTCCCGCATTACTCGGCGGCGTCCAGCCTCGGTGCTGCGCGCGCATCCAGCAGGCCGAGCGCGACATCTTCCACCAGCTGCTGCGGTGGGTGTTTGCAGTAAAACGCACTTTCAGCGATCAGCGTCCCGCCTTCACCACGATCGCGCGCCAGTTTGCAAAACCGGATCGCATCCATCACGCAGGCGGCTGAATTGGGGCTATCTTCAACCGAGAGCCGCAGCTCAAGGTTGACAGCAACACCGCCCCATTGTGAGCCCTCCAGCCGCACAAACGCGATCTTGTTGTCTTTTTGCCAAGGCACGTACTCGGCCGGGCCGATACGGATATTCTCATCATCAAGGCGCTGCGCCAGCGCAGCTTGCACCGCTTCGGTTTTTGACACCTTCTTGTCGGCCAGCCGCGCCGGATCCAGCATGTTCATGAAGTCGGTATTGCCGCCGGTGTTCAGCTGGTAGGTCCGATCAACCGTGACGCCGCGGGTGGAGAACAGATTCGACAGAGTGCGGTGGATGATCGTGGCACCGACCTGCGCCTTGATGTCATCGCCCACGATCGGCAGCCCGCGCTGGCGGAAGCGCGCCTCCCATTCGGGGTTACTGGCGATGAACACCGGGATAGCATTGACCACACCGACCCCGGCCTCAAGCGCGCATTCCATGTAGAATTCGCTCGCACGTTGCGAACCGACCGGCAGGAAGTTGATCAGCACGTCCACCCGTTCACGCCGCAGTGCAGCAACGATTTCATCATGCGTGGGTTCGGGAAGGTCAGCGATCTGGAAGCCGCGCTCACCAGCCTGCACCATGTGCGCAGCGACACCGTCAAGCACACGGCCCATGATAACCTGTGCGGGTGTCAGTTCAATATTGGGTTCGAAAACCTGTGTATTGTTGGGACTTGCAAAAATTGCTTCAACAAGAGGCTTGCCGACCTTGCGTCGATCAACGTCAATTCCAAGAACAAAATCGACATCGCTGACTTGATAGCCACCGATTGACTGATGGATTAAACCGTCGCTTGACAATGTCCGTCGATAATAGGCACCACCTTGCATCAGTGAACAAGCACAGTTGCCCACGCCTACGATTGCGGCTCGTACGCGATTCATCAATACATCCTTACATTGCTCGCAATTCATCTATGGAGGCCAAGCATCTGTCAACCCTAACGAAATTTAGTCGCGAAACCTTTCCTCGTATAAATTCGGTTGAAAGGGGGTAACTTTGAGGCTGAGAAATGATCCGGAATGAACGTCATCTGGCCCACGAAAATGTCGGAAATCTGCCAAATTCCGGCTATGCCTGAGCCATTGGTTCTGGGCGTAGTGAGGGCATGTGACACATCGCCTCATGCCGTTCGCAAGTGCGGTAAAACGGGCCAAAATTCGGCTAACCCGAATTGGACGAAGTCATTGTAACAATGCCAATTCACTCGTCCCTTCGGCGGCCCCACGTCGCACTCGATTGCCGATACCTCGGTCCGCGACCAAGTGGGATCGGCGAAGTCGTTGCGGCGCTGGCGAAGCATCTGCCCTCGCTCGCGCCCGATGTTCAGTTCACTTTTCTCCGGCACCCTGCGCGCGATGAACCGCTGAGCGATGCGACCAATGTTCGGGAAGTCATTGTTCGCGCCCCAGCAAATGGCCCGGTCACGCTGCTTCACCTGCCACTTGCCGTAGACTTGTGCGGGATCGACCTGTTCCATGCACCGGCCAACATCCTGCCCGGCGGACTAACGATGCCCTCGATCACGACCATTCACGACACGATGTGGCTGACGCATCCGAAATGGTGCAATCCCGCGCCCTGGGGCCGAATCGAGCAACGCTTCTACGGCCATGGCATCCGGCGGGCCCTCAGCCGTTCAACGCTGGTCGCGACAGTCAGCGAGGCGAGCCGCAACGAGATTACCCGCGTCAGGCCGGAATCGGCGGCCCGTGTTGTGGTGACCCGCTCAGGCGTTGCCGATGATTTCCACCCGGTCTCGCCCGATGCACAGGCATTGGCGCAACTGGGCCTTGCGCCAGAGCGGCGCTATGTCCTGATTGTGGGGCAGGGCGCACCGTACAAGAATCATGAGGGCGCGTTGAAGGCGTTTGCGCAGGCATGCGCGTCATCGTCCGACATTGATCTGGTGCTGGTGCAAAGACGCGGCGGGCAGCGGCAGGGATTAGCGGAGCTCATACGGGCCTTGGGCCTTGATGGCCGGGTCCGTGTGCTTGAGCCGATCGACCGCGCGGCGCTGGTGCAGCTTTACAGCGGGGCTGCGGCGTTGCTGCATCCTTCCTTCATCGAAGGCTTTGGTAACCCCGTTGCCGAGGCGATGGCTTGTGGTTGTCCAGTTGTAACGAGCAATTGCTCGGCAATGCCTGAGGTTGCGGGCGGTGCGGCGCTTCTGGTCGATCCCCATGATCCGGCTTCGATCGCAGGAGCTCTGCGGCGCGTGACGGATGACCCCGCGCTTGCCGCCGAGTTGCGTCAGCTTGGCTTGGCGCGTGCAGCGCAGCTTGACTGGCGCGCTTTCGCCGCCGCCAATCTTGCGCTCTATCGCAAGGTGTTGGACGCCCCTGCCTGAACCAGCACCGTCTCCATCACTGCGCGCACCCGGGTCAGGGAGGCGAAAAGGACAGCGCCCAAAACCACGATCTCGAACAGGAAATACCAGTGCGGCCGGCCCGCCAGCATCGCGGCACCCACCGCCAGCGTGCGATAGTTGGCGCTGAGCAGGCCGATCCGGGCGAGCAGGGCCTTGCCGTGCTGCCGCATCGCATCGCGTAATGGCGCGTGTGTCGCGGGCGCTTGCGCTGCCATTTGCAACGCGGCACCGTGCGGCACGATCAAGCCGGTCAACCACAGATAATAGACGACGAAAGGATGCCGCCGACCCTTGGCATCAGTGGCAGGGGCCTCGCTCCCCATCCACGGCGTGTCGTAGACTGCCAGCTGATATTGCCGCCGTGTGCCTTCGTAATGCGCGGCCTGCACCACACGGCTGGCGCCTGCCGCCCACATCAACGCCCAGCCCCAGCCGCCGATCTGGCCCGCAGCGATCGTCCCCAGTGTCACATACAGTACGATATGCCCGGCGTAGTCGCAGATGCCATCTACCAGCTCGCCATGTGCCGAACTGTGTCCGGTCAGCCGCGCGAGATCACCGTCTGCTCCATCGAGCACGTGCCAGGACATATGGAGGAACAGTCCAAGCATCACCCCCCAAGGCGCTGCGATCAGGCCATAGCTTGTAGCGGCCAACATGATCGTTGCAGCACCGGCAGCTGACACCATGTCCGGCGTCAATCTTGTCGATGCAAGTCTGCGCGCCAGCCGCCAGGACAGGGGGTGATAAAGCTGACGATTGAGCCAATCCTCAAGTTCCGCCGGTCGCGCAGGCTGCGCGGTCCGCGGGGTCGAGGAAGCAGGGGTCATAGCGTATCACCGGATCCGCGGCAGGACGAAGTTGCCCTGCCGTGCATCGGCAATGCATATAGGCGGCTGTTTATCAGCGCAATTCCGCAGCACTGCGAGGCATCATGTCATCCCCCCTCGGGTATCGCTTCTCCTCGTCGCGCACGGCCGACCGCCTTGTGGCGGGGGTGCCAGCGGCGGCGCGCTTGGCAAAGGCCCATGTCGCGGCGCTACCCAGTACGCCTCTGATGCTGGTGTTGGGCGATTCGGACACGCTTGCCCCGTTGACGCGCGCCGAGATCATGCGTCTGGCACCCGGCCTCGTTGTCGAACTCCCGGCACCTGCCAACGTCAGTTTGTTTCCCGGCGAGGCGCTACCGGACGCGGAAACGATCCTCGCGGTGCAAGCGGGTATGGCGGCGGCTCCGGACCAGCCGGCTGATCCTGAGATGGCTTTGCGCAAAGCGGCAAGGGCGATCGTGCGCAGCACGGCTAAGCCCGGCGACGGGATGATCTCGCGCCATTGCAACCGCCCCCTGTCGCAGGCCGCCTCGGCAGCGTTGCTCAGGTTCGGGTGGATCCGTCCTGGCCATGCCACCCTGCTGACATTGCTGACCGCTTTGGCGATGTTGGCGAGCTTGCTGACGGGGACGCCCGGCGGGTTGGTGGTGGGCGCATTGCTGTTCCAGATCGCCTCGGTTGTCGACGGGATCGATGGCGAGATCGCGAGAGCGACCTTCCGCTCCTCGAAGTCGGGTGCCTCGCTTGACAGCATCATCGATGCCTTCACGAACATCGCTTTTCTCGCCGGTGCAGGCTGCAACTTCTGGATGCAGGGGCAGGCAGAGGACGCGCTGGTAGGCATGGCAGCCGCCGCTGTGATGGCCACCGGCCTCGCCATCCTCGGAGCCGCGGCCTTCCGGCGAGAGGGTATCGTCCATTTCGACGGCGCGAAACGCATTCAAGACCAGACGGGCAGCCCCAGCGCACGGCTACTCAAGGACCTGACGAGCCGTGATTTCTACTGCTTTGCGCTGCTTGTCGCTGCGCTGGCTGGGGTATTGGACGTCGCGTTGAAGGTGTTTCTTGCTGCCGTCATCGTTTGGCTGGTGGCGATCATATCGCTTCTGTCAGCGCAGGCCCGGGGTCAGGAATGACGCATCACGAGATCGAGCAGGCGATAGGCGCAAAGTGAGAAAGGCGGGGGCTGACGCGGTGGATCGCGGGAAGCCAGATACAGGCAATCGCGTTGCCTTGCCGGTCACCGATGGCCCGGCGCCCGAAGGCGAAAAGTCGCAGAAATGTTGGATGTAATGGAGCGGGCGAAGGGATTCGAACCCTCGACCCCAACCTTGGCAAGGTTGTGCTCTACCCCTGAGCTACGCCCGCTCACTGGCGCTGACAGAAAGCCGCAGATGCGCGGTTCCTGCCGGAGAGGCGGCGCGATTAGCAGCGCCTTGGCACACCTGCAAGCGCTAAATTCGTACATTAGCCCACGCAAATTTGGCGCGATTGGGGCTTGATCGCGTATGGCATAGCGGTCAGCACAAATCCGCGCTTCACATCTTGGCGCAAGGCCCCACATTGGAGCCAATGGCGCACAGCCATCCAATGACACAGCAGGAGCAAATAACTTGGCCAGCATGGGACTGAGCATTGACGAACAGAAGGCGGTCGACCGTTTCCGCAAGGCGGTGGTCGAACCGTCGCAGACCAAGCTCGTCATTCTCGATTTCTGGGCCGAATGGTGCGGCCCGTGCAAGGCGCTGACCCCGGTGCTCGAAAAGGTCGCGGCCGAATATGCCGACAAGGGCGTGGTGCTGTCCAAGCTCAATGTCGATGAGGAACAGTTCATCGCGGCGCAGTTCCAGGTGCGCTCTATCCCGACGGTCTATGCCATGTTTCAGGGCCAGCCGATCGCCGATCTGACCAATGCCCGCAGCGAATCGCAGTTAAAGGCCATGCTTGACCAACTCCTCGCACAATTGCCGATCGATGGCAGCGTGGCCGATAGCGTGCCGGTCGAACCGCAGGGCCCCACGCCGGAGGAGATCGCGCAATTCGTGAAACTGGGTGAGGAAGCGCTCGCCGCTGGCGATCCCCAGCGCGCTGCGGGCATCTTTGCGCAGATCACCGAGTTCGCGCAGGACAACGCCCCTGCCCATGCCGGTCTGGTGCGTGCGCTGGTGCAGCTTGGCGAGGTCGATCAGGCCAAGCAGGTGATGGAGGTGATCGACAGCGATCCGCGCCTCGCGACCGATCCCGCCATCGCGCCCGCCCGCAGCGCGCTCGAACTCGCCGGAACCCGAGTCGATGACAGCGAGCTTGCCGCCCTGCGCGCTGCTGCTGCTGCGCCCGAGGATATGGACGCGCAATTCGCCTTTGCTGAAGCCGCCTTTGCCGCAGGCCAGCGCGATGACGCGGCCGACACGCTGCTCGCCATGATCGCCGCCGACCGCGAGTGGAATGAGGGCGCGGCGCGCGCCAAGCTGCTCAAAATCTTCGAGGCGACCGGCCTTGAAGATGAATGGGTGGTCGGCGTCCGCCGCCGCCTGTCGCGCGTATTGTTTGGATGACCGCAAACACCATGACCCGCCGCCTTTCCATCTTCCCGCTGACCGGCGCCGTGCTGTTCCCCGGCATGCAGCTGCCGCTCCACATCTTCGAGCCGCGCTATCGTGCGCTGGTGGGCGATGCGCTGATTCGCGACCGCCAGATCGCGATGATCCAGCCGCAGCGCGCGGTGGACGGCGCGCCGCTCTACTCGGTCGGCTGCATCGGCAAGATCGGCGAGGTGCAGGCGATGGACGACGGGCGCTATAACCTCATCCTTGAAGGCACGGCCCGCTTCCGTCTGGTGCGCGAGCTGGATGTTGCCACGCCCTTCCGCCAGATCGAAGCCGAGGTCTATGCCGAGGATGAGGACGAAACGCTCTCCCACGCCCAGCGCGGCGGGTTTGAGCGGGAGGCGCGGCGCTTTGCGGATATGCAGGGCTATTCGGTCGACTGGGATTCGGTCGAGCGGCTGGATGATCGCTCGCTGATCAACGGCGTTTCGCAGATCGCCCCGTTCGATCCGGCGTCAAAGCAGGCGCTGCTCGAAGCCGAGACGCTGACCGATCGCTGCGAATTGCTGGTGCAGCTGATGCAGTTCTACGGCCGCACCGATGGCAGTGAGGAAATCACGACGCTGCAATAGCAGGCGGCGCCTTGGGACGGTTTGCTACCCCATCGCCTCCAGCACATCTTCCAGCCGCGCCGGATCGCCCAGCGCGATGACTGTGCCATCGCTGGCTGCATCAAGCGGATTGCCCTGCCAGTCAGCCATCATTCCCCCCGCGCCTTCGACCACGGGGACGAGCGCGGCGTAATCATAGAGCTTGAGGCCCGCCTCGATCACCACATCGACATGGCCGCTCGCGACCAAGCCGTAATTGTAGCAGTCGCCGCCGAACACGATCTTCTTTTCCGCCACCTGTTTGGCGACCGACATGAAGGCGTCGGCCTCTTCGTTGGTGAACAGGTGCGGGCTGGTGGTGGCGAGTACGGCGTCGCTGAGTTCTTTGAGGGGCCGTGCCTGCGCAGGCTTGCCGTTGAACAGCGTCGGTTGACCGATGCGGCCCACCCAGCGTTCCCCGCTGATCGGCTGGTCAATGATACCGAGCACCGGCCAGCCATCCTGAAGCAGCGCGATTAACGTGCCGAAGATCGGGCGGCCGGCGATGAAGCTGGTGGTGCCGTCGATCGGATCGAGCACCCATTGGCGGCCTGCGCCTTCGTTGCGGGTGCCGTATTCCTCGCCGATGATCCCGTCAGCGGAGAACTCCGCCTCGATCAACCGGCGCATCGCGGCTTCGGCAGCGCGGTCGGCTTCGGTGACGAAGCTGCGGTCGGCCTTCTTTTCCTCACTCCACTGGCCGCGGAACAGCGGGCGGATGGCGGCGCCCGCTACATCAGCAAGGCGCAGGGCGAGGGCGAGGTCTTTATCGGTCATGGCGTTTCCCAATAATCGAAGGCTTCGGCCTGTCGAGCCTGCGTATAGGCCCGCGCCTCGGTCCCCTCCCATTCCAGCGGCAGGTCGTCGTAAACGCCTGTGCGGCTGACGAACCAGCCCTGCCCTGGCAGGCCATCAGATTGGCGCACCACCAACACCGCAAGCCCGGGCTCGCCCGCCACGCGCCCGTCCTCGTCAATGCGGTCGAGGACTTTGCACAACTGGCGCATCAGCGGGCGAGTGAAGGTGTGACCGAGGAGATTGAGAAGTGCGCCGTAGGTAAACACCTGCCGCGCGCGGGCCGCTTCGATCAGCAACGTGCGGACTTCGGCGGGGTCGAACATCACCTATGCCCTTAGTGCGCTCCCGCGCAGGCGGGAGCCTCCCGACGAGATGCGCCAGACTGCCTGAGGTCCCCGCCTGCGCGGGGACTCGCATCTCTAGTCAAACAGGCTCGAAACCGAGCTTTCATCCGCAATCCGTCGGATCGCCTCGCCCACCAGCGGGGCAATCGGCAGAATTCGGATGCGGTCGGAGGCTTCGGCGGCTTCGGTGGGCCGGATCGAATCGGTGATGACCAGCTCCTTGAGGCTCGACCCGTTGATCCGCGCCACCGCGCCGCCTGAGAGCACGCCGTGGGTGATGTAGGCTGCGACCGACTTCGCCCCGCCTTCCAGCAACGCCTCGGCCGCGTTGCACAGCGTGCCGCCTGAATCGACGATGTCGTCGATGAGGATGCAGTGCCGCCCTTCGACATCGCCGATGATGTTCATCACCTCGCTTTCGCCCGGACGATCACGGCGCTTGTCGACGATCGCCAACGGCGCATTGTCGAGCCGCTTGGCCAGCGCCCGCGCGCGCACCACGCCGCCCACGTCGGGACTGACGACCATCAGCGACTGGTCGCCGTAACGCGCCTGAATGTCCGCCGCCATGACGGGCGCGGCATATAGGTTGTCGGTCGGGATATCGAAGAAGCCCTGAATCTGCCCGGCGTGGAGGTCCACCGCCAGCATCCGGTCAGCGCCCGCCTCGGTGATGAGGTTCGCCACCAGCTTGGCCGAGATCGGGGTGCGCGGCCCCGGCTTGCGGTCCTGCCGTGCATAGCCGAAGTACGGCACCACCGCGGTGATCCGCTTGGCCGAAGCGCGCCGCAGCGCGTCGATGCAGATCAGCAGCTCCATCAGGTTGTCGTTCGCCGGGAAATTCGTCGGCTGGACGACGAACACGTCTTCGCCGCGCACATTCTCGTGAATCTCGACGAAGACCTCCTCGTCCGAGAAGCGCCGCACGCTGGCATCGGTCAGCGGGATTTCGAGATAGGCCGCGATGGCCCGGGCGAGCGGCAGGTTCGAATTGCCGGACATGATTTTCATGATGCGAATCCCCGAGCGCAGGTGGTGCACCCCGCCTAGCGCCGCGTCATGGAATTGCAACGCAGCGTAGCGGCGTTCTCGTCAGGTAAGGTGAGGCATTCGTACTTCGTAGGGCGGATTGGGCAGCGCGAGCTTAACCGAACAACCGCCCGGCAACCGCATCCAGCTTGGCCATGACCGCGGGGTCGTGTTCGTCCGGCGCGGTTATGACCGCGTCGTCGAGCGCGAAGTCGATCGGGGAGGGTTCGCGCTCCTGCGGCAGGGCGGCGATGAAATTCGCCACCATCGCGCGGGCGAGCGCGCCATTGGCCTGCATCTGGCCGACCACCTGCGCAACGTCGACTGCCTCGCCTTCGCGCCAGCAATCGTAATCGGTGACCATGCCGACCAGTGCATAGGGGAGCTCCGCCTCGCGCGCCAATTTCGCCTCGGGCATCGCGGTCATCCCAATCACATCGGCGCCCCAAGCGCGGTACATCCGGCTTTCGGCGCGGGTGGAGAATTGCGGTCCTTCCATCGCCAGATAAGTCGCGCCGACTGCCACCTTCCCCCCGGCGTGGCTGATCGCATGGGCGGCCATGTCCGACAGGCGCGGGCAGACCGGATCGGCCATCGAGACATGGGTGACAAAGCCGCTGGTGTAAAAGGTGCTGGGGCGGTGGACAGTGCGGTCGATGAATTGTTCGACCACGGCAAAGCGGCCCGGCTCCAGCTCCTCGCGCAAGGATCCCACGGCGCTGATCGCGAGAATATCGGTGCAGCCCGCCCGCTTCAGCGCATCGATATTGGCGCGGGAGTTCAGTTCAGTCGGCGTAATCGGATGGCCGCGACCGTGGCGCGGGAGAAAGCGCACCTTCACCCCGGCGAGCGTGCCGCACAGAATCTCGTCCGACGGATCACCCCAAGGCGTGTCGATCGCGATCCACTGCTCGTCCTCGATGCCGTCAATAGCATAGAGGCCTGATCCGCCGATGATCCCGATGCACCATTCGCTGGCCATTATGCTTGCCTGTTCTCTGCTCGCTTTGGGATGTGGGGCTTAGGTCAGGTCGAAGCGGGTGGGCAAGGCCCTGCGGATCATCTTTTCCGCGGCTTCGTAAGGCCCGGCGATCAGCGGCAGGGCCTGCATCGCGGCATAATGCGCGGCAAGGCCGGGCCAGCGATCCAGCGGCGTCTCGGCCACCAGCGCGACCTGCATCAGCACGGTCGCCACCGTGATGTCGGCAATCGAGAGCGCGTCGCCCGCAAAGAAGGCACGTCCGCCCAGCCGCGCTTCCAGCACGTCAAAGATCGGCGGCAGCTGGTTCGCCCAAGCTTCGCGCGCCTTGTCGAGCCCCGGCTCCTCGCCCTTGCTGACCGCGAAGAAGATCGGGCGGAAGATGCCGAGGCCGCCGGCCATCGCCAGCGCGGTGTCGGCATATTCCTCGATGAACAGCGCTTCGCCCAGCGCCATCGGGATATCGGGATAAAGCGCCGGAGTGGGGTGCTTCTTCTCGATAAAGGCGCAGATCGCGGATGAATCGGCGATGGTACCTGCGATGCCTTCCTCCGCCACGCTGCGGTCACGCAGCACCGGAATGCGCTTCATCGGCGAGATGTCACGGAACCACTGGGGAGGGTCGAACACGTTGATCGCCTCGACCTCGTAAGACACGCCCTTGGCGATGCAGACCCCGGCGACCTTGCGCACGAAGGGTGAGACCGGGCTGCCGTAAATCACCAGATCAGGGCGGGAATCACTCATTCGGCACTCCTCCGGGGCATCTCTCGCCGCTTCCATAGGCCCGCGTGCCGATAGCGCAATCATCAGGTGATCGCGTCCGGGCTTCGCGCTAGCGATGCCGCCAACGCAAGCGTTGCGTTTTGCTATGCAACGCGCCAACCTGAGCGGGAGAGAGACGACTCCCCCATTCGACGAGAGGAATAATCATGGTCACCCAGTACAAGAACCTGATCGGCGGCAAGATGGTCGCAACCGACCGCTGGCTCGATGTTGTGAACCCCGCGACCGAGCAGGTGATCGGTCAGGTCCCTGCCTGCGGCAAGGCCGAGCTTGACGAAGCCGTCGCCGCTGCGCGCGCCGCGTTCAAGACCTGGAAGAACACCCCGATTGAAGAACGCCGCGCCGCTATCATGGCGATTTCGGGCGCGATCAAGGCCAATGCCGAGGAACTCTACCGCCTGCTCACCAGCGAACAGGGCAAGCCGCACGATCAGGCCAAGGGCGAAATCTACGGCGCCGCCGGGATGAGCGCAGCGCAGTCCACCCTCAGCTTGGATGACGAGATCAACGAGGACAGCGACACCCGCCTCAGCCGCACCCGCCGCGTGCCGGTGGGCGTGGTGGCCGGGATCGTGCCGTGGAATTTCCCGGTGATGATGGCGATCCAGAAGATTGCACCGGCGATGCTGTCGGGCTGCACCATCGTGCTCAAGCCCTCGCCCTTCACCCCGCTCACCACCCTGCGCATCGCCGAGCTGATTGCGGACGTGGTTCCGGCCGGCGTTGTCAACATAATCACCGGCGAGGATGACCTTGGCCCGCTGATGACCAGCCACCCCGATATCGACAAGATCACCTTCACCGGCTCCACCGCGACCGGCAAGAAGATCATGGAAGGCGCCTCGGCCGACCTCAAGCGCATCACGCTGGAACTCGGTGGCAACGACGCCTCGATCGTGCTCCCTGATGCCGATCCCAAGAAGGTCGCCGAACAGCTGTTCTGGTCGAGCTTCTCCAACGCCGGGCAGATCTGCGTCGCGGCCAAGCGCGTCTATATCCACGAGGACATCTATGACGAGCTCAGCGCCGCGATCGTCGAATATGCCAAGACCGTGAAGGTCGGCGACGGCAGCGAGCAGGGCACCGGCGTCGGCCCGATCCAGAACAAGAAGCAGTACGAGCGCGTGCTGGAGCTGATCGAGGATGCCAAGTCGAACGGCTACAAGTTCCTGCTGGGCGGCAATG